>OJMI01000334.1_pt1 | contig 65899 bp, 83 predicted proteins | sample 1597131 | NCBI WGS metagenome assembly OJMI01 (sample SAMEA2452116, study PRJEB22498) | human gut metagenome | reverse complement strand
ACCCCAAACGGTGTGAATATCCAGGGAACCGGAATCACTCCGGATGTGGAGAGTGACTGGCCGGAGAATGCAGAAGAATTTACCAATCCGAATCAGTTTAACGAGCTTTCTCAGGAGGAATGGGAGAGTAAGGATGCACAGATGAAAAAAGCAAGAGAGGTTCTTTCGGAAAAGGTTGCACAGGTAGAACAGTGATGGTAAAATGAAAAAAAATGTATTTCGGGAGCTTTCTGGTAATACATAAAAGTGCGGGGAGGACAGAGTATGGAAAAATATGTAATTACGACAGAGAATACAGCAGATCTGCCTTATTCTTACTATAAAGAACATCAGGTAGAATATATGTATCTGACATACCAGCTGGATGGAACCACTTATAATAAAGAAAATGAGCTGGATTTTAAAGAGTTTTACAGTCGGATGCGAGCAGGATCCATGCCGACCACGTCCCAGGTCAACAGTGAGGAAGCGAAAGACGTTCTGCGACCGCTTCTGGAGGCCGGAAATGATGTACTGCATCTGGCATTTTCTTCCGGGCTGAGTGGCAGTTATAACAGTGTACGTCTGGCAGCAGAAGAACTGAAAGAAGAATATCCGCTGTCAGAGAAACTGATTCAGTTAAAGAAAGAACGAGACGCAGAAATACGTGATATTTTTACCGGAAAATCCGATAAATTCGCAGTGATCATCGGACCTTGTTCGGCAGATAATGAAGATTCTGTATGTGAATATGTATGCCGTCTGGCGAAGGTAAATGAAAAGGTAAAAGACCGCCTGGTATTGATTCCGAGAATCTATACCAATAAGCCAAGGACGACCGGTGAAGGATATAAGGGAATGCTTCATCAGCCGGATCCGGATAAAGCTCCGGATCTGTATGCTGGAATTATGGCAATCCGTAAGATGCATATTCGTGCAATGAAAGAAAGCGGACTGACAGCAGCGGATGAAATGTTATATCCGGAAAACAGAAGTTATCTGGATGATATCCTTTCCTATGAGGCAGTGGGTGCAAGATCGGTGGAGAATCAGCAGCACCGGCTGACGGCAAGTGGTATGGATATTCCGGTTGGAATGAAAAATCCGACCAGTGGAGATCTTTCTGTAATGCTCAACTCGATCGTAGCAGCACAGATGGGACACCGGTTCATTTACAGAACGATGGATGTAACGACGTCTGGTAATCCGCTTGCACACACGATCCTTCGTGGCGGAGTTGACAAGTACGGACAGTGCATACCAAATTACCATTATGAAGAATGTGTAAGACTCTGGGAATTATATCAGAAAAAAGATCTTAAGAATCCGGCAGCAGTGATTGATGTGAATCATTCGAATTCAAACAAGAAATATAAAGAACAGATCCGTATTGTAAGTGAGGTACTGCATTCGCGCAGATATAACCCGGATCTTAAGAAGATGATTAAAGGAGTTATGGTAGAAAGTTACCTGGAAGAAGGCAGACAGGATATATCGGCTGATATGATCTATGGAAAATCGATCACAGATCCATGTATTGGATGGGAAGATACAGAAAAGCTGATCTATAAAATTGCTGAAGAATGTTAAAATAAAAACAGAAGAATTATCTACAGAACCTGCCAGTGGCAAGTTCTGTAGACAATAAATGAAGAAAGTCACATGAAAAGTTTTGGCGGAAACTTCTCATGTGACTTTCTTACAAAACGCTATCAAGAGAGGGTTCGTGGGAGGGGTAGTACCATCCAAACACGAACAATTTGCGAAATCGTCGTTTCACATAATAAAATAATACATCAGGTAACTGTATTATTTGTTATTATTTTATCAATCATTTTCGGATTCGTAAATAGGCAAAATGACAAAAAAATAACGGAATTTTTGTAAGAATTGGCAAATATGCACTTTAAGAGCCTGTGTCTTTAAAAATGTAAAATTCTATGATAAAATAAAATATGAAACAAGTGTAAGATTTAGGATAAGGAGATTTCAGGATGGAAAAGATATATGACGTAACAGCACTTGGAGAAATGCTGATCGACTTTGCAGTGAATGGGGAAAGTGAGCAGGGAAATCAGTTGTTTGAAGCCTGCCCGGGTGGTGCGCCGTGTAATGTGCTTGCAATGTTGAACAAACTTGGAAGAAAAACCGCATTCATTGGAAAAGTTGGGGATGACCAGTTTGGTAAACTGTTAAGAGATACGATTACAAATATCGGAATAGAAGCAAAAGGACTTGTGATGGATCAGGATATCCACACGACACTGGCTTTTGTACATACTTTCCCGGATGGTGACAGAGAATTTTCTTTTTACCGCAAACCGGGAGCTGATATGATGCTGAAGGAAGAGGAAGTAGATTATGATCTGATCCGCCAGTCAAAGGTATTTCACTTTGGAACACTTTCTATGACAGATGAGCCGGTGAAGAGTGCAACAAAGAAGGCACTTGCAGTCGCTAAAGAAGCAGGCTGCATGATCACATTTGATCCGAACTTACGTCCGCCGCTGTGGAAGACTCTGGATGAAGCGAAAGCACAGATGGAATATGGCTTCGAAAATTGTGACGTACTGAAGATCTCTGACAATGAGATCCAGTTTGTATCAGGAAAAGAAGATTATGATGAAGGAATTAAGTATCTTCAGGAAAAGTATCAGATTCCTCTTATCTTCCTGACGATGGGAAAAGAAGGAAGCAGAGCCTACTATAAAAACTTTCGTGTAGAGCAGCCGGGATTTACTGTGAAAGCAATTGAGACAACAGGAGCAGGAGATACATTCTGCGGATGTTCGATCAACGGTGTATTAAAGTACGGTCTGGATAATCTGGATGAGGCAAAATTAAAAGAGATTCTGACATATGCGAATGCAGGTGCAGCACTGATCACAATGAAAAAAGGTGCGATCCGTTCGATGCCGGAACCGGAAAATATCAAAGAACTGATCGGGAAATAGGTAATTATGGGAGTACGCAGAATGCTGGCCGTATGGGCAGCGAAGATAAGTGAAAAAGCAAGTGTACATATCTTTCACCGCCAGGGCGTGACCTGGGCGGGAAAGATTGCACTGAAGATTGATCCAAGCATCCTGCATGATCTTGCGGGACAAGTCAGAAAAGACATTTTTATTGTATGTGGAACCAATGGAAAGACGACAACCAACAATATGCTCTGTGCAGCAATCGAGAAGGAAGGTTATAAAGTAATCTGTAACCATACCGGTTCCAACATGTTGAATGGTGTTGTGGCAGCCTTTGTATTAGGTGCGGGTTTAAGTGGTAATCTGGATGCGGATTATGCATGTATCGAGATTGATGAAGCTTCGACAAGAAGGGTATTTCCACACTTTAAGCCGGATTATATGGTACTGACGAATCTGTTCCGTGACCAGCTTGACCGTTACGGTGAGATCGACATTACAATGAATATCTTAAAAGAAGTGATGCAGAGTGCACCAAAGATGAAGGTGATCGTGAACGGGGATGATGCATTGTCTGCTTACCTTGCAATGGAAAGCGGTAATCCGTATGTAACTTACGGAATCAGTGAAAAGGTAGTGGATGATAAGGATTCCCATGAGATCAGAGAGGGACGTTTCTGTAAGAAATGCGGAGCACCGTTAAAATATAATTTCTATCACTACAGCCAGCTTGGCGATTATGCATGTACAGGCTGTGATTTTAAGCGTCCGGCAATTGAATATGATGCATCGGATGTGGCAGTCAGCGACCATCTTGCATTTACGGTAGATGGCAGACGCCTGGAGGCCAATTATAAAGGCTTCTATAATGTATATAATATTCTGGCAGCCTACGCGGCTGGAAGAACCGGAGGGCTTGAGCTGGAGCATTTTCAGGATATGCTTACAGATTTCAACCCGGAAAACGGACGTATGGAGCAGTTTGAGGTAAAAGGCACAAAGATCGTGCTGAATCTTGCGAAGAATCCGGCAGGATTCAATCAGAATATCTCAGCGGTTATGCAGGATGATTCCATGAAGGATGTGATCATTGTGATCAATGACAATGCACAGGATGGAACGGATGTTTCGTGGCTTTGGGATGTGGACTTTGACAGATTTAAGGGTGCTAATGTGAATTCGATTACAGTAAGCGGTATCCGTTGTCAGGATATGAGACTTCGTATGAAATATGTGGACATCCCATCTATGCTGGAAGCAGATGTTGAAAAGGCAATCCGGGAAAGGGTTGAAGATGGCTGTGGCAATCTGTATGTACTGGTGAATTATACGGCTCTGTTCAGTACCAGAAATGTATTGAAAAAGATGGAGGAAGAAAGATAATGGATACAAAAGATATGAAAATTACGATAGGGCATCTGTATCCAGATCTTTTGAATCTGTACGGCGACAGAGGGAATATCGCATGTCTGATGAAACGATGTATCTGGCGTGGAATTGAAGCAGAGACGATAGAGTTTAATACAGGGGATCAGATTGATTTTTCAAAATTGGATATTGTACTGTTAGGCGGAGGTTCAGACCGTGAACAGGCAATCGTATGTAAAAGTCTTCTTGAGATTCAAAGTGAATTCAAGGATTATGTGGAAGACGGAGGAGTTGTTATTGCAGTATGCGGAGGATATCAGCTTCTTGGAAAATATTATAAGACAGATGCCGGAATGATCGAGGGACTGAATCTGGTTGACATTTATACGGAACAGGAAGAGGGACGTCTCATAGATAATATTGTACTGGACAGTGATCTTGTAGATATGCCGGTGGTTGGATTTGAAAATCATGGGGGAAGAACATACCTCAATGGAAATAAACCATTTGGAAAAGTATTATACGGAGCGGGAAATGACGGGAAAAGCGGCTATGAAGGCGTAGTTTACAAAAATGTAATCGGTACTTATCTGCATGGTCCGTTGCTTCCAAAGAATCCACAGGTGAGTGACTATCTGATCCAGAAAGCGCTCGAAAGAAAGTACGGGGAAGTTCAGTTAATGCCTCTGGATGACAGTCAGGAAAAAGAAGCAAATGATTATATTTATCACCGTTTTGTGAAATAATGCAGGATTAAAGAGCTGATTTGCTGCGTGCGGATTCATCCCGCTGTTCCAGGTATTGAAGAAAGTTTAACAATTCTTTTTTAGAAGAATTAGATAAGCGGTGAAAATGGGTGAGAAGATAGTGTTCTGATTTTTGAGCCGTTGATTTATCGGAAAGTGTGATTTCGCTGATATCATCGTCCAGCAGATAATCAACTGAAACATGAAAAAGCTCAGCAAGAATCGTCAGTTTTTCGTGAGAAGGCTGACGATTCTTTGTTTCATACCCGGCAATGGTAGAACGTGCAACATTGAGATATTTTGCAACATATTTCTGGGTATAATGATTTTCTTCACGTAATTTTTTTAGTTTTTCAGAAAATGGCATGTCGGATACCTCCTAAATTGATTGGTATATTTTACCAAGGGTTGCACTTCGGAACACGGAAAGTGTCGATTCTCAACGAAATGTGTCGCAGATGTGCCGAAATGGAACAAAAAGAGGCGAAAGTGCATAAGTGGAGAACAAACAGATTGAAGTGAATATTAAGAGAAGGGAGCCGATAAAGTGAGAGTAGAACGTTTTAAAATGGAAAGAGAAGGACTGGTAACGGAAGGACAGGAAGTTGAGATCAGTGAAAGAAGTGCTGTGACAGGTCAGTACACTTATCTTGTAGAGCCATCCATTGCGATGTCAGGAATTTATCGTACAAGACAGAGAATAAAGTCAAGAAAGGGAAAAATACAGAAAATCGAACAGACAGACAGAGGATTTTATCTGTTAGTAGAGATCGATGAGTAATGAAAGAAGAAACAAACGATCACCCCGTCGTTGACATGAAAGTAAAAACCACATATAATTTAATATGATGGTAATACTAAAAAATAGAATTATTAAAGAAAGGAAATGGATAGATGATAGCAAACAATGATGAGGCAAAAAGAAGTAAGATATGGACAGTCGTTACGGCTGTTACATCTGTCCTGATCGTAATTATAGCAATCTTTCTTTTAATGAAGATGTTTACAGGAAACCCACTGGAGGGATCATGGACAGATGAAGACGGTAATATGGATCTTAAGATCGGTCGGAACGGACAGATGACAGTTATACTTCCGGCATCCGGGGATGGAGAAGAAACGCAAGTCCCGATGACATATACGCTCAGTAAGGAATCCAAGACGATATCCATTCAGGAGGATGATAATAAGATTCAGGAAATTGCAGAAAAATCAAATGGTCAGTATACAGAAGAGACGTTAAAGAATGCAGTGCAGTCGATAGGAACGACATTTGAATACAGTATTGATGGCGGAACAATGACATTGACAGAACGTGAATATGGTGAGCAGATGATGTTCAATAAAAAATAGATGAGGGCCCCTCTATGCAGTGTATAGAGGGGTGTTTGTTATACATACCAAAGTATGAAATAGAAGCTGCCAGTGGCAGGTTATGTAGATACCAAAGTATGCAAGAGAAGTTGCCAGTGGCAAGTTCTCTGCATGGATATGGAAAAAGGAGGAAAATAAATGGATAACTACAGGAATAAAACCAGAAAAGTACAAATTGGGGATGTATGCATCGGTGGTGGAGAAAAAATTGCGATCCAGTCTATGACAAATACAAAGACGGAAGATGTAGAAGCATGTGTGGCACAGATTTTAAGACTTGAAAAAGCAGGATGTGATATCATTCGTGTGGCAGTGCCAACGATGGAAGCGGCAGAAAGTATCAGCAAGATTAAAAAGCAGATCCATATTCCACTGGTGGCGGATATACATTTTGATTATCGCCTGGCAATTGCAGCAATCGAAAACGGAGCGGATAAGATCCGTATCAATCCGGGAAATATCGGAGATGAAAAAAGAGTCAGAGCAGTGGTAGAAAAAGCAAAAGAATATCATATACCGATACGTGTCGGAGTGAACAGTGGATCGCTTGAAAAACATCTGGTAGAGAAATACCATGGAGTGACAGCAGAAGGACTGGTAGAAAGTGCACTGGATAAAGTGCATCTGATCGAAAATATGGGATATGATAATCTTGTAGTAAGTATCAAATCTTCAGATGTGATGATGTGTGTAAAAGCGCATGAATTGCTTGCACCGCAATGTCCATACCCGCTGCATGTCGGTATTACAGAGTCAGGAACATTACTTGCAGGAAATATAAAATCATCGATCGGACTCGGACTGATCTTAAGTCAGGGGATTGGAGATACGATTCGTGTATCTCTTACCGGAGACCCGGTAGAAGAGATCAAATCGGCCAAGCTGATCTTAAAGACACTGGGACTTAGAAAGGGTGGAATAGAAGTAGTATCCTGCCCGACCTGTGGAAGAACCAAGATTGATCTGATCGGACTCGCAAATCAGGTGCAGGATATGGTGGCGGATATTCCACTGGATATTAAAGTTGCTGTTATGGGATGTGTGGTAAACGGACCTGGAGAAGCAAAAGAAGCAGATATCGGAATTGCCGGAGGATGCGGAGAAGGTCTTTTGATCAAGAAAGGTGAAATTGTCAAAAAAGTAAAAGAAGAAGAATTATTGGAAACGTTAAGACAGGAGTTGTTACACTGGAATGAGTAAACCGTTTTTTGAGGTATTTCCGACATTAAAAGTAAAAGATGATATACAGATGATGTTTCAGGGTGTGGAAGTGACGAAAGTTTCTACCAATTCAACAAGGGATTTTATCCGTGTCAGCCTTTACAGCAGACATCTGATCCAGAAAAAACATATTTACGAAGTAGAACGCCTGTTAAAACAGCAGCTGTTTGCCAGAAGTCATATCCAGGTGTCGGTAAAAGAGCAGTATGATCTTTCAGAACAGTATACACCGGAAAATCTGATGAATGAATATTATGACAGCTTCCTGATGGAACTGGATCAAAGAAGCGTAGTAGAGCGGAATATGCTGCAGAATGCAAGTTATGAATTTGAAAACGGAAATATCCTCTGTCTGACACTGACTGATACCATTGTTGCACAGGGAAAAAAGGATTCGCTATCTACATATCTTTCAGATGTATTTGAAGAACGGTTTCACAGGCCTGTGGAGATCCGTGTTCTTTATGAAAAAGCAAAAGACAGCAAGCTGAAATACAACGAGGCGAAATTAGAGCAGGAAATCGAAGCAATCAGAGAACAGTCGCAGGCCGTAAAAGCAAAGAAAGCACAGGAACTGGAACAAAAAGAAGAGAAGAAAGACGAAAAGACCAAAGCAAAAAGCAACTCAGCAGGAGAAAGCGGGAACAATACCAAAAGTGGCGGAAGAAGTTCAGGTGGATTTAAGAAGGGCGGCTCATTCGGAAAAGGTGGATATTCCTTTGTACGTAAAGCTACCGATGATCCAAACCTTATCTACGGACGTGATTTTGACGATGAGACGATAGAACTTAAGAATGTCCTGGGAGAGATGGGAGAGATTACCATCCGCGGAAAAGTCATCAGCATGGAGACCAGAGAGATACGTAACGAGAAGACGATCATTATGTTTGCAGTTACGGATTTTACGGATTCTATTATGGTGAAAATGTTTGTGCGGAATGATCAGCTGGCAGATATCCTGGGGGATATTAAGAATGGCGCATTTCTGAAATTAAAAGGTGTGACAACGGTTGACCGTTTTGATTCGGAACTGAATATCCAGTCGGTAGTCGGAATCAAAAAGATCAGTGATTTTACAGAATCCAGAGTGGATACGGCACCGGAAAAGCGTGTGGAGCTTCACTGCCATACAAAGATGAGCGATATGGATGCGGTAACTGATGTAACAACATTGCTGAAACAGGCGCATGACTGGGGGCATCCGGCAATGGCGATTACAGATCACGGTGTCGTTCAGGCGTTTACAGATGCGAACCATTATATTGAGTCGCTGGATAAGGATGATCCGTTTAAAGTGATTTACGGTGTGGAAGGCTACCTGGTGGACGACCTGACTGATGTGGCAGTGAATGAAAAGGGACAGCCACTGGATGATACTTATGTAGTATTTGACCTTGAGACGACAGGGTTCAGTCCAATTAAGGATAAGATTATTGAGATTGGTGCGGTGAAGGTAGAACATGGAGAGATTACTGATAAGTTCAGCACATTCGTTAATCCGAAAGTACCGATTCCATTTCAGATCACACAGCTTACCAGTATTACAGATCAGATGGTTATAGGAGCACCGGATATCGAGACAGTTCTTCCACAATTCCTGGAATTTATCGGTGATGCGGCACTGGTCGCACACAATGCATCCTTTGATGTAAGCTTTATTGAACAAAATTGCAGATATCAGGATATCCAGCCGGATTTCACATCGGTGGACACCGTGGCGATGGCGCGTATTCTTCTGCCAACACTTTCAAAGTACAAGCTGAATGTAGTAGCGAATGCACTGCATATTTCGCTGGAAAATCATCACAGGGCTGTTGATGATGCCGGGGCAACAGCAGAGATATTTGTGAAATTTATAGAAATGTTAAAAGACAGGGGGATTTATGACCTGGCAAAACTGAACCAGTTCGGCGAAAATAATGCGGATGCTGTCCGCAAGCTTCCATCATACCATGTGATCATTCTGGCGCTGAATGAAGTGGGACGCGTGAATCTGTATACGCTGATCTCAATGTCACATCTGAAATATTATGCGAGAAGACCGAGAATTCCAAAGAGTGAACTGTCGAAATACAGAGAAGGACTTCTGGTGGGAAGTGCCTGTGAGGCAGGAGAACTTTATCAGGCAATACTGAATGACAAATCAGAAGAACGCATTGCAAAGATCGCCAACTTTTATGATTATCTGGAGATTCAGCCGCTTGGAAACAACCAGTTTATGATTGAAAGCCAGAAGATCACGAAGGTACAGAATGAGGAAGACTTAAAAGAAATCAACAGGAAGATCGTCGCACTTGGTGAACGGTTCAATAAGCCGGTTGTCGGAACTTGTGATGTGCATTTCATGAATCCGGAAGATGAGGTATACAGAAGAATCATCATGGCAGGAAAGGGCTTTGGTGATGCGGACAATCAGCCGCCGCTGTATCTTAGGACCACGGATGAGATGCTGGAAGAATTCGAATATCTGGGGGCTGCAAAAGCAAGAGAGATTGTCATCGAGAATCCGGTGAAGATCGCGGAGATGGTCGAAAAGATCACGCCGGTGCGTCCGGACAAGTGTCCGCCGGTTATCCCGGATTCGGACAAGATGCTCCGTGATATCTGTTATAATAAAGCACATTCCATGTACGGAGAGAATCTTCCGGAGATCGTTACCGAGCGTCTGGAGCGAGAACTGAATTCAATCATATCCAATGGTTTTGCCGTTATGTATATTATTGCACAGAAACTGGTATGGAAATCAGTGGAAGACGGATATCTGGTAGGTTCACGTGGTTCCGTAGGATCTTCTTTTGTAGCGACCATGGCGGGAATCACAGAGGTTAACCCATTAAGTCCGCACTATTACTGTAAGAAATGTCATTACAGTGATTTTGATTCGGAAGAAGTCAGGAAATTTGCCGGAGGCTGCGGATGGGATATGCCGGACCGTGTATGTCCGGTATGTGGAGAGAAGCTTATAAAAGATGGATTTGATATTCCGTTCGAGACTTTCCTTGGATTCAAGGGAAATAAAGAGCCGGATATTGACCTGAACTTCTCGGGAGATTATCAGAGTAATGCGCATAAGTATACAGAGGTTATCTTTGGTGCGGGTCAGACATTCCGTGCCGGAACGGTAGGTACACTGGCGGACAAGACCGCATTCGGTTATGTAAAGAATTATTACGAAGAACATGGACAGGGTAAAAGAAAATGTGAGATTGACCGTATCGTACAGGGGTGTACGGGAATCCGCCGAAGTACCGGACAGCATCCGGGAGGAATCATTGTACTTCCGCTTGGCGAAGAGATCAACTCTTTTACACCGGTACAGCATCCGGCGAATGATATGACGACGGATATCGTCACCACACATTTCGATTACCATTCGATAGACCACAACCTGTTAAAGCTTGATATTCTCGGACATGATGATCCGACTATGATCAAGACACTGGAGGAATATATCAGTTCCCCGGCGATGGACAACGAATACAATGAGACGGATAACCGTTTTGATGCTACGAAGATCCCACTGGATGATCCGGGGGTAATTTCTTTGTTTCATGATACATCGGCACTTGGTATCAAGCCGGATGATATCGGCGGATGTCCGGTCGGATGCCTTGGGATCCCGGAATTTGGAACTGATTTCGTTATCCAGATGGTAGTGGATACAAAGCCGAATACAATTTCGGATCTGATCCGTATCTCCGGTCTGTCACATGGAACGGACGTGTGGCTGAATAATGCACAGGAACTGATCCGGAGCGGAAAGGCAACCATTTCCACGGCAATCTGTACCCGTGATGATATCATGACCTATCTGATCAACAAGGGGATGGACAGTGAGGAATCATTTACCATTATGGAGCGTGTCCGTAAGGGAACCGTTGCAAAAGGAAAATGTAAAGAATGGCCGGAGTTCAAAAAAGACATGGCAGAACACAATGTACCCGACTGGTATGTCTGGTCCTGTGAACAGATCAAATACATGTTCCCGAAAGCGCATGCGGCAGCATACGTTATGATGGCATACCGTATCGCATACTGTAAGATCAACTATCCACTGGCATATTATGGGGCGTATTTTGGAATCCGTGCAGATGCATTTTCTTACGAGATCATGTGCCAGGGGAAGGAAAAGCTTCAGTACTATATTGATGATTACAACCGCCGTTCTGCGACACTCAGTAAAAAAGAACAGGATACGATGAAGGATATGAAGATTGTGCAGGAGATGTATGCAAGAGGATTCGAATTTGAGCCGCTTGATATCTACAAAGCACAGGCGACAAAGTTCCTGATCGTAAACGGCAAGCTGATGCCGCCACTTTCGAGTATCGACGGTATGGGAGAAAAAGCTGCCGAGGCAGTTGCAGAAGCATCTAAAGACGGAACTTATCTGTCACTGGATGACTTCAGACAGAGAACAAAAGCAAGTAAGACCGTTATTGACACGATGGTAGAGCTTGGGATCCTTGCAGATCTTCCGGCATCGAACCAGCTGTCATTGTTTGATTTTTAGAGTGCCAGATAGCAAAAAAGCAGGAGAAAGATAACAGATGGGAAGAATGAAACAGTCACAGATCACATACTGGTGTCACGAGATCATCCGCTCGCAGGCAGAAGAAGGCGGATATTATATCGATGCGACTATGGGAAAGGGGAATGATACCCTGTTCCTGTGTGAGCTTGCCGGAGAAAAAGGAAAGGTACTTGCATTTGATATTCAACAGGAAGCTCTGGATGTGACGAAAGAATTACTGAAAACGCATGGAAAAGAAATGCAGGCAGAATTAATTCTGGATGGTCATGAACATATGGACCGGTATGCCGGAAAAGAGAGTGCAGACGTGATCTGCTTTAATTTCGGATATCTTCCGGGAGGCAATCATAATCTTGCAACCACATACAGGACCAGTATTGAGGCAATCGGAAAAGGCCTTGGCATATTGAAACACGGTGGTATGATGAGCCTGTGCATTTACAGCGGCGGAGATACCGGGTTTGAAGAGAAAGAAAAAATCCTGGAATATGTGAAAGCACTTCCGGGAAAAGAGTATACCGTGATCGTCAATGAATACTATAACCGGAAGAACTGTCCGCCGATGCCGGTATTTATCTTCAAGGAATAAGTCGGATGATGACAGGAATCGGAAAAGAATAAATCAGAAATGAGGGTATGCGGATGAGAAGAAAAGACAGAGAAGTAACAGAGATGGAAGAAATCCAACAGATTTTTGATGAATGCAAGGTGTGCAGAATCGGGATCATGGATGAGAACGGGCCGTATATTGTGCCGGTGAACTATGGATACGTAAGGGAAGAAGGAAAAGTGATCCTTTATATCCATGGTGCAAGAGAAGGAAAAAAGATCGATCTGATCAGAAAAAATGCAAATGTCGGAGTTGAAATTGATTACAGACATGAACTGGTGGAAGGAGATACCGCATGTCAGTACAGTTATTACTATGCAAGTATCATCGGAAAAGGAGCTGCAAGTATTATCGATAATCCAAGAGAAAAGCTAAAGGCCCTGAATGTTATCATGAAGCACCAGACCGGCAGAACATTTGATGAATTCCAGAAAAATCCAAATCTTGAAAAAGCGGTAGCAATCATTCGTATAGACCTGAATGAGTATAGCTGCAAGAAACATATATAAAAAACCATGTTTCTGCCAAATTAATGCTTTAACTCGCGAAAGTATTGTGTTATACTATTACAAGGTGGCGTAAATGGAATGCCGCTTACACGAAAGGATGGAAAAGAAGTATGTCAGAAAAAGTAATTATGCTTGGAAACGAGGCGATTGCCAGAGGTGCATATGAGGCCGGAGTAAAGGTTTCGGCAGCATATCCAGGTACGCCTAGTACAGAGATCAGTGAGAACCTGGTCAAATATAAAGACAGTTTATACTGCGAGTGGTCACCGAATGAAAAAGTTGCGACAGAAGTAGCGATCGGTGCATCTGTAGCGGGGGTACGTGCGATGTCCTGTATGAAGCACGTTGGATTTAATGTGGCAGCAGACCCTACATATACAGTTTCTTATATGGGTGTAAACGGAGGACTTGTCATTGTTGTTGCGGATGATCCGGGACTTTACAGTTCTCAGAATGAGCAGGATACAAGAATGGTAGCACGTGCGGCACAGCTCCCTGTTATCGAGCCTTCAGACAGTTCAGAAGCAAAAGAATTTATCAAAGTAGCATTTGATCTGAGTGAGAAATTTGACCGTCCGTTTGTTTACCGTACAACAACAAGACTGGCACATTCCCAGGGACTTGTAGAATTAAACGAACGCAAAGAAATAGAAGATAAACCATATGAGAAGAATATCCGCAAGAATGTTATGATGCCGGGAAATGCAAAACTCCGCCACGTAGAGATTGAAAAGCGCAATCTCGAACTTGCGGAAGCTGCTAATACACTTCCAATCAACAAAGTAGAGATGAATGACACAAAGATCGGTGTAATCACCAGCGGTATTCCATACCAGTATGTAAAGGAAGCACTTCCGGAAGCATCTGTATTAAAACTTGGTATGGTAAATCCGCTTCCAAGAAAGCTGATCGAAGAATTTGCTTCAAAAGTAGATACCTTATATGTTGTAGAAGAACTGGACCCGGTGATTGAGACACAGGTTAAATCCTGGGGCATCAAAGCGATCGGAAAAGAAATCTTCACGGTACAGGGGGAATACAGTGCCAATATGCTCCGTGAGGCAATTCTGAAAGAAGAACTTGATATCAGTAAGCCTGCGCAGGCACCGGGAAGACCACCAATCTTATGTCCGGGATGTCCACACAGAGGTGTGTACTATGTACTGAACAAGTTAAAGATTCATGCGGCAGGTGACATTGGCTGTTATACACTGGGCGCAGTAGCACCACTTAGTGTTGTGGATACAACCATCTGTATGGGAGCAAGTATTTCAAGCCTTCATGGTATGGAAAAGGCAAAAGGAAAAGAATATATTAAGAACTGGGTTGCTGTGATCGGCGATTCTACATTCTTACATACGGGTGTCAATTCTCTGATGAATATGATGTATAACAAAGCAACAGGAACCGTCATCATCTTGGATAACTCTACAACCGGTATGACCGGACATCAGGATCATGCGGCAACAGGAAAGACACTGCAGGGAGATCCGACATATGCAATTGATATTCCGGCATTATGTCGTGCAATAGGTGTTAAGAATGTGGTAGAAGTCAATGCAAGAGATATTCAGGCTGTGGAAAAGGCTGTAAAAGAAGAGATTGCCAAAGATGAAGTATCCGTGATCATTACGAAGACACCATGTGTACTTCTGGACAAATCAAAGAAACCGTTATATCAGACGCATACAGATAAATGTAAGAAGTGTGGTATGTGCATGAAACCTGGATGTCCTGCAATGACAAAAAATGCTGACGGAACAGTGTCCATCGATGATACGATGTGTACTGGATGCGGACTTTGTGCAAGCCTGTGTAAATTCGATGCGATTGAGTTAGTAAAGGAAGGTGACAGATAATGGCAACAAAGAATATTATGATTGTCGGAGTCGGCGGACAGGGAACACTGCTTACCAGCAGAATCTTAGGAGGACTTGCCATTACCGGCGGATATGACGTAAAACTTTCCGAAGTACATGGAATGGCTCAGCGTGGAGGAAGCGTTGTAACATTTGTAAGGTACGGAGACCAGGTGGCAGAACCAATCGTAGAAGAAGGGCAGGCAGATGTGATTATCGCATTTGAACGTCTGGAAGCACTGAGATATGCACATTTCCTGAAAAAAGACGGAGCATTGATCATCAATGACTGGAGAATTGATCCGATGCCGGTTGTGATCGGGGCAGCAGAATACCCGGAAGACATTATTGAAACACTGGGGAAAGATCACAAAGTATATACAGTAAATGCAACAGAAGAAGCAAAAAAAATCGGTAATTCCAGAGTATTCAATTTGATTGTGCTTGGAGTTGCAGCACAGCACATGGACTTTACAAAAGAACAATGGTATGAGGTGATTGAAAAGACAGTTCCTCCGAAAACTATTGAGATAAATAAAAAGGCATTTGATGTTGGTTATTATTTATAAGGAGGTACATAAGAGGTTATGGCAAAGGTAGCATTAAAGGACTGGAAAGAACAGATCAGAGATCCTAAGATTGAATGCATGAGCAGGGATGAGATGACTGCACTTCAGAGTGAACGTCTGGTAAAACAGGTTAAGAATGTATATGATCACGTAGAATTTTATCGCAAGAAAATGGATGATATAGGAATCGAACCGGGAGATATCAAGGGGATTGAAGATATCGGTAAACTTCCATTTACGACAAAAGAAGATTTAAGAGCGAATTATCCATTCGGACTTCTGGCTGTTCCACAGGAAAAGATCGTCAGAGTGCAGGGAACATCAGGAACAACCGGTAAGCTGACTCTTGCTTCTTATACACAGAAAGATGTAGATGTATGGGGAGAATGTGTGGCAAGAGGACTTACGATGGCAGGACTTACTGCAGAGGATCGTCTGCATATCTGCTATGGATATGGCTTGTTTACAGGAGGAATGGGACTGGATTTCGGAGCAAGAAAGCTTGGAGCAATGGCTATTCCGATGTCAGCAGGTAATACAAAAAGACAGTTGATGTGTATGGAAGATTTTGGTGCGACTGCATTTGCATGTACTCCATCTTATGCTTTATATCTGGCAGAAGCTGCCAACGAGGCAGGCATCGTAGATAAGCTTCGGTTAAAAGTAGGAATCAATGGCGCAGAGCCATGGACAGAAGAGATGCGTCTGAAGATTGAAGAACTGTTAAATGTTAACTGTTTTGATATCTATGGATTGTGTGAGATTACAGGTCCGGGTGTTGCACTGGAATGTATCCATCATAAAGGAATGCATATATATGAAGATTATTTCTATCCGGAAGTATTGAATCCGGCAGATCATACACCATGTGCAGACGGGGAGACAGGAGAACTTGTATTTACCACACTTGTAAAAGAAGGTATGCCGTTACTTCGTTACAGAACAAAGGATCTTACAAGTATTGATCATTCTACGTGTGAGTGTGGAAGAACGCTTCCTAGAATTTCCAAGTTCAAAGGCCGTACAGATGATATGAAGGTTATCCGCGGAGTCAACGTATTCCCGACACAGGTAGAGACAGCCCTGCTTTCTATCGGAGGCGGTGTTGCACCACATTATATGATGATCGTAGATCGTGAAAATAACCTGGATGTACTGACTGTAATGGTAGAAGTAGATGAAAAATATTTTTCAGATGAGATCCGTAAGCTAGATGAACTGAAGAACAAAGTGGCTGCAGTACTGAAACAGGCACTTGGTGTTGCAGTAAGAGTAAAACTTGTAGAGCCTAAGACAATCGAAAGAAGCGAAGGCAAGGCAAAACGTGTCATTGATAACAGAGGTTTATAAACAGGAGGGAATAACATGGGCGTAAGTAATACTGTACAACAGTTATCAGTTTTTTTGGAAAACAGAGAAGGACGTCTGGAAGAAGTATTGGATGTACTGGCAAAAAAAGGTGTGAATATTGTTGCACTGAGTCTTGCGGATACATCAGATTATGGAATGCTTCGTCTGATCGTCTCTGACCCGCATAAAGGACGTGCAGCATTAAAAGAAGCTGGAATTACAGCAATGCTGACAGATGTTGTAGCACTTCGTGTACCACATGCAACCGGTTCATTGAATAAAGCAATGCATCAGATTGTAGATGGAGAAGTGAATATTGAATATATGTATGCATTTGCAAATGGAGCAGATGCAGCAGCTGTATTAAAGAGTGATGATCCTGGAAGGGTGATCGATATTCTTAAAGGTAGTGGTTTCGACGTGTATAGCGCGGACGAGGCATATCGTGCTAATCAATAGAAGTGAAAGAGGAACAGTATGAGTGTAGACAAAAGCAGCGTTTTAAAAAAGTTACGGGAATCGGATGCCATCTATGTATTGATGTCTGATTGTACAAGAATGCCTTTCGTGGTATGTGATCCGGAGACGTATGATGATGAAGTGTTTATATTCTTTTCAGAAGAAGATGCAATGCGCGGAGGACAGGAATTCCTGAAGGCGAATAATCCGTTAAAAATTTTTAATATTGAAAAAAAATACCTGCTTCCTTTCTATAGCAGTTTATTCCCAATCGGGGTGAACTGTATGGTAATCGGTAAAGGAACAGAAGAAGAGATTGCGATTCAGTTAGGGGAACTGGTTAGAAGACCGGAACAGAAGCCGGGCGAAGAACCGATTGAGAATCCGGAACTTCAGATTACTGCAATGTATTTTATGCAGAAGGTAAGAAGCCAGAAAGAATTAAAACTCACGGATGAAACAAAGGAACTGCAGGAAGAACTGATGGCACATTATCAGAGGGGCAGATATATCACGGCAATCAGTGAAGATAAAAAAATGCCGATTTTGAATAAAGATGACGGACAGGTACTGATGCCGATCTTTACAGACGTTCAGGAATTCCTGAAATTCCAGAATGAGAACAGAGATATGAAGTATACAATGGGAGTTGTCGAAGCAGCCAGAATTCCGGAAGCAATGGGCCCGGAAGTTACGGGAGTTGTGGTTAATCCATTTGGAATTGATCTTCAACTGAATGTTTCAAGACCACAGAAATAATACTGAATAATACAGAAGAACCGGTCATCTGTGTATCTTCAGATGACCGGTTTGGCAGATATGATAAAAGCCAGATAACAGCAGTTATCTGGCTTTTTCTCATAATCCTCTCTCGTTAAGTCATGTATTGCTTTTAAATATTTAAATCCGAAATAGATATATTTTAATATATAAAAGGGACATTAAAAACTTAGATTGTTGCGATTAGAGTGGTGTTACGTTAACAGCCTGTGGGCCCTTAGCACCTTCTGTAACTTCGTATTCCACTTCCTGACCTTCTTCAAGTGTCTTGAACCCTTCCATATTCAGTCCTGAATAATGAACGAATACATCATGACCCTCAGCGTCAGAAATGAAACCGTAGCCTTTTTGGTTGTTAAACCATTTTACAGTACCTTTCATGATTATACCTCCATAAAAATTATTAAATCGTGCAATTTATAAAAGTATTCTATGAATTGCACTGTTGTCAGATTAGCATATATTGATAAAGACGTCAATGAATTTAAGGAATGTTTTTGTGTTTTTATACAAAAAAGTAATCTACTTGACGAATGAACGGCAAACGTGTAAAGTATTATTGTTCATACTAATAAAGGTTTAAAAGGGTTGGAAAACTATGATTACATTGACTGGGAAAAAAATATCAGAAGGAATTGCAATCGGAAAACTTTCCTTTTATAAGCGGGATACAAAAGAGATTCGCAGAATCTATGTAAAAGATGTAGAAAAAGAGGTTATGCGTTTTCAGAAAGCAAGGCAGAAAGCGTTGCAGGAACTGAGGGATCTGTATGATTCGGCTTCTAAGGAAGTAGGTGAAGCGAATGCAGCTATATTTGAGATGCAGCAGATGATCCTTGAAGATCAGGAAATCATCAGGCAGATTACAAATATTATCGTAGAGCATAAGTTGAATGCAGAGTATGCTGTAAAAAATGCGGTGGAAAATGTACTGGCAAGTGCGGCAAAAAGTAATAAAAGTTATGTACAGGGACACGAAGCAGATATTAAAGATGTGTCGACAAGGGTACTTCGGATTCTTGCAAGGGCATGGAAAGATAAGATGCTGACAGATGAACCGTTTATACTGGCAGCCGGTGAATTATATCCAAGTGAGGCAGTAAAGCTTGATAAGAGCAAGATTCTTGGGTTTGTTACCAGATACGGAACAATTAATTCTCATACGGCAGTGCTTGCAAGAACAAAAGGAATTCCATCTGTGATCGGACTGGGAGAGTCTTTAAAGAAAGAATACGAAGGCAAGACCATTATTATCGATGGTTTTGAGGGAAAAGTATATATCGAACCTGATTATACAACGATTTCAAAGATGAAACAGAGACAAGATGAGAATCATACGCAGGTACAGAGTCTGGAACGTCTGAAGGGAAAAGAAAATATTACGCAGAGCGGACAAAAAATTGATGTGTGCGCGAATATCGGAAGCAGAGAAGACATTGAAAGCGTTCTGCGCAGTGATGCGGGTGGAATCGGATTATTCAGAAGTGAATTTATTTATATGGAAAATGGTCCGAAACTTCCGACAGAAGAACAGCAGTTTCAGGTATATCGTCTGGCAGCAGAAGCGATGGGAATGAAAAAGGTTGTGATCCGCACAGCAGATCTGGGCGGTGAAAAGACAGCAGAGTGTCTGGATCTGGGAGAAGAGAATAATCCGGAGATGGGATACAGGGGAATCCGTGTGTCACTGGATAAAGACGAGATATTCAAGACGCAGTTACGTGCAATTTTACGTGCATCTGCTTATGGAAAGATGTCTATTATGTTCCCGATGGTTACAGATGTAAAAGAAGTACAGCAGGCAAAACTGCTTCTGGAAAAGATAAAAAAAGAGTTAAAAGATGAGAAGATTCCGTTTAATGAAGAAATACAGATCGGAGTTATGATTGAAACACCGGCAGCGGTTATGATAAGCGGTGAACTGGCACGGGAGGCTGATTTTTTCAGTATAGGAACGAATGATCTGACGCAGCTTACACTGGGAATGGACAGAACAAATTCTAAACTGGATCATTTTTATAATCCGCATCATCCGGCATTGCTTAAAATGATACGTATTATTGCGAATAATGTACATCTGGAGGGAAAAACAATCAGCATATGTGGTGATCTGGCAGCAGATCTGGACATGACAGAACAATTCCTGCAGATGGGAATCGATGAGTTATCCGTAGCACCAAATCAGGTACTTGCTTTAAGAAAAAAAATAAGAGAGATACAGTAATTTTGTTGTCGTTATCTTATTTTTTGAGAGTATAAGGAGGAAAAGAGAAACATGTTGGAAAAATTATTTAAGCTCCGTGAGAACGGAACCGATGCCAAAACAGAGGTTATGGCAGGTATCACTACGTTCATGACTATGGCGTACATCCTTGCAGTCAATCCGAGTATCCTGTCTGCAACAGGGATGGATTCCGGTGCAATCTTTACATCGACAGCGCTGGCTGCAATGATCGGTACATTCTTGATGGCGTTCTTCGCCAATTACCCGTTCGCACTGGCACCTGGAATGGGACTGAATGCATACTTTGCCTATACTGTTGTTCTTGGAATGGGTTATAAGTGGGAAGTTGCATTAACGGCAGTATTTGTAGAAGGTATCGTTTTCATCGTACTTTCACTTACGAATATCCGTGAGGCAATCTTCAATGCAATTCCGAAGAATCTGAAGTCGGCAGTAAGTGTCGGTATCGGATTATTCATTGCATTTATCGGACTTCAGAATGCGAATATCGTAGTAGGAGGTTCTACACTTCTGCAGTTATTCTCCATTGATGGATATAACAGTGCCAAAGGTGTGGAAGCTTCTATGAGTAACGTAGGAATCACGGTCATTCTTGCACTGATCGGTGTGGGAATTACAGGAATTCTGGTAATAAAGAATGTAAAGGGAAATATCTTATGGGGAATCCTGATTACATGGATTCTTGGAATCATCTGTCAGATGGCGGGTATCTATGTAGCGAATCCAGAAATTGGATTCTACAGCCTGCTTCCGGATTTCAGCAAGGGATTCACAATTCCAAGCATCATGCCGGTATTTGGAAAGCTTGACTTCAGCGGAATATTCTCTTTGAACTTTATCGTTGTCATCTTTGCATTCTTATTTGTAGATATGTTTGATACGATCGGAACACTGATCGGTGTGTCTACAAAGGCAGGTATGTTAGATGAGGAGGGACGTCTTCCGAATATCAAAGGTGCGCTGATGGCAGATGCGGTTGCAACAACCGTTGGAGCAGTGCTTGGAACAACAACGACTACGACATTTGTAGAGAGTGCATCCGGTGTATCCGAAGGAGGAAGAACGGGACTGACTTCTGCAACGACAGCTATTTTATTCGGCCTGTCACTGTTCCTGTCACCAATCTTCCTTGCAATTCCTTCATTTGCAACAGCACCGGCCCTGATCGTGGTTGGATTCTACATGCTGACAAATGTGACACACATTGATTTTGATGATTTTTCAGAGGCACTGCCATGCTACATCTGTATTCTGGCTATGCCATTCTTCTACAGCATTTCAGAAGGTATCTCTATGGGAGTTATCTCTTATGTGATCCTGAATCTGATGACTGGAAAAGCAAAAGAAAAGAAGATCAGCGCATTAATGTATGTACTTACGGTATTATTCATATTGAAATATGTCTTTCTGTAAAATATAATAGAAAGAGGAGAACGAAAAGAGATCGGAGTTTCCGGTCTCTTTTCTGGCCTGTCAGGCATTTTACAGGGACTGCCGATGGGAAGATCCGAAAGGCTTATGAAGGAGAACTAAAGTATGAATTTACTTACGATGGAGCATATTACGAAGGCTTATACTGACCGTGTCCTTCTGAATGATGTTGCATTCAGCATCAATGAGAATGAAAAGATCGGTGTGATCGGAATTAACGGAATGGGAAAATCTACGCTTTTAAAAGTGGCAGCCGGGATAGAACCATACGATGAAGGTAAGATCAGTATAGGAAATCAGGTCAAGATCTGTTATCTGCCGCAGACACCGGAATTTGAAGAGGGAACAACGGTGTTGCGTGCGGCAATCGCAGACAATGTGAATGAGCTGAATCAGTGGACAATTGAAGCAGATGCCAGATCCATGCTGAACAAGCTTGGCTTCTATGACTATGACGAGAAAGTAGAGCATATGTCCGGCGGTCAGAAGAAGAGAATTGCACTGGTCAATGCATTGCTTACACCGGCAGATATCCTGGTACTGGATGAACCGACCAACCACCTGGATAATGCGATGTCTGAGTGGCTGGAGGAATATCTGATCGGATTTCGCGGGGCAATCCTGATGGTTACCCATGACCGTTATTTTCTGGATCGTGTGGCAACCAGGATCGTGGAAGTAGATCAGGGGAAATTATACAGCTACCCTGGAAATTATTCGGAGTTTGTCAAGTTAAAAGCAGAACGTCAGGATATGGCACTGGCGACAGAAAGAAAGAGAAAGAGTCTTCTGCGTACAGAACTCGAATGGCTGGGAAGAGGTGCAAGAGCCAGAAGTACGAAGCAGAAAGCACACATTGACCGCATCAAGGCAATGCAGGAGATCAAGGACATTCAGGAAGAAAAGAAAGTGGTACTGGATTCCGTAGCGTCCCGTATGGGAAATAAGACGATCGAGCTTCAGAACATCAGTAAATCTTATGGAGCAAGAAAGCTGATCGATGACTACAGTTACATTTTCCTAAAAAATGACAGAATCGGAATCATCGGACCGAATGGCTGTGGAAAGACGACACTTCTTAAGATTATTAATGGGATTGTAAAACCGGATAATGGCACGATCGAGATTGGGCAGACGATCCGGATCGGATATTTCTCTCAGGAGAATGAATATATGGATGCATCCATGAAAGTGATTGATTATGTCAAAGAAGTGGGAGAATATGTTACGACATCAGACGGAAAGATCACGGCATCCCAGATGCTGGAGCGCTTCTTATTTGACGGAGCCATGCAGTGGTCAAAGATTGAGAAGCTTTCCGGGGGAGAAAAGAGAAGACTGTACCTGATGCGTGTTTTGATGAGTGCACCGAATGTACTGATCCTGGATGAGCCGACCAACGATCTGGATATCCAGACGCTGACGATCCTGGAAGATTATCTGGATCACTTTGACGGAATTATCATCACGGTATCACATGACCGTTATTTCCTGGATCGTATTGTGAACCGTATCTTCTCATTTGAAGGAGACGGAAAAGTACGACAGTTCGAGGGTGGTTATTCGGATTATCTGATCCGCAAAGAACTGGAAGGTCTGGATACAGAGATGTCATTGAAAGGACATGCTGCCGGGACAGAGGAACAGCCGAAGAAGGCAGAAAGCTCTTCGAAAGACACCTGGAAACAGCGGGAACCAAAGCTGAAATTCACATTCAAAGAGCAGAGGGAGTTCGAGTCGATCGATGATGACATTGCAAAACTGGAAGAAAAGATTGAGACACTGGATGCACAGATTGCAGCCAATGCGACTAATTCGGTGAAATTGCGGGAACTTATGGAGAAAAAAGAAGAGACTGAGAATGCACTGGATGAGAAGATGGACCGATGGGTATATCTGAATGATTTAAATGAAAAGATTCAAGATGCAAAGCAACAGGGATAAACAAGGAGAAAAAGTATATGAACTGGACAAGAGAAAGACTGAAAACAAATGGTAAGATTGCATTTAAGAAGAATTACTGGGCATGTGTGGCTGTAGCAGTGATCATGGGAATCATCACGGGACTTAGCAGCATAAGCGGAGGAAGAACCGGAAGTGGTGCTTCACAGAACAGTCTGTATGGGAATGACGGGTTTTCATTCTCATATCATTACGGATGGGGATTCCCATTTGCAGGGCTGGCAATTGCAATGGCTGCGATTATATTAACGATTGTAATATGGGCACTGAAGATATTCGTGGGAAATCTTCTGGAAGTAGGTGGAAAACGTTTCTTCGTATTGAATAAGACAGAGAATCCAACGGTTGGAACGATGTTTGATGCATTCCGTTCCGGACATTATGTGAATATTGTACTGACCATGTTCTTAAGAGAACTTTTTACATCCTTATGGACATTACTGCTGGTGATTCCAGGAATCGTGAAGCATTATGAATACCTAATGATTCCTTACATTCTTGCAGAGAATCCGGGAATGGACAGAAAAGAAGCATTCCAGATCAGTAAGCGTATGATGGACGGACAGAAGATGGAGACGTTTATTCTGGATCTGTCATTCCTTGGATGGGATATTCTTACGGTTATCACATGTGGAATGGTGGGGATTTTCTACGCTTCTCCATACAAGCAGGCAACTTTTGCAGAGTTATATGCATTTAATAAAGCAAAAGCATATGAGGAAGGATATATCAGATAATGGCGATCAACAAATCAATGAGGCGGGTATTAAAAGCGCTGTCCTTCGACGGCATTGAAGTGGAGGCTTCAAGACACCTGGCGAATTTAAAAGCAATTGATCCGATGAAGATATTTCATAAGACGATTGACTATAAGATTTATAACGGCAATCATCAGATCCCTGTAAGGATATTCCTTCCAGGGGAAAAGATGGAGGATGATCTGCCGGTATTTCTGTTCTTTCACGGGGGAGGATGGGTAACGGAAAGTATTGATAATTATGAAAGAATCTGTGCCCGTCTTGCTTCGGCAACAGATCATATCGTTGTATCGGTAGAGTACCGGCTGGCGCCGGAGTATCCATTTCCCATTGGTTTTTACGATTGTTATATGGCGGCAAAGGCTATGTACACGAACCAGTTTATCTTGAATACAGATCCGGATAAGATTACACTGATCGGAGACAGTGCCGGTGGGAATCTGGCAGCAGCTGTTTCACTGATGGCAAGAGATCAGGGAGAATTCCTGCCGAAGAGACAGATACTGATCTATCCTGCGGTAAATAATGATTACAGTGAGGAGTCCCCATATTTGTCGGTAAGACGTTACGGGACGGAATATCTTCTGACTGCGGGAAAGATGCGGGATTATATTAATTTCTATGCATCGGCAGAAGAAGATAAGAAAAGTAAATATCTTGCACCTCTCATGGAGACCGATTACAGCAACCAGCCGGATACACTGATCTTAACGGCGGAATGTGATCCTCTCAGAGATGAGGGGGAAGAGTATGGAAGAAGGTTAAAAGAAGCGGGCAATAAGGTGGAGGTGCACAGAATACAGGATGCACTTCACGGATTCTTTGCACTGGGAGTAAAATATTACCATGTACAGGAGAGCTTTGCTATTATTAACCGTTTCCTGAGCGGCTATACATCTGATGAAAACAGCCGGAAGGTTAGTCCTGCAAACGAAGAATAAAGCGGGAAAGTAAGGGGGGAGGAGAAAGCCGGTGTTTGAGCAAAAACGTGCTTACTGGAGAAGTCTGGATAATGCGGCAAAGTTATTTTCCGCAGCCAGCAGCCCGAAAGATACCAGAGTGTTCCGGTTCTATTGTGAGCTGAAAGAAGAAGTAAAAGAAGAGATATTACAGGAAGCTCTGAATCAGACGATACAAAAGTATCCCGTATTTTTGTCGGTTATGAGAAAGGGGCTTTTCTGGCATTATCTGGAGAAAAGTGAATTAAGACCGGTGGTAAGGGAAGAATATAAAGAACCTTGCAGCAGCCTGTATGTACGGGATAAAAAGACACTTTTATTTGAAGTGACATATTATGAAAAACGGATCAATTTTGAAGTATTTCATGCGCTGACAGATGGAACCGGTGCAACAGAATTCCTAAGAGAACTGGTGAAGAATTATCTGTATCTGATCCACGAAGAAGATCTGGAACCGGTGGAGCTGTCAAACCAGTATCTGACGGTAAAAGATCAGGAAGATGACAGTTTCAGCCGATATTATGATCCGGATTTTCCAAGAAAGAAAAAGAAAAAGATCAGGGCGGTTCAGATCAAAAAGGGTGGAAAAGGATATGAAGAGCTGCAGATCAATGAAGCTTCCATGTCGGTAAAAGAACTGCTGGGGATTGCCAGAGAAAAGAAAGTCTCCATGTCGGTGCTCCTGACGGCTGCATTTATCTGTGCAATCCATGAAGAAATGAGCCGGATGCAGGAGAAGAAGCCGGTTATCCTGATGGTTCCGGTGAATTTAAGAAAGATTTTTCCATCGGATTCGATGCTGAATTTCTTCGGTTATATAGAGCCGGGGTATCAGTTCGGAGGGGGAAAAGATTCTTTTGAAGATGTACTGGAGGCAGTAAAGTTATATTTTCAGGAGAATCTGTCCAAAGAGCATATGGCAGGACGGATGAATGAACTGATTGCAATAGAAAAGCATAAGATCTTAAAATGGGCACCGCTGGAACTGAAAAACCGCTGTATCCGTGCGGGTGCCAAGATGGCGGAGCAGGAAGTAACCGCCGTGCTTTCGAACATGAGTGTGGTAAAGATGCCGGAAGATTATGCGCAATATATTGAAAAGTTTGGCGTGTATACAAGTACGAACCGGACAGAATTATGTATCTGTTCTTTTCAAGATACGTTATCACTTGGCTTTACATCGAGATACGACAGCACGAATATCCAGCGGAATTTCTACCGGATATTGAAAGAACTGGGGGCTTCGGTCAAAGTGGCAGAACCGGATTTCCCGGAGGATGCAAGACCAAATTATGAAGGAAAGAAAGTATTACAGATTTTTACATTTTGCTGTATTGCAGCGATCGTGATCAGTATGATGACGGATATCATTATATCGCCCGGTGTGCACTGGTCGGTGTTCGTGGCAGCCGGGTGTGCGACGATGTGGCTTACGATGGCAGTCGGTTATGTGAAACGGTTCAATCTGCTGAAGAATGCGGCATGGCAGCTTCTGATCATGTCAGGAATCTGTGTATTGTGGGATCTCGGAACCGGATGGAGAGGCTGGTCTGTGAATATCGGAATTCCGGATATCTGCCTGCTGATCCAGGTTGTAATGTTGATCATATCAAGAATACGTTCCCTGTCACCGAGAGAATATATGATCTATTATGTGATGGCCGCTGTCTATTCGATGATTCTTCCATTGATTCTTTTAGTGACAGGAGTAATCCATTACAGGACTCCATCGGTTATCTGTATCGGGTGCAGTTTTCTGCTGTTGATCGGATTAATTTTATTCAAACGAAAAGAATTTAAAGAAGAAATGCATAAAAAATTCCACGTTGGCTGATACTGATAGAAAGGAAAATATTGGTGGCTTTGTGCGGTGCAGGGTTGATTTTGAGAGAAATTCTTAAAAAAATCTTACATCCGTGAAATGGTTGTGATATAATAGGTATATCAAGAGTTTATGTCAGCGCGTTTACAAATTTCATAATACGATACCAGAAAAGATGGCGTGCAGTTCGATATAACTTCGGATTGTGCGCTCTTTTAGCGTTGTCATACATCTGCAGGTTACCATGAGAGAAGTGTTAGAACAGGAGGCAGAAATGTTCAAAATAGGAGATTATGTGGCGCATTATAAGGAGGGCGTCTGCGAAGTAGTAAATATTGGCAAGATTGACATGGGCAGTTCGGACAAAGAGTATTATACGTTAAAACCGGTATATGATGCAGGTGGAACGGTATACACACCAGTCGATAATAAGCGGGATCAGATCAGAAAACTGATCACAAAAGAAGAGGCGGAGAATCTGATCAAAGAGATGCCAAAGATCGATATCATTGGTGTGACAAATGAAAAACAGCGGGAAGGAATGTACAAAAACGCATTGTTACACAATCAGTGCCGGGAGTGGATCTCACTGATCAAGACTTCATATGGAAGAAATAAGAAGAGATTACTAGCGGGAAAAAAGACGATCAACGTTGATGAGAGATATATGTCCAGTGCCGAGAAGTTCCTGTATGGAGAACTGGCAGTGGTGATGGAGATTCCGAGAGATAAAGTCAGCGGTTATGTGAAAGAGCACCTGGATGCGGAGCTGGTATAGGCGAATATAGGAAGAAAAAGAAAACTGCTGATAGCAGGTTCTTACGAATATATGATAATTTAAAAATAATGCTGCAGAATGAAGAAAAGTTTGCAGCATTATTTTTTATACCATAGTAAGCAAGAGAAGTTGCCGGTTTTGTAGATATCGGAGTATAGAATTAATTGGTTTTCTGGGTATCGTTGCTTGCTTTTGCTGCCTTTTCTGCATAAGTAGTAGTTACGAGATCCTTGTAAGGTGCGCGTTCCTTAAGCTCGCCTGCTTCTTCTAAGATATCCTGAAGAAGATCAAAGCTTTCCTGCCGGAAGATCAGATCTTTTTTCCATGTATCCTGCTCATAATAGCGGGAAATGATGGTTGTGATCGTATCCAGTGTGGTCTCTTTGAACTGAGGAGCGATTGCCTGGGCAATGTCTTCCGGTGTGTGGGATGCCACGTAGTCCATACCTTTTTGCAGTGCATTGGTGAATCCCTGGACGACTTCCGGATGTTTGTTGATGTAACTCTTCTTTGCAGAGAAAGCAGTGTACGGAACATAGCCGCTGTCCGTTCCAAGAGAGGCGACAACGTATCCCTTACCCTGTTTTTCAAGATTGGTTGCACCAGGTTCGAATTCTACGGTGAAGTCGTAATCGGATTTGTCTTCTGCGAAGGCAGCCGCAGTAGAACCGAAATCAATATTCTGGTCGATGGTGAGATCTGTAGCCGGATCGATATGGTTCTGGTTTAAGATATACTCAAATACCATTTCAGGCATGCCGCCTTTTCTACCGCCGATGACCTTCTTGCCTTTCAGATCTTCCCATTTGAAATCCTTAATATCTTCCCTGGCAACCAGGAAGTTCCCGGCGCGCTGGGTGAGCTGGGCAAAGTTTACAACATAATCATTCGCCCCCTCGTTATATGTGTAGATAGAAGCTTCCGAACCCATAAAGCCGATGTCGGCAGTTCCGGAGAGGACGGCCGTCATAGTTTTGTCGGCTCCGAATGGAACAGTATAGTTAGTACAAGACGCATCACAGAAAATCGACGGAGGTTATGGTACTGTCTTCATTTATATGGATTTCCTGAATGATAGACCGCCAGAACGCTCTGCGGTTTTCTTGTGATAATTGATCATACATGGTCCGGAAATCTGTATCCAATAGTTCTTCAAGGTAACTGTAATTCGTAACTGGTTCCGGAAGAGTGCTCTGCAGATCATTCAACTCACTTTCGATGCGTCCATACTCTTCGTTGTAATAATCCCAATCAATCCGCCCCTTCTGAAACAGGAAATTAAGACGGTCCAATTCTTTTCTTAACTTCTCGGGGGACTGCTTTTTCTTTTGCTTCTCTTTCTCTTTTTCGATTTTCTCGCACTTTACTTTATAATTTTTGTATTCATTCTCTAAGTTATCAAGCAAATAATTTTCAACAAGGTTCTGGCTCAATCTGTGTCTGTAAGAACATATGTGATCGATCATAGCTCTGTTACATCGGTAATAGCAGTAAGTTCTTTTGGCACCAGTTTTCCTGTTGATGATGGACGAACACCCAGTACCGCATAGCAATTGACCGCACACGGGACATCGAATCATTCCTGCAAACAGATAGATGCGGCCGGAAGGCGTAGCTTTAACATTTCGTTTTTGTATCTTCTGCAATTTGTTCCACTCATCTTCAGTAAGATATGCAGGACAGTAAGGAAATCCTCGATAGGTGCCCTTGTAGAATTCGCTGGAAAGAAGCGTCCTCATGATTCCGAAACTGAAATCAGGATCATAAGTTTCTTGTATGTATCTGAGTGTAGCGCACTTATTTTGATGCTTGAAGAAATATTTATAAAATGCATCCACGACATGTTCTCGATCAGGATCCTTTATCATTCGCTTTTGTCCATCAACGATACCTGACTTATAGCCGTATCCCATATTTACATCGCCGAAAATTAATTTGCCGCTTCTGATGGATGCTTCATTCACAAATTTGATACGTTCACTGGTGGTATCAACTTCGTTCTGGCCAATCGACAGAACCACATTAAGCTGCAGCCTTCCATCTCTGGTTTCCATGTTGATGCCTGGCTCACTGGTACTGATCCAGCGGACGTTGTGACTGTCAAGAATATCCTGCACCTTATAGAAATCAGATAGATTACGGAACCATCTATCGATACGCCAGAAGATAATAACATCGATCTTCCCGGCTTCTACGTCTTGCAGCAGAGAATGTATAGCCTTCCGCTTTTTGAGCTCTTTACGGGCTGTTTTCCCTTCATCAGCATATATGCCAACGACGGCCATATTGTGTTCTCGGGCATAATTGGTAAGATATTCTTTTTGTGCTTCAAGCGATTTGCCGTGCATCATTTGCTCGGTAGTGGATACACGGATATAGATTGCACAGCGTTCAACTTTAGTCGTCATATCATATCACCTTTCCTTTTTTATGTTACGCAAAAATGGGTACAAAAATAACACCTATACGGTGCCGGATTTTTGTGATACAATAATCTTTGTGATGGAGAGAATTGTACTGTGTTCCAAACACCCTATAGTTTTCTCGTTTTCCCTGGTGCTGGTAACACCGGGGATTTTTTAGTATTTTACTGTAATTCTAATAATTTGTTTGTAATGTTGTTGGTGAACTCGTTTTGCTGTGTAGCTGTTAATTTGGTTGAGGTTCGGATTACGATAGTACCTAAAACTTTGTGAGATCCGGAATTTAACATTCCTGCACCATCAAAGCTGGCAAGATACGAATCTCTCTTTTTGGCATCTTCTTCTGATGCATAAACTTCGATAGCTCCACCGCATTCAGTTCCTTTATCTACAATGTCATTTCCATATACACTAGATTGGTCGATAAGAGGAGTAGAAAAATAAACTGTGGAAGTGTAGCCTCCCTGTTTATTTAGATTTCCGTTTGGATCATGATCTTCTGTGACTGCCTGATATCCGGAAATATTTGGAATTCCCTTTAAGCGCTGAATAACGAAATCTTCATTAGGATTAGTGATTTGCTTCATCTGCAGAACGCTGTTCTGATAAGCTGTTTGTTTTTCAGAAATAGCATTAATTACAGAGGAGTAATCCAGTGGTTCAGAAAGCTTTTTCGTTTCAGCATTGATGTCTGCTGTCTTTTTTGGTAGATCTGGTATTTTGCGCTGTGCTGCTTTTGCATCGGAAAGAGCAGTAATAAAGGCTTCTTTAGTAGTGTTATCATAAACTGCTTCCTTTTTGTCCAATATTTTCTGAGCATCGTTCATTGCAGAGGTAAGTTCAGTATTCTTGGCTTCCACTTCTTTGACTGCAGCATTAAACTTTGTTTCTGCAAGATCATGAGGCTTTTTCACCTGAAAGTACCAAACACAAATACCGATGACAATGATCGCAATGGCAGCAATCAATCCTAGTAGTGTTTTCTTCTTTTTCATATGTCTTTTCCTTTCGTTTTTTCCAGAGTTCATTTATTCAATCAGATATCTCCGCCATACAAATACTTTCGTATCAAGAGGGCAGTGTATTTATGGTTAGAGATACTGGGTGAATCAAGTTATATATTATATTTTCTTAAATATCATCAAGTTAGGGATAAAATAAATTGTGTAATTGTCTACGATTTTATATTCCCCATACTTATCCCGATAGCAGTTAATGCAGTCTTCCAGATATTCTTCTGTGACATCCAGATAGTCTGCGATTTCATATTTATCTTTACAACCGTGTTCATAGGCTTTGATCAGACCGAATAATCCGATACTGCGGTTGTATCCCCAGAGCCGCGCCTGTCGTTCCTGCTTTCGATTACCGGTATATTCCATGTCGATAATATTACCAACAGAAGTATAATGATGACCGAGTTCTTCTGCCAGAACGCAGGCTTTTTCCGTGGTTGTATCTATATTGTCTTTGATAGCAATGGTACCATCACAATATAATCCCTTTATTTTTTTGCCTTTAAAAGGATAATCAATAACATCTATACCGTCTTTGCAGGCTTCCTCCTGTAGCTTCTCGTATGTATTCATACAAACACCTCCCGCTCGAGTATATCAGATAAGCTGTCCTATAAATTACTTAACTCGTTTATTCTTTACGAATTCAGCAAACTGACGGATTTCATCTAATTCAGATTCTGTGTATTCATCACCATCGAAGTGAGCTGCAAGGGTAGTTGGCTCATCTTGTGTGAAAACAATTATACCATCTACCAGTTTCTCAGAATCTAATCCCAACTCACGTGTGATTTTTAAAACATTTGTTATGTTGGAATTGGCAATACCTCTTTTTAGAATACTATCTAAGGTAGTCCACGGCATATCTATTTTTTCGGAAAATTTTTTCATACTTCCGTATCTATCTATGATGAGTGCTTTCACATTAGATTCTAATTCATTCATGTAAAGTTAACTCCTTTCTTCAGTTGATGATTTGATAATAGCATTAAAATCTCGAAAAATCAATATACTGTCACCGAAAATAAAATAAAAATCTCAAAAAATCGAGAAAAACAGGTTGACATTCTCGAAAATTCGTATATACTTTAAAGTGCAATCACGAAAAATCGAGAAAAGAGGTGAGAAAGTGTTTCCGAATTTAGAAGCCGAGATGGCAAGAAATAAAGTGACGCAAGTAAAACTTGCTGAAATTCTGGGAATTACGCCAACAACGTTATCATTCAAGATGAACGGAAAAAGTACACTTTCATTAAAAGAATGTGTAGAAATCAAGCGAAAAGCATTCCCGGACAAAACATTAGATTACTTATTTGCAACAGATGAAACAGGTTCAGAGAAAGGAGAATGATGGAATGGTTAGAGCAGATGGTCCTAAAAGTGTAAGGGTGATCAGTGTGATCGAAGTAAAAGCAAAAAGAGGTCTTGGAATAGAAAAAGACCCAGTACGTGTGGTAACTCAGTACTGGGATATGAATGGAAATCTTCTTGCTGAAAGAGATCCAGACCCGCAATTACTTTCCGATCAGGTTATATGGGAGTCAAAGCGCTTGCAGAATATTATTGAGAACCATTCAAAAAATCAAAAGCTTCAGCAAGATTAAGTTCACATTCAACATATGCAATTGTGGTAGTTAAAAAACGCTTTAAATCTTGCACATTGTAATTTTCGTGCTTACGAACATAATGGGTTTCATCGTTTCCAATCCAAGTAGAAGCTGTTGCCAGGGCTTCGATTTTAGGGTTGTCAATGTATTCATGGATACATTTTCCTAAAAAAGAAGATATGATTTCTGATTCCTTATCAGGATGTTGTGCTATAGCATAGTCTTTTATAAGAAATTCAAGGGCTTTTCGATAGCCAATACCACAAAGTTCTGATAAACCAGCATTTTCGGCTTGTTCGGCTTGGTGATAAATTTCTACGAACTTGGGTGATAGTTCAGAAAGTTTATCAGAAAACGAAGTGGTGTTATTTGGAAAAGGATATTGAACAGCAATATTACCAACACATTCATCATAGTCGATATCGTCAATAAAGTCATAGGTAACAAGAAAAGCATCTTCACATGCAGGACAGAAAAATAAGCAATATAGATGCATTGTGCCCAATGTATTTTTAAAAAATCCTGAAAAACTTGGATTAGATGAGTAAGCGGTAGAGCAACATGGACATATATGAGGTAAGTCTATATAAAAATTCCGTGTTCCCGTAAAGCGTGCTGGGTTTAAGTCATAAGCGTCAATGTTAGTGACCATAAAATCATTCCTTTCATCGTTTGATAGGAAGATTATATCAAATTAGAGAGTATAAAAGCAATATAGAAAGCGAGGTGATGGAGATGTATGCTCTTATATGTATGTTAATCATGTGGATGGTAGGAATAGTGGGAATTTGGGTTATGAGAAAAATACAACCCGAAGACAAAATATATCCTATCTGGGTTGTATTTGTGTGTGTTGCAATTACATGCTTTGTAATTTATTACGAATCTTAGGTGCTAATTCGTTTAAAAGAGAACTTGATATGTCCCATCGGTTGTTATGTATCGCATCATTCAATGCTTTAAGATCATCAACAAGCTCTTCTGGAAAATAAATTAATGCAAGAGAATATATTTTCCCATATTCTTGAAGATTTTCCTGGGTTGCGAATGCTATGCATTTACCAGTGTAACGCAGGTAGTCTTCATAGACACCACGTTTATAGAAAAAGGATTCCTTTTTATCTTGGTGTTCGTATTCGAGTTTTTTGAGTTTTAACAAGTAACGATTATTTATGATTGCAGTAGCAATCGGAGAAATAACAGCCGAAATACCAAGAATAGCAGAGACAGTAATTGTTAAATCCAAGTGCATGAGCAATTTCCTTTCTTTCGTACTCGGCATGGCAGTGCCTGTAAGGAAAGTATAGGAGAAATAGGAAATTATTACAAGAGGAGATGATGATATGGATTCAAAAGAATATAAGGAAACGATGAAGAAAATTGAAGAAGCTAAAAAATTGAATAAAGAAGCACACAAGCTAAGCCTTCAGGCGGAGGCTTTATCGGTAATCGCTTTGGTGATAAATTTTATAGCTATGCTTATTCATATAATTAAGTAATCGCCTGAACGACTATAGCACAGAAATCAAACAAGGTTAAAAGCAAATAGCCGAAACGGTCAGAAATGACCGTCACACCGGGAATGACCGCCCGGTGTCTGATGATGGCAGGTCAGGAAGGAAGTGGAAAACATGAGTGAAGAACAGAAGAAGTTGATCACTGAGGTGGTTGGAAACATGAAGCATATGGACAAAGAAAGTTTGCCGCTGATGAAAAGCAATGCAGAGGTTCTCAAAGCCAGAGACTTGATGGATAAACCGGAGGTAACTGCGGGGACGGAGAAAGAAGGTAATTAAAATGAATAAATTACAAATTACAGAGTACAAAAACATTCGAGTGCTCACAACACAGCAGATTGCAGAAGCGTATGGTTCTGACACAAGAGTTATCTCGAATAATTTCAATCGTAACAAGGACAGATATGTAGTGGGAAAGCATTATATCTGTTTGGAAGATGGCGAAAAGAGAGATTTTATTGACCGTCATCAATTTGATGACGGTTCAAAGAAAGCATCTAAATTATATCTCTGGACAGAAAAAGGAGCATTTCTTCATGCTAAGTCACTTAACACAGATACTGCGTGGAATGTATATGATAGATTGGTCGATAGCTATTTTAATAACCAGAAAACAATCGACTTGTCACAGCTTTCGCCAGAGTTGCAGATGTTCAACAGGATTTTTCAATCCGTAGCAGAACAGCAGTTGGAGCAGAAACGTCAGGCAGAGAAGATTGCAGAAGTAGAGAGCCGAGTAGATTCCATAAGGGACGTCGTTTCACTTGATACCACATCATGGAGAGATGATACTGGAAAAATTCTTAAGAAGATCGGCTTCTCACTTGGTGGCGGGCAGACATACAGTCAAGTGAGAAATGAAAGCTACGAATTACTTCAAAAGCGGTTTGGTGTAAATCTGGGCCAGAGATTAACTAATAAACGAAGAAGAATGGCTGATGAAGGAGTAAGCAAATCTCGAAGAGATAAGTTGTCCTATATTGACATTATTGCAGATGACAAAAAGCTGATAGAAGGCTATACGGCAATTGTGAAAGAGATGGCTATTCATTATGGAGTGGCGTAAGAAAGCGAGGTGAGTATAAGAGTGAAGAAAATTATATTCGCATTATTTGCATGTTTGATCCTCTTAACAGGGTGTAGTCAGAAAATAACAGAAGGTGAGATATATGAAAAAGAATTTCGTCCAGAAAAAACGGAGGTACTTATAGTTCCGATGGTTCACACGAACGGAAAAACATCATACACAACACCAACACCGATAGTACACCATTATCCAGACAGATGGCGTATAGCGATCAGGTCAATAGAGAAAAACGATGATGGTGATTATGATACAGCTGACTATTATACAACGGAAGAAGTATACAACAATTGTAAAGTTGGAGATATGTTTTCTTACGATGAAGATAGGGACAGTGAAGAAGAACCTGTTGAGAAAAGCAAGGCAAAGTCAAGTAACAGAAGAAAATGACAGGAACGTGATGTCACGTGACGGTCACGCAACAGAATAAGATAAAGAATAAGAATAAGATAAAGAATAGAAGTACTATATAGTGCCTTTTATTCCATCTGTTTTCAGCAACAAGTACAAACAGTGATACATAAACATAACCAAGGAGATAGAAAGCGGGTGGTGAGTATGAAACCGGATATGGAAAAAATCATTGAGGTGTTGATATCTCTTCTGGAAGAACAGGAAAAGGTGGAAATCACCTACACTATTGAGAAAACCGCTTAGGCGGTAGAAAGGGGTGGACAAGCAGTATGAATTTAAAACCGGAAACACCACTGGTGGCAAAGCTGCAGATCAAGCGCCTGGAAGATGAATGTGAAAATTTAAGACTGTGGCGTTGGAGATTAACTATTGCGATAGAGCTGATACTGATCACGGTATTAGGAGCGTGTGTGGTCAACTTTTATGCAATCAGGTGAAGGAGGTGAGGACATTGCAAGAAATTAAAAAGAGCGCTCACGATAGCCCGGCAAGGCAAGGAGCACTCTGGAAATTAGTCAACTATATTATATGAGAAGAAAGGAAATTAGTCAAATATGAAGACATTGAAAATTACAACAGATAACAAGATTTCTGTGGTTGATGTGAATTTTAGCGATTTCAAAGCCATCCAACAGGCAATCGGCGGATATTTCGAGATTGTGAATACGCAGAAATTACGGGATTATTTCAAAGCATCGGTAGTAATGATTGTTGATGAAGAAGGAGTAATCAAAGATCTTCCGGTAAACACAATTGGTTGTTATTTTTACAATACATCTAAGCATGGATGTCCGATCGCAGGAGATATGATCTTAGGTTTGCTTGTCGGTCCGGATATTACAGGCTTGGGTGACAGAGACGCAGAGCAGTGGATGGAGAAGATGTTGAAAGATTTTGAATTTTTGGAGAAAGAGTAATGGAAGATATACCGGGATATGATGATTGGAAGTCCACCCCGCCAGATGATCCGGAACCGGTTACATATTGCAGTGGCTGTGGAGCGCCGTTGTATGAGGGTGATTACCTATATACGGTGCAAGGGGATCGTCTGTGTGAGGAGTGCTTGAATGATATGTACAGGAGGATGTTGTGATGTGGAAAGTAGAAATAGTAAGGGTTTATAAGTCCAGTAATTTACTGTACGAGCATGAAGATAAAGTGATTTTCGAGGTAAACAGTTTGGCAGAGGCAAGTGAGATTACTTCGACGTTTGATAAGTATGCTGTTGGAGAATATAAATATTCGATCACGCGTAAAAAAGAAAACAAAGAAGGTGAAGAGTAGATGGCACTTAAAAGTTATGAGGAATTGATAAAGGTTGATGTAAGGCAGTATTGCGAAGAAAGAGATGGCTTTACATATCTGAACTGGGCGAAATGTATTGAATTGCTGAGACAGAACGGTGCTACCGAAGTGTATTGGGAGCCAATCCCTGATCCGCAGACCGGAAGCAGTCTTAGAAAAACAGACATCGAGTTCAAGGACAAGAATAACAATACGAATCGTTGTTATGAAACACGGATCAAGGTCGTTATCGATGATAAGGAATATGAGATGCAGACTCCAGTGATGAACGGGGCGAATCCGGTAAAAGACAATTCTATGAGTCAGCAGAGAGTATGGAACAGCATGTGCAGGGCATTTGTGAAGTGTGTGGCTATTCATACCGGGCTTGGATTTAACTTATGGCTGAAAGAAGAATACAACAAGCTGGAAGCAAAGATTCCTGGAACAGGAGAGAATCTTGCATCAGAAGCAAAGAAGAAGACGCTTAAAACGCAGTGTACGGCGCACGGTATTGATTTGGATGCTTGGGTATGTGGAAACGGAAAGACAGTGGATACACTTACGGAAACAGAGTGCGCCAAGATGTTGAATGCGATCAAGAAAAAGTACGGTGATGATTGATGAATTTCACAGGAAAACTCGAAGGCTTGAAGATGGACTATGCTACTAAAAAGCAGAGCATCTCTGTAGAAGTGAATGAGGATGCCAGAGATGCATTCCAGGAACTGAAAGATTGTGAGAAGCTTGATATTCAGATTAAGAAACATCGAGAAAAGAGAAGCTTAGATGCGAATGCCTATTGCTGGGTATTAATTACGAAGTTTGCTAAAAAGCTTGAATTGAGCAATCCGGAAGCACACAACATGTGTCTTATAAGATATGGATATCCGGTAATATTATCCGGGAAATCGGCATGTGCAACGATTCCAGACACGGAAGAAGCAGAGAATAAAGTGAAAAACTCTACAGAATATCACCTGCAGCCCACCTCACAAGTGAGAGAAGGAGTTGACGGTGTGGTGTACCGGACATACAGACTCCTCAGAGGAAGCCGAACCTATAATACCGAGGAAATGTCCAGGCTGATATCTGGGCTGATCACAATGTGTAAGGAGGCACAGATCCCGGATAGAGAAATCGCCACACCAGAAGAAAAGAGACTCCTGAAAGAAAGGTATGGTGTGGATGTCTAAGAAATTGTGGAGCGTGTTCACAGATGATATGGATCATTGTTATTTTACCGGCACGCCATATTGTCATCGACATCATATATTTTATGGCCCGTGTAGATCAATGTCTGAGAAATACGGCTTTGTAATACCGATAGCTTATTACTTACATGAGAATTATCCGGACAGTGTTCATCAGAATCCGAATAAGGGCATTGACCTGGAACTGAAGCAAATGGCTCAGAAATATTTCGAGGAACATTACGGGACAAGGGAAGAGTTTAGAGAGATCTTCGGGAAAAGCAGATTGTAACTTATTAACATAGATTCCCTGGCATTGTAACCAAGAAATGTAACGCATAAGCACTCACCCAGCGTTATTTATTGCACAAGATGTTGTATCACGGCCAGAGAGCCAGGCTCTGGCGGAAAGGAGCAGCATGGAAGGACAGATAGAATTAGAGGATTATCTCCGGTCATTGAACTGTGAGGGATTTGACATTTGTGATTATATTCCGAAAGGACGAGCCAATGCGGTCACAAGATATGAGCTGTGTATGAAGACTGGATTCAGGGACCGTCAGGTAAGAGATTTGATTCATTATGCAAGGCGTGACGGATCTATCTTGAATTTGTCGGATGGAAAAGGATATTTTAGACCTGATCTGGATGATTCGGTGGAAAGAGGAATGCTTGCAGCATATGTCCGGCAGGAGGAAAGCAGAAGAGATTCGATAGATTGGTCTCTGAATGGAGCTATAAAAGATTGTAAAGAAAACGGCATTGATTGGAGGACATAATAAATGAATTCAAACCAGAAGGGAAAGAAAGGTGAGCGTGAGCTTGCTGCAATACTAAAAAGCTACGGATATGAGGACAGCCGGAGAGGTCAACAGTATTGCGGATCTAATGGTGACGCAGATGTAGTTGGTCTTCCAGAGATTCATATTGAATGCAAGAGAGTAGAAAAGCTGAATATCTATGATGCCGTGGAACAGTCAAAGAATGATGCAAGAACAGGTGAAATGCCGGTTGTCATGCATCGGAAGAATAGAAAAGAGTGGCTGGTTACTATGCCACTGGATGATTGGATGAAGCTGTATGAACGGTAATTATATTAAAGTTAGTCGGTCATTGCTGGACTGGTGCTGGTATCACGATGTTAATACCTGCCGGTTGTTTATACATATGTTACTCCGGGTGAATTGGAAAAGAGGTTACTTTGGAGAAGAAGTAATTGAAAGAGGAAGCTTTGTCTCTTCGATATCCAAGTTGTCTGCAGAGACTGGATTGAGTGAAAGAGAGGTTCGCACAGCACTGGAACACCTTAAGAAGACAGGCGAAGTGACATGCAATCGACACGCAAAATATAGCGTATATACAGTGGTTAATTACTGTAAGTACCAATCGAGTGACAGGCAAAATGACACAGAGAACGACATGGAAAGCGACACACGAAGCGACACGTCTGTTGACAATCTATCGACAGGCAATCGACAGGCAATAGAAGAAAAGAAAGAAGGAAAGAATAAAAGAATTAATAATACAGGGCGGTTTGAACCGCCGGATGTGGAAATGGTCCGAGCGTATTGCCAGGAACGTGAGAACAAAGTAGATCCGCAAGCCTTTGTTGATTTTTATGAATCCAAAGGCTGGATGGTAGGGAAAAACAAAATGAAGAACTGGAAAGCAGCAGTGCGTACCTGGGAGAAAGAAGACCAGAGGAGAAGCCAGACAAGGAAGGAAGAGACCGCCAAACGTGGCAGCACTGGATTTAATAATTTCACTGGCCGTGATTATGACATGGACCAGATGGAAAGAGCGCTTTTAGGAATTCAGGGAGGTGGGAATCATGCGGATTAAGCAGATCAATCCAAGAGGATGGTATGACATTCCGGGATATGACGGGAAGTACCAGATCAACTATTTCGGCAATGTTCGCAGGGCACTGAAACGTGGGTACAAAGCATTGCACCCATATATCAAGACTGCAAATGGTCGCAGGGTTGTGAAATTGAACTGCAAGGAACAGGTTGTCATGAAACTGATGCAGATCACATTTATCGGTGAATTGCCTCCGGGAATGGTAACTTATCACAAGAACGGGATTATCACAGACGATGTATTGAATAACATCGGAATCATTACCAGAAGTGAACTTGGTAGGTTAACTGGAAGAGGCAACGGCTGTGAAACTTCGGTCGTGAAGATCAGCGAAGAAGGACAGATCGTTGATTTCTACAGATCGGTAAGAGAAGCCGGCAGGAAGAACCATATGTCATATCAAACGATTTTGGACCGGATCAACGGGAAGGTGAAAAGCTTATATGCGCCGGATGGCTATGTGTATTGCAAGGATAATGCCAGAGAAATCAATAAGGCGGTTCGGAGGATAGAGCTGGACAACAGAGAAGAATGCAGTGTTGATTTTATACCGGCACCGGAAATAGTATTTGATTTTTAGCATAACGAAAGGAGACGGAGCTCCGGCCGGAGTGATGATGCATCGGCTCCTTTTGAAAAGATGAAAAACGGAGTAAGTAAGGTTTATACAGACAGACCGGATTATGCAGATTTTGATTCACCGGCAAAATTTGAAGCAATTAAGAGTATTATTGCAAAAAGACTGAGGGAACATCCCAATGCTATTTGTTCGTATTCTGGTGGATCGGATAGCGACATTATGATTGACCTGATTGAACGGACCAGAGCAATGTTCGAGTTACCGCCAATCAAATATGTATTTTTTAATACAGGATTGGAAATGAAAGCAACAAGAGATCATGTGAAGGATGTTGCAGAAAAGTATGGAGTGGAAATTGAAGAGAGAAGACCAGAGATCAACATCGTCCGGGCAACCAGAAAATATGGAATTCCATTCGTATCGAAAATTATGTCAGGAGGTTTGTCCGAATGGCAAAAGAAAGGAGTCCCTTTATCTATAGCAGATGAATATGATCAGGCAGAAGATAAGGCGGCGAAAAGAAAAGAGTTAAAAGAAAGATATCCTAAATGTGAGAGTCTGATTAATTTTCTTTGCTGCTGTAATTCGGCTGGGGAACCGAGACCAAATATTCAGCTCGTAATCAATTCATCAAAATACATGCGGGATTTCATCAAGGAATATCCGCCAGAATTTATGATAAGTGCGAGCTGCTGTTATTACTGCAAAAAGCAAATCGCGCATAAAGTTCAGAAAGATTACGACATGGTTATAACTGGAGAACGAAGAGATGAAGGCGGAATGAGATCGGTTCCTAGAAAAGATAATACGGCTCTTTGTTTCACAGAAACGGCGGATGGACATTATCGGCTAAGACCGCTCTATTATGTATCTGATAAAGATAAAGCATGGTACAAAGAGTATTACAAAATAAAATATTCGGATGCATATGAAGTATATGGATTAACCAGAACGGGATGCTGCGGCTGCCCGATATCGTATAAGGCAGTAGAAGATCTTGAAAAGATCCGAAAGTATGAGCCGAATGTAGTAAAGGCAGCATGGAATATTTTCGGAAAGAGTTATAAGTACCGAATGAAATATAACGAATACAAAAAGAAACGAATGGAAGAAGAAAAAAGGAGAGCTGAAAATGTTGAGGGACAAATGACGATATTTGATTTTCCAGAACTGATTCCAGAGGAAGGAGAAGACGATGGCGATAATACATAATGTCCGGGGTGGGACAGTTGGACTGAATGAAGAAGACCGGCTGATGATCGCAAGGCTGTTGGTGAAGGCGGGCTATGCGGTTAAGATCGGATACAGGACGATTCCAGGGAATGCGAAGGGGAAGAAAGAATATATAGTTGAATACTGGGAGGAGAAAGAAAAGAAGATAGAAATGTAGAATGGTGTCGAACCTTGACAATTGAATATTGATGGTTGGAATGGTATAATCTTCGTAGAAAGTGTACGGGAGGAAATGCCAATGAAATGCTTGCGTTGTAACGAAGAAATGAAACACTATAAGTTGGATAAAGGTTTTGAAATTTACGGGAAAGAACATAAACCGGGAGTTGGACTTGCATTACGACAAAAACCACACAATCCTCATAGTATTTATGAATGTCCTAAATGTGGATACATGGAATTAAATTCAAAATATTGTGAAGATGAAGACATATAATTTATTTTACCAACCATCAGTAATTTGGTGGTTGGTATTTTTTTACCCATTTTTAAGGAGGAGAGGTGAGAAATTGAAGAAAATACTGGATGCTTGCTGCGGAAGTCGGATGTTCTGGTTCGATAGAGAAAATTCAGATGTAATATTCGCAGATAATAGAGAAATAAAGACGACATTATGTGATGGCAGAAGGCTTCTAATAAAGCCGGATATAAAGATGGATTTTCGAGACATGCCATATAAGGATAATTCTTTTAAAGTAGTAGTATTTGATCCGCCACATCTTATTCATGCCGGAACTGGTTCGTGGTTGGCCAAGAAGTATGGGATTCTTCCAAATGATTGGAAAACATACTTGAAAGCTGGATTTGATGAATGCATGAGAGTGTTGGAGCCGGACGGTGTTCTGGTATTTAAGTGGAACGAAGACCAGATAAAATTAAATGAAGTATTGAAAGAATTCGGAAAGAAACCGCTTCTTGGAGATCAGAGAGGAAAGACACGGTGGATATTGTTTATGAAGTAGGAGAAACGAGGATGGAAAGATTAACACATAAAAGAGAGAACGGTATAAAGCGAGGGTACTGGTCCCCGAATAAGAAACAGGAGCTGGTGGATAGACTGGCAATGTATGAAGAGCGGGAGGAGAGTGCCGATTTCTGCAAGTGGATTCCATGCAGTGAGAGATTACCAAAAGATAGACAGATTGTAGTAGCTGATATTGAATGCAGCATTGAGGACAGAATGTGCATATTTGCCTATTTTAAAATCGTTGATCACATGGAGCGCTGGATAAATGCCAATACAGGTTTTCCTGTTCTAGCCAATGTTGTTCAGTGGACACCATTGCCGGAACCATACAGACAAAACGACGAAGGAGCTGAGAAATGATTGAACAGAGGAAGTACAAAGAAACAGAGACTAGAAGGTCAACAACATTATGATGAGCTTGAATCAGATATTGATGAAAAGGCAAGTGAGAGATTCCATACACCGCCAGCTTATCAGAGCTATGAGGTTACTGATTTTTTGAAGAAAATCGGGATAAATGTAACAGTGGGAATCGAACAATGATAAGCGAAAACAAAAGAAATGGATCAGGATATTATGATCCGACTGCATATATGGCAATGATGAATGTCAGAAAAGAAGGAGAAAATAAAATGGAAGTATACAGAGGAGATATATTTTACGTAAAAAGCAATAGAAAAGACACAATGAAGGAAACTACAGGATCGCCAGCCGTTGTCGTATCAAATGACAAAGGAAATGAGAATTCAAATTTTGTTGAGATTGTGTATTTGACAGCAGATGAAAGAAATTTAATTCCTACACATGTGAACGTAATGTGCAAAGTTCCATCGGTGGCATTGTGTGAGCGTATTTCCAATGTGTCAAAGGACAGACTGGAAGAGTATATCAGATCATGTACTGACGATGAGATGCGGAGAATTGATGAGGCTCTTATGCTTTCGCTTGGTGTAGAAGTATCAGGTGGAAATACTACTGAAGAAGCAGAAGAGACAATAAATGCATTGAAACTTGAATTAGTCGAAACTAAGAAAATAGGTGAAGAGTTAAAGCGTAAGCTCAAAGAGGAAGTTGACAAGCGAGAAGCCATGAAAAAAGCAATGAACACCTATGAAAAGAATACAGAGGATGCAAGCGATATTGTAGACGGCCGGATTAAAGCTGCTGCTGAAAGGGACGTATACAAAGAATTGTACATGTATCTGCTTGATAGAGCGATAAGCGCGTGAAAGCATAGATGAATGGAAAGATAAGAAAACGAAGGGAGTAGATAGCATTGGAACAGATGACCAAGGAAAGACTGATGGCATACAGAAGCAATAAAGCAGAAATACTGGAACTTGATTATGTACTTAACAATCGGTGGAAATCAGATACAATGATTGGGAATGATGTCATATTCGATTATAGCAAGGGATATCCAATGCCACAGAGCGTGACAGGTTTTGATTCTGAAAAGTATGAACGATTACAGATCCGGGATCTGAAGCGGAAAGAAAAGCTGGAAAAAGAATGTGAAGAGGTTGAGAGGTTTGTAGAAGAAATACCGGATAGCACGACACATCGGATATTCAGAATTTATTTTATCGATGGACGGAAAGCCGTTAGACTGCGAGAAGTCGGGGAGAAAATACATATGGGGAGAAGCGGAGTTGGTAAAAAAATTGAGAATTATTTAAAACTGTCCCGTAATTCCCCTGATTCCCATTTATAATAATACTTGAGCCAAAGGCGGAAAACCGACGGCTCGGTCATCTTTTCTTGCGGTTGTTTGAGGAAGGCACCCTGTAGCGGGGTGTCTTTTTCGTTGAAAAAATGGGAGGTGAGTCTGAGTGACTAAGAAACAGAAAACATTTTGTGATGAATATCTAATTGACTTGAATGCCACTCAGGCAGCTATCCGAGCGGGGTATTCGTCAAAAACAGCAGATAGAATCGGACCTGAATTACTTGGGAAAACTTGTATTCAAGAAAATATCGCAAAAGCAATGGCTGAGAGATCGAAGAGAACCGGCATCAGTCAGGATCGAGTGATTCAGGAACTGGCACGAATAGCATTCGTAAACCCGCAGAATGTGATTAATCCCAAAGACGCATCAGTGAAAGCGGATGCGACAGAGGACGATCTGGCGTGCATCCAGTCTGTAAAAGTTAAGACAATGGACGGAGCAAAGGGAAAATCGGTCGAAAGAGAAGTTCGTTTGAATGACAAGATGAAAGCTTTGGAGTTACTTGGTAAACATCTTGGAATGTTCAAGGACAAGCTGGAAGTTGATGCCGATATGGACCTGAACATCACGATTGATTATGGAGATAATGACAATGAAGAAAGTTAATATTCAGGCAAATCCGTGCTTTAAAGAAGTGGATAGAAGCCGTAAACGATACATAGTGATGAAAGGTTCTGCCGGATCCGGAAAGAGCGTGGATACAGCGCAGAATTACATCCTGAGACTAATGAGAGACAAAGGAAGAAACCTTGTAGCAATGCGAAAGTCTGATATCACCAATCGAGACAGTACATTCGCAGAACTAACCGGTTCTTTGTACAAGATGTTTGGGGATAAAGCTGATGCTTATTGGAAGATTAACAGAAGTCCATTAATGCTTACATGCAGACATAATGGCAACCAGATTATATTCAGGGGAATGAATGATGATAGACAACGTGAGAAGTTGAAATCTATTACATTTCCAAAGGGCAAGCTTACGGACGTGTGGCTGGAAGAAGCTACAGAATTCACACAAGCAGATCTGGAAATTATCGATGACCGTTTGCGTGGTGAGCTTCCACCAGATCAATTTTATCAGATCAGAATGACCTTCAACCCGGTGAATAAGAATCACTGGATCAAGAAGGTCTTTTTTGATATCCCGGACACGAATGTACTTACCCATCATTCGACCTATCTCGGTAATCGGTTCATTGATAATGCGTACCGTGAAAGAATGGAACGTAGAAAGATTGTGGATCCAGAAGGTTATCAGATCTATGGTCTTGGAGAATGGGGTGAGATTGGTGGATTGATTCTTCACAACTGGGAAGTCCGGGAAGTATCACAAAATCTCAACAATTACGATGATGTAGCTATTGGACAAGACTTTGGGTTCAACCATGCGGATGCAATATTGCTGGTTGGTATCAAAGATGAAAATATCTATATCATCGATGAAATATATGAGCATGAGAAAGAAACCGCTGAGATCATACCAATAGCCATACAGCACGGCATACCCACCAAGAAAATAATGTGGTGTGACAGTGCTGAACCTGACAGAATCAAGGAGTGGAACAAGGCTGGATACAGGGCAAGAGGTGTTGACAAAGGCGGTTCAAAAGGCTCGGTAAATGCACAAATCGATTGGCTGAAAGGCTCGGTCGGTAAGGACCATACTATCAGGCGTAAGATCTATGTTGCCCCTCATTGTGTTAACACGATCAAGGAGTTACAGCAATGGAAGTGGAAGAAGGATGAAAGAACAGGGGAATACTTGGATGATCCTGTTCCGGTTATGGATGATGCAATGGCAGCACTGAGATATGCAATAGAAGGATGGCGTAAGGCTAGTAGATGGCTGATGTAAAAAGAATAATGACAATTGACGGACGGCGTGCACAGCACCAGCGGTTTTCAGAGTCTTAGGGCGGGCTCAATCTTTTTCCGTTAAGAAACTTGCATCGTCGCGGATGCAACCTCCTTTCACGGTCACAACTGGTGGTCGGTTATGGTGCTGGCAGGACTGTCATTTAGATAAATACAGGGCTTATAGCTCAGAGGTAGAGCAGTGGTCTTTTAAGCCATGTGTCACAGGTTCGATTCCTGTTAAGTCCTATTGAATAATCAAAGAAGGAAGGTGTAGAGGTTGCTGAGCGTATCAGAGATACAGAAATTTATAGATAATGACATTGTATCAGAGAAGAAAAAGTTTGCCGGTGTTGGTCAAAGATACTACGAAGGCGAACACGACATAAGAAAATATAGATTATTCTACTACAATGCTGATGGAAAACTGATAGAAGACAAGGTGCGGTCGAATGTTAAGATCAGTCACCCGTTCTTTACTGAGCTTTCGGATCAACTGTCAGCCTATATGCTTTCGTTTGATGAAAACCCAATGGTTGCCAAGGATACGGCGGAAGGGTTACAGGAGCATCTGGATAACTATTTTGATGATGAGTTCTGGTCAGAGATTGGCGATGTGATCACAGGGTCATACACGAAGGGATTCGAGTATCTGTTCGCATATAAGAATGCCGATGATCGGCTTACATTTATGTGTGCAGACAGCATGGGCGTAGTAGAGTGCAGAGAAAAGGATACTTCAGATCATAAGCGATACATTATATATCACTATGTGGACCGTATAGAACAGGGAAAGAAAGTAATCCGAAAGATTCAGGTATGGTCTGAAACAGAAACATTTTATTATATTCAGGATGGTCTGAATGGAGAGATTGTTCAGGATGAATCTGAACCGGTGAATCCAAGACCACACATCGTATTTACTGATCAGAAGACAGGTAAGAAGATGGGGTGTTCGCTGGGATATATCCCGTTCTGGCGATTGGATTACAACAAAAAGCAGTTTAGTGGATTGAAACCAATCAAGGGCCTGATAGATGATTATGACATCATGCAGTGTGGATTATCTAATAATCTAAAGGACTTCGACACTCCATTGTATGTGGTGAAAGGATTCCAGGGGGACAACCTGGATGAGCTGCAGCAGAACCTGAAAACCAAGAAGATCGTTGGAACAGATTCTGAAGGTGATGTAGAAGTTAGAACTGTAGACATTCCATATCAGGCCCGTAAGACAAAAGCCGATGAAGACGAGAAAAATATATATCGTTTTGGTATGGGATTCAATTCATCACAGGTCGGAGATGGGAATATCACAAATATTGTGATCAAAAGCAGATACGCATTATTGGATCTGAAAGCGAATAAGCTCGAAAGAAGATTAAAAAAATTGTTGAAACAGCTTCTAAAGGTTGTTTTGGATGAAATCAATCAGCAGAACGGGACGGGCTATCAGATTTCAGATGTCAAGTTCGAATTCACACGATCTATCATGATGAATGAATCGGAGAATATAGCGAATGAAAAGACAGAAGCAGATATCCAACAGGTAAGAATCAATACAATCTTGAATATGGCTGCACAGATTGGTGATGAGCAGACACTGAAAGCATTATGTGACGTTATGGACTGGGATTTTGATGAGTTGAAAGAACAGCTGAAGAATGCAGACAGCAGTACAGCACAGGATGCAAGAACAGCATTAAGTGCTATTGTACCGGATGATCCTGACAATCCAGATGATGAACCAGTCGAGGAATAGGTGATAGGCTATGAAGTACCGTGAGAAGATTGTTCAGATGGAGTTTCTTGATGATGAGGAACGTGTGATCAGACGGCTACAGGCTGTATATAATCAATCTCTAAAAGATATTACACAGAAGGCTAATGCTCTTCAGGAAGAAATCTATAAGATACAGGATAAATATAATTCTATTGAGGATGAACAGGAACGGGAAACGCTAAAGAGCATGGAACGCTCAAAGGTGTACCAGAAACAATATCAGGATTCGCTTAAGACGCAAGTGAGAGGCATCCTGGATAAAATGCACCAGAAAGAATTTAAGACCGTTAATGAGTACCTGAATGGGTGCTATAACAAAGCTTTTACCGGGAATATGTATGTACTGCATGGTGAAGGGATTCCCTTGATCGTTCCGATCGATCAGGAGAAGGTGGCACGTGCGGTGCAGATTAATAGCAAGATCAGCAAGGGATTGTACTCGCGATTAGGTGAGGATGTAGATCTTCTGAAGCGGAAGATTACAGCGCAGATCAGCCGGGGTGTGGCTACAGGTATGAGCTATTCGCAGATGGCGCAGCAGTTGGCTGGATATACCAAGACTGGTTACAACAATGCTGTCAGGATCACAAGAACGGAAGGGCATAGAATACAGCAAGAATCCACGATGGATGCCTGTTATGCTGCAAGAGAGCGTGGAGCTGATGTTGTGAAGCAGTGGGATGCCACAATGGATGCCAATACCAGAGAATCACATCAGATGGTTGATGGTGAAGTCAGGGCACTGGACGAGAAATTCAGCAATGGATTGATGTATCCGGGAGATCCATCAGGAAGTGCAGCGGAAGTAATCAACTGCAGATGTGTACTTTTGCAGCGTGCAAAATGGGCATTGGATCAGAAAGAACTTGATCGGTTAAAAGAAAGAGCTTCTTTTTACGGATTGGATAAAACAAAGAGTTTTGATGAATTCAATAAAAAATATATGGGAACTGTAGAAAATTCTAAAGGCAACAAAATAAAGATGGATTTGCAATTTTTTGCGAAAATCCCAGATGAGAAGTTAACGGAATATGCATTAAATTTTGAACATCCTACAGGTAAAGAAAAAGCAAAAGCTTTTAAAGAAGCACTTGGATATACAAAAGAAAGTTATACAGACTTAAAAACAAAAATACTTGATTCTTTTGATGAAAAAGAGTTAGTATATAAGAGAGAAGACAAATACGGAAAGCGCTATGAGCAAATTATGCAGATAACAGGACCGAATGGAAAAACAGCAAATGTATTAACAGCATGGATTAAAGATAACGACAACGCTGAACCAAGGCTAACATCGATTTATGTAGACAAGAGGTGAGAACTATGAAACAATATGATGTAGTTAAATTAAAGGATGGGCGAATAGGGACCATAGTTGAACTTTTTGAAGATGCTTGTGAAGTTGACATTGGTGATTCTCCTACTAACTGGGAAACAATTACTGTTGATAAGAAAGATATTGAAAAAGTATTATAGATACCACTGATCATAATGATTGGTGGTATTTTTGTACTCATTTTTAAGAAAGGAAGAGGTAAAAGAACATGAGATTTGACAAAGCATTTAAAATAATGAAGCAGGGAAGCAAAGTGAAACTTCCATCTTGGGGCGGTTATTGGTTTTGGTCAAAAGAGAAACAGACTATTATCATGCACACAAAAGATGGCGAAGAACTGGATATCAGAGAGACACAGATTCCAGATTATACGTTTGGAAATATCTGTTCTGATGAATGGGTGCTGGCAGATGGAGAAAATTGTCCGGAACTGGGCGGAGAAGCTACATTTTCATTTGGGGAAGCAATTAAATATCTGAAACGTGGAATGAAAGTGGCACGTAAAGGTTGGAATGGTAAAGGAATCTATCTGGAAATGTATTCGCCAGAAGTCAATCTTGAAACTATTGCAGAAGCAGTGCATAACGCATGGTGGGAAGAAAAGAAAAAACAGGGAGTTACAGATCACCCGGATATGATTCCGTATTCTGAACTGAGTGAAGAAGTGAAAGAATACGACAGAGTTACAGCGAGAACAACTATTGAAGCATTCAATTATATGACGCATTCGTTCATATATATCAACACTACTGGATTACAGACAGAAAATCCTTATGCGCCTAAAAATAAAGTGCCGTGGACACCGTCTCAGACTGATATGCTGGCAGAGGATTGGAAATTTGCAGAATAGGAAAGGCGGGATCCAATTATCTCCCAGCTATGGGTGAAATAGTGGGTGGCGGGTGGCAAGGACAAGGATATATTGATTTAAGGCATCGAAGGATGTCTTTTTTTAATGCCATTTCATCCACAGGGATGTAAAACACTATTCCGCAGATCATGGACGAGACATGTAAAAAGCGTAAGAAAGGGGAAATACAAAATGACATTAGAAGAATTATTAAAAAAGCAGGGGTTATCGGATGAACAGATTAAGGCGATTACAGCAGGCATGAAAGAGAATAAGATTTACACTGCCAGTGAGGAAAATCTGGATATTCGATACGGAAAACTGAAGACAGACTACGACAACCTGACAACTCAGCATGGAGAATCAACGAAATTGATTGAACAGCTGAAGGCAGGAACAAAAGATAGCGATAAGCTTCAGGAAAAGATTACAGCATATGAAACACAGGTGGCAACACTGCAGAAAGAACTTGATAATACAAGGCTTGAATCTGCCATCAAGGTTGCACTTATGGATGCAAAGACAGATGATGTCGGCTATATGGCATTCAAGCTTAAAGAAGGCGGATCACTGGAACTTGATGATGATGGAAATATTAAGGGGATTGATGAGAAGATTTCCAACTTAAAGACTCAGTATCCAACTCATTTTGATTCAGGAAATAATCAGGGACCAAGAGAGATTGATCCGAAACCGCTTCCAGAGGGTGATCACAATAATGATGTACAGCCGAAGAATCTGGCTGATGCGCTTCGTATGCAGTATGAAGAAAATGAAAAATAGAAAGGTTAAAATGGTGAAAGTCAATGGCACTTATGCTGAATGATATGAAAGAAGGCGTATCTGATAGGGTAGCCGAGAAGGTAGTAGATACTTTCTTAAGAGAATCAGAAATCTTACAGATGTTACCGTTTGATAATACAGTAAGTCCGCAGGGCGGATCTACACTCACATATAGCTATATGCAGAAACAGATTCCATCAACAGCTGCATTTCGTAAATTAAATGCGGAATATGCAGACAGTGAAGCAAAACTTGTAAAGAAATCAGCCGACTTGAAAATCTTTGGTGGAAAATTCAAAATGGATCGTGTCCTCAAACAGGCGGAAAACAAGTTTAACAATATGGCATTCCAGATGGAAGAGAAGATAGCAGCTGCAGTCTCCCTGTTCCATTACACACTAGTTAATGGAGATTCAACAACTCAGACAGATTCGTTTGATGGACTTGACAAGATGCTTGCAGGTACTACATCAGAATTTAATAGCAAAGCGGTTATTGATATCTCTGACATTACAAAAATGAAAGCAAACGCTGATCAGTTATATGAAGCATTACAGATTCTTATTCGTGAAACAGATGCAGATGCACTTCTGATGAATACCAACATGATTTCTAAAGTGCAGACAATGGCTCGTATACTGGGATATCGAACAGAAACAGAGGAAGCATTTGGAAAGAAGGTTACCTCATTAGATGGTGTTAGATTTATGGATTTAAAGAATCATTATACAGTAACTGGCGAAACAACTGTTACAGCAAATGCGTGCGTTAAGGACGGAATTTCCAGAACTTTATCTGGTTCATCTGCGACTACAGGTCTGACAGACATCTATGCTGTTAAGTTTGATGTAAATGACGGATTCCATGCTGCTACTATTACAGGAAGCTCAGCTATCAGTCAGTACCTTCCAGACTTTAATCAGCCGGGAGCTGTAAAAGACGGCGAAGTCGAAATGGTTGCGGCAACAGTTCTGAAGAATACAAAACATGCGGGTGTTCTCAGAAATGTCAAGATTGCGTAATTGAAAGGAGAAACAGACATGGCAGGAAAGAAAAAAGAAGAATTAAAAACATACAAGGTTACGGTAAATGGAAATCCGGGATATTGCGGAGAAGGTGCCGGTGGTGCACAGTTCGCACACGGAGAAGCATTGATCACAAGTGAGCGCCTTGCTAAATGGTTTGGCGAACATGAAGGATATACTGTTACCGAAATCAAAACAGATTCGAATGATGGAACACCGGGAGAACAGTAGGAAGGCGGTGCAGTTATGATCCTGTCGGTAGAAAGGGCAAAATGGTTAATCGACTTTAAGGACTGGCCAATAGAGCGGATTGAACAGAAGCTAAAAGCAATCGAGCAAACCATCCGCTCTTATACGAACAACAACTTCCAGAATAGAAAGATTCGATCAGCAGGTGTTGTATCATCGTCGAAACTCAATGTAATAAATAAACTTTATGGATTGTCGATTGGAGATACAGTACAAATAACGGAAAGTATGTTCAATGACGGATTATATACAGTAAAAGGAATAGAAGAGAACGCGATTTTACTGGATAAAGAGTTAATCGATGAAGGCTATGTACTGATCACAAAAGTAGAGTATCCAGATGATGTGATCGAGTGCTGTATTAATCTGTGCGAATGGGAAGTAAAGAACCGTGAAAAAGTCGGAATAAAGGCAGAAACATTGTCTCGCCATTCGGTTACATACTTTGATCAGGACGCATCCAATCAGATGAATGGCTACCCAGTAAGTCTGTTAGGCTGTCTGAAACCGTATAGAAAGGCAAGGTGTTGATTGTGTCTGATATTGGTGGAAACACAACAGCAATCTTACAGGTGCAGAGCGAAAATGGTGTTGATGAAATTGGCAATCCGGTAATTAGCTGGGAAGACGCAGGCTCCTATCCGGGATGGCTTGATTTAGTATCTGGAAACTCACCCGTCCAGAACTATAATGCCAAGATATCAGAGTCCAGTCATTACTATATTACTGATTATTATCGGGCGCTTGCCAATCAGGATCCTGAGGTGTGTAGAATGCTGATAGATGGAAAAATCTATGATGTACAGTGGATTGATGATCCGATGGGAATGCATGAACATCTGGAAATCTACCTGAAAGCTGTAGGAGGTGTTGGGAGTGGCGCAGATTGAGTTTGAAGACAATACAGAACAGATTATTGAAGAAATGCAATTAAAGGCTATTGCATGGCTGGAAGAAGCTGGTGGAGAGATTGAGGCGCGGGCGAAATCAAATTCCAGACGTCAAAGAGGTGGAGGAAGCACTGCCGGAAGTTTCCGACATGAAGTGGATGAAGAAACAATGATCTGCAGTATAGGATCACCAAAAGAGAATGCAATCTGGGAAGAGTTCGGAACAGGAGAATATGCATTGAATGGCGATAGACGTTCAGGAGCCTGGTATGTGCCGGTTGCTTCTTATACAGGAGAGAAGAAGCCGACCTATAACGGAAAAGTAGTAATCGTGCACGGAAAAAACGGTGTGGATTTCTACAAGACCAATGGTAAGCGTGGAACAAGAGCATTGTTTAATGCGTTCAATTCACTTAAGGGAGCGGTAAAAAATAAGGCGCAGATGGATTTTAGGGATTTAGGTGATTGAGTATGACGAAAGAAATATTAAAGCACATGAATCTTAAATTAAAAGAATTGCTTCCATATCAGTTCTATGAATGGAGGACAAAAGCAGAATATCCCTACTGGATAGGGGAATATTCGGAAACTTCAGATACATCTGAGGATGGATCGGGCGAAGATGTCATGATGATAACAGGAACAACAAAAGGCAGCGTGATGGACCTTGAGAATGGAAAGGAAGTGCTTCAAAAGGCATTTCCTACACTTTCAGGTTATCACGCTGTTCTTGATTCTGGAACACATATTATTGCGTATTACGACACTTCAACAATGATCCCGACAGATGGAAACGATATAAATAGGATACAGGTTAATTTAAAGATTAAAAGTTGGAAGGTGAACGAATAATGGCAAATGAATGGACAAATTGGAAAGAACATGGAATCACCAAAGATACACCAGATTCTATTCTGTTTGGTGCTGGAACAATCCATCAGGGATTAACGTTTTCTGGTGACAAATGGAATTTTGCAGAATCAATCATAGGAGCAACTAATGGTGGATCGAAAGTGTCTATGAAACCTGAAGTACAGGATATTGAAGTGGATGGAAAGTTGATTAAAGCAAAAGGCTTGATGATGAAGGTTGGAGAAACAGCAACAATGGAAATCAACTTTGCAGAGATCAGCCCTGAAATTATCAAGAAGGGCTTGATCGCCCAGGAAGGAAATTCGAAAGCAACCGGATATAAAGTTATTGAAAGTAAACCGGATATCGAAGCAGGTGACTATTTTGAAAACTTTGCGTTTGTTGGACGAACCGTATCAAAAAAACCAATTATTGTTATTTTTGATGATGCCCTGTGTACATCTGGTTTTGAACTGGATGCAAAAAATAAATCTCAGTCTTCACCAACAGTGACGGTTGAATGCGTGGGTGATGTTAACAAAGATGAAGCGTTAAAGGTACTTCCGTACCACATCTATTACCCAGATCCGGCAGCTAGTCAGTCGGAAGATGTATCTGGCAAAGCTGTTGTTGATGGACCAGAAGAAAACGAAGAATAACAGAAGGTAAAAAGTAACGAAAGGAAGGATTGTAATGGTAGAAAGAAATTATGAATTAAGAAAATTATGTGCTGATGATATTTTCCCGATGGTCAATATTATTTCAAAAATCGGTATTGAAAATATGGCAGACTGCTTCGATGCAAAAGAAATGGAAGACATCATGAACAGTGTAGATTCAACTTTAGATGAAGCAGATGGAAAAGAAAGCTCAGATAATACGATGGCTGATGTACTTACAAAGCAGATTGGTATCAAAGTAATTATGAAACTGGTTGGGCTGCTCTTGAAGAATTTTGGAAAAATTAAGAGAGAACTGTATCAGTTTCTTGCCGGTCTGTCTGGAATGACTGAAAAAGAGATCGCTGCTCTGCCACTGGGAACATTTACACAGATGATTGTAGATGTTTTCAAAAAAGAAGAGTTCTCCGATTTTTTTCAGGTTGTATCAGGATTGCTCAAATAGGGCAGTTTCAATTTCTGGATCAGCTGTTTAAGCGCTATCATGATCCGCTGCGATTGGTAAGTTGGTATATTCAATCATGCATTTTCTTACAATTTGTAGGAGATTTTTCAGAGGCATACAACAAAGAACTGCGTTGGGAAGTGTACCTGCATAAAGTATGGGACAAGACTTTTGAAGAGTATGAAGAAGGCGTAAACGAAGAAGTTCAGCGGATTGAAACATCTCACATGAGTGAAACTGAACAGGAAAATGTTATTGCTGATAGTATGTCCATATTACAATCTTTCCAGCCTTCAGAATAGGAGGTATAGATGGATTTATTTAAGCTTGTCGGTACGATTGCAATTGATACTGCAAATGCAGAAAAATCGTTAAATGATGTACATAAACAAGTCGCTGATACCGAAAAGGCAGTGTCGGAAGGCTGCGATAAAGTGAAACAGTCTTCCGAAAAAGCGGGAAATAGTGCCACAAAAGCTGGAAAGACAGCGGAAGAAGCTGGAAAAAAAGCAAAAAAAGCCGGTGAAGATGCCGGAAAAGGTGGCCAAGAATCCGAAAAGAGTGGCAATAAATGGGCTGAATTCGGTAAGAAGATAGAAAAGGCCGGAACAAAGGTCACGGGAATCGGGAAGAAAATAGAAAAAGCCGGTGATGCAGTAGGTAAAGTCGGAAAGAAATTCGCTCCGCTGTCCGCCGCTGCAGCCGGAACATTGACTGCGGTAACAAAGGGCGCATCTGATTTTCAGAATGGTATGGCAAAGATGTCAACCTTATTTGATACGTCACAGGTATCCGTTCAGAAATTATCCAAAGAATTCCTGAATCTATCGAATGAAACAGGAAAAAGCGCAGTAGAACTTACGGAAGCTGGCTATCAGGCGTTGTCAGCGTCTGTACCAGTTGAAAAGCTGGGAGGTTTTATCCGTACATCTGCTAACATGGCAAAAGTCGGATTTACGGATACTGCAACATCTGTGGATCTGTTGTCTACAGCTGTAAATGCTTATGGTTTAGAAGCTGATCAGGCGGACAGCATAGCAAACAAGCTCGTAAATACACAGAATCTTGGTAAAACATCTGTAAATGAATTGGCGTCAAGTATGGGTAAAGTTATCCCGACGGCTGCCGGTATGAATGTTAATCTGGATCAGCTGTGCACGATGTATACCCTTATGACTAAACAGGGTATTGCCACGGCGGAATCTACCACATACATGAACAGTATGTTGAATGAACTTGGTGATTCTGGTACGGATGTAGGAAAGGTCCTGAAAGAAAAGACTGGAAAATCATTCCAGGATCTGATGAAGGACGGAAAGACAACTGGCGATGCACTGAAAATCTTAAAAGACTACTCAAAAGAGACAGGAACAGCATTCAATGAATTATGGAGCAGTCAGGAAGCCGGAAAGGCTGCTATGGCACTCTTAAATGATTCGGCCGGTGATTTCAATGAAACAATGGGATCAATGGCTAATGTAGCTGATCTGGTTGGACAAGGTCTTGAAAAGATGAATACGCCGTCAGCAAAAATGGCGAAGGCTCTCAACCGGATTAAAAATAGTGGTATTGAATTGGGTTCCGTATTGCTTACTACTGTAGCACCTTATGTTGAGCAGTTCACTAAAAAAGTAGAAGAACTTACAGAAAAATTTAATAAGATGCCGGATAGTCAGAAAAAAATGGTTCTGGTTATGCTTGCAGTTGTTGCTTCGATTAGTCCCGTTCTTGCTATAATGGGGAAATTAATCAAGGTGTTTGCAGATGGACCTATAGCCGTAGGAAACCTAATGAAAGGATTCGGCAAGCTTCAGACAGCAATCGCAGGCATAAACGCTCCTGTGGTGGCGATCGTTGCCGTGATAGCGGTTCTGGTTTCTGCATTTACGCATCTGTGGAATACGAATGAAAATTTCAGGAATAACATGATCGCAATCTGGGATCAGATACGAGATAAGATATCATCATTCGTAGACAATGTAAAAGAAAGATTTGCAGGTCTGAATATTTCTTTTACAGATATAGTAAGTTCCCTGAAAGCTATATGGGATGGGTTCTGTGAAATCTTAGCACCGGTATTTGAAGGTGCTTTTGCTGCATTGGCTGATACTATTACAACAGTATGTGATGTTCTGATAGGTATATTAGATACATTCATAGGGCTATTTACTGGAAACTGGGAACAGTGCTGGACTGGAATACAGGAAGTATTCGGTGGAATATGGGAAGGCATAAAGGCGGTACTTACAGATGTATTAGAATCATTAAAGGGAGTGCTAGATACATTTCTCGGATGGTTCGGAACAGATTTTAATACTGCTTGGGCGGATATTACAGCGACAGTTGAATCGGTATGGAACGGCATAACTGATTTCTTTACTTCTGTTTGGGAAGGCATAAAGAATGTATTTGAAACCGTAGTGAACGGGATTAGCGACTTCCTGGCGAGTGCCTGGGAAAGCATCACATCGACAATCCAGAATGTCTGGGATGGAATTGTAAATACGGTTTCGGCGGTATGGGAAACAATAAAGAATGTGGTGCAAGTTGGCATCATGTTTGTTGGTGAAATCATTTCAGCTGCAATCCAAATCATTACTATCCCGTGGATGTTCATATGGGAGAACTGCAAAGAGTATATTACGGCAGCATGGGAATTCATAAAAAATGCTGTTTCAACAGCACTTGAATCAATTTCCAATACTATAAGCGATATATGGAATGCAATCGTTGGATTTATCTCACCGATTTTAGAGACTTTAAAAAATGTATTTGTTACAATATGGCAGGCCATAGAGACAGAAGTAGCAAATTCAATTAATAGAATGGTTTCGATTATTACAACGGTATGGTCTGCCGTCAGCGGAACAATCAGTGCGATATTATCAGTAATTGCAAGCATATTTTCTACGGTATGGAACGGAATAACATCTGTTGTATCGAGTGTATTAAGTACGATCCAGAGTGTTGTATCAAGTGTATTAAGTGCAATGCGAGGTGTTGTATCTTCAGTTTTAAATGCGATTTTAAGTACTGTTAAAAGCATAATGAATTCTATAAAAAGCACAATGACGAGTGTATGGAATGGGATAAAGAGCGTTGTATCAAGTGCGATTAACGGAATCAAGTCTGTTATATCATCCGGGCTTCATGTTGCAGGTTCGGTTGTATCTAGCGTGCTCAGTGGTATCAAGAGCAAGTTTAGTAGTGTATGGAATGGGATAAAGAGCGTTGTGAGCAGTGCAATCAATCACATCAAGAGCGCCATGAACTTTAGCTGGTCACTCCCAAAGCTAAAATTGCCACATCCGAAAATCGAAGGGAAATTTAGTCTTGATCCACCATCTGTGCCGCATTTCTCTATTGACTGGTATGCTAAGGCTATGGATGCCGGAATGATTATGAATAGGCCTACAGTATTTGGCTATGATGCGGTATCAAATAAGCTTATGGCTGGCGGAGAAGCTGGAAGCGAGACAGTAGTTGGAACGCAGAGTCTGATGAACATGATACAGGATGCTGTAAATAACAGCGGAAACAGGGATGATGGAGCAATTCAGGCATTACTGGAAGCCATCTATAATTGGATGCGTAACGGCGGACTGTACAAACTTATGATCGACGTTCTGACAAATGGAGTAGAACTTGAATTTGATAACAGAGAAATTGCAAGGTTGGTGAAAAAATATGCTTGATACAGCAAAGTATGTGAATCACCTGAATCAGAGTATTGACTTTGGTTCAGGTGGCATTTATATCACAGATTCTGAGCTTAGAAATTATGAATGGGAATATGATACGGATTATGATGAGATAACCAACTTCCGTAAGGGCGTTAAAGAGAAGAAGATGAAAATAATCATATCAGCAGCTACAGAAGAAGAAGGGATCGCAAAAAGAAATGCAGTCTTCCGGATTTTCGAAGCGGATATCCTTGCAAACCAGGCAGGAAGGTTGTATCAGGATGGATACTATCTGAATTGCTATATTACAGCATCAAAAAAAGCTAACTGGTATATTGCAAAGCGATATATTGAAATCGAAGTCACTATTGCAACTGATCAGCCGGACTGGGTACAGGAAAAAGAATTTAATTTTCTTAAAACAGAAGGTAAAACTGTTGAGATGGATGATTTAAAAAAGTATCCCTATAAATATGGGTATTATTATCTGAATCAGGTGTCATCCTCTGCAATCAATAATGTAAGTATTACGGAATCTGATTTTGTGCTGCGAATATACGGTCCCGTGTCAAAACCACTTGTGAAGATTGGCGATAATACCTATCAAGTGAATGTTTCCTTGAATGCTGGTGAACGACTAGAAATTGATTCCAGAAAAAGGACAGTAAGCCTGATACACACTGACGGGTATACGGAAAATGTTCTTTGGTCTGCCGCAAAAGAATATTATATCTTTGAGAAAATTGTATCCGGCACACAGATTATTGCGTGGGATGGTAGTTTCTCGTTCGACTTAATTTTGATTGACAAAAGGAGTGAACCGTTGTGGAAGTAATGTATACAGACATAAACAGGCTTCCACAAGGGAGCCTTGAAAAGTATTCGATTGATCTGGAACTTGGCGGTGACAATGACTTCGAGCTCCAGATGAACGTGAGAAATCACTGCATGAGTGCCGGATGTATCTGGTATGTTGAAAATGAAGAATACGGCGGTATTGTGGATGATGTAAAAGTCGACACAGAAAAATCCAAGGTATATTATTCCGGAAGAAGTTGGCGTGGTGTTCTGGAAAAGAAAGTGATCCGACCGGACACCGGAAAAGATTACCTGACAGTATCAGGTGATGTACATGATATTCTTGCATTGCTGATAAAGCGGTGTAATCTGGTAGATATGTTTGCTGTTCCGGATACGTCTTCCGGAATACAGATAAGCAATTATCAATTCCCGAGATACGTCGATGCTTATTCAGGCATTGTAAAAATGCTGTCTGCTGTTGGGGCAAAACTGAAAATCACATATGATGATAAGGAATCTTGTGTGAATATATCAGCTATCCCAATCAGCGATTTGTCAGAGAAATATGAGTATTCTGATGATTACGGAATGAAAATCATAATCGAAAAGAAAAAAGGCGGGACAAACCACCTGATCTGTCTCGGAGCTGGCGAGTTGGCAGCCAGAACGGTGATTGACCTGTATGTAGGGAAGAATGGTGAGATCACAGAAAAGCAGGCATATTTCGGGGAATATGAAATAGCTGAAATATATGATTATGGAAATTCCAAATCAAGTTCTGAGTTGAAAGAGAAAGGAATCGAAAAACTTAAGGAATTAAAAAGTTCAGATTCGGTATCGGCATCTTTTCAGAAACTTGATGTAGATATCGGTGATATTGTTGGCGGCAGGAACCGGGCGACTGGGATAGTATTGAAGGAACCGATAACAAAAGAAATTGTAAAAATAAAAAATGGTATTGAAACGATAACATATAAGGTTGGTGAAGAATAATGGCAAATTATCTTGATACTGGAGATACGGGACGCGCAGTCAGTGCAGAATCTGACGGGGCGTTATTTGCTGGTATTTTCGGAAATGCAAAATATGTATTGGAAAATGGCAGCCAATTCAAAGCAGAAGTACAGTCGAACAATATTGTGAAAATCAGTGATGGTGATGCGGTTATGTACGGACGGCATGTAAGAATTCCGGCAAATGACAGTGCACTGGTGACAATTAACAACGGACATTCCGGCACGAACAGAATTGATCTGATCGTGTTCCGTTACACAAAAGACAGCACCGGAAAAGAAACGGTTGATCTGGCAGTGATTCAGGGAGAAGATTCTACCGGGACAGCTGCAGCACCTGCAACAATTGACGGAGATATATTAACAGGAGCGATGCAAGCGGATTTTCCATTATACAGAGTTGAACTTAAGGGACTTAATATAGTTAGTGTAACAGCAATGTTTGACGTGATTGGGAACATTTCGCAGATCACAAAGAAAAATAAGGAATTGGCTGCTAAATTACCGGTCTATGGAACCACACCAATAATCGAAACCGGGGCAAATTCTTACAAAGATACTTCTGTGAAATTTGGAAAAACTTTTTCGAAAGCACCTGTCGTGGTGATATCGCTATCCGGTGGATCACAAAATACAAAATCGTTCGGAGTACAGGTTTTAAGTACGACCGCCAGTAGTTTCGTTGTTCGTACTGTTAACGGAAACAATTCAAGTTTGACTATTATGGTTAACTGGTGTGCATTTCCAAAGGGGGCATAGATGAGAATATTACAGTTTAAGGTGACCGGCCAGAACCTTAGCAAAGACGGAGATTTCTCTGGTATTGTGGCCGGAACAAAGGGATACCTGCATACAGAATATAATTTCGATTCAGAATGGGACGGTTGCAAGAAAGCAGCCGTCTTTTCCAGATACGACAAGGAATATCCTGTCCCGATTGTGAATGGCAAATGTGCCGTACCGGACGAAATCACGGGATATAAATGTTGGAAAGTATATCTGGTAGGAGGAAAAGCAGGATATCGTATCACAACGAATGAAGTGGAGGTGTATCAATCATGACCGTAGAAGAAGCATTAGCAGCATCGGTGGTCGAACCGGTCAACGACATTTTTGAAATCAACCCGGAAACCCGTGTGATTACAGTCCCGGCATCCGAAAAGCTGTTCGGTGTAGCAAATGACGGAAACACTGAAAGAAAACATTTCCGGTGTCCGAAAGTCGTAGGGAATAACATAGATCTGTCTACCATGCATTTGTACATTAACTATCAAAATGCCAACGGAGATAAATATCCGTACTTGGTAGAGGACGTACAGACGGACGGTGACTATATAACGTTTTCATGGCTGATCGGTCCAGATGTAGTAGCGTACAAAGGGCAGGTTAAGTTCATTGTGTGCGCCAAAAAGGGAGATGGAACAATTTCGGAATGGAATACCACCCTTGCAGAAGGTACCGTACTGGAAGGTCTGGAAGCCGAAGACGAGGTGGTGGAACGGAATCCGGATATCATTACGCAGTTGTTGAATCGTATGCGCGAGGCTGAAAAGATTGCAACAAAGGAAGCAATGCAGGAGTATGTAAACACATATCTTACAGAGCATCCAGTTGAGATTGATGAGACACTCACCAATCCGTATAAAAACAAGACAATTGTAGCATTTGGCGACAGTATATTAGCAGGATGGGGATGGAAAGAGGGAACAGGAATCATCCAGCCATTAAAAGAAAAGTATACGGATACTGTGTGGATTAATAAGGCAGAGTCTGGTGCTAATATGGCAGTGACATCCAATCCGTCACATACGCCAATCGTAACGCAGATTAAAAATTACACTGGTGCAGCGGATGCAATAATTTTCGACGGTGGAGTTAATGATATCAATAGCAGCATCCCGGTCGGCTCTATCGAATCCGGATATGATGCTTCATACAATACGAGAACATTTTGTGGAGCGTTAGAAAGTGCATTGCAGCATATCATGGACAGGTATCCTCTGGCGGTTAAATTTATATATTATTCCACACAGCTTCGCAAAAGACAACTCTTACGTGGATAGTATCTATTCAAAAGCAATTGAAATCTGTGATAAATGGAATATGCCATACCTTGATATGAGAAAATGTTCTCAAATTGCTATGACATCTAAGAATAAGAGCAAATATACACGTAATGCAAATAGCGGTGTTGGTGATGGAGTGCATCCAGTAGAATCATGGTATCGCACATTTTACAGCCCAGTTATTGATCAGAAACTAAGAAATCTTGGAATAGGATATACTACAGCGCCTGTCGCACCGACCGTTATAGCGGTTACAGGAGTTAAACTCGACCAGACGACACTGACACTGAATGCCGGAAAATCTGCACAGCTGACTGCTACGGTATCACCAAGCAATGCAACTAATAAGTCTGTTACATGGAGTGCAAGCAACAGCAATGTATCCGTATCTGGTGGAAAGGTTACAGCCAAGACAGCCGGATCAGCGATCGTAACTGTAACTACCGCGGATGGTGGATACACAGCACAGTGCAACGTTACGGTTAATGCAAGTACAGCGGTAGACCACACGGAACTTACAAGCCTGAACTTGGATGGTAATTGCTATTTCGATACAGAAATCTTACCAGACGAAAAGACTAACACAAAAGCAAGATGGAACTTACAGAGCGGTACAACTTATATTGCCGGAGCACGTGACGATAATTATAAAATCGGCTACAGCTGTACAGATAATATCTACGTAGTCCGTGGTACAGTATCCAGCGCCGCTAAAAATGCACCATTCTGGGCGAATGATTGGATTATCGAGCAAACAAATGCAAGTTGCAAGGTTGGAGACACAATCGTAGCTACCGATGCGATAGATTCGTTCAAGCTTAGCAGTCCGTATTATCTTGGAAATATGAGTAAGAACAGCACACCAGCCGGAACAGGTGTAGTGGGCAAGATCTACTATGCACAGATCTATTCCGGGGATACCTTGGTAGCTGATATGATTCCGGTTAAAAAGTCTGACGGTACATTATGCTTATACGATAAGGTGCGCAAGAAATACATCTATAATGCCGGAACAGGAACATTAAAGGAGGGATAATGCAAGGAAAGCACATGGAAATCAGAGCAGGACCGTAAGGTCTTATTTTTATACAAAAAATAAGAAAGAGTGAGGTATATGAAGAAAATGGATAAAATTTTTAATTGGATCAGTGTAGTGTTCGGTCTGATCGGAGGCGTCCTGTCATACTGGCTTGGTGGATGGGACGTGCTTTTAAAGACGATCGTGTTCCTGGCAGTGGTAGATTACATAACGGGAGTAATCAAAGGTATTTATACAAAAAAGCTGTCATCGGAAACAGGGTTCAAGGGATTGCTGAAAAAGATTGTAATGTTTATTGTAATTGCCGTGTCTTTTTCCATCCAAGAATTAATCGGGAATACAATCCCATTAAGAGAAGTTGTGATCATGTTCTATATTTGTAACGAGGCACTAAGCTTATTGGAAAACGCGGCGGTGTTTGTACCGATTCCGGACAAGCTAAGAGATGTATTAATACAGTTAAGGGACAAAGACACGGAAGAGGATTCAGAGGGCGAATAATCGTCCTCTAACATATTATATATTGCGTGCGACGTCGCACAGAAAGGAGCAATTATGGCACATTTATTTTTAATAGCCGGTCACGGAGCCGGTGACAGTGGAGCTGTTGGATACGGTTACACCGAGGCAGAGAGAGTTCGGGCACTTGCAAGACGAATCGTAGCATACGGAGGAAATAATGTTACTCTTGGAGATACAAACCGGAACTGGTATGCTGATAAAGGTATCAGCTCACTCAATATTCCAAAAAGCTATCAGATTCTGGAATTGCATATGGACAGCGGAGTATCAACAGCAAAAGGCGGGCACGTAATCATTAAAGAAGGATACAATCCTGATCAGTATGATACAGCACTCGCCAACTTCATCGGGTCATTCTTCCCTGGAAGAGCGAATAAGGTAGTAGGCAGAGCTCATCTTGCTAATGTTAATCGTGCGGCTGCGAAAGGCTACAGTTATCGGTTGTTGGAAAACGGATTCATTACAAACCAGGGAGATCTCAACAAGTTCAACAGCCAGATTGATGAACTGGCAAGAGGGATCCTAAAAGCATTCGGAATCTCGTCTGCAGCACCAGTAGCATCAGCCAAGAAGACAGAACCTGTCGATGGAGAGATCAAGTCCGGTGGAGTATTCCAGAGCAAGACGGATAAGTTTGGTACAATCTCATATCAGGCTCACATGAGAAGTGCTGGCTGGGGAGCTTGGCAGTCTGACGGATTAATGGTCGGTTCAACAAACCAGAATCGCCGGATCGAAGCACTGCACATCCAGCCGGTCGGAGAAACAGATGTTGTTGTCCATATGAAAGGAATCGGAAACAAAGAATACAAGAACATCACCAAGGACACTCTGATCGGAACCACCGGACAGAACAGAAGACTGGAAGCAATCCGGATCACCGGAA
>OJMI01000323.1_pt1 | contig 66658 bp, 63 predicted proteins | sample 1597131 | NCBI WGS metagenome assembly OJMI01 (sample SAMEA2452116, study PRJEB22498) | human gut metagenome | reverse complement strand
TATATGATTAAGTTACGGCTTGAGCGTCCAGTTCTACAAATATAAAAGTGGACGGAAACCGACGCCGTTGTAGCTATTGGGAGTGTAGCTGCCGCGATAGCTCGTGTAAATGTCGCTTAGGTCGCAACGACCTCCCCTACCGACATAAGAACCGATGGAACCGCTAGACGTCTCTGTTGTCCATTCCACTACATTACTTGCCATGTCAAAGATATTACATGGATTGTCATTTGTTGTTCCTGTTGATAGAAATGATGTATTTAAACTACTTTGGTTTGCATAGTTTGTTTTATCTGTACATTTTTGTATGAATGTTATTGCAGTATCCCATGCATAACTATTCATTAAATCACTTGTAAAAGGTTGTTTCTCGTCGTACATATTTCCTGCTTGTGTTGCGGCATTAGGTTGTGTTATATTATTCCATACTGAATCACTGTTAACTTCTGTTAACTTTCCACTTGTTGCATTTTTTCTTGCTTCATATCTACCGATGTAATATCCCCCATTTGTTTTTACACTTTTTTTAAAGTTTGTTATATCTTTTGCGACTGTATTACCATTACTTGCTGTTTCGCTAAAATATGAATCTATTACTTCTTCATTTTTTGCTGTTGAATTTCCATTACTATCAAATGTGTATCTATTTAAATTTATTTCAACTGTTTTTCCATCTGCTTTTGTTATTTTTCCAACTGGTACCCAAACAAATTGGCTTCCTGCAGTTGCTCCTGATGTTGCATCTTCTATTACAATTCCTTTGTCAACCGTTGTTGCCTCTCCTGTAACTTTAAATCCTGCTGGGATAACTATTTTGTTCCCTTTTTCGTCTACTATTTCTGTATTTTTATCTGTGCTAAGTGGTTTTCCTTTTTTTATTGCTTGTTTTACATCTGGTGGTAAATAATTACTTATTTCTTCTTCGTAACTATCTAATTTTGTGTTTTGGTCTAGTTCCGCATCTGCTGATTTCTGTTTTGCATCTTTTGCTTTTTGAAATATTCCAGTATTTGTTAATGCAGATATTGAAATTCCTGCTAAAATCAAAAGTATAATTATAGTAATCACTAACGCAACTAGTGTAATACCTTTGTTTTTGTTTTTTAACATATTATTTTCCTCCTTTGTTTTTTATTTTATTTTTTCTTATTATTTGTATTTTTTCTTCCTTTAATTCATCATTTTTTATTTTTGTTGTTTTTTATATTTGCTTATTTTTGTTTTTTGTAAATTATTTACTTCAATAAATAATGTTCTATTGAATTAATCTCGACAAAGGTACTAAATTTTCAATGTACAAATTATTTACTTCCGTAAATGTTTTACACAATTATTTTAATATAACTTTTCTTATTTTGCAATACTTTTTTTGATTTTCATTGCACATTTTGTGTACATTTTTTACACCCATATTAAACAATCAAATTCAATGAATATCAACAGAAAAAACGATATCTTGCTTCTTACAAAATACCGTTTATATTATATTTATTTCTTATATGTTATGCTCTTGATTCAACAATAAGCTTAATTCCTGTTCTATCTTCTCCCTCTACTTCTACTTCTGCAAAAGCTGGTATACATACCAAATCAACGCCTGATGGTGCTACAAAACCTCTTGCTATTGCTACTGCTTTTACGGCTTGATTTAATGCTCCTGCTCCAATTGCTTGCATTTCTGCTTTGTTTGATTCTTTAACTAATCCAGCGATTGCTCCTGCTACTGAATTAGGGTTTGATTTTGATGAAATTTTTAAAATTTCCATTTTCTTTTGCCTCCTAATTATAATTTATTTTTTGTTGCAACTTTTATGATGATATTTTATAACTTCTGGAAAAAAATGTAAATAGTTTTCTGGAAATTTTTTTAAGTTTTCATCGCAATATATTCTTTTTTTCGACATTATACTAATAAAAGCAAATTGAATATTAAAAATCACAGTTTATAACCTATATACTGTGATCTTCTCTTTTTATTTTCCTATATATATTCTTTTTATTCCTACAACCTTTGATGTATTATCATCAACATCAAAAACTACTCCATTAAATATAGATTTACCATCTGCAATTCTATATCTCTCTGGCAATGTTGTCTCAAAACGTTTTATTGACGCTTTAATATCCATACCTATTACAGAATGTTCAGGGCCAGTCATTCCTATATCTGTTATATATCCAGTTCCATTTGGTAATATTTTTTCATCTGCTGTTTGTACATGTGTATGTGTTCCAAAAATTGCAGTTACTTTTCCATCTAAATAATATCCTAACGCTATTTTTTCTGCAGTTGCTTCAGCATGAAAATCTACAAAAATCATGTCAACTTTGTTTTCAATTTTTGATATTATTTTTTTTGCTATCAAAAATGGATTTTCTGTTAAAATATTTATATCAACTCTTCCCATTAAGTTGATTACTGCTATTTTTTTACCTTTACATTCATATATGTTATATCCTTTTCCAACAACGCCCTCTGGGTAATTTGCGGGTCTTATTATTTTAGGATTATCTATAAATTTAAATATGTCCTTTTTCCCCCATGTATGATTTCCCATTGTTACAACATCTACGCCTTGTGATATTATATCATTAAAGTTTTTTTCTGTAATTCCCATTCCTTCTGCTGAATTTTCTCCATTTACTATTGTAAAGTCTATGTTTTCTTTTTCTTTTATTCCTTTAAGTTGTTGTTTTAATTCATTTATGCCTGCAGAACCTACAATGTCTCCAACTGCTAAAATTTTCATTCTCTATTTTCGTCCTTTCTTAATTCTCAATCTTAAGTTAGAAAAAGAATTGCATTTTATTGTCCTATTCCATATTGTTTATACATCCAAGATGTGTAATCAAATGGTGTTAATGTTTCTGGCATACCATAGTCAATTCCATAAGTTTCAACTCTAATTGATGTAACTTTTGGTGCATTTACTGGTGTACTAATTTCTGCATTTTCTGTATTTTCTTGTCCATCTGCTGCTTTTACTTCAACTTCTTCTATTTTATGTACAATATCCATTCCTTCTGTTACTTTACCAAATGCTGCGTAATATCCATTTAAATTTGTGTTTTCTTTTGTCATTATAAAGAATTGTGAACATCCTGAATTATATGATTCCTTTGTTAGGCTTGATGAGTATTGTGTATAGTCTGCTCTTGCCATTGCTAATGTTCCTTCTTCAAATTTTATGGTATTTGTTACTCCATTTGATAAAAATTCACCTTTTATTGTATAGTCTTTGTCTTCTCCACCATCTTTTAAGTTACTTATTTTTGCTCCAGTTTTTCCATCTCCGTCTTTTGAACCTGCTTGTATCATAAAGTCTTTTACTATTCTGTGGAATGTTGTTCCATCATAAAATCCATTATTTGCTAGTTTTATAAAGTTTGCTACAGATTCTGGTGCTTGGTCTGGATATAATTCCATTTTTATCGTTCCAAAGTTTTCTACTTCCATTGTTGCTACTGGATTTTGACTTTTAAATGTTGCCTTTTTATAATATCCAAATCCTACAACCCCTATTAATACTATTATAGCGATCATTGCTACTATCCAAATTATTTTTCCTACGTTTTTCATTTTTTACTTTTTCTCCCTTCGCTTTTTTATTTTTATTCGAACATAAATTGTTCTTGCATTCTTCTTAAAGACTGCCTAATTGTTCTTGCTCTAACTTCACCAATTCCATCAACTTCGTCTAAACTTTCTATGTCTGCTGCAAGTACGTGTTGGAATGATTTAAATGATGATACTAAGTTTTCTACTATATTTGATGGCATTCGTGGTATTTTATTTAAAATTCTGTATCCTCTTGTATATACACCAACTTCGTCATAATTGTCAAATGTTTCATATCCTAGTAATTTTGCAATTGTGTTTTCTCTGGTCATTTCTTCATACTGGATTTTTGACAATTCCTCTATAACCTTTTCTGGTGTCTTCTTTTTTCTAGTTGATTTTGAAGCAACTATATAATCTTTTATAATTAATTCTTCTTCTTTTTCTAGTCCACCCATTAATTCCTGTAATTGCATGCTTACAAGTCTTCCATCAACACCTAATTCATAAATTTGATTTTTTATTTCGTCTGCTATTCTTCGTACTCTTTCTGCCCTTTGAATTACATCAATTACATTTTTAAGTGTTACGATGTCATTAAATTCGTACTCGTTTAATATTGAAAGTCTATTGTCAAATACTTTTCTGTATCTTTCTAGAGTTTGTATTCCTTGGTTTGCTTTATTTAGTACTGCGTTTGTGTCTTCTAGTATATATCTAAAGTCACCTTTAAATATTGTGATTATATTTCTTCTTTGCGATATGCTTATTACAAGTTCTCCTGTTTGTTTTGCTGTTCTTTCTGCAGTTCTGTGTCTTGTTCCTGTTTCTCTTGTTTCTATTTCTCTTGATGGTATAAGTTGTGCATTTGCGAATAGTATTCGTTTCAAATCACCACTTAAAACAATTGCTCCATCCATTTTTGCCAATTCATATAGTTTTGATGATGTGTATTCTTCGTTTATGTAAAAGCCTCCGTCAACAATTTCTTTTATTACGTCATTGTTGTCAGTTATAAGTAATAAGGCACCTGTTTTTGCTCTTAGTATATTTTCCAGTCCATCTCTAATTGGTGTTCCTGGTGCAATTAGTTTTAGCAAATCTGCTGTCACTTTTCTTCCTCCCTTCCTTCTAAGTTAATTACTTTTCTGGTCTTGTCCTAATTTTTGGGAAACGTGCATTAAAAACACGTTTTCATTGCCTCATTTATGTCTTTGACTCCTATTATATCTAATTTAAACTTTTCTTTCAAGCCTTTTTTGTTACTTTCTGGAATTATGCATTTTTTGAATCCTAATTTTTCTGCTTCTTTTAGTCTTTTTTCTATCATATTTATTCTTCTAACTTCGCCTGTAAGACCAACTTCCCCCATTATTGCAATACCTTTTTCAATTGGCTTATTTTTGTAACTTGATGCGGTTACCATTAAAATTCCTAAGTCTATTGATGGTTCGCTAATTTTTAGACCTCCAACAACATTTAAATAAACATCCTGATTTCCTAAGTTCATACCTGCTCTTTTTTCTAGAACTGCTATTAATAATGCTAGTCTATTGTAGTCTATACCGTTTGCGGTTCTTTTTGGATATCCAAATACACTTTGTGATGTTAATGCTTGCAATTCTACTAGCATTGACCTTGTTCCCTCCATACATGATACAATACATGAACCTGGTGGGTTATCTTCTCTTTCTGAAATTAATACATCAGAAGGATTTGTTATTTCGCACATTCCTTCTCCTCTCATTTCAAACATACCAATTTCATTTGTTGAACCAAATCTGTTTTTTACACCTCTTAATATTCTGTATGAAAAATATCTTTCACCTTCCAAGTATAAAACAGTATCTACCATATGTTCCAAAACTCTTGGTCCAGCTATGTTTCCGTCTTTAGTAACATGTCCTATAATTATTGTTGTTATATTTCTTGATTTACATACTCTCATTATTTGTGATGTTATTTCTCTTACTTGGCTTACACTTCCTGCCGCTGCAGATATTTCTTCTGAGTACATTGTTTGTATTGAGTCTATTATTACTAATTTGGGATTTAAATTTATTATATTTTGATTTACTACATCTATATCTGTTTCTCCCAAAAATAGTATGTTCTCATTATTTATTCCGTAATCTATCTGCTCTAAGTTTTATTTGTTCTGCTGATTCCTCTCCTGAAACATACAAAACTTGTCCTTCTCCCCTTACTTTATCACATAATTGCAGAATTAATGTTGATTTACCAATACCTGGTTCTCCACCTAGTAAAATTAATGAGCCTTTTACAAGTCCACCTCCTAAAACTCTGTCTAGTTCATCAAATCCTGTTGATGTTCTTATTGTTTCTTTTGCTTCATATGAGTTTAATTTTTGTGGTACATTGTTTGTTCCTTTTTCTGCTTTTAGTGAACTATTTTTGCTTTCCACTATTTTTTGTTCAAAAAAAGTATTCCAACTTCCACATGCAGGGCATTTTCCTAGCCATTTTCCTGATTCGTATCCACATTCATTGCATACAAATACTGTTTTGTTTTTTGCCATCTTTTTTATCATTCCCTTCTAAGGTACAATTTTAGTTAAAATTTTTTCTTTTGTAGTCTTATCTTCTTGTAAAATTTTCTCTTTATTATAACAGAAAAAGTATAACACATCTTTAATTTATATTCCATACTTTTTTTGATTTTTTCCTAATTTTCTCTTCCTATTTCCAACAAAATATGATAAAATAGTGCCAGTTTATATATCAAAAGAAAAATTAGGAGGATTTTATTATGGAATTTAATAAATGTAGTAGATGTGGAAATTTTTATGTATCAAATGATAATGTATGCCCTAAATGTAGTGCAAAGGACACTTTAGAATTTGAAACTTTTAAATCATATGTTGAAGAAAACGGTTTAAATCAAAATTTAGATGCAATCTCTGGAGTAACTGGTATTGCCGTTAAAAATTTGAATAGATTTTTAAATTATTCTCAATTTAATGAAGAATTTAAAAATAATAAAAATATAAAATTATAAAATTTTAATATGTGCTACAAAATATTTTTATATTTATATATTTTTGCACATTTTTAATTAATTAGAAAGGACGATTTAATAATGACAAATGTATTTAATATTTTAGAAGAAAGAGGATATATTGAGCAAATGACTCATCCTACAGAAATAAAAGAACTTTTTGGAAAAGAAAGTGTTCCATTTTATATTGGAATCGACCCAACAGCAGACAGTTTACACGTTGGTCACTTTGTTTCTTTAATGGTTGCAAGTCATATGCAAAAATGTGGACACAAACCTATCATATTAGTTGGTGGTGGAACTGCTACAATTGGTGACCCATCTGGAAAAACTGATATGAGAAAAATGATGACAAGAGAAACAATTGACCATAATGTTGAATGCATCAAAAAGCAAATTGAAAAATTCATTAGTTTTGAAGGTGAAAATGCTGCAATTATTGTAAACAATGCAGACTGGCTTTTAGACTTGAACTTTGTTCAATTTATGAGAGATATTGGTAGCCTATTCTCTGTTAATAAAATGCTTGCAGCAGAATGTTACAAACAAAGAATGGAAACCGGTTTAACATTTTTCGAAATGAGTTATATGCTTATGCAATCTTATGACTTTTTACATTTATATGAAACATATGGATGTAAATTGGAAATGGGTGGAAACGACCAATGGTCTAACATCCTTGGTGGTGTTGACTTAATTAGAAGAATTGGAAAAGATGATTCTTATGGTTTAACATTCAAACTTCTTACAACAAAAGAAGGTAAAAAAATGGGTAAAACTGAAAAAGGTGCTTTATGGTTAGACCCAGAAAAAACTTCACCATACGAATTTTATCAATATTGGAGAAATATTGAAGATGAAAGTGTTGAAAATGTTTTAAAATTATTAACATTCTTACCTATGGATAAAATAAAAGAACTTGCTTCTTTAAAAGATGAGCAAATTAATGAGGCTAAAAAAATTGCCGCTTTTGAAATCACAAAATTAGTTCATGGTGAAGAAGAAGCAAAAAAAGCAGAAGAGGCTTCTAATGCCCTATTTACTGGTAAAGGTAATTTAGATAATATGCCTACAGTAGAATTGGAAAATAGAAATATTTCAATTTTGGATGCTATTATTTTAACTGGTATTGCTCCTTCTAAAGGTCAAGCCAGAACTTTGGTCAATCAAGGTGGTATTTCTTTGAATGATAATAAGGTTTCTGATGTGAATTATGTTCTTTCAGATATTGATTTCAATGATGGTTATGCTATTTTGAAAAAAGGAAAAAAAGTATTTTATAAATTAGTATAAAAAATCGGGATAAGGGGACGGGTCTCCAATCCCGATTTTTTTCTTTTTTCAATATATAACTTATAAAATAAAAATTAGGGATTGGAGACCCGTCCCCCTATCCCTAATTTTATTCTACTATATTTTCAATTACATTATTTACTTCATTAACTTCATTTTTAGTTTCTGCTTTTTTCTTATCTTCTTTAGCCTTTTCAGCCTCCAAAGAATCAATTAAACTTTGTAACTTTTTAATATCTGAACCCATAAGTTCCCAATCTTTATTATTAGTAGACTCAGACAAGTTTTTATTAGCCTTAACAATTGCATCAATTAAGCCATCTATATCTTCAGTATTTTCAACTTCAATGCTAGATGCTTCTTTTGAAAGTAAATTCTTAACTGCCATATCTAAATTATCACCAATTGCAACTTTATTACCTGATGCTACAACAACCTTTTTAAGCATTGGTATTTTTGATTCTTCATTCAACATTGTTTGATAAATTGATTCTACATATAATAATGTGTTGTTTACTGGAACAACTACCATATCCTTTGTAACCTTTGTTCCACTTGTATTTAAACTTTGAATTTCAGAATATATTGTTTCATCTTGTTCAATTTGATTGTCTAATTGCATTGGTCCCAAAACATTGCTATCTTGTGAAAATTTATATAATTTCAATTTATTTGAATTTCCATCTGTTGTTCCTACTAAATATGAAATTAAGTTTTGTTTTGATTCTGGTGTATAAATTTGTATTAAACCAATTTCATTTTTTCCGTCGTTGTTAACCATTGTGTAATATGGTTTCAATTCTGTTCCTGTTGATTTTGTTACATTTGTTGTATTATATTTTGCCAAACTCCATACATCGTCTGTTCTGTATAATACATCTGGTTTTACATTGTGATATATTTTTAATAATTCTGCTTGTACATTATATAAAAATTCTGGATAAATAAAGTGTTCTGATATATCTGTTGGTATTTCTGAATTTATATCTTCAAATACTGTTGGATATATGTTTCTATATGCCATAGCAATTGGGTCTGTTTTATCTGTTACATAGAATTTCATTTTACCATCATATGCGTCTATTATTACCTTTACAGAGTTTCTAATATAATTGATTTTTTCTTTTATTCCATCATGTTCTATTGATGTGTATTGTGAATATGGATAATCACTTGAAACCGTATATGCATCTAATACCCATACTGTTTTACCATCTTCTGTTACAACTGTATATGGATTTTCGTCATATATTAAATATGGCATTGCTTCTTTTGCTCTTTTAATTATGTTTCTATTTATTAAGATTTTGCTGTCTTTGTTTATTTCTGTTGAGAATGATAAGTTTAAGTCCCCTGTTCTTATTCCTAAAATTAATCTATCAAGAAATCCAAGTTGTAAACCTGCATTACCATTATATGTTGATGTATGTTCTAATCCGTATTCATCTGTGTAATCATATTCTTTTTTATTCTTTACATTTGTTGCTATTGCATTGTTTGTTTCTAGTCCAAAATAAATATCTTGAGTTTTTGTTCCTAATTGATCATCTTTTCCAGATACATCTTTTTGGATATAGTTTAGGCTTCCTGTTGTAGTTGCAGTGGTTGCATCTATTGCAATTTGGCCTTTTCCATGTGTGTATTCATATGTTTTGCTATTATATGTTCTTCCAGAGTTTGTAACTTCTCTTGGTGCTAAATATAAAAGTTTATCTTCTCCTGAAATTTTATATTTTGCAATATTTGCATTTCTATATGTGTAATAACCTGTTCCTGTTTGATTATCGTCTAATGTTTTTAATACAACATCTTGATTTACCAATCTTGTGTTGTTTATTACTTCTGCATTTTCGTTTACTTCATTTTGTGTTATTGTTCCTGAGTTTTCCAAGTTTGATTCTTCAATATCTATGTTGTATGCTGCTTTTGTGTATTTAATATTATCTGCAATATAGTCTTTTTCTTTATCTAGGGTATTTGATTTTACAAATATCAAATCAAATACGATTATAATTAAAAACATTGCAACTAAATATCCTGGTATAACTACTAAATTTTTTAATACTTTTGATGTATTGTTTTGTTTAAATGCTTTGATTGCACGTATTACAAATATTATTATTACAAATGAAAATACTAAATATCCCCATCTTTGAATCATTATGTCTGTGTAACTTGCACCAATTATTTCTACGTTTTCTGCAGAGTCTGCATCATTTTTTATTGTTAGCATTTTGCTTAATGATATGTTTGTTGTATTTAATATATTTATTAATGCTACACCTATAACTGCTAAAATTACATTTCTTAATATTTTTTTGATTAGTAAACTTTCTCTTACCATTTTTCCGTCTACGCCGTCAAAATTTCTGTTAAATACAATAACATAGTAAATTGCCATGTATATTGTTAATCCTATAATTATTCCTATAAAGTACAATAATAATGTTTGTATAAATGGTTTTTGGAACATATAAAATGCTATGTCAAATCCAAATACTGGGTCATTTATTCCAAATGATGTGTTACTTGCACACAATAGAAATTGCTTCATAAGTGTATTTGATACTAATGTGCTTACAATTACTGATGTTACAAATGATATTGATTTGTTCAACAATTTTGGCATTTCTTTCTTTTCTTTTTCAAAAAATGGTTTTAATCCTTTTTTTATTCCCCTATTTGTAAAATACATTATTATGTATAATAGTACAAAATTAATTCCAAAAATTATATATTTGCATTTTAAATTTGTTTCAAATGCTTGTATGTAATTTTCTCCTAGTTCTTTGTATTGTAAGTATGTTCCTCTTAAACTTACATAACTACAAATTGCGAATATTGCTATAAATAATAGTACAATAATCATCCTTGTTTTACTTTTTTTCTTTTCCAATTTTCTCTCCTCCACTTTTCTGGTTAGGGACAATTTTTTATATTTCTTTTGGATCCGATGCTTCAAACAGAAACGTCCCTAAAACGGCATGTTTGATTTTAAATTATTGCTTTAACAAAATCTTCTGAATTAAAGATTTCCATGTCGTCTATTTGTTCCCCAACTCCAATAAATTTTACTGGAATTTTATTTTCTTCAACAATTCCTATAACAACTCCACCTTTTGCTGTTCCATCAAGTTTTGTTAAAACTATTCCTGTTATGTCTGTTTCTTGTTTAAATGCTTTTACTTGTGAAATAGCATTTTGTCCTGTTGTTCCATCAATTACTAGTAAAACTTCTTTGTCCGCATCTGGCATTTCTTTGTTTATGACTTTTTGTATTTTGTTTAATTCATCCATTAAGTATTTTTTGTTGTGAAGTCTTCCAGCTGTGTCAACAATTAGCACATCTGCTCCATTTTCTTTTGTCATCTTAATTGCATCATATACTACTGATGCTGGGTCTACTCCTTCGTCTCTTTTAACGATATCTGCTCCTGCTCTTTTTGCCCATATTTCTAGTTGTTCAACTGCTGCGGCTCTAAATGTATCTGCTGCTGCAACTACAACTTTTTTTCCATTTTTTGCTAGTCTATTCGCCATTTTTCCAATTGATGTTGTTTTTCCAACTCCATTTACTCCAACTACTAAGATTACTGATGGTTTTGTGTTTAGATGTAATTCGATGTCTGTAACATCTAGTATTTTTTGCATTTCTTCTCTTAATGCTTGTTTTACTTCTTCTTCGTCTTGGATTTTTTCTTTTTTGATTTTTTCTCTTAAATTTGATATTATTTTTATTGATGTATTCATTCCTATGTCTGACATTATTAGTACTTCTTCTAGTTCGTCTAGGAAGTCTTCATCTACTTTTCTGAAGTTTTTGAATACATTGTTTATTTTTTCATCAAATGATGTTTTTGTTTTGTTTAATCCGTTTTTTAATTTATCGAAAAATCCCATAAATTTTTCCGCCTTTCTTTTGTCGTTTTCTTTATATTATATATTTTCTTAACACTATTAGTATAGCATATTTTACCAGTTATGGCAACCATTTTTTGAGACATACTTGGTGTAAGATTTTAAAAATATATTCAATTTTTATTGTAAAATATTTTTGCATGTGTTATAATTTTTTTGTTAATGTTTTCGCCAATATAGCTCAGTTGGTAGAGCAACGGATTCGTAACCCGTAGGTCAGCAGTTCGATTCTGCTTATTGGCTCCAATTTAAAAGGTCTTATAAATATTATTTTTCAATATTTATAAGACCCTATTCATTTTTCTATTTTTGTTTTAATCTTAAATATCCAAGTTCTTCCCAACTATTATAAGCAAGATTAATTTTAAATACCAATTTAGGTTTAGCGCCTGCTCTGTTCTTATCAACAACACAAGCATAATATCTAACATCTGGATTTTCTGATTTTTCTAAGTCAAAAAATTTTGTATCTACTTCTTTTAAAGAATATTCATATTCATCTAAATGTTCCCTAGTTATTTGCTTAAACAAACATAAAGTATCTAAAACCTCTTTTACAGTTCTACTAACAGCTAGGTCGTTAACATCCAAATTGATAGGTGATGTTGCATTTTCTGCTAACTGTAGTGAAGAACATATAAAGATATTGAAGTTTTGTGCTAAGTTTGAAAGTATTGTTGCTGTTTTCTTGATTTCTTCTGGGTTTCCAATATTGCTTGTATCAGTTTTTAGTGTATCATAAAATACATATTCAATATGTTCTTTGTAGTAATAATTTATAATTACTTTTTTTAGTTCGTCATTTGTATGGTCTGTAATATTAATAAAATATATTGAATTATCTATTTGCTTACTAGCCCAGTCTATCGCTTTTATTGTTTTGTTAAATTCTGTTGATATTTCAGATAATCTTTTTATAAATTGTGTTTGTGTTTCTCCTTCTTCTTTTAGAACATATCCATGTTCATCAAGTTTGGCATCTTTTTTATGGTCAGGTCTAAATTTGAATTCTAGTAATTCTGTTTCTGAAACATGTACATCTTGTCCATGAATTTTTTGAATTTCTGGGTTGTTTATAATTGTTGTAATTAAACATAATTTCATTTTTTCTTCTGACATTTCATTTGATATTACTAGAACTTTCTTTTTGTGTACAAGTGCTGTGTATGCTGCAATATCAATTGTTAACCTACTTTTACCATTGTTTGATGGCATTGCATATGTCATTGTTTCGCCTTTTCTTATTCCTTTAAATACCTCAGTTAACACTGGGAATGGATATGATAAACCATTTGCTAATTCATTTTCTCCACTTTCTAAGAAGTTTACAAGTCCATCACTTAAAACTGCAGATTTGAATTTTTGTGTTACTCTAACTTGTTCAATTGTGTCTTCAATTTCTTCGGGTGACATTTTGTCATATAGAGTGTAATCTGTAATTTCAACTATTTTTTCTTGTACATTTCTTTCTGGTGTTTCAGTATATGCTTTTCTAAGTATAAATAATTTCTTTAATTCATCATATACTTTTTCAATATTGTAATCCTTTCCTTTTACATCTTTTCTTAATTTATTTTTTAACTCATATACCGCTTCTGAGTCTTTTGCAAAGTTAAATTTGTCCTTTGCTTTTTCTGATGAATATTTTGACCCTTCGTTAAATAATACACTCTTATATATATTTAACATTTCTGGGTCTTCAAAAACGCAGTCGTCAAATACAAAGTAATATTTAGAAATTAATTTTGGATTATCCAATAACATTCCAATAAAAATTGTTTCTAATTGAGGATTACTTAATTGTTGTGGATATGTTCCTTCTTCTTCTTCCTCTTCTGGTCCAAATTCTAGAAATTGTTGTTCTTCTATTTTGGCTTTTTCTTCTTTGTCTTTTAATTCTCTCATTCTGCTAAGTGCTTCTAAAAAATTCTTTTTTGCTAATAATTGTCTTATATTTGCTATTTCTATGCTGTTTTCTTTTGTTACTTCTATGCTGTCAAGTAACTCATATATTTTATCAATATTTTCCATTATTTTTCTCCTTTCGCTCACTTCGTTCGCTCATCGTCATCCAAAATTTTTCAAATTTTTATTTTAGTCTTTCTACTACCTTAGCAAGCATATCTTTGTATTTCTCTAGTTTGTCTTTTTCTTCTTGTATTTTCTTTTCTGGTGCTTTGTTTACAAATCCTGGATTTGAAAGCATTTTTTCACATCTTGCAACTTCTGATTCAAGTCTTGTTTTTTCCTCTTCTAATCTCTTTCTTTCTTCTTCCATATCAACTAAATCTTCAAGTGGCATATAAAGTTCAATTCCGTCTTTTAGGATACTTATTGCATTTTCTGGTATTCCTGCTTTGTCTTTTTGAACTACTATTTTCTCTCCAAGTCCTAGTTTTAAGATGAAGTCTTTTGCTTCCCAAATTTCATTTTCATATTTTTTTGTTACAAATATTAATTCTGATTTTTTTGATGGATGTATGTTCATGTTTGCTCTTACGTTTCTTATTTCTGTAATGATTTCTTTTATTTTTTCAACTGTTTGCTCTTCGTCATCAAATGCAAATTTTTCTCTTATTGTTGGCCATTTTGATACTATTAAGTCTGCTTCATTGTATTTTACTAATTTGTCGTATATTTCTGATGTTACAAATGGCATAAATGGATGTAATAATTTTAATGATGTTCCAAATACATGGTTTAGTATGTCACTTACAGCAACCTTTGTTTCTTCATTTTCACTATAAATTCTTGTTTTAACCATTTCGATATACCAGTCACAGAATTCGTTCCAAATGAAGTTATAAATTTTGTCAATTGCAATTCCTAAATCATAATTTTCAATATTTCTTGTGATGTCTGCTACTAATTTGTCTAATTTATTTAGTATCCACTTGTCTTCTATTGTTAATAAATCTGGGTTATATGTTTTTGTTTCGTGATTATATACTTTGTGACAAAATTCTTTTACTTTGTTTTCGTCTGGTGTATTCATTATTATGAATTTAGCAGCATTCCAAATTTTGTTTGCAAAGTTTGATGCTTGTTCTAGTTTTTCTGGCATATATCTGATGTCATTTCCCATTGTTGTTCCAGAAAGTACTGAAAATCTTAATGCATCTGCACCATACTGGTCAATTATTTCAATTGGGTCAATTCCATTTCCTAATGATTTTGACATTTTTCTTCCTTGAGAATCTCTTACAATTCCGTGTACTACAACATCTTTAAATGGATTTTTGTCTGTTAATTCTAATCCTTGTGTCATCATTCTTGATACCCAAAATGTTATGATATCATATCCTGTTACCAATACATTTGTTGGATAAAATGTTTTGTAGTCTTCTGATTCTGTATTTGGCCAACCTAATGTTGAGAATGGCCATAATGCTGAACTAAACCATGTATCTAGTGAGTCTTCATCTTGATGTAATTTACTAGAACCACATTTTTCACATTTTTCAGGCATTTGTTTTGCTACATGTATATGTCCACATTCGTCGCAATAATATACTGGAATTCTGTGCCCCCACCATAATTGTCTTGATATACACCAATCTTGGATATTATCTAACCAGTTAAAATACATTTTTTCGTATCTTTTTGGTACAAATTTTACTTCATTATTTCTAACTGCATCTGCCGCTCTTTTAGCTAAATCTTTCATTGATACAAACCATTGCTCTGAAATTCTTGGTTCTATTGTGCTATGGCATCTGTAGCATTTTCCAACATTATGTGTATAATCTTCAATTTTAACTAAGTTTCCTAGCTCTTGTAATTTTTCTACAATTAGTTTTCTTGCTTCAATTGCTGGCATTCCTTTATATTCAGGAACTAAATCTCCCATAATTGAACTATCGTCAAATACTTCTATAATTTCTAAGTTGTGTCTTAGTCCTGCTTGATAATCATTTGGGTCATGAGCTGGTGTTATTTTAACACATCCTGTTCCAAATTCTTTTTCAACAAATTCGTCTGCAATTATTGGAATCTCTTTGTTCATAATTGGTAAGATACATTTTTTACCTACTAAATCTTTGTATCTTTCATCATCTGGATGTACTGCAACTGCTGTATCTCCAAGCATTGTTTCAGGTCTTGTTGTTGCAACTATAATATATCTGTCAGGTTCACCTGCAATTTGATATCTAATATGCCATAAGTGTGATGGTTCGTCCTCATATTCAACCTCTGCATCAGAAATTGTTGTATGACATGATGGACACCAGTTTATCATTTTTTTACCTTTATAAATTAATCCTTTATTATACAATTGGATAAATTGTTCTAAAACTGCTTCTGATAGTCCCTCATCCATAGTAAATCTGTCTCTATCCCAGTCACATGAACATCCTAATCTTCTTTGTTGTTTTTTAATTGTTCCACCATATTCTTTAGTCCAAGCCCATGCTCTTTCTAAGAATTGTTCTCTTGTAATATCAGCTTTTGTTAAGCCTTCTTCCTCTTTCATTTTAGCAACAACTTTTACTTCCGTCGCAATTGCTGCATGGTCTGAACCTGGAAGCCATAGTGTGTTGTATCCTTGCATTCTTTTAAATCTTATTAAAATATCTTGAATTGTGTCATCTAATGCATGTCCCATGTGTAATTTTCCTGTTACATTTGGTGGTGGCATCATTATGCAGTAACTTTCTTTTGTTTTGTCCATACTTGGTTTGAAGTATCCTTTTTCTTCCCATTCTTGATATAGTTTTTCTTCAAAATCTTGTGGATTGTACTTGTCATTTAATTTCTTATCCATTTTTAATTTACCTCCTAATTTGATTTTCTTCTTTTTCTTTTAATCTTGTAACTCTTTCATAAATATTTTTCATGTAGTCTTCATTTTCTTTTAATTCTTTTGTTTTTTCTATTAAATCATCCAATTTATCCCATTGTGATATTCCTTCTCTTTGTATTTCTAAGTCTGTTGATTGCATTTTTACATATATTGGTTTTCTTTTTTCTATAAGATATTCCATTACTTCAGTATAAATATATTTTTGTTGTATTTCTTCATTTTGTTGTTTTATCTTTGCTGTGTCTTGCTGAACTTGCACTTTTAATTCATTTTTTAAATCATTATTGTTTTTATGTTTTTCTTCATGTTTTAACTCGCTTTTAAAAAATTGTTGTACCTTTGGTTTCTGTATATTATTGTCAGATATTTTTTTATTTGTATGCACATTATACTTTCCTTTTATAATTTGTTCTCTAACTTTGTTTTGTTTCTTTCGTTCTTGTTGTTGTTCTTCTTCCTTGTGTTTTTGTGTTCTAAGTTTTTCTTCCCTTAGTGTTATTCCATTTTCCTTCTGTTTTTTCTTATTTTGTTCATATTTATTTTTTAAATTTTCGTCCAATTCCCATCCTAAACACTCATCATAAATTTCCCAATTAAAAATTTTCTTTTTCTTACTTTGAGTTCTTTGTAAAATAATATTAATATTTTTGATTTCATCACTATCTTTATATTTGTTTGCTAACTCTTTAATATTTTTTACATTTTTTCTTTTTTCATTTATAGCAAGTGCAACATATAATTTTTGTTTTTCTGTTAATTCTTTATTTTGTAATATTTCTTGTAAATCAATTTTCTCTAATTCATAATATAATTTTGTTTTTATTTGATTTAATAATTCTAAATTTTCTTTACTTTCTTTACAAAATGGATTGTATTCCTTTAATTGCTCCATAATATATTCTTTTTCAATTTTTTCATAGTTTTCATCTTTCATTTTTATTTCTTTTATTTGCGATTGAATCACTTCATTGTTTAAGAATTTTTTTCCTATTCTTTTTACTGTTTCAAAGTCGTCTTCTTTTACTGCTACAGTTATCATTTGTGATTGAATTGGTGCATAATTTTCAAATTTCTTCCCTATTTCTCTTGCTTTTTCATAATCTCCTTGTCTTATTGCTATTATTGCCATTTGAGATTGGATTGGTGCATAATTTTCAAATTTCTTCCCTATTTCTCTTGCTTTTTTATAATCTCCTTGTTTTATTGCTATTGTTGCCATTTGAGATTGAATTGGTGCATCATCTCTAAATTTTTTTCCTATTTCTTTTGCTTTTTCATAATCTCCTTCTTGTATTGCTATTGTTGCCATTTGAGATTGGATTTGTGCATAATTTTCAAATTTCTTTCCTATTTCTTTTGCTTCTCTATATTTTCTCTTTTTTATGTATATATTTACTTTTTGTGACTGTATTACAGGATTATCCGGATATTTATCAGTATATTTTAATGCATCATCAAATTTTCTTAATTTTATTAATCTCTTTATTTCTTTAGATATTTCTTTTTGCTCTGCCAAGTTTACATCATCCATATTCTTGTTATCTAATTGATTTTCCTTTATCCATTTGTAAATAGTTGGTACACTAATTCCCATTCTATCACTAATCTCTTTTATTTTTTCGCCTTCTGAAATTTTTTTAATAACTTCATTTTTTATTTCTATTGAATATGCCATAATCTTCTCCTATATTTATAATATTTTTATTTTAAATTCACACTTATATTCTTTATCTTTTGGTAATTCAATAATATTTTCTTTATCTTTATAAATTTGTGTACTATCTATTCTATCAGCCGTATTCTGCCAAGGCTCAATGCAGACAAATGGAGCTCCTTTTTTTGACCATAATGCTAAATATGGAAATCCTGTAAAATCAAGTTCTAATATCTTTTGATTTGTTTCATGATTTTGCAAAACTACTTTATTTGATTTTAAATTTTTCATAATTACTGCATCATTATCAAAAGTATCTTCTTTTAAATAAATTTTATTATCTTGTAAAATATTTTGTGCTTTTTCTGTATCTATTAAACCATTTTTTAATTTAAGGAACTCAATTTTATTTTCATTTTCTGAAAATAAAATTTCGTATTCACCATTACTATAATCACAATTAAATGCCGGATGTCCACCTAATCCAAAATATATTGTTTTATCATCAATGTTTTTTACTTTATAGGTTACTGTTAAAGTATCTCCTATTATTTCATATATAACATGTAATTCAAATTTATATGGATATTTTTTTAGAGTTCCCTCATTATATTTTAATATATAGTGATGCTTATTTTCTGTTTTTGATATCTCTTCAAAGTCCATATCTCTTGCAAATCCATGTTGTGACATTTCATATATTTCTCCCTCTATTTGAGTTTGAGAGTTTTTTAGTTGGCCAACAATTGGAAATAGTATTGGTGCTTGTCTTTTCCAATATATATTACCATTACTATCTAACACTTTTGCTCCTTGAAATAACATTTCTTTACCATTATATTGTACACTTGTTAATTCTGCACCTGATTTTTTTGTTTGAATTTTTAGCATTTTGAACCTCCTTTTTATATTTTATATGACACGATTCGAAATTTTTTAGGGATCGGGGGACGGGTCTTTAATCCCTTTTTTTTTACAATGAAGAATTGAAATTTAAAAATCTCTCTTTTTGTACACAAAAACTCGCCAATATGCTATTGTTTAGCATAAGGGCGAGTTTATATCTCACGGTACCACCTTAATTATTATTCAAATTTATATTGTTAACATTTTGTGTCAATTACTTGATTTTAAATAATATCTCTTTTACTTTAACGCAGTATTACGGATAATCTTGAGTTTATTTTCGGATCATCAACTCCAAAGTTACTTTCCATTTATCTTTATTTTAGAAGTTTCCAGCCTTTGACTTCTATTCTCTTTAAATTAGTTTTAAATGTACTTCTCTTTTTCTTTGTTTTTATTTTGTATTTCATTTTTTATGCACTTATTATATATCTTTTTGTTATTTTTGTCTAGTGATTTTTTGAATTTATTACGGTTGCTTACAAAATATTGTTACAATTCACATCATATAAAATTATTGATAGCACTACTTTTATTAAAATAAAAAAAATCATAACTACCCATTTTGTAGGTAATTATGATTTTCCTTTCACTAAAGATCTGATAATGATATCATTTCACATTCTTTAGTAGATATATGTTTATTATATTTATTAGAAACTTTATATTCTCCATTTCTTTTTCTTGAAAAAATATAATACCGTGAAAAATCTTCGGAGTCTTTCCCTGCCAAATATATTGGTACTTCTTCTTCAGTTTTTAATTTTATTTCTAATAAATAAACATTTGATAAAAAAAAGCCCAGATCTACTTCCATATCAACTAAACATATTTTTCTCAAGACTTTTATTTTATCTTTTTCTGCTACCGGAACGAAAACATCATCCGGTGCTATTTCCCGGCTTCTAAGTAATGCATACATGCATTTTTCATTTTTATTATTATTTCTAATGCAATATACATTTTTATTAATTTTTTTTAATGATATATTATCTAATAATATATCTTCTTGGTTCATTGATGCGGTTTGAAATAAAAATTTTATATCTTCATATTTTCCTTTATCTTCAAGATAATTATGAATTACTAATTCTATCTCGTGATTTTCTATTTTTTTTATTTCACTGCATTCTTCCCGTAATATTGCATCATTAATAAAAAACTTCATTTTTTTACCTCCAATTGTAGATAATATTTACTGCTAATTTATCATATTTTTTTGTTGCATGTATATTATATCATCAATCAACATAAAATGTCAATTTTTAATACCAATATGCTAATTTCAAAAAAGAATTTATTAATTTTGTTTGTTCCTCAAGGTCTTCTTCTTTTGACACACCATATTTTTGTGCTCTTATATTTCTTGAATCCAATGTCCATAAAAATGCCTTTAATTTAGGAAATCTTTTAACATTATTTTTCATAAATTCCATTAAATCACATAATTTTTTATATAATTCACTTTGTTTTTTTTTGTTCTTTATTGTATTTATCTATATCTACTAGTAATTCAAATGGTTTTGAAATTTGTAATCTATAATTATCTCCATCCATTGATTCTATAAAATTTTCATAGCTTTCACAAAAAATTCTATACATTGTATTTCTCCCTAAAAATTTTCATTCCAAATATTTCTTCAAAAACTTACCAGTATAACTTTGTTCATTCTTACAAATCTGTTCAGGTGTACCAACAGCAACAACCTGTCCGCCACCATCTCCACCTTCTGGACCCAAATCAATAATATGATCACAAGTTTTTATTAGGTCAAGATTATGTTCAATAACAATAATTGTATTTCCCGTATCAACTAATCTTTGTAAAATATCAACTAATCTATGAACATCAGCAATATGAAGACCTGTAGTTGGTTCATCCAAAATATATAAAGTTTTTCCTGTTGCTCTTTTTGAAAGTTCTGTCGCAAGTTTAACCCTTTGAGCCTCACCACCAGATAATGTTGTTGACGGCTGTCCTAGTTTGATATATCCTAGTCCTACATCATATAAAGTTTGAATTTTTTGTTTTATTTTTGGTATTTTATCAAAAAATTCTAATGCTTCTTCAACTGTCATATCAAGCACGTCCGCTATGTTTTTTCCTTTATATTTAACTTCTAGTGTTTCTCTATTATATCTCTTTCCTTTACACACTTCGCATGGTACATAGACATCTGGCAAAAAGTGCATTTCTATTTTGTGAACTCCGTCACCGTTACAGCTTTCGCATCTTCCACCTGCTACATTGAAACTAAATCTACCTTTTTCAAATCCACGCAATTTGGCTTCATTTGTTCCTGCAAAAATGTCTCTAATTAAATCAAATACTCCTGTATATGTTGCAGGATTTGAACGTGGCGTTCTTCCTATTGGTGATTGATCTATATTGATTATTTTGTCTATATTTTCTAGTCCTTTTACTTCTTTGCATTTTCCTGGTTTCTCTGATGAACCGTTTAGTTCTTTTGCTATTGTTTTATATAGTACTTCATTTACAAGTGTTGATTTTCCTGAGCCTGAAACCCCTGTAACACATGTAAATACTCCTAATGGGAATTTTACACTTATATTTTTTAAGTTATTTTCTGTTGCATTTTTCACTTCAATTGCTTTTGATTTTACAATTTTTCTTCTTTTTTTAGGAACTTCTATTTTCTTTCTACCACTTAAATATTGGCCTGTAACAGAATCTTTTACTAATTTTACTTCTTCTGCTGTACCTTGTGCCATAACATTTCCACCATGAACCCCTGCACCTGGGCCAATATCAATAATTTGGTCAGCTGCATACATTGTGTCCTCGTCATGTTCTACAATTAATAAAGTATTTCCTAAATCTCTCAACTTTTTAAGTGTTGCAATTAATTTATCATTATCTCTTTGGTGTAGTCCTATACTTGGTTCATCCAAAATATACATAACCCCTGTAAGTCCTGAACCTATTTGAGTTGCTAAACGAATACGTTGTGCTTCTCCTCCTGATAATGTTCCAGCACTTCTTGAAAGTGTTAAATATTCAAGCCCTACATCTATTAAAAATTGAAGCCTTTTATTTATTTCTTTTAAAATCATGTCTGCAATCATTACTTCTTTTTCTGTTAATTTTAATGTACCTAAAAATTCTTTTAATGCCTTGATTGACATATCTGTAACTTCATTTATGTTTTTACCATTTATTTTGATACATAATATTTCTTTCTTTAAACGTGCTCCATTACAAGTATGGCAATGAGAGTTTGTCATATACATCTCATAAAATGCTCTCATTCCTTGTGATTTTGTTTCACTATGACGTCTGTCAAGTGTTGGCAAAACTCCCTCAAATGGTGCAGTAAACTTTCTTACACCGGCAGCAGATGAATATTCAAAGTCAATTTTTTCGTCACCTGTACCATATAAGATTTTTTCCATAAACCATCGTGGTAATTTCTTAATTGGAACTCCTTTTATTTCAACACCATAATGTTTTCCTATGCTTTCAAAATACATTTTGGCCATTGTATCGCCCTTTTTCATTGTACTTGAACCAAATGCTTTTATTCCATCATATAATGTTTTGTTTTTGTCTGGGACTATTAAATCTTCGTCCATTTTCATTAAATATCCTATACCCATACAAGTAGGACAAGCACCATATGGATTATTAAATGAAAACATTCTTGGTGTGATTTCTGGAAAACTGAAACCACAGTCAGGACATGCATAATTTGAACTGTATAAAATTGTTTTGTTTTCCTCTTTTGTTATAACATTGACTAACACCAAATTATCAGCATGTTTTAACGCAATTTCAACAGACTCTGTAAGCCTACTTCTTATTTCTGGTTTTACAACTAATCTGTCTACAACTAATTCAATTTCGTGTTTTTTATTTTTATCTAATTTTATTTCATCTGATAAATCATAAACTTCGCCGTCAATTCTTGCTCTTACAAATCCATCTTTTTGATATCCCTCTAATTGCTTTACAAATTCACCTTTTCTACTTCTTACAACTGGTGCCAAAATTTGTATTTTTGTACCTTCTTCTAATTCCATAATATTATCAACAATTTGGTCAATTGATTGTTTTTCAATTTTTTTACCACAGTTTGGACAATATGGTACCCCTATATTTGCATATAATAGACGAATGTAATCATATATTTCTGTTACTGTTCCAACTGTTGAACGTGGGTTTTTTGATGTTGTTTTTTGGTCTATTGATATAGCAGGTGATAGTCCTTCAATTGACTCAACATCTGGTTTTTCCATTATTCCCAAAAATTGTCTTGCATATGAAGATAAACTCTCTACATATCTTCTTTGTCCTTCTGCATATAATGTGTCAAATGCAAGTGAAGATTTACCAGAGCCTGAAAGTCCTGTTATTACTATCATTTTATCTCTTGGTATTTCTAAATTTATGTTTTTTAAGTTATGTTCTTTTGCGCCTTTTATTATTATTTTATCATTCATTTTTATTCCCCCATTTTTGATGTCCTCAAAAGGATATTTTTATTATACTATAATTTTAAAACAAAAACAAGAGTTTGGTAAAAGTTTTTATTGGCAATTTTCAACGGAGGTATCAATATGAACAGTGCAAATTATGCAGCATATCAACAAGAAAAAAAGAAAATGATGGAAAATTTTACAAAAGGTCTATCGGCCTTTCCACTTGAAGTTTCAATTTCATATTTAAAACTTCAAAGGGACTGTCTTGATGACAAGCAGTATGAAGCATGTTGTAATATGATTGCATTTTTATCAAAACGTTCTGTAGATGATATAAATCGTCTTGTTAATAATGCAGAGTAGTCAAAAAGGAGCCACAAAATGCGGCTCCTTTATTTTGATTTTTCTGGTAATTTAGGAAAATCTTCAAAAATATTATTTTTTGCACTCTTAAGTAATTCACCAACTGCTTTCCAAATCATATCTTTGGTTTCGTTATCTATATTTTTATAAGAGGCCATCATAGTTCTGGCACTTGTAAACCAATTGTTTTTTATCTCTTTCATAGTTTGAGCATCAGTTGCATTTAAAATGTCAAAAACAACATCTATTACCTGCTCTCTTTTTTCAGGTTCAACATTTTCAAGCCATTCTTTAATTGTTTTATCAACAAATTCACTTCCATTTGTAACTTCCTCTAATGTAATAAATTTCGTGCCAAGCACCTGCCAACTGTACAAATCGTGTTGCATTATTCCCTTTTGAACACTTTCTACAACTGTATATTTTTCTCTATGGTTCATTAGTCTTCCTATAACAGATGACTGTGGAATATATGTATGAACATTTTTTATCATTTCATGATATTCTGGAGTTTCTATTACATCATCACAAAATCCAGGTCCATCGTTGTTATACACATTGATTATTCTATCTTTTATTTCTTGGCTTACAAATGTTGCGGCATATACTGCTATATTTCCACCTTTTGAGTGTCCACCTATTCTTATTTTTTTATCCGAATATTCTTTTGCTATCATTTCTAAATATTTTTTTGCTGATAATTGTGAAGCTATATGACTTTTAAAACTCATATTTAGATCTTCTTTCCATCCTACTATTGTATTGTCTGTTCCTCTATATGATATGAATATTGTGTCATCTGGCATTAATACTGTTATTGCTGCAAATTGTTTTTCTTGTTCTGGATCTATTTTATTGATGTATTTTGTTGCTAATAATTCTCCAAATCTTTTTGATTCACCCATTAACGGAAATAAATCTACATCATCTTTCCATAAAATTGGAAGTTTTGTTACGTCTTGCTTTTGGAATCTTTTGCTTAGTTCTTTTATTGTTACTATTTCATTTTCTTCTATTATTTTGTCAAATGGAAAGTATGAAAATCTTGATAATATCAGGTTGTCTATTTCGTTAAATTTTGATTGTTCTAATGTTATATCTCCTCTCCATTTTACATAATCGCATACATTTGCCATCTTGGGTTCCTCCCTTTAATCTGCTTTTAGGTATTTTTTTCTTTATTTTAATTTATTTTATTGAAAATGTAAAGATAAAATGGTAAAAAACCAGAATTAAGATTTTGTATGCAGTGCAAACTGCTACAAAATCTTAATTCTGCCATATTTATCTTCTACGGAAAGTTATCAGACTATGATAACCTTCCTAGAATATAAAAAAAAGAGTAGCTCTTTTGCTACCTTTTGTTGACTTATGCAAGTCCATATTTCTTTTTGAATTTGTCTGCTCTTCCACCTACTGTTTCTTGTCTTAAGTTTCCTGTCCAGTATGGATGGCATTTTGAACATACGTCTACTTTTATATCTTTTTTTGTTGAACCAACTTCTAAAACGTTTCCACATGCACATGTGATTGTTGTTTGGTTGTATTCTGGATGTATTCCTTCTTTCATTTCTATTTCACCTCTTTTTCGTTTTTATAACATGACTGTTTTTTATAATAACATATTATCTGAAATTTTTCAAGTATTATTTTTGAGTATTTGTATTTTTTTCATTATATACATATTGTGCTGATTGCAGCATTTCTTTGTTTAATGATAATTTATGCACTAATTTATTCATAACATTGAAAACACATGCGATTATTAGTATTAACATTCCTATCTTTTTCCAATATTTTTTTAGCATAATTTTACTTCCTTTCAAAATAATACATTACTATTATACTGGTTTTTGGGTAAAATGTCAATGTTTTTTTGATTTTTTGTGTTGCTCGTTTTTACGATTTTTTATTGTAATTTAACTTTAATCTTCTCCACCATTAATTTTAAATATCTTAAATATCTCAACAATAGCAATTGGAGCAAGAACTAAACATACTAATTCAATGATATTTTCAGTTGGTAAAACTGGAATACTAAATATTTCTCTTAAACCAGGAATTAATAAAATAACAAATACAAGCAATGCAGACGCAACAACTGCTCCTATTAATTTCATATTATTAAATATTCCTGTTTTAAATATTGATCTTCTATTATTTCTTACATTAAATACATGTGTTAATTCTGAAAGTGCCAAAGTTACAAATGCCATAGTTTGCCCAACTTCTATTTTTGACTGGTCAAGTGTTAAACCATTTATAGGTGTTTTTGTTGTTCCAAGCCCTATCATAAATGCAGCAAGTGTTAGTCCACCTATCATCATACCTTGATATATAACTCTCCATGTCATTCCTTTTGTGAATACGCCTTTACCTGGTTTTACTGGTTTTCTCTCCATTATATCTCTATTTGCTGGGTCAAACGCTAAAGCTAATGCAGGTAATGAGTCTGTTACTAAATTTATCCATAAGATATGAATTGGTAGTAATATTTCCAAACTATTGATGTCTGTTATTCCAAACCATTTGCTAAATAATGGTGTTAATAATGTTGCAAAAAATAGTACTATTATCTCTCCAACATTGCTTGAAAGCAAGAATTGAATTACTTTTAAAATATTGTCATATATTCTTCTTCCTTCTTCTACTGCTGATACAACAGTTGCAAAGTTGTCATCTGTTAAAATTACATCTGCTGCTTCTTTTGCTACATCAGTTCCAACAATTCCCATTGCACAACCAATATCTGCTTTTTTAAGCGCAGGACTGTCATTAACTCCATCACCTGTCATGGCAACAACTTCACCATTTTTTTGCCATGCATTTACAATTCTAACTTTGTGTTCTGGAGAAACCCTAGCATAAACTGAATATTTTCTAACATTTTGTATTAATTCTTCATCTGACATTTGTTCAAGTTCTGCACCTGTTATTGCTTCGTCATCATCCTCAAGAATTCCCAATTTTTTTGCAATTGCTGTTGCAGTGATTTTATGATCACCTGTAATCATTACAACTTTTATTCCAGCTGTTTTACATTTTTCAACTGCAACTTTTGCCTCTTCTCTTGGTGGGTCTATCATACCTACCATTCCTATAAATATCAAGTCATTCTCTATTGTTGCCATTTCTTCTTTTGATGGAATATGGTCAATTTCTTTATATGCACATCCCAACACTCTTAAAGCATCTTTTGCCATTTCTTCATTTTTTTCTCTAATTTTATTTACGTATTCACCTATATTTTGATGAACTTCATTATTTATTTCATATGCAGAACATCTTTTTAATAATTCATCTATTCCACCTTTTGTAAATACTACATATTTTCCATTTAATTGATTTACTGTTGTCATTAATTTTCTGTCTGAGTCAAATGGTATTTCTTGAACTCTAGGTGCTCTGTCATATAAACTTGGGTCAAAACTTAATTTAAAGGCCATATCAACTAATGCAGTTTCAGTTGGATCACCTGTTAAAGTTCCGTCTTGTGATATTTTTGTGTCATTACATAGCATATTTGCATATACTATTTTTTTTAATTCTTCGTCAATTTCATCTTCTTTTATATTGTCCATGTTTCTGATTGCTTCATTCCAGTAAATTTTTTCTACTGTCATTTTGTTTTGTGTTAATGTTCCTGTTTTATCTGAGCATATAACTGTACTGCTTCCAAGTGTTTCAACTGCAGGTAGTCTTTTAACAATTGCATTCTTTTTTACCATTTTTTGAACACCAATTGCTAAAACAATTGTTGATACTGCTGCCAACCCTTCTGGTATTGCTGCAACTGCCAATGAAACTGCTGTCATAAACATTTGAATTGGCTCTTTTCCTTGTATTAAACCAACTACAAATATTACTACACAAATTATTAATGCTGCAATTCCTAATGTTTTTCCTAATTTGTTTAATTTTTGTTGTAAAGGTGTTTCTTGTTTTTCTGTTGAATTTATCATTCCAGCTATTTTTCCAACCTCTGTTGTCATTCCTGTTTCTACAACAATTCCTTTTCCTCTACCATATGTTACTAAACTTGAAGAAAATAACATATTTTTTCTATCACCAATACCGATTTCTGCCTCTTCAATAATTTCAGAAGTTTTTTCAACTGGTACAGATTCTCCCGTTAATGAACTTTCTTGTGATTTCAAATTTGCTTCTTCTACAATTCTCAAGTCTGCAGGAATATAATCACCTGTATCAAGAATTACTAAATCACCTGGTACTAGTTCTTTTGCAGGAATAACTTGTAGTTTCCCATTTCTTACAACTTTTGATGCATGGTCACTTAATTTTTGTAAAGCCTCTAATGATTTTTCGGCCTTGCTTTCTTGTGCTACTCCTATTATTGCATTTACAAGAACAACTATTAAAATTATTATTGTATCAGTCATTCCCTCTCCTTGTTGTATTCCAACTACGCCTGATACAATTGCAGCAATTATTAATACTATTATTGAAAAGTCTTTAAATTGGTCTAAAAATCTTTGCAATATTGTTTTCTTTTTACCTGCTTGTAGTTCATTATATCCTTTTTTCTCTCTTATTTTTGCAATTTGGTCTTCTTTTAATCCTTTTTCTCTGTGTGTTTCCAACTCTTTTTCGATTTCTTCTACTTCTTTGTTAAACCAGTTTTTCTTCTCCATATTACTACCTCCAAATTTCGGGATTGGGGGACGGGTCTTTTAATCCCTATTTTTTTTCGGGATTGAAGACCCGTCCCCTTATCCCTATTTTTTACCAATTTTGTTATATTTATGCATATATAAGAAATGAGACTTTTAAAAGAAATCTTATACATAAACTTTTATGCTAAAATTTCTTTTAAAAGTCTCACTTACTTATTTTTTTAAGTTTACTAGCCAGATAATTTCTTATCGCGACTGTTGACTAGTAATTAAAAGCTACTCCCTTTTAAATTATTTTGTTGGTGACCCCTACGGGAATCGAACCCATGATTCCACCTTGAGAGGGTGGCGTCTTAACCGCTTGACCAAGGGGCCACATAAATTACATTAATATTTATACCATTTTTTTTAACTTAAGTCAAGAGCATTTTTAATATTTTTAAGGCTAGAATTGTAACTGAGATATAGTTCACAGCCTGTAAAATTATTGTTTATAGGTTTCTAAACCGTAACTTATAACATTATAACAAAAAAAATTTATCTTTATTATGCAAAAAGAGACAAGAATTAAATTCTCATCTCTATTTATATTTATTATTCTTCATCTTTTTCTTCTTTATCATTAGATAAAATTGCTGTTAAATTTACTCTTCCTTGGTCGTCTATATCTGTTACTTTTACAGTTACTTTATCTCCAACATGAAGAACATCTTCCACTCTCTTAATTCTCTCTTTAGAAATTTTAGAAATGTGTAATAAACCTTCTTTTCCTGCAACACCTAAATCAACAAATGCTCCAAAGTTCATTATTCTTGTAACTGTTCCAAGATAAATTCCACCAACTTCTACATCTCTAACAATATCTTCTATCATATCTAATGCTTCATTAGCTTTTTCAGAATCATTTGAATAAATCATTACTTGTCCATCTTCTTCGATGTCTATTTTAACACCTGTTGCATCAATTATTTTGTTTATAGTTTCTCCACCTTTTCCGATTACATCTTTGATTTTTTCAACTTTTATTTTTGTTGATATTATTCTTGGTGCATATTTTGATATTTCTTTTCTTGGTTCTGAAATTACTGGTGCCATTACATCTTCTAAGATATGTTTTCTAGCGGCTCTTGTTCTGGCAAATGCTTCTTCAATAATTTTGTATGATAATCCGTCAACTTTGATGTCAACTTGGATTGCTGTTATTCCTTTTTCTGTTCCACCTACTTTGAAGTCCATATCTCCGAAGAAATCTTCTAGTCCTTGGATATCTGTTAACATTACATAGTCATTTTCGTCATTAGGATTTGTTACAAGTCCTGTTGATATACCTGCAACTGGTCTCTTAATTGGTACACCTGCCGCCATTAATGATAATGTGCTTCCACATATACTTGCTTGTGATGTTGAACCATTTGATGATAATACTTCTGATACAACTCTTATTGCATATGGGAATTCTTCTTTTGAAGGTAGTACTGGGACTAATGCTTTTTCTGCTAATGCTCCATGTCCTATTTCTCTTCTTCCTGGTCCTCTTGGTGGTCTTGCTTCACCTACGCTGTAACTTGGGAAGTTGTATTGATGCATATATCTTTTTGATTCTTCTGTATCAATTCCATCTAATGTTTGTTCTTCACTTATCATTCCTAATGTTGTAACTGAAAGTACTTGTGTTTGACCTCTTGTAAATAATGCACTTCCGTGTACACGTGGTAATAAGTCTATTTCACATGATAATGGTCTGATTTCGTCTATTGCTCTGCCATCAACTCTTTTATGTTCATAGAATATCATATCTCTTACTGTCTTTTTCTCTAATTTGTAAATTGCTTCTCCAATGTCAGCTTTGTGTTCTTCTGCAGCTTCTTCTCCAAATTTTTCAGCATATGCTGTTGCTATTTTGTCAGATACTGCTGCTACATTGTTGTCTCTTGTTTCTTTGTCTGCTTCTTGAAGTGCTTGTTTTACATCTTCTGCAAAGTTTGCTTCTATAAATTCATATACATCATGGTCAACTGCAAATGATTTGTATTCAAATTTTGGTTTTCCGATTTCTTCTTTCATTTTTTCAATGAATTTACAAATCTTTTTGATTTCTTTATGACCTTCTTTAATTGCTTCTAACATAACATCATCTGGAACTTCGTTTGCTCCTGCTTCTATCATAGCTATTTTTTCTTCAGTTCCTGCTACTGTTAATGTTAAGTCAGATACTTTTCTTTGTTCTTCTGTTGGGTTTATAACTATTTTACCGTCAACTAATCCAACATTTACTGCTGCTGTTGGTCCACCAAATGGGATATCTGAAATTGATAGTGCTGCTGATGCACCTATCATTGCTGCTACTTCTGGTGAGTTGTCTTGTTCTACTGAAAGAACTGTTGCAACAACAACTACATCGTTTCTGAAGTCTTTTGGGAATAATGGTCTTAGTGGTCTGTCTATTGCTCTTGATGTTAATATTGCTTTGTCACTTGGTTTTCCTTCTCTTTTTTGGAATGATCCTGGTATTTTTCCAACTGAATATAATTTTTCTTCATAATCTACTGATAGTGGGAAAAAGTCTATTCCATCTCTTGGTTCTTTTGATGCTGTAACGTTTACCATTACAACTGTGTCTCCATATCTTACTGTTACACTTCCATTTGCTAGTCCTGCAAATTTTCCTGTTTCTATTGTTAGTTTTCTTCCTGCTAATTCTGTTTCGTATACTTTAAACATACTATTTTTCTCTCCTTTTTCTTCTTTTTTGCACCATTTTTTAATAAATTCAAACATTATATTTTCCTCCTTCTAGGAATTGATGGATTTCAATGCCCGTATACAAATTTCCTTCTTTTATTAATTTTTTAGACGGTTTTGCTATGTTGGCACCATATTTTTTCTTTTTTTGAACCGCATTTAGATTGTAACCTCTATAATATTCTGGATTTCATTTCTTAGTATTCTGGGTCTTTCCAGTACATTATACAAGCTACTTACCTAAATTCCGGTCTCTTTAAATTTTCCACAAAAAGCCTATGCTAAATCTTTTGTTTTGCATAGGCTCCTGTATGAAATTATTTTCTTAATCCTAATTTTTCAACGATGTCTCTGTATCTTTGTACATCTTTTTTTGCTAGGTAGTTTAATAAGTTTCTTCTTTTACCTACCATTTTTAATAATCCTCTTCTTGAGTGATTGTCTTTAACATGTACTTTTAAGTGTTCTGTTAATTCATTAATTCTTTCTGTTAAAAGAGCAATTTGTACTTCTGGTGAACCAGTGTCTTTTTCTTCTCTTTTATATGTGTTAATGATTTCTTGTTTTCTTTCTTTTGTCATTTTTTACACCTCCTATTTTTCTTATCTCCTTTAACTGAGCTTTTAGCGTTGGTGCTTTGCTTTAAAAGCTAAGTAAAAGGTTTACCTTGAATAGTATACTATATTTTTGGGGATTTATCAAGTGGTTTGAAGAAATTTTTGGAAATTTGTTACAATCGATGTTACAGTTCACATTATTATAATATTTTATTTTCTAATACGCAAATGCATGCTTTGTACAATTTATGAAATTAGATATAACATAATTTCCCCAAACATCAGTATCTGTAAAAACTATAATTTTTTGTCCCCCTTTTAAGTAAATATAAAATTCTGTATCTTCATCAGATTCGATTTTTTCTATTTTATAAATATTTATTTCTAATTTTTCTCCAAAAAAATTTCTTTTGCTTCTATCATATATTATTTGTATAACATTTCTATATATTTTAACCTCATTTAATTTTGTTTTTATTTCTCCCCTAATGTCTCCTTCAAGTTCTATATATATTTCCTCATTATAATACTTTTTTATTCTTTCTAAAAATTCTTGTATTGTTATCACTTCTTTCATCTTTATTCCTCCCATCTTTGATTTTATATTTAATTTTATAATTTTTATATTCAAGCCATTGATGTATACATTTATTTATTAGTTAAAATATATTTTGTTTTAAAAGTATTGCTTTGTTTGCAATACTTTTAAAAATTTAATTTAGCCTGCAAATGCTTGCTTGATTATTTCCATTCTTCGCGCTTCTCTACTTTCATGTATTTTTAATAATGCTATTATTTCATTATGTTTATTATTTTCAAGTCTTGTAATAGAATCACATAATGATTTAATATTATCAGATACATCATCACATATTTTCTTTTCTGTAATTGTTAATCTGTCATCTAATTCTTTTCTTAGTGTTGTTACAATTTCATCTTTTGTGTCATCAATTTTTTGATTCATGTTTTCAAGGCTTTTGTCAACTTCCTCAAATCTTTGATCTATTCCATCAAATCTTTGGTCCATTCCATCTAATCTTTGATCTATTCCATCAAACCTTTCATCCACTTTATCAAACCTTTGATTCATTGTTTGAAGCTGTCCATTAATATTAGTAAGCTCATTTAAGATTTTTTCTTCCATTCACACTCCTCCTCTCTGCAAAAATTCAACTATATAGTAATAGCTATTTTTAAAATAAAAATATTTTTAATATTCAAAATCATATTGTAAAATTATTATAATATTGTAGAACCAAAATGTCAATATTTATTTAAAAGTTTTACAAAAAATTTTAGTTCACTATTATGTGTAAAATTAATTTTAATATATGGGAATCTATTCGATTAAAAATTTGAATTAAAAAACCAGAATTAAGATTTTGTACGCAGTGCAAACTGCTACAAAATCTAATTTCTGCCATATTTATCTTCTACAGAAAGTTATCATACTATGATAACTTTCCTAGAATATAAAAAACTATATTCTATATAGCCATATTATGTATATCACAATATAGAAAATTTGTAAATATTTTATCAAAAAAAATCTTAAAAATCGGTCGCAAAATTCGACAATAAATGACAATAGGAAAGCCATTTAACTTTCCTATTGTCATTAAATTTTATCCTAATTCTGCAAAATATTTAATTGTTCTAACCATTTGACTTGTATATGAATTTTCATTGTCATACCAAGAAACAACTTGAACTTGATATAATCCATTTCCAATTTCTGTTACCATAGTTTGAGTTGAGTCAAACAATGAACCATATCTCATTCCTATAACATCTGAAGAAACTAAGTATTCGTCTGTATATCCAAATGATTCACTATTTTGAGCTTTCATTGCTGCATTTATTGACTCTTCTGTTATGTTTTCTCCTTTAACAACTGCAACTAATATTGTAGTTGAACCTGTTGGTACTGGAACTCTTTGTGCAGACCCAATTAATTTTCCATTTAATTCTGGAATAACCAATCCTATTGCTTTTGCCGCTCCTGTTGTATTTGGAACAATGTTAACTGCTGCCGCTCTTGCTCTTCTTAAATCACCTTTTCTGTGTGGTCCATCTAATACCATTTGGTCACCAGTGTAAGCATGAACTGTTGTCATTATTCCTGATTGAATTGGTGCATAATCATTTAATGCTTTAGCCATTGGTGCTAAGCAGTTTGTTGTACATGATGCGGCTGATATTATTTTGTCTTCTGGTGTTAATATTTTCTCATTTACACCATAAACTACTGTTGGTAGATCTTTTCCTGCTGGTGCAGATATAACTACCTTTTTAGCACCTGCATCGATATGTGCTTGTGCTTTATCTTTAGATGTATAGAATCCTGTACATTCTAGTACTACATCTACTCCTATTTCTCCCCATGGTAGATTTGCTGCGTCTTTTTCTGAATATATTTTTATTGTTTTTCCATCTACTGTTATTGAGTCTTCTCCTGCTTCTACTGTTTCAGCCTTTTCATATCTTCCTTGTGCTGAATCGTATTTTAATAAATGAGCTAACATTTTAGGACTTGTTAAGTCGTTGATTGCAACGATTTCATATCCTTCTGCTCCAAACATTTGTCTAAATGCTAGACGTCCTATACGTCCAAATCCATTAATGGCTACTTTTACTGACATAATAAAATTCCTCCTTTAATTTAGCATTGGTTTCCACATGCTCTTTATTTTCAGTATTCCCTTTTATTCTTTCATATAATCATCAATTTTTTTCATAAATATTATTCTGTCTATTATATCGAATATTCCATAAATTATGATGATTACACCAACTGCTGTTAATACTATTTGTTGATTTATTAGTATAACAATTCCTGCAAATATCATAAGTATTGTTAGTAGTAATGATACAGTCCAATATGGTGATTTTACTTGTTTCCATACTAAAACTGTTTGTAAATCTATAATTCCTGTTACTATGATCCATATTCCTAATATTACTCTAAAAAATGCTAATATTGAATCTGATGCAAACAAAACTATTATACCAAATATTACAGATACAAGTGCAACTGTTAATAACCAGTCTTCTTTTGTTTTTGATGTGTAATATTCTATTAATTTTAGAGCCCCCATAGCAATAAATAGTACTCCCAATATTATAGATATTGCTCCTACTGTTTGAGTTGGTTTGGCTACAAGTAATACTCCTAATAATATGAATACTAGTGATATTACTATGTCTGTCCAACTTGATCTTTTGAATATTTTTTCAAACATGTTTATCCCTCTCTTTCTTTTGTATTTTTATACATAATATCACATTAAAACAAAAAAGTATACAAAATCCCAAAAATTTTTTAAAAATTTTAAGTAGCAAGTTACAGTTCACAGCCCATAAAATTGTAACGCAAAAAATAGCACATTAAAGTGCTATTTCTATAATTATGCATTTTCAGTTTCTTTTTTTACTACTACTTGTTTTCCGTCATAATATCCACAGTTTGAGCAAACTCTATGTGGCATTACTGGTTCGTGACAATTTGGGCATGTAGCAAATTTTGGTTCTTCTTTTTTCCATGTTGATCTTTTTGCATGTGTTCTTGCTTTAGACCATCTTCTTTTTGGTTGTGCCATTTCTATTCCCCCCTTGCTTAAAGATATATTGTTTATATCTATTTGAAATTTTATCGATTTTATTTGCACTATAAAATTATACAAGTATTTTTGATTTTTGTCAACCACTTTTGTTCTATTTTTGTTTCAAAAATTCTATTTTTATATTTTGAGGATTATTTTTCCCTTTTTTATTCTGTATTTTATAATATGAATTCTTTTTTATTTCAAAATTCTAAGTGTATTAAATATTGTAATTAAAGTAACACCAACATCAGCAAAAACCGCTTGCCACATATCAGCAACTCCGAATAAACTTAAAACTAAAGTCAATACTTTAACACCTATCGAGAAAATTAAATTTTGTTTAATAATTTTATTTGTCTTTTTAGAAACCTCAATTGCATCAACAATTTTAGAAAGTTCATCTGTCATAATTACAACATCAGATGCCTCTATTGCTGAACTTGAGCCAATTCCACCCATTGAAATTCCAACATCTGCTCTTGCTAGTACTGGACTATCATTTATTCCATCACCAACAAATGCAACTTTTTGTTTTTCATCTCTTTTTGCAATTATTGTATCTAATTCATTGTATTTATCTTGTGGCAACATTTCTGATTTTACTGCTTTTATGCCAACTTCTTTTGCAATTTTTTCTGCAATTTCTTTTTTGTCACCTGTAAACATCTTTGTATTTATTCCTAATTTATGAAGTTTTTCCATTGTTTCTTTTGTTGCTGGTTTTATTTCATCTGTTAAAATTATTTTTCCAACAACATTTCCGTCTATATTTAGGTATAGAACTGTTCCAACAATATTTTCTTTGTCTGCATTTGTAAATTCTGCATTTCCTATTTTGATTGTTTTTCCTTCATATTGATATTGAATTCCTTTTCCTGAAACCTCTTCAAAATTTTCAACATTCTCTATTTTAAAGTTGTTTGCTTGATTATCTTCATTATCTTTCATAATTATATTGCTATTCTGGCTAAATACTTCTTCATATTTTTTTAATATTGATTTTGCTATTGGATGATTTGAATTTTTTTCACCCATTGCAAAATATTTTAAAACATCTTGTTCTGTAAAGTTTGCATCAATTGCTTGTATTTCTGATACTGCAAAATTTCCTGTTGTGATTGTTCCTGTTTTATCAAAGATAATTTCTTTGATATCTTTTATTCCATCTAGATAATCACTACCTTTAATTAATATTCCCTTTTTAGATGCCTTACCTATTCCTGAAAAATAACTTAATGGAACTGATATTGCTATTGAGCATGGACATGAAATAACTAAGAATATTAGTGCTTTATAAATACTTTCTTTGTAAGTAACTCCTTCTATAATTAGTGGCATTAATATTGCTACTAATAATGCAAGCCCCATTACAACTGGTGTATAGATTTTTGCTGCTTTTGATACAAATGTCTCTGTTTTTGCCTTTTTATCTGTTGCATTTTCAACCAAGTTTAATATTTGGCTTACTGTACTGTTTTCGTATGTTTGCTCAACTTTAACTTCTATTAATCCATTTGTGTTTATACTTCCTGATAGAACTTTGCTATTTTCTGCTACTTCTAAAAGTTTACTTTCACCTGTTAATGCAGAATTATCAATTTGAGCATTTCCTTTTATTACAATACCGTCTAGTGGTATTTTTTCTCCTGTTTTTACAAGAATAACATCACCAATTTTCACTTTGTCTGGTGTTACTTGTTTCCATTCTTCACCTTGCTTCAAATTTGCATATTCTGGTTTTATATTCATTAAATCTGATATTGATTTTCTTGTTTTATTAACTGCTTTTGATTCTAAGATTTTTCCTATTTCATATAATGTGATTACCATTAGACCTTCTGAGTTTTTTCCAACTAAATATGCTCCAATTGCTGATACTACAATTAGCATATTTTCGTCTAATACTTTATTTTTGAATAATTGTTTAAATCCTTTTTTGGCAGTTTTATATAGCAATATAGCAAATGCTATTATTGTTAAAACACTTGTTACTGTTGTATTAAATTTTCCAATTATTGCTATTAAATATATTGCAATTCCCACAACAATTCTTGCTATATCATTTCCATTGTGTTCTTCTTTATCGTGATTTTCTTCCCCATATTCTAGAACTTCTACATCTGGCTCTAATTTTTGAACTAATTTTGTTATTTCCTTTTTTGGATTTGGTTTGTTCGTTTTAAATGTTAATTTTAATGTTGAAAAATTTACGACTACATCCTTATATCCTTCTGTGTTTGCTATTTCGTCTTCTACTTTTTTTGCACATGCTGCACAGTCTAGTCCCTCTAATGTATATTTATAACTCTTCAATATGTTCACTTCCTTTCTTTACAATTTGCTCGATGTGTTCATCGTCTAAACTGTAAAATATTGTTTTCCCTTCTCTTCTGAATTTTACTAATTTTGATTGTTTTAGTAGTCTTAATTGATGTGATATTGCTGATTGTGTTGTTCCACAAATATTTGCTATATCACACACACATAGTTCTTCTTCTAGCAAAGCATATATTATTTTCATTCTTGTTGAATCTGCAAATACTTTAAATAACTCTGCTAAGTCATATATAAATCCGTCTTCTGGCATTTTTTGTTTTACTTTTTTTACTGTTTCTTCATGTAATACGTTGCATTCTAAAAAATTTTCTTCCATGTTTTTTTCCTCGCTTTTCATTTGATTTTTTCTCTTTGTCATCCATTTTTGCTAACTCTTAAATACTGATTTTATATGATTGTATGAATAATTGTTCATATGTAATTTTATTATATGCTTTAGAAATTTCTTTGTCAACACTTTTAAAAAAAGTTTTAAGACATTTTCAAAAAAAATATTGACTCACTTTTAAAAAAATTTTAGAGATTAAGGAAGGGTGTGTTACTATTCCTCAATCTCTAAAATTTTATTTCAAAATCTCATTTAAAACTGCAGATAAATACTTCATGCTATTCAAGCACTGGTCCAAAGTATTCCCAGTAGAACCAATTTCCATAATATTAGCATACTTTCCTGTATGTTGATTATATCTGGACTTTGTAAGCATAATCGGTTTAAACAACCCAGGATACATCTCCTCTGCCTTTTGCTGAACCTTAACGGCAAACTTCAAATTTTGTTGCCAATTCGGATGCCATAAGCCGCCTTCGTTTGTACCAATAACAAACATAATTTGTGCAGCATAATCTTCACCTATTTTAACAGTTGGTGCATAATCAGGTCTTGAGCCAACTGCATCTCTGTGTAAATCAATTATAATATCTGACTGATTTGTTTTCAAAATATTTTCTACAGTTTGTAATGAACGTGTATATGATCCTGTATATGATGGATAATCATGGTACGAAGTGTCATGTATTACATTTATATTATACTGTTTAAGATAGTTTTCTAATTCATTTCCCACTCGTATTACTGAATAATTTTTATCTGTTGTTCTATAATTACCTGTTTGTGAATATTGATATTTTTCACTTGGTGTATAACTTTCACAACTGTGTGTATGAAATATTAAAATATTTTTATTGTCAATTTTTATATTTGGATTTAGTATATCTTCTGTCAAATTATATGTTGTTTGATTTTTTATTTTTACATTTCCATATTGTACATTTGCATTTTCTGCTATCGGATTTGGCGTTACCACTTCAGTTTTTATACCACTATTACTTGCCAAAATTATTTTTTCATCTTCTGTGATACTATTATTACTATCACTTTTATTCTCATCGCTTGTATTTTTTTTATTATCACTTCCATTAGAATCCTCAGTTTGATTTTTTTCTTTTTCTGTTTCTTCCATTCCTTTTATACTACTAATTTCGGTTTCAAGGAAACTTTCAAATATTTTATTTTCGTTATTTGTTGTTTTTTTTGATTCTTTCTCTTTTTCCAGTTCTGCCATTACTGGTATTGTTTTATTTAGACATTTTTTTAATGTATTACTTCTTATTTTTAGTATTTCAGTAATACTTACTTTTTCTTGCTTCTTTTCTATTTTCTGTTCATTTGGTTTATATGCAAAAAATCTTGTAGTATATACAATAATTCCAATTAATATTATTGTTCCTACAAGATATTTTACTATATCTTTTATTTTTAACACAGTTACATTAAACATACATACTCTCCTTGTTTCTTTAGTCTACTATATATATGTATATTCAATGTTCTATATAAAAATAACTATTTTTTAATTATTTGTTTCTGTTGATGTATTTTCTTCTGATTTGTTTTCGCTTGTTGTATTGTTGTTTGTTTCATCTGAACTGTTTTTTGTTATGTTTGGGCTTTGTTCATCCAAGAACTCTATTATGTCAATTTTTCTATCACTAACATTCATATAATAATATTTCTTACCTGAACTTATTGTCATGTATACATCATCTAAAACAGGTCTAATTACCATATCACCTGTTGAACTAACTAAAGCATATTTTTTATTTTGGCAAACAACCATCAAATTATAGTCAGGTATTATCAATAAGTTTATTGCCTCCCTGTTGCTTGTTGCAGTATATCCAAAACTATCATATTCAAAATTTAATACTGTTTTACCATTTTTATCAAATGCACCCCAATACTTATCTTTTTTTGCTGGAATCATTCCATTATCTAATAAGTATTTGTTTTTGATGTTGTTTTTTTCAAATTTTGTATTATCAATTCCTATTTGATCATATTCTATATAAACTTTGATATTTCCTTTAGAATCTATTATTCCATATTTATTGTCTTTTTTTGCTATAAATAATCCTGAGTCACTATCTACTAATTCTAGGCTATCATATAATAATTGTACTTTTGTTTCTCTTTTTGATGATATTATTCCTACTTTGTTGTTACTTGTTACAAGAAAATCTCCTGTGTTTTCTAAATATTCAATATTGTCATATTTGGCTTCTATTATTGCATTACCTTTTAAGTCAATTACTGCATATGATTTTCCCTGATTTTTTGTAACAACTAGCATACTATTTAAAACTGCTTTTTGATTAATAAAATTATCACTAATTGAGTCATAACCATAATCTAGTACTTTTGCTGAATAAGATTCTATTAAATATGGCATTGTATAAATATACACTCTGTTGCTATCTGTATCATATGTAAATGAAAGGTTAAACGCATTTGCTAGTGCATCTGATGAAATATATAATTTCCCATTTATTGCTTTTACAGGTTTATTTGCATAGTAATAATTATAATTTCCATCACTATTTTCTAATGCTAATTTATAAATTTTATTTGAATTTAATACAAAGTTAGCAATTTCATTATCATTTTGTACATAGCATTTGTTCGCGTCTTCAGATTTATCCGTATATTCTCCGTTATAACTTTGATATCCTAGATATGAAGCAATGTCTTTTACTGGAAAATATACGGTTCCATCTTCATCCACTTCCATCATATTTTTTACTTTGTCATTTACATTTCCATCAATATATAATTTTAATTCTTTATTTTTTATATACATAAGTACCCCTAGTACACTGATAATAGCAATTATAATTAAAGCAATAAATATTAAAATTATTCTTGCTATCTTTTTCGAATTATCCTTTTTCTTATAATCAACACTTTCATCAATTAAATTCATTTTTAATTCTCCTTTTTCTTGAGTATTAGTGATTCAAATTATTGAATATACCCATATTTTTTATAAAATTCATCTCTGAATGTTAAGAGATTGTCATTCTCTATTTCTATTCTAACTCTTTCCATTAATTTAGTCAAGAACCTTAGGTTATGAATTGATAATAAACGTACTCCTAATATTTCATTTGTTTTTACTAAATGCCTAATATATGCTCTTGTGTAATTCTTGCAAGTATAGCAATCACATTCTGGATCTAATGGTCCCCAATCTCTTTCATATGTTGCATTTCTTACAACAACTTTTCCGTGTGATGTTAATGCTGTTCCATTTCTTGCAATTCTTGTTGGTAATACACAGTCACACATATCTATACCTGCTATTGCTGCTTCTATTAAATAATCTGGTGTCCCTACTCCCATTAAATATCTTGGCTTATCTTTTGGCATTTTTGGTGTTGTATAATAAAGTATATCTAAGAATTCATCTTTTGGCTCTCCAACACTTATTCCACCTATTGCATACCCTGGTAAATCAAGTTCTGCTAGGTCCTCTAAACTCTTATCTCTTAAATCTTTATAAAACCCACCTTGGATAATTCCAAATAGTGCTTGTTTATCTGTAGTTATATGTGCTTCTTTACATCTTTTTGCCCATCTTGTTGTTCTCTCCATTGAATTTTTTGTATATTCATATGTTGATGGGTATGGACAACATTCGTCAAATGCCATTATTATATCTGCTCCTAAATCTTCTTCTGTTTTCATTACAGATTCAGGTGTAAATATATGTTTACTTCCATCTAAGTGTGATTTAAATAAAACTCCTTCTTCAGAAATTGTTCTTAAATCTCCTAAACTGAATACTTGGAACCCTCCACTATCTGTTAGAATTGGTCTGTCCCAATTCATAAATTTGTGAAGTCCTCCTGCTTCTTTGACTATGTCTTGTCCTGGCCTTAAGTATAAATGATATGTATTTGATAATATTATTTGTGCTTTTACTTCTTCTTTTAGTTCTTCTGGTGTCATTGATTTTACTGTTGCTTGTGTTCCTACTGGCATAAAGATTGGTGTTTGTATGTCACCATGTGGAGTGTGTATTACTCCTCTTCTTGCTCCAGATTGTTTGCATTCGTGTAATAATTCGTATGTTACTGCGTGTTTCATTTATTCCTCCTAAAAATCGGGATAAGGGGACGGGTCTTCAATCCCGAAATTTTTTTCGGGATTGAAGACCCGTCCCCTTATCCCGATTTTTATTTAATAAACATTGCATCTCCAAAACTAAAGAATCTATATTTTTCTTTAACTGCTTCGTTGTATGCTTTCATAATATAATCTTTTCCTGCTAAAGCAGATACCAACATTAATAATGTTGATTGTGGTAAATGGAAGTTTGTTATTAATCCATCTATACATTTAAATTTATATCCTGGATAGATAAATATTTGTGTATCTCCCTCTGTAGGTTGTACCATTCCTGTATTTTCATTTGCAATTGTTTCTAGTACTCTACATGATGTTGTTCCTACTGATATTACTCTTTTTCCTTCTTTTTTTGTTTCATTTATTTTATCACAGTCTTCTTGTTTTATATAATAATGTTCTGAGTGCATTTCGTGTTTTTCTACTTCATCTTCTTTTACTGGCCTAAATGTTCCAATTCCAACATGTAATGTTACATTTGCAATTTTAACGCCTTTTTCTTCTATCTTTTTTAATAATTCTGGTGTGAAGTGTAATCCCGCTGTTGGTGCCGCTGCAGAGCCTTCATATTTTGCATATACTGTTTGATATCTGTCATTATCTTTTAGTTCTTCGTGGATATATGGTGGTAATGGCATTAGTCCAATTTGATCTAATATTTCGTTAAATATTCCTTTATAATGGAATTCCACTTTTCTTGTTCCACCTGGCATTATATCTAATATTTCTGCTTCTAATAGTCCATCTCCAAAAATTACTTTTGTTCCAACGTGTAGTTTATTTCCCGGTCTTACAATGCTTTCCCAAATATCTCCTTCGATATTGTTTAATAGTAGAAATTCTACGTGTGCTCCAGTTTCTTTTCTACCATAAATTCTTGCAGGTATTACTTTTGTGTTATTTCTAACTAAGCAATCACCTGGTTCTAAGTAATCAATTATATCCTTAAACACCTTGTGTTCTATTGTTTGTTTTTTTCTATTTAGAACCATTAATCTTGATTCATCTCTTTTTTCTAGTGGTACTTGTGCTATTAACTCTTCTGGTAAGTTGTAATTAAAATCTGATACTTTCATTTTTATTTCGTCCCTTCTCAAATGTTTTTTACTATTTTTTAATTTGTACTATTATTTACTTGCAAATTATTTGTTGGCGTTTTAAATGCTTTTCCAATATTTTTTGCATTATGTGCTAGGTTTTTAAATAGTTGAATTGTTCCTTCTATTATGTTTTGTGGTTCATGAAATTCATCAATACTATATGGATGTGCAAAATCAGAATATTTTGCTGGTTTTAGTGTGTAAATTTCTTGTGGTAGCCCAACATATCCATTTGATGATTTTATTGTTGAATTCATATAATCTTTATACCAATTTTCAAGTCCTATTAACTTTTCGTCTTTATATCCATATTTTTCATTGTCATGTAGTGCCGGGATTGTATAACCATATTCTTGTGCATTTCTTTCCAATGAGTGTAAAAATTCATGTAAAAATACTTCTTCCGGAAATGTGTTTACTCTTGAATTGTATTTATACATATAACTTTTTGATGAGTTTGGTAGTCTTATATTTGAGTATCCAAGTCCATAGTAATCCATAGATCCAAGTCCTATCCAGTCATTTATTTGTATATCGTCCTTGTGTTCATCGTTTCCAAGTCTTATTATTACAAATATATGGTCATATTCATTTTCCTTTATACTGTCTTTTATTGAATTTTCTATGTCTTCTGCTGCTACATAATAGCCAAATTCTTCGTCATAAGATAATTTTTTAATTGGTTCATTTACGATATATGTATCATAATCTGCAGTCATTTTATTTTCTGACAGTGTTCTTACAGATCTTTGGAATCTCTTTAGTGTGCTTCTTATGTCTGAAATGTCGTCATCTGTCATTGATAGTTTTACTTCATTTCCATTTAACACAACATCTGTGTTTTGAAAAATGAAACATGCAAATTTCCAATTATTACTTTGATTTGTTGCACCTTCTTCTAATGTGAAGTCACTAAACCATGCCGTTCCTGTGCATTTGCCTTGATACCCACCTAGTCTAAATCCAATTTCTACTTCTTCTCTGTTTTTTGAATTAAATATCATTTCTATTTTTTGCCATTCTGTTGTTCCTGTTACTGATACTGATTTTTCTGTTGTTCCTATTACTGATATTTGTGCTCCAACTCCTGAGATGTTTTCTTCTGATTTTACATCTGCAGTTTTTACCATGCATGTTACTTTATATGGTTTGTTTTTTTCTACTTTTACTTTTTTATAAAATGCAGCATCATTGTTTTTTTCTGATACTATTTTGTAACTGTTGCTTTTTGAGTATTTTTCTTTACTGTCTCTTTCAAATTTTGATGTGTGTAAATTTTGCTCACTTCTTGTGTATTCGTTAAAGTTTGTTTTTTGGTATAAATTGATTGCTACAATTATTAAGATTATTGTTATTATCCATGATATTATTGATGATTTTCTTATCCCCATTTTCTTTTTCTCCTGTATTTTTTTCTTATGTGATTATTATAACATTATTCTTGGTAATTTAGCAATATTTTTTTGTTTTTTTGTTGGATTTTAATTTTGGTATTTTTAAGGTTTTTGAGATATAAATTTCGTACTGGAACAAATCTGAAAATTTTCAATTTTCAGTCTTAACTCTAATATAAGAGCAAAATAAGGCAGAAATTTCTGCCTTATTTGTAACTTATTTTAATGTAATTTTAAAATCATAAGTATTTGCATAATCTAGTGTCATACTTGTATTAAACTGTGTTTTTTCTCCTGGATCTAATTGTGATATTATTCCACCTACTGTTATTATTTCTTTTCCATCTTTGTCTAATAATGTTATATCTACTAACTGTATATCTGTTTTGCTACTTCCTGTGTTTGTAACATCTGCTAATAATACTGTTTGATTATCTTGTGTTGTTAATTGCATATTTTCAAATTTGTAATTTCCTACTTGTTTTTCTTTATTTAATTCTGTACTTGTATTCAATTTTGTTCCATCTTCTAAAACTTGTACAAATTCCTCTGTTTCTGTATTTTCTTGTTGTGCTGTGCTTTCATTTTCATTTGAGTTGTTTTCTTTCTTTAAATTTTTGTTTACTACAAATATTACTATTGCTATAACTAAAATTACTAGTAATATTAGTATCATTCTTTTTTCTTTCTTTTTCATTTTCATTACCTCTTTCTTTTGTCTTATTTCATGTTTCAAGTATATACAAAATCCAATATAAAGTCAATAAATTTTTAAAATATTTTTAATATTTAGGTTGCGATTTTTTCTGTTTGTTGGTGTTGAAAAATGCCTAAAAATTTAGTATAATAAAAGAAATTTTTATGAAAAGGAATGATTTTAAAATGGCATTTGATGGAATAGTAACAAAAGCAATATCAACTGAAATTTCTGGGCTTGTCGGAGCAAGAATTGATAAAGTTTTTGAACCAAATAAAAACACTATTGTTTTAGGAATATATCAAAACGGATTAAATTATGCTTTAAATATATGTATTGATGCTCAATATTGTAGGCTAAATTTGACAACTCATCCTCGTGCAAATCCTCAAGTTGCACCAAGTTTTTGTATGTTACTTCGTAAAAATCTAATTGGTTTAAAATTAAAAAATGTTATAACCTTTGATTTAGAAAGATTAATAATCTTAGAATTTGAAGGCTTTGATGATGTAGATGATATTATTTCCAAAAAATTAGTAATTGAACTTATGGGAAAACATAGTAATATTATTTTATTAGATGATTCTAATATTATTATTGATAGTTTAAGACACATTAAGGAATTGGACGAAAATTTTAGAGATATATTACCACATACAAAATACAGTTTTCCAACATCTGATAAATGCAGTTTTTTGGAATTAAAAGATTTTGCGGATTTTATCCAAAAATTAAATATATATTGTTCTAATAAAAATGAAAACGCCAAAAATTTTGACATATATGACACTACTCTTTCAGATTTACCAGTTATTATCTCAAATACATTCAACGGTATTTCTAAAAACTTTATAAATGCTATAATAAAAAAATTAGAAATCCAAAATTCTTCTTCATGTAAAATTAGTAAAAATGAATTAGAAAAAATTTTTAATTATATAAATCAAGTTGTAAATAATATTGGAACAGACAATTTGTCATTTGAATTTGTTGAAAATAGTGATGGCATTAAAAAAGATTACTTTTTAGTCCCTGAGAATTTATCAAACGAACCATTCAATTTAAACTTTTTTGTTGATGATTTTTATTTTAATAAAGAAACAAATGAACAATTTAAAAACTACAGAAATACTATGCTCAAGTTAATCTTAGATACTTTAAAAAAATATAAAAAGCGTTTATATAACATCGATGAAAAATTAAAAGAATGTGATGGAATGGACAAATATAGACTTTATGGTGAACTTATAACATCAAATCTATATAGAATTCCTAACAAAAATGTAGAAGAACTTGAACTTGAAAATTATTATGATAACAATAATTTAATAAAAATCAAACTTGATAAACGTTTTGTTCCAAGTATAAATGCTAAAAGATTTTTTAAAAAATATTCAAAATTAAAAAATGCTTTGGTTGTTGTATCTGAGCAAAAGATTGATACTCTTAAAGAAATCAATTATATTGAAAGTGTTGTTTATGAGTTAGAAAGTTGCTCAACTGTTGATGATGTTGCCTCTATATATGAAGAAATTGCTGAAAATGATATTTTTAAAGAGAAAACTTCTTTAAAGACAAATAATAAAAAATCTTCTAAAATAAAAAAATCTAAATTGACTAAAAATAAGACAGTTTCTTTTAACCCTATCAAATATTCTGTTGATGGTTACACCGTTTTTGTTGGTAGAAATAATAAAGAAAATGATTATTTAACTTTGAAATTTGCAAGTAAAAGTGATATTTGGTTCCATACTAAGGATTTCCATGGTAGTCATACGATTTTAAAAATTGATAATAATTTGCCTTATCCTGGTAATGATATTTTGATTAAAGTTGCTAAAATTGCTGCTAAACATAGTAAGGCGTGCAATTCTTCTAATGTTCCTGTTGATTATTGCGAGGTAAAATTTGTTAAGAAGCCTTCTGGTTCAAAACCTGGGATGGTAATATATACTAATAATAAAACTCTCAATGTTACTCCATAAAAATTAGGGATTAGGGGGACGGGTCTCCAATCCCTATTTTTTATAATTTAGAAAAGATTAGTATATATTAATCTTGTATCACTAAAAAAATAGGGATTGGAGACCCGTCCCCTTAATCCCTAATTTTTTATGCTTTATTTTCTGAACCGAAAACATCAACAATTTTATGTTTTACAGTTTCTTTTATTATTTCTCTTGCTTCACCTAAATATTTTCTAGGATCAAAAACATTTGGATTTTCAACAAATGTTTTTCTAATTCCTGCAGTCATAGCAAGTCTTAAATCTGTATCAACATTTATTTTTGAAACACCAGAGATACTTGCTTCGTGTAATATTTCATCTGGAACACCTTTTGCTCCTGGGATGTCTCCACCAAATTCATTACACATATTTACTAATTCTGGTATTACTGTTGAAGCACCATGTAGCACTATTGGCGTATTTGGTATTCTTGTCTTTACTTCTTTTAAAATATCAAATCTTAATTTTGCTTCACCTTTGAATTTGTATGCTCCGTGGCTTGTACCAATTGCAATTGCTAAAGAATCACATCCTGTTCTTGTAACAAATTCTTCTGCTTGTGCTGGGTCTGTGTACATTGCATCATTTGCTGCTACATTTACATCGTCTTCGATTCCTGCTAATTTTCCAAGTTCTGCTTCTACTGGAACGCCATGTGCATGTGCATAATCTACAACTTTCTTTGTTAATGCAACATTTTCTTCAAAATCATATTTTGATCCATCTATCATTACAGATGTGAAACCATTGTCAATGCACATTTTTGCAGTTTCAAAGTCTGGTCCATGATCCAAGTGTATTGCTATTGGTATGTTTGGATGCTCTTCTACTGCTGCTTGTACCATTTTCATTAAATAATTTATTCTTGCATATTTTATTGCACTTGATGAAACTTGTAATATTACGGGTGAATTTGCTTCTGCTGCTGCATCTACGATTCCTTGTATTATTTCCATGTTGTTTACATTGAATGCTCCTATTGCATATCCTTCTTTCATTGATTTTTCAAACATTTCTTTTGTTGTTACTAATGCCATATAAATTCCTCCTAACATTTTTTATTGTTAACAAATTTTTCTTTTTTATTAACAATTATTTTTCAATGTTATTTTATTTCTAAAATTTTAATATGTCAATAGATTTTAAAAGATTTATTGTTACAATTTACAGCCCCTAGTTACTATTCACAGTTCTTAAAATTATTGTTTGCGTGTTGCTTGCCATTCTTCTTTTAAAATAGAATATACATGTTTATTTATTTTCTTTCCTTCATCATTTATTAATCTATTTCTTAAAATTCCTTCTCTTACCATTCCAACATTTGTTAGTACGCTATGAGTTAATTTTGTGTTTTTTTCGTTTCTATCATAAAATTTTGTTATTATTGTTTCATATTTTTCTTTTGAAAAAATATAATCTATTACACCTTTTAATACTTCCTCTGGCGTACCATCTTCTCTATATCCATTTAAAAAGTAAAATGCTAATTCCCTTTTTTTGTCTTTTATTCCACCAGTTGGTAATTTTATATATCCTACTATATTTTTTGTTTCTTTTTCTTCTATTATCCAAAATACAATTTCATCTTCGCTTTCTTTTATTACTGATTTAATTAATGCTTTTGCTTCTATTATATTTCTATAAAATTTATGTTCTTTGTATTGGGCTATATTTTCATTGTCTGTCCCCCATTTTTCATATATTATTTCTGCATCATTTTCAGTTGGTTTTCTTAATATGTATCTTTTTGTTTCTAATTGTTCCATTTATAACATCCCCCTTTATTTTTTTACTTTTAGGGTTTAGATTATACTATTTTTTTGTCTTTTTGTGTCATATATTTTATAAAAATGTCTTTTTCTTTTATGAAAAAGTTTTTTATTTTATAAAAGTTTTTATGAATTTTAATATAATTTTGTAATAACACATTGTTTGTAACCATTTTATTTTTTTGCAATATTATATAAAAAAATCAGAAAGGAGTTTATTTTTTATGGATTATGAATTAATGATGAATGGTAATGTCAAAATAGGACAAAAGGCACCTGATTTTGAAGCAACAACGACTTTTGGTCCAAGAACATTAAACGATTATAAAGGCAAATGGTTAGTATTTTTTAGCCATCCACGGAGATTTTACACCTGTATGTACAACTGAAATGATTGCATTTTCTAGAGCATATACATATTTTCAGCAAATGAATACTGAACTTTTAGGATTAAGTATTGATAGCAATCCATCTCATTTGGCATGGATGTATGATATTTATTGTAGAACTGGCATCAAACTTCCATTCCCAATTGTTGCAGATAGAAATGGTCAAATTGCCAGAAAATATGGTATGATTTCAAATGATATAAGTACAACAGAAACTGTTAGAAATGTTTTCATAATTGATGATAAAGGTATTGTTAGAACGATTTTTGTTTATCCTTTAAATGTTGGTAGATTTGTTCCTGAAATTATAAGAACTGTTCAGGCTCTTCAAATGGCTGACTGCAGTAAAGGTTCTACTGCTGCTAATTGGATGCCTGGGCAACCTGTTATTGTTCCTGCCCCAAAAACTTTTGAAGAACTTCAAGAAAGGCAAAATTCTATTAAAGAAAATCAAAATGGTATTAATTGGTATTTGTGTTTTAAAGAGCCTCCAACAATTTGTGAAAGTTCTTCTGATGATAATTGTGACTAAATATACCATGTATGATTTTTACATTAATGATTAATTATATTTTGCATAATTTCTATTTTTTTATCCATACTAATATAGAATTTAAAAATAGATTATGATTCAAAAAATAATATAAATTGTAATTCAATTTAAATTCATTTTATTTTTATTGGAGGTCTTGGCATGGAAAAGAATCAAAAAATATGTTGTAGTGTTACAAGTTGTAAATATAACAACTTAGAAAATCGTTGTCAATTAGCCGAAATACAAGTATCGCCTATTCAAGATTGTGATACTCAAAAAGCTGATGAATCAATGTGTTCAAGCTACGAATATGAAAAATAATTCAATAAAAAATTAAAAGGCTATAGTTTTTATAAGTTTTTGTACTTATAATATTATAGCCTTTTAAATATTAAATTTTCATTTTTTCTTATAATAATGTCACAAATAGAACCGTCCCCATAAAGACACTCAAAATGACATTATTCTACTTCATCATTGCAATCTTCAAATTGTGAATTATATAATTTTGCATAGAAACCATCTTTTGCAAGTAATTCCTCGTGTGTACCCTGTTCAACAATATCGCCGTGGTCCATAACTAAAATTAAATCAGCATTTTTTATTGTAGATAATCTATGTGCAATAATAAAACTTGTTCTACCTTCCATTAAATTATCCATAGCGGCTTGAATTTGTTGTTCAGTTCTTGTATCTATTGAACTTGTAGCCTCATCTAAAATCAATATTTTAGGGTCTGCAAGTATAACTCTAGCAATTGTTAGCAATTGTTTTTGACCTGCAGATATATTTGTTGATTCTTCATTAATTTTTGCGTCATATCCTTTTGATAATGTTTTTATATAATGATGTATATGTGCTGCTTTTGCTGCTTTTATTACATCAGAATCTGTTGCATCTGGCATACTATATTTAATATTTTCTTTTATAGTTCCACCAAATAGCCATGTATCTTGAAGAACCATCCCAAACATTTTTCTAAGGTCTCCACGTCTAAAATCTTTAATGTTATTACCATCTAATAAGATTTCACCACTATTTACATCATAAAATCTCATTAATAATTTAACCATTGTTGTTTTACCAGCACCTGTTGGCCCAACAATTGCAATTTTTTGACCGTCTTTAACTTTTGCATTAAAGTCATTTATTATTGTTTTTTCTGGATCATATCCAAAATGAACATTTTTAAATTCAATGTTTCCTTTTAAACCCTCTGTTGATACTGGATTTTTTATATCTTCAACTTCTTCAGGCTCTTCTAAAAATTCAAATATCCTTTCAGCAGCTGCTATCATTGATTGTATTGTACTTGATATTTGTGCAACTTGACCTATTGGCCCGAGTAAATTGTTTGTTATATTGTATAAAACTTTGGATATTACCAACTGTGATTCTTCCTTTTACTGCAAAATATCCACCTAAAATTGCTACTGCAACATATCCAACATTACCTACAAAGTTCATTAATGGATACATTAAACCTGACAAAAATTGTGAACGCCATCCTGATTTATACAACTCTTCGTTTTCATTTTCAAAATCTTTTATTGCTTGTTCTTCTCTTCCAAAAACTTTAACGATATTGTGTCCACCATATGTTTCTTCAACCTGACCATTTACATGTCCTAAGTATTCTTGTTGTTTTACGAAATATTTTTGTGATTTTCCTATTACTTTTTTTAGTATTACTCCTGATATTGGTAATATCAATAGGCTTACAATTGTCATTTCCCAACTAATTGAGAACATCATTACTAATATTCCTATAATTGTGAAAATTGATGTTATAATTTGTGTAATACTTTGGTTTAATCCTGTGCTTAATGTATCAACATCATTTGAAATTATTGATAATACTTCACCATTTGTCTTTTTATCAAAATATTTCATTGGCAATTTGTTTATTTTTTCTGTCAATTCATTTCTGATTTTATATGTTACTTTTTGTGCAACACCTGCCATAATGTAACTTTGAATCATTGAGAATAGTGCACTTACACCATATAGTCCTAGTGCGAACAAAATAATTTTTCCTATTTTTGCAAAATCAATTCCACCAGTTCTGTTTATTTTATTCATTAGTCCTGTATATATTTCTGTTGTAGCATTTCCTAAGATTTTTGGTCCAACAATACTAAATATTGTACTTCCAATTGCAAATATCATTACAATTATTATTGCTATTTTATAACTTGATAATCTTTGTCCTAACTTCTTTGTTGTCCCTTTTACATCTTTTGCTTTTTCTACTGGACCACGTCCTCCTGGTCCACCGCCCATTGGTCCATGTCCTCTCATTCTTGGAGGTTTATTTGTTGTTTGATTATTACTCATGTTCTTTACCTCCTTCTCCCATTAATTTATTTTTTTCAGTTCTTAAATTAGAATCTTCTAAGTTTAGCTCTTTTGCTGAAAGTTGTGATAATGCAATTTGTTTATATGTTTCATTAGTTTTGATTAACTCTTCATGTGTTCCTTTTCCTACAACTTTTCCATCTTCTAATACTATAATTTGGTCAGCATTTAAAATTGTATTAATTCTTTGTGCTACAATAATTACTGTTTTGTCTTGTGTCTTTTTAGCAAGTTCCGCTCTTAAAATGCTATCTGTTTTAAAATCAAGTGCAGAGAAACTATCGTCAAATACTAATATTTCTGGGTCAATTGCTATTGCTCTTGCAATTGATAATCTTTGTTTTTGACCACCAGATACATTACTTCCGCCTTGTGCAATTGGTTCTTGATATTTTTCTGGTTTTGATTCAATAAATTCAGTTGCCTGTGCTATTTGAGCCGCCTCAATCATTTGCTCGTCAGACATGTTTGGATTTCCATATTTTATATTAGATTCTATTGTTCCAGAGAACAATATTCCTTTTTGTGGTACAAACCCTATAATTTTTCTTAAATCTTTATTTGATATATCTTTAATATCAACACCATCTATCAAAAGATTTCCTGATGTTACATCGTAAAATCTAGGTATCAAATTAACTATTGTAGATTTTCCACTACCTGTGCTTCCTATGATAGCAGTTGTTTTTCCTGGTTCTGCAGTAAATGAAATATCACTTAAAACCTCTTCATCACTATCTGGATATCTAAATGAAACATTTTTAAATTCAACAAGTCCTTTTTTGTTTGGATTTAATTTTTTAGGTTCTTTGCTATCTTTTATTGTTTCTTCTGTTTCAATTATTTCATTTATACGATTTGCAGATACTGATGCTCTTGGTAACATTATTGAAACCATTGATATCATTAAGAAACTCATTACAATTTGCATTGTATATTGAATAAATGCCATCATATTTCCAACTTGCATTGTTCCATTATCAATTCCATGTGCTCCAACCCAAACGATTAACAATGAGATTCCATTCATAATTAACATTAATGTTGGCATCATAAAACTCATTGCTCTGTTAACAAAAAGGTTAGTTTTTGTTAAATCCATATTTGCTTTATCAAATCTTTTTTCTTCTTTTTTCTCTGTGTTGAATGCTCTAATTACTGGTAAACCTGTTAAGATTTCTCTTGCAACTAGGTTTAGTTTATCAATTAATTGTTGTAATTTTTTGAATCTTGGCATTGCAATTATAAATAATGTTGCAACTACAAATAATATTGCTACAATTGCTACTCCTATTATCCATGCCATTGAGTTATCACTTTGATTTAATACTCTTAAAAATCCTCCAATACCTATAATTGGCGCATATACAAGAACTCTAAATAGTATTGCTATCAACCCTTGAATTTGTTGAATATCATTTGTTGAACGTGTTATTAAAGATGCAGTACTATATTCTGAAAATTCTTTGTTTGAAAATCTAAGTACCTTTTTGAATACTTTTTCTCTTAATGTTTTTGCTAGTCTTGCTGCAACTCTTGCAGATAAACACATAATTGAAATTGCAGATATCATAATTATTAATGATATTCCTAGCATTTTTAATCCTGCCATTATTATGTATTGATTTTGTATGCTGTCTGTATTCATTCCTATTGCTTTGTATTCATTTTTAACTTCTTGTATTGCTGCTTGTTCTAATATGCTTTCTTGCATATCATCCAGTTTTTGATTTACTGTTTCTAACATTTGGTCTAGTTGTTCTTTTGGCATTTGCTTTGTAACACTAAGCATCATTAGAGGTTTAGCCATTAAGGAATCCAATTCATCTTGTTCACTGCTACTTATTTTTTTAATTCTATATAAAGATTCATTTTCTAATGCTGGATATTTTTTTACTAATTTTTCATATTCGGCACTATCTAAATTATCTTTTGATATTTCTTCATATGATGCTAAAATTTTGTCGTCTCCCTCTGTAAATATTAGCATATTTTCCATTTCTGATTTTCTTATTACTTCTGGTGCTACATTTTCAATTCCACCATTTTGGATACCTACATTGACTATTTTTGATGTGTAGTCTGGTAATGTTAAATCTCCTGCTGCTTGAACTATTAATAATAGTACTATTGTAATTACTGATATCCATGATTCTTTTAAATTTTTTAATACTTTAAACATGCTTTTCTCCTCTCATAATTCCATATTTCAAATATTCAATTTGTTTTAAGAAATTTTCTCTTGCTTCTTCTTTTGAATCATATTTAAATCTCATTACAATTGCTTTCGTAGTTACTGTAAATAAGATTTTTTCTACAATTTCAAATTCTTCTTTTGAATTTACTCTTAAATTTGAAGTATCAATATACTCATAAAAGTCCTTTATTTTTTTAGGTCTTTCTTCTACAAATTTTTTGAATATTTTACCATCATCACTTGTTTTTAAGTTTCCAAATATTTTTCTGTAAAATTCCATATCTTCGTTTTTTATCAGGTTATTATCTACACAGTCATACATTGATATAAAAATTTTAAATATATCACCTTTAGATTTTATTACTTTTTCCTGCATTTGTGCATTCATTTCTTTAAAATGTATATTTAAAATATACCCGTAATAAATCCTCTTTACTCTCAAAATATTGATAAAAACTTCCTCTTGCAATATCTGCATCTTCTACAATATTTTTTATTGATGTCTGTTCAAATGGTACTCGCGCAAATTCTTTTTTTGCTGCTTTTATTATTTTGTCTTTTTTTTCTTCCGGCAACTTTACAAATGTTTCTTTTGGCATTTTTTCACCACCTTTTATTATCATTTTTTACTATTGTCTTTTTCTCTTATAGTAACAAACTATTTTTTGTTCATGTCTGTATAAATTATTTCAAAAAATAAAATGACACTGTGTCATTATTATAAGTGACACGGTGTCATTTGTCAATATTTTTATTGTATCTTTTTTGTGAATTCTTTGTGAACATTAATTATAAAATATAAATATATGCTTTATAAAATATTCAAAATCTCATCTATTTTAGATACAGTATAATATTTAATTTGTTTTTGTCCTTCTTCAGTTTCTAATTCACAATATGAACTTTTATTAATCTTTTCAGTTTCTTTTGGATTATAATAAATTGCTTGAAGCCCCGCTTTTAATGCTCCTTCTATATCCCTTTCAAAACTATCTCCTATCATTATACATTCTTCTGGTTTATTTTCCCCAATTGCTTGCATAAACGCTTCTTTAAATGGTTTTCTTTTTGTATTTTCTGCAACATATACATCTTGAAAATATTTTAAAATATTTGTTTTTTTCAATCTTTTAATTTGTTGTTCTTTATACCAATCTGTTAAACAAACCATTTCATATTTCTTGCTCAATTCTTCAAGTGTTGCTAAAATTGAATCCTCTATTTTGTCGGGTACGCAATTTGCCCATTTTTCAATAATTTTATCCATAAATTCTTTAGGATATTTTTTCCCTGTATATTCATTTATATAATTTATCATATTTTCTTTATTGAATGAATAATATACATTTTCATATTCTCCAAAGGCTTGTTTAATTTTATTAAAATCTTCATTTGAACATTCTGTATTTAATTCTTTTAACACTTCAAATATTTCGTTATAATATTCATTTTTCCAAGGTATTAGTGTATTATCTATATCAAATATTACTCTTTTTATCATCTCATCTAATATAATCAATTTTATAATGCATTAATCAAAAATTGATTATTCCCTTTCTGCAAATTAAATCACTACATTTTTCTAAATACGCCACATACTTTTCCTAAGATCTCACAATTTGGAACTATTATTGGGTCCATTGTACTGTTTTCAGGTTGTAATCTTATGTGATCTGTTTCTTTATAGAATGTTTTTACAGTTGCTTCATCTTCTATTAATGCAACAACAATTTCACCATTATTTGCATTGCTTTGTTTTCTTACTAATATGTAATCACCATCTAAAATTCCTGCCTCTATCATACTTTCCCCTCTAACTGTAAGCATAAAACAGTCAGAATTTCCAACAAAGTCAATTGGAATTGGGAATGTATCTGTTACATTTTCAACTGCTAAAATAGGCATTCCTGCAGTAATTTTTCCAACAACTGGTACTTCTACTAATTCTTTTTGTGTGTAAAAGTCTTTTGTTGATGTTTTTTTTGCTTCTCCATCTGTTCCTTTTAATAGTCTTAGTGTTCTTCCTTTTTTATCTTGCTTTTTAATATATCCTTTATCTTCTAGTCTTGCTAAATATCCATGTACTGTTGCTGTTGAACTTAATCCAACTGCTTTTCCTATTTCTCTTACTGATGGTGGATATCCTACATTCATTATTTGCTTTTCAATATATCTTAGTATTGCTTTTTCTCTTACATTTAATTCTGGTCTTTTTCTTGGCATTTGACTCACTCCATTTCTCATTTTTGTACATAATATCACACAAACAAAAAAATGTCAAACATAAATTTGCTTTTTTTGTAATTTTTTATTTATTTTAAACATTTTGTTTCAATAATTTTTTCTTACTTTCTTTTTCCAATTGTTTTAGGCTTTTTTCGGGTGTTGGCAAATTTTCTGGCATAGTTCCACCATTTTTAGCAATTACTTCTCTAATATTTTTTCCAATATTATAATGAGTTTTATTTGCTTCTTTTTCTGTAGAAATATTATCTCTTTTTAATTTTGATTCAGTCTGCGTAATACGGAATAAATTCGCTGCAAGTTCTTTACTTCCCATATTGTCTAAAATATCTTCTCTATATATTAATCCTTTTCTTTTGGCAATATCATCTGCAGTTTCTCCATTGGGAGAGTTCTAATAAGGACAAAATTTTTCTTATAAACTTCTTCCAAAATTTCATTGTGTTAGATAGCCATTTAAAGATATAAATTATTTAGTCAAATTTGTAGTGAAAATCAATTTATGGAGGTTTTAACTATGGCAGAAATAACTTATCACAAAGAAGAAGATTATTTTGTCCCTGATTTATATTTAGAGAAAGAAGAATATGAAAATGATTATATTATTGGAAAGTATGGTCATTTAAGATTAGAATATTTAAAAAATCATAAAAAAGCTGAATATATAATAATGTTCATGAATTGTACTTTGAGAAAACATATTGTAGATACTGATAAACAAGCTAAAGAAAGATTCGAAATGCTTATGAATCAAATGCTAGAAAGAAATCCTATTGATGAAAACTTAAAAAATACTGGCCCTTTAAAATGGACTGGGATTATGAATAATTATAAAAATTCTGTTGAAGAAATTATTTTTAACGAATTGATATATTGCTAAAGTTAAAGAGTAGCTATCCAAGGCTACTCTCTATTTATTTGAGATATCGTAGAATATACATTTTTTGTCGTTCTAGTAATTGCTGTATATAAATTTTTAACATTTAAAGATTTTCCTATAATAACTACATCTTGCTCTATTGTTCTTTCCTATAATTACATTTAAAGTATTATTAAACTCATATTTTCCATCTAAGTTTCTAAAGTTTTTAAAAGTTACGCTTTTTATCATAAATTACCTCTCACTTGCTTTTTACTAAATTTTCATACATCTTCATCAATTCAGCCACACAATCAGATTTAGTCATTTTCTTCTAGTTAAAGCCATAGGATTCCATTATTGTTTTATCACTTTTCAAACTAATTTAATGCTCCTGACATAATTCTAAATTTAGGCATATTGTTCCAAATTTCTTGTAGTTTACTAAAATTTTCATTAAGATTTAGCATTAAGCTGGCTAAATTATCTAATTCTTTATATTCTTCTTCAGATAACTCAAATTTCTTATCTTATATATATTTAGGCATATGTAAGAATATAATTTCATCATTCATTAATGAATGGAAATCGTAAAATAATCCCCTTATTGAAGCTTTTAGTCCTAGAGTTGGTGGATCAGAAGCATATAAAATCGTTTCAGGCTTATATTTATTCTGTCTTACGCCTAAATAAGCATTTGCACCAAATAAAAACTTATCATAAGGAATATCATTTAAATCAAATCCCATTTCATGGTCTGGACAATGCTCATCTGCATCTACTAATCTCCATCTATTTTCTTTTTCATCAAAATATTCTGTAATCCAGTGGTCATAACATATTTCATCATAATGTATATATTCAGCAAATCCACTTCTAGCTCTAGCTGGTATTCCTTTAGCCTTTAATATACTTGCTAATAATATAGCTTGACTTCTACATGTAACATGAACTTTGTCTTTTGCCTCTCTTTTTGTAGTATAGTTAGGATTTTTTCTTAATAATTCAGCTATTACACTTTGTGCTGTTGGAAAAATATCATCTTCATATTCTAATCTAGTAACTGGTACTTTAGTCATATCTCCCCAAAAGCAATCTTTTTTATTCCTAATTTCTTTATCTTTAAAGGCTACTGGATGTATTATTTGCATTCTTTGTAATATACATAATTTTTCAATATCATCTGGCAAGTTTTTTGCAAAATCCTTATAATATCCCAAATCTGTAAATTGACTTGTTTGCTTATAAAATTCTAATATTTTTTCTTTCTCCATATTAATATAAGTATAGGTGCTTCTTTCATTATTTTTGCAGTTGCTTTAACACTACTATTAGCATTATATATTTGTCTTTCTAAACTAATCTTTGAGCTATTTTCCTTTTCCAACATAATGTCTGCAATTTGATTTTTTATAGTGTTAGTTACTATTACAAATATCCAAGGTTGTCTATTTTTGGCAGATGGTGATAACCTTGCACAATCAATTAAGTCTTCAATTATTTCCTTAGATATCTCAGTATTTTTATATTTGCGAATACTTCGTCTATTTTTTATTGTTTCTTTTAATTCCATTTTAACCTCCTAGCCTTTGCAAACATTTATAAATTCTTTAAAAATTTTATTCATTTTTTCGTCTTTAGCATATAAACTTTCTGGATGAAACCTAACTCCTATATAGAATTTTTTGTTTTTAGCTTCAATAACATCTGGGTAACCATCTTCACAAACTGCAACTTTATCAAGCATTGGGCAATCTTTTATTGTTCTTTTATGTCTAGAATTTACCATCATTTCAGTTGTTTTAACTATGTTATAAAATTTTGAACTTTCATCTATTTTGATGTTATGCACATATTCATCAAATGACTTATCATGCTTATCTGGGTTAGGTATTTTATATGTTGTCCCTCCAATAGCTCTAGCAATATTATTTTGACCTGCACATATTCCTAATATAGGTATATCATTGTCATAACAATATTTTGAGATTATACTTTCATAATTATCTGTTTCAAGACCACCTTGTAATATAATTCCACTACACAATTTAATTTGTGTAATCAAATTTTCTTTTTCTTCTATTGACAAATTATCTTTCCAATTATCTCCACAATAATTAACATTAGATTCAGTAGGTAATATTCCGATAGCAATTCCTCCATTATCAAATATAGCTTGCTTTACTTCATCTCTTACAAATGTATCTATTTTATTTGATTTATATGTAGCATAGTGTTTTGATACAATGCCAATGATAGGTTTATTCATCTGTTCCCTCCATATTAATATTTTCCTTTATTTTCTTTTTGGATGTATTCTTTAAAGTTTTATTATCATCTAAATACTTATAATTTAAAGCATTTTTTCTAGTTACAACAGTTTCACCTAAATTCTTTTCTATATCATCTCTTGCAACTTTTGCAGCATGACCACCCATATGTGCGACTTTTTTGTTTTCTTCCAAGCCATAAGGTCTATGCTTTTTAGCAAGTTCTCTTGTTGCGATTTCTCCTAAATCAGTTAAAGCAACTTCTATGTCTGTCATATTATCTCTTAAAGACTCTTTTCTAATTTCTTTAAAGTTTTTATATTCTGATGCTTTCATTCCAGACCAAGCCTGATATATTTCATTTGTTAGAACTGCATATTCAAAATTTTTTGTTATTCCATTTTCTTTCCATACATCTGTTAATTTACGTCTATCTACAACTCCTGTCATTCTTGCCTTAATCCAATTATCATCATATCCACGACTTCTATAATAATCAACAGCACGATTAATAGCAAGTTCTGGATCAAATACTTCATCTATTCTGTCATTTCCCATTTTAGCAAGCCAAAGTTTAAATGGCTCAGCTTTTGGACTTGGTATTGACTCTATTAGTCTTAATATTCCTTTTGTATCTAACGTATCTGTTTCACGCATTTTACCATCTGTTGCTTTCATTTTCAACTGCACGATATTTTCGTGCAGTTGACTTCCTTCTTGCTTTAATTTTCTTTTTAAATCACTCCAATAGTTTCTTGGAATATTGCTGTCAGTTAATGCTCCAATAACATCTACAACACTAAAATAATATTCTTCCTTTTCACTATCCCAAACACTTCTTATCTCACTTTCTTCAAAAAGATTTGATATTGTTTCTAATTTATTATTTTCCATTTAGGCATCATTCCTTTATAAATTTATTATTATGGACAAATTATATCAAGAAATTCCACTTTTTTCAATGAATATTCTGTATTTTATTGACATTTACATAAAAAGATGATATATAATAGATGTATTTTATAGTACACTGAAAAATTAATAGACACGAAACACTGATTAGTAAGTGATACAATAAAATATTTTCTATCTTTCTCCTAATTTAAAAATTAAGGTTTGTAGGAAACTTACTAATCCAATGCGGTGAAATATATTTTGGCTGGTTTAGAATGAATAGTATGTAAAATGTCCAGCAGTGGTTAAGACCGATTAGCATGTTTCAAGTAAAACTCACTACTCTGCAAAAAAAATGCAATATTAGTAGTTTTATTTGTTGTGCCTAATGGGTCTTTTTGTTATGCTAAAAAAGACTATATAGGTATTTCTCTATATTCTTACGAAGCATAGCAAACAGATACTGAAAAAATTTTATGCTAGGTAGCACAAAAATTTTTCAGTAGTCAAAATAATATTTGAATGGAGATGAAAAATATTATTTTGATTTGGCCAAGCCAAACATAAATTATCTATCGCAAGATTAGATAATTTATGAGCACTCCGCTAGGAGCCCACGACATCTTTGCAAAACGAAGTTTTGAAAGTGTCATAGTGGGTTACATACTTTCGCAAGAAAGTTATGTAACAGCTCCCTTTGGTTGCCTCCTGCTACCTGCAAGAAAGGATTTATAAATGGACAAAACAAACTATTCGGTAGCTAGAGTTGAAACTTATACTAGAACAAGTGTTGTAAAAGCAGAAAGACACAACGAAAGAAAAAACAAATCTTACTCTAATATGAATGTTGACTTAACTCAAACATCAAAAAATGTGCATTACAAAAAATGCAAAAACACTTATAACGAAAAATTAAAAGAAATGATTGATGATGGAGAAATATCACTTCGAGGACTAAAAGATAATGCAAAAGTATTTGATGAAATTATATTTGATATTAACTCTGACTATTTTGAACAAAATGGTGGTTATGAATTTGCAAAAGTCTTTTACGAAAAGGCATTTCACTTTGCTGAAAGAGAAATGGGGACAGATAATATAATATCAGCTGTTATGCACGCAGATGAACTAAATACTGCCCTATCAGAAAAATATGGAAAGCCTATATATCACTATCATTTGCATGTTATAGCAATCCCTGTTGTAGAAAAAGAAATCAAGTGGTCTAAAAGATGTAAAGATAAATCTCTAATAGGAACTACAAAAGAAATAATCAATCAAGTGAGCCATAGTAAGAAATGGAAATCAGAACAATTAACTGATAATTTTGGTAATCCTGTATATGATGAAAATGGAAAAGCAAAACTCGTAAAATCATATAGCCTATTACAAGACAGATTTTTTCAATATATGTCTGATAGTGGTTATAGAGGATTTATTCGTGGTATAAAAGGTAGTACTAAAGAACATTTATCTGATTTAGAATTTAAAATTAAGAAAGAAACTGAAAAACTTGAAAAAATAACAAATAGTGTTGATGAAAAACAATCTAATTTTGATAACTATATGCAATACGATAAAAAGGTTGAAGATATTTCAAACCTAGGTAAACCAAAGAAGTTCTCAAAGAAAATTGAATTAGAACCAAAAGATTATGAAACATTGACCCAATATGCTAAAAAAGGAATTGTATCAGATAAAGAAATTTATGAACGTGATACTAAAATTGAAAATTTAAGGAACACCATAAATAGATGGATAGAAAAATATGATGGTTTAGTAGAAAAAACAAAAGAATACTTCCATGCTATAAAACTTGCACCACAAAAAGTTGCAGATTTCTTTAAAAGTTTATTTGATAAAGAAAAACAAGATGAATTAGAAAGACAAAGAATTGAACAAGAAAAAATACAAGCTGAAAGAAAAGCTCGTGAAGAAGCAAAAGAAAAATCTAGATTAGAAAAGCAAAAACTAAAGAACTCTCCTGAATATAAGAAAAGGAGGGCTAGTTATGGACGATAATAATGAAAAATATAGAATTGAACTCTCTAATGAAGAATATGAATATGTTGAAAACTTAAAACAAGAATATTATAAAAAATTAGAAAATATGACCGAAGATGAAAGATTACAATATTTTAGAGATAATATTGCAATAGAAAATAAATTGAACTTTGAAAAAGAAATAAACGGCACAGTATACAAAGTAAATACTTACTTTGATGAAAATGCTGAAGAAAGCATTTTAAATAAATTTTTTAGACTGACAAAAAAATTATAAGAATCACTTGCACTATAAAAACGAATATGGTATTATGTGAACAACACAAATTGAAATTGTAACAATTTATATCATATTCGGCTGTCTAAAAGAAAGGAGTTTTTATGGGACAGTCAAATAACGAAAAAATAACTGCTTTATATTGCCGTTTATCAAGAGATGATGAACAGCTAGGAGAAAGCAATAGTATTAAAAATCAAAAATCAATTTTAAGTAAATATGCAAAAGATAATCATTTTATAAATACTCAATTTTTTGTAGATGATGGTTATTCTGGAACGAGTTTTACAAGACCTGCTTTTATGGAATTAATGGAACTTGCAGAACAAGGTAAAATTGAAACAATTATTGTAAAAGACCATTCAAGGCTTGGTAGAAATAGACTTATAGTAGGTCAATTATTAGAAGAAGATTTTGTTAGACTAAATATTAGATATATTGCTATCATGGACAATATTGATACTGATAAAGGACTTAATGATTTTCTTCCTATACAAGATTGGTTTAATGAAATGCATGCTAAAAACACAAGTCAAAAGGTTCGAGCAGTATTTAAAAATAAAGGTAATTCAGGTATCCCTTTAACTATTAATGTGCCATATGGTTACAAAAAAGATCCTTTAGATAAAAATAAATGGATTATAGATGAACCAGCTGCAGAAATAGTAAGAAGAATATATGATTTATGTATTCAAGGATATGGAACTCATCAAATATGCAATATATTAAAACAAGAAAAAGTTCCAACTCCAAAAGAATATAAAGCAATCCATGGCTTATGCAATTATCATATATCTGAAGTCAAGTATTGTTGGCAGGATAGGTCTATATATGACATCTTGTTCAGACAAGAATATATTGGAGATACAGTAAATTTTAAAGGTACAACTAAATCTTTTAAAGATAAAAGTAAAATTTATTTTCCAAAAGAACAATGGAAAATCTTTAAAAATACACATGAACCTATCATTGATGAAGAAACTTGGAATACTGTACAACGCATTCGAGAAAATAGACAACGTCCTACTAAGATTGGTAAAATAAATATATTTTCAGGACATTTATTTTGTAAGGATTGTGGCTCAAAATTATATTATTGCACTTCGAGAAGTTATACAGAAAATAAACATTTTTATAGATGCTCAAAATATAAAAATACTTCTTCTAAATCATGTACAAGTCATACTATTAGGGAACATATCTTAAAAGAATTAGTTTTAGAAAATATTAAACAAGTCCTATCTTATATCCGTTCTTATGAAGATTTATTCATAAAACAAAAACTTGAGACTTCACTTGAAGAACAGAAAAAAATAGATAGCATAAACAAAAAATTATTATCACAATATGAAAAACGAATAAAAGATATTGATAACTTGATACAACATATTTACGAAGATAATATTTCTGGCAAAATTACGGATGAAAGATTTACTATTCTATCATTAAATTATGAAAAAGAACAAAAAGAACTTAAAAGTAAAGTTAAAGAATTAGCTAATAAGCTTGATACAACTAAACAACAAGAACTAGATTTAGCATCTTTTGTTAGTAAAGTAAAACAATACACTGAAATTTCAGAACTTACGCCAGAAATTATAAATGAATTGATTGATAAAATATATGTATATCAATCAAAAAAGGTAAATGGTAAGCCAACTCAGCAAATAGACATTTACTATAATGGGATTGGAATTATAAATATTCCACTAAATGAATATGAGCTAGAAAATGCTTTTCAGAAAAGTATTAAAAAAATAAAAACAGCTTAATTTGTATTATTTTAGAGTAATGGAGCACATACCAATAATTGTCCTTGTTGGTAGTGCTCCTTGTATAATCCCTTATATCCAGAATTATGAAATTTATCAAAATTTTTAACTCCTGCATTTTTTGCAGTTTGATTAAGTGAATAGTTTCCTTTTCTTGTTAAATTTCTTTGATAAAATCTTTTTTCGTCTTCAGTTAATAAACTGTACTCTTTTTCGCTAATTTCTTGTTTTCTGGTTTGAATTGCAAAATATGTTTGTGCTAATGCAATTACTTTTTTTCTACTATCTCCATTTTGTGCTATTAAATAGCACGCATAACGTGTTAGTTTGTAATCTTTAATTAATACTTCTGCATTATTAGCACGTTTTGACAACTTGTCGGCGCCGACAAAATGTTCAGCTTCAATAATACCAGTATTTTTGCAAGCCATTATTGCTTTTTGAATTACATTTTCAAATTTTCTCCATTCCTTATAATCTAATACCTTTTGTAGTTCTCTTGCATACCAGAATTCGATTCCATTTTCATCAATATGTTTGATATCTTCGAAACTTTGATTACTATAAATTTTCTCATCCATTCTAATCATCTCCTAATCTTCTATTTGAATTTAGGCTCATTGTATCAAACATATGTTTATATGTCAAGCACTTTTTGATAAAATTTTACTTTTCAATTTTTTTTAATTTTTTATTATTTTACTATTGACAATGAAATATAAAATGTGCTATTATAGGTATTGTTAATACGAAATGCGGATGTGGCGGAACTGGTAGACGCGCTGGTCTTAGGAACCAGTGCCAACGGCGTGGGGGTTCGAGTCCCTTCATCCGCACCAATGACGTATCTGTTCGAACTAATAAAACAGATAGATACAAAAATCAATCAGAAAATAAATCTGGTTGATTTTTTTGTTGTTTAAAAAAGTCATCCAAGCGAAAGGATGGTGTTGAAAATGCAGATAATTAAGCAAGAATTACAGTTTGAAGAAAGTTTAAAGCAAAGACTTAAGCTTATATGTGAGTTTTCTAAAGTTACTCCTACTTTTATAAATGGCAGTATTAGGAAACTAGAGAAAACAAATCTTACATATATTGAGCCACATAGAGTGGTAATTAAAAATATTACTTTATTAGTTTTCAATTATTCAAATGATGTGTATATTTCTAATTTAACGAAAAAAATTAAATTATCAGAATTAGAAGAATATTTAAAAAATATATAATTGTTAAAATTTGACATTTCTTTAAATCGTGATATAATATAGGCAATTAATTGCATATAGCTGTTCGTTAGAAACTATATGTTTACGAGTACTTTGAAAAATTTATATTATATTGCAATTATATTGTTTTTTTTTGATAAACGGATTTTAGAGATGTCAGGAGTACTCGTATGTACTTTGATGTCTCTTTTTTTGTTAGGAGGTTGAGTAAATGAACAAAGAAAAGAAAAAATGTGGTTTGTATATGAGAGTATCAACGGAAGACCAAGCACGAGAAGGCTTTAGTTTATCAGAGCAAAAAGAAAGATTAGAAGCTTTTTGTAAATTTAAAGGTTATGAAATAATAGATTATTATCAAGATGCTGGAAT
>OJMI01000292.1_pt1 | contig 69506 bp, 65 predicted proteins | sample 1597131 | NCBI WGS metagenome assembly OJMI01 (sample SAMEA2452116, study PRJEB22498) | human gut metagenome | reverse complement strand
AATACTAAAAGAAGATGGAACAGTATGGTCTACAGGATATAATGGATATGGACAACTAATGGACGGAACAACAAACTCAAAAGCAATAATAGTACAAGCAAAAGACAGTGACGGAAAAGCAATAACAGACGCAAAACACATAAAATCAGCAGGATACTCAACATTTGTATCAAGAAACAAAAACGAAGACGGAGAAAACCAAGGACTATATGTAGGCGGAATGAACAACTATGGAGCATTATTTACAAAAGACACATCATATAAAACATATGCAACACCAGTAGAAACAGACAAAGACATACTAACAATGGCACTAACAAGAAACTATGATGGATACAACACAGGAGCAATTGTAGACGCAGACGGTATGGTATATACCGCTGGATATAATGCAGAAGGCGAAATAGGAGACGGAACAAAACAAAACACAACAACACCAACATGTATAAGCAAAGTAAAACTACAAGCAACACCATCAGTAATAAACTATCAAAAAGCAGGAGACACAGGAAGCAAAATAACATGCAAGACTACAGCAGGATTCAACCTATTATATGGCAAATTAGAACAAACAAGTTGTAAATTTACTTCAAGTAACGAAAACGTAGCAACAGTATCAGAAGATGGAATAGTTACTGCTACAGGAACAGGAAAAACATACATAAAAGTATACAACCAAGGAACAGGAGCACACGCAGCAGTAAAAGTAAATGTAAATGGAACACAAGGAAAAGTATATCCAAAAATAACAGCAGGAGGAAACTTCTTTGCAGCACTAAAAGCAAATGGAGAAATATGGACATGGGGTTACAATGGATATGGACAATTAGGAACAACAGACAAGACATCAAAATTAAAACCAACAAAAACAAACATTTATGACTCATCTGATAATACACAAAAAATATATGCAATAGATGTAGCATCAGGAAATAATCACACAGTAGTACTAAAATCAGACGGAACAGTATGGGCATCAGGATATAATGGATATGGACAATTAGGAAATGGAACAACAACAAATTCAAACGAATTTGTACAAGTAAAAGACTCAACAGGAAAAGGATATTTAACAGACATAATAGAAATAGCAGCAAATAATTGTATGACATATGCATTAAAATCAGATGGAACAGTATATTCATGGGGATATAACTACTATGGAAATTTAGGACTAGGATATGGAGATAATAGTGCACATACAATACCACAAAAAGTACAAAAAGTATCAAATATAATCCAAATATCATCAGGAGAAAACTACCTAGCAATGCTAGATGCAGACGGAAGTGTATGGTCTGTAGGATACAATGGATATGGACAATTTGGAACAGGAACAACAGGCTCAACAGGTGTAGCACAACAAATGAAAAACTCAAATAACACAGGAATACTATATGGAGTAAAAGAAGTATCTGCCGGAACAATACACACATTATTAGCAATGGAAGATGGAACAGCAATGTCTGTAGGATACAATGGATATGGACAATTAGGAGATGGAACAACAAATACAAGATATTTACCAGTTCAAATGATAGACACAGAAAACAACAAAGTAACAGATGTAGAAAATGTATCAGCAAATGGATATTCAAGTATAATAACAAGAAACAGCGAAACACCAGATGATGCAGGAATATATGTTACAGGATACAACAACTATGGACAATTATTCACAAAAAACACAACAACAAGAACAAAACTAGAAAAAGCACAAACTGACAAAAACATAATAACAACAGCCAGCACAACAAATGTGTCATATCAAACATCAGCAATAGCAGATAGCCTAGGATTAGTATACACAGTAGGATACAATGGAAATGGAGAAATGGGAGATGACTCTACAACAACGACAATAAACCCAACAAATATTTCAGAAGCAAAATTTGAAGTAGATGACCAAAGAATAATATTAAACTTAAACAGTAACAACAATCAAAAACAAATAAATGCTGCAACAGATTTAGGATTTAACTTATTATATTACCAAGTTGAAGGGGAACAACTACAATATAAGAGTTTAGATACAAACATTGCAACAGTAGATAACAAAGGAATGGTAACAGCACAAAATTATGGAACAACAAAAATAGAAGTAAGCACAAACAAATTACCAAACAAAGCAATAGTTACAGTAGAAGTATTAAGAAAAGACGACATAGCTATGCCAAAAGTAGTAAGTGGACAAAACTTTACAATAGCATTAAAAGCAGATGGAACAGTATGGTCATGGGGATATAATGCAAATGGACAACTAGGACTAGGAGACACAAGTAACAGATACAAACCAACAAAAATAGACATAGAAAACGTAATAGACATAGCAACAGGAGATGGTCACACACTATTACTAACAAAAGACGGAAAAGTATACTCTTGTGGAACAAACTCATACTCTCAATTAGGAAGAAGCGGAAACACAACAAAACCAGAGGAAGTACCAGGCCTAGAAAACATATCACAAATAGCAGCAAGTACATACAACTCTATGGCACTAACAAAAGACGGAAAATTATACACATGGGGATACAACGGAAATGGACAATTAGGAAATGGAACTACATCAGGAACTGCAACACCAATAAAAATAAAATTAGACGGAATAATAAAAATAGCAGGCAAAAACCAAACATCAACTGCAGTAACTGCAGACGGAAAATTATACACATGGGGATACAATGGATATGGACAATTAGGAAATGGAAATACATCAAACCTATATGTACCAACAGAAGTAATGGAATTAGAAAACATAGTAGATGTAGCAGTAGAAAACAATACAATAATAGCATTAGACTCTAAAGGACAAGTATACTCAAGTGGATACAACGGATATGGAAACTTAGGAAATAACACAACAAATGGAAGAAACAAATTCGGAAAAGTAATTGAAAGTATAGAAGAAGAAACAAAAGAACCAACATACCTAAGCAATGTAAAACAAATAGAAGCAGGAAACGAAACAACAATAGCAATAAAAAAAGACGGAACTGCAGTGGCTTGGGGATATAATGGATATGGACAACTAAGCAATGGAAACACAACAAATGCATTACTAGCAACAGAACTAAAATACAATAAAGATGGAGACAAAGTAGACGAAATAATAGATGTAGCAGTAAGCAATGAAGGAACAACAATAGTAAGAAAAGACGGAAAAGTATGGACAGTAGGAAAAAACAACCTAGGACAAGTTGGAGATGGATCAATAACAAACAGAACAGAATACACATGTATAAGCAAATCAAGAATAAGTTTTGATAAATCACCAATAAGAATAAAAGGAATAGGAAAAACAGAAGACATATCAGCAAAAATGATAGCAGGATTTAACCTATTATATAATTCTGTAGATAACCAAAAATTTGAATTTTCAATTAAAAATTCAAACATAGCACAAATAGGTAAAAACACAGGAAAAGTAACATCAGTTAAAAAAGGAAAAACACAAGCAACAGTAACAGATGTTTACTCAGGAGAAAAATCAACAGTAGATGTATATGTACTAGGAAACGAAGACCTAACATTCCCACAAATAGAAAACTATAACTACTCAACAGTAACACTAAAAGCAAACGGAGAAGTATGGAGTTATGGATACAATGGATATGGACAACTAGGAACAGGAGACACATCAAACAAAATACTACCAACATACACAGGAATAAATAATATAGTATCAATTGCACTTGGAAGTGCACATACAGTTGCAGTCGACAAAGATGGACATGTATGGACATGGGGATACAACAATTATGGACAACTAGGAAATGGAACAACAACATCATCATATACAAAAGTACAAGTAAAATCACCAGATGGGGAAGGTGTATTAGAAAACATCATAGCAGTAGCGGCCGGAGACAGTTACTCTCTAGCATTAGACAAAGACGGAAATGTATATGCATGGGGATATAATGGATATGGAAACTTAGGACTAGGAGACACAAACACAAGAACATTACCTGTAAAAGTGCAAGCACTAGAAAAAATAACAAAAATAGAAGCCTCAAATGTATCAAGTTTTGCAATAGACAGTAACAACAAACTATGGGTAGCAGGATACAACGGATATGGAAACCTAGGAGATGGAACAACATCAAATAGAGCAACATTTACACAAAATCCAATATTGGACGAAGTAGCAGACGTATCAGCAAGTCCAGTAAATAGCACAATTGCATTATTATTAGATGGAACAGTATGGGGATTTGGAAACAACACATACAACGCACTAACAAATGTAGGCGGAGCAGTACCACAACAACTAACATCAGAAGAAGGAAGTCTATCAAACATAACTGCAATAAACGAAGGATACTATTCAGGATATGCAATAACATCAGAAGAAAAAGTAGTAACTTGGGGATTAAACAACTATGCACAATTAGCAACAGGAGACAAAACAACAAAAACACTTGCAACATATATGAAAGACAAAGAAGGACAAGACTTTACAGACGTAATGATAGTATCAGGAGGAACATACAATACAGAAATTGCAAAAAATGACGGAACAGTATGGAGTATAGGATACAATGGATATGGAGAATTAGGTGATGGCTCAACAAACTCTATAAACTACTTAGAATCAATATCAACACAATATATAGAATTAGCAGAAAGAGAAGTAACACTAAAACTATCAAATCCAACATATCAAATACAACCAAAAACAATATATGGATTTAACTTATTATATGAAGAAGCAACAAACAACGGATTTAAATATGTAAGTTCAAATACAGACATAGCAACAGTTGACAAATACACAGGAAAAGTAACTGCTAAAAAAGAAGGAAAAGCATACATAACACTAAAATCAGTTAGTGGAGAAGACGAAGCAGTAGTAAAAGTAAATGTAATAGGAGAAGACAAAAAAACCGCAGAAAAAGTTGTAGTAGGAAATATACACTCACTAGCACTAAAACAAGATGGAACTATTTGGGCATGGGGTGATAACTCAAATGGAGAAATCGGAAATGGAGTAGCAAACAGTGCATATATAACAGAACCAACACAAGTAGAAAAAGGAGAATACACAGAAGTAATACAAAGCACATCACCAGACGGTTCAATAGTTACAACAACAACAAAAGCACAAAAAACATTAGACGACATAAAAGACATAGCAGCAGGATACTATTACAACTTAGCACTAGATGCCGAAGGAAATGTATGGGCATGGGGATATAATGGATATGGACAACTAGGAAATGGAACAACAGAAAACAAATACATCCCAACAAAAATAGAAAAACTAAAAGACATCAAAAAAGTATATATAAGTGGAAACACAAGTATAGCAATAAACAACAAAGGTGAAGTATATGTATGGGGATATGAATATTCAAAAGAACCAACAAAAATAAAAACATACAACAAAATAGTATCAGCTTCAGGAAAAATAATGTTAGCAGAAGACGGAACAGTATGGACACTTGCAAATAACCCAAATAGAATAGCCGGAATAAACAATATTGTAGAAGTCGCTTCATCAGATAATAGTTATTATGCATTAGACACAAAAGGAAATGTATGGGCATGGGGATATAATGGATATGGACAATTAGGACAAGGAAACACAACAAACTCAAGCCAACCAGTAAAAGTACAAGCAGAAGAAATAACATTAGACTCAGAAGGAAACGAAACAAAAGAACAAAAAACAATAGAAAACATTGTAGAAATATCATCAGGAAACAATAGTATAATGATGGTAAGCAAATATGGTGAAATATACTCATGTGGATACAGTGCAAACGGACAATTAGGAACAGGAGAATATACATCAACTATACCAGTTGCAAGAAAAGCAACAAATGCAAAAGACATAAAACTTGCAAACACAAACACATATCACTCTATCGCATCAGACACATCAGGATTTGTATACACAACAGGATACAATAGATATGGAGAATTAGGAGACGGAACAACAAATACAAGAAATGTATTTACAGTAATAGGAGATACATATGTAAATGTAGGTTCTAACGTAATATCAGTAGAAAAAAATGAAACAAAACAAGTAAATGCTTCATTAGACAACAAATTCAACTTAATAACAGACAAAGTAGATAGTGGCAATATGACATTTATGTCATTAGATACAGACATAGCAACAGTTGATGAAGACGGAATAATAACAGGAAAAGAAATAGGAAAAGCAGAAATTGTTGTAACACACAAAATAACAAACAAAACAGCAACAATATTTGTAAACGTAGTACCAGAAGGAAAACAATCTGTACCAAAAGTAGAAGTAGGAAACACACACACAGTAGCATTAAAAGCAGACGGAACAGTATGGACATGGGGAAACAATACATATGGACAACTAGGAACAGCAGATAACAACGCAAAAGCAACTCCAGTAAAAGTAACAGCATTAGAAAATGTAATAGATATAACAGTAGGAAACGAAAATACTATGGCATTAAAAGCAGACGGAACAGTATGGTCATGGGGATACAATGGATATGGACAACTAGGAGATGGAACAGGATCAAACAGAAATAAACCAGTTCAAGTAATAAAAAATAATGGTACACCACTAACAAAAATAGTAAAAATAACAAGTGGAAACAACAAAACAATAGCACTAGACACAGAAGGAAATGTATGGGCATGGGGATATGGATATGAAAGTACAGCAACAAAACTAAGCAAACTAGAAAACATTATAGACATATCAGCAGACTATGCAGCAGACCAAACAGGAAAAGTATACAAAATAAGTGATTATACACAAATAGAAGCAGAAAAAGTAATAAGAATATCACAAGGATACAATCACACACTATTCCTAAGAAATGATGGAAAAGGATATGCAATTGGAAACAACGAAAAAGGACAACTAGGACAAGGAAACTCAAAAAATACATCAAAACCAGTATTCATACAAAACGAATACGGAACAGACGCAATAAAAAATATAAAAGAACTAAAAGCCGGAAAACAATTTTCAATAGCATTAATGAAAGACGGAACAACATATGTATGGGGAGCAAACGAAAACTATAAATTAGCAACTACACAAGACACAAATCAAATGTTACCAAAGAAAAACGACAGAATAAATAAAGCAATATCTGTTGATGCAGGTCAAAATAATGGTGCAATGATAAACAAAGACGGATTCGTTTACACATGGGGACTTGGAAAATACGGAGCACTAGGAAATAAACTATATAACACAACAGATGAATTAACATTGGTAGGAAGAGAAGATGTTGGACTAAGTTCAAATAATATAACAATACATCCAGGTGAACAATATAATTTAACTGTAACAAACAAAACATTTAATGTAATAAAAGATGTAGTAGACAATAGCCAAATGAATTACACAACAGGAAATTCAAACATAGCAAACATCACACAAAATGGAACAATAACAGGAATACAAACAGGAAAAACAACAATAGAAGTAAACAAAGAAGGAACAGACTACACAAGCATAGCACAAGTAACAGTATTACCAGAAAATGTAGAAATAGAACCAATGGCACTAACAAATGGTTCACACACAGTAATATTAAAAGCAAATGGAACAGTATGGAGTTATGGATTAAACTCAAGTTATGAACTAGGAAATGGAACAACAAAATCAACAGACATACCAGTACAAGTAGCATTCCCAGAAAACACAAAAATAAAACAAATAGCAATAGGAAACACACATAACCTAGCACTAGACACAGAAGGAAACGTATGGGGATGGGGAGCAAATGCAAACTATGCATTAGGAACAACATCAAGCACACCAGTAAAATTAGGAATAACAAACATCAAAAAAATAGCAGCAAACAATAATCAAAGTATGGCATTAACAAAAGACGGTTATGTATATGTATGGGGATTAAACGCAAATGGAGAATTAGGAACAAGAACATACCAAAACGTACAAGAACCAACAATGCTACCATACGTAAGTGATATATTAGACATCTCAATGGGAAAAAATCATACACTATTGTTAACAACAAGTGGAAAAGTATTGGCATCAGGACTAAACGTATATGGACAAACAGCAAATGCAGAAGGAAAAACAAACAAATTTGAAGAAATAAAACTAAATGAACTAATAGGAAAAATATCAGCAGGTGACAATCATAGTGTTCTATTAACAACAAAAGGAGAAATATATACATTTGGTTACAACGTAAAAGGACAATTAGGAAACGGAAATAACAAAAATACAAATACACCAACAAAAGTATCAGGAATAAGAGACATTATGGACATATCCGCTGGAAAAAATCAAACAATAATACTAAGTTCAAACAAAATACTATATTCAACAGGTTCAAATGAACAAGGAGAACTAGGAATAGGAACAGACGAAAACAAAGTATTATTTACACAAATAAAAACAATAGACAATATGATGAGCATATCAAGTGGAAACACATATAATGTAGCAATAAGATATGATGGAGAAGTATATGCATGGGGAGACTATTATCATGGAATACAAAACATAAAAACAAAAACAAACAGTAGAATACCAGTAAAAATAGGAAACGACTCATCATATGCAAACGAAAAAGAAATAACATTAAATGTAAATTCAAGTAAACAAATAGAAATAACACCAAAATACACATTTAATGTATTTAAAGAAGACGAAATGTATAACGACTTTAGCTATGAAACTATAAACGAAGAAATTGCCAAAGTAAACGCAAAAGGAACAATTACAGGACAAAAAGTTGGAACAACATGGGTAAAAGCAACAGAAAAAGCAACAGGAAAAGAAAATGTAATAATAGTAAGAGTTATAGAAGAAGGTCAAAAAGTCGCTCCAGAAATATCAGGAGGAGATAATTATGCAACAATACTAAAATCAGATGGAAGTGCATGGGGATTTGGATATAACTCAGACGGACAATTAGGAAACGACAAATTAATACCAACAAACATACCAAGTCAAACAAACATACTATCAACATACAAAAAAATAGATACAGGAAAAGGATTTACAGTAGCAATAAGAGAAGACGGAACAGTATGGGCTTGGGGAGATAACACATATGGTGTATTAGGACAAGGAAACAGAGCATCTGCCAAAAAACCAATACAAGTACAATCATTAGAAAACATAGTAGACATTGCAGCAGGGGAAAATCATGTAATTGCACTAGACAGCCAAGGAAAACTATATACATGGGGACTAAACAGTTCAGGACAATTAGGAAATGGGGAAACAAAAACAGTAACAATACCAGAAAAAATAAATGGAGTAGGAAATGAAATAATTTCAATAGCAGCAGCCGGAAATATGACATCAATTGTAGACTCAACCGGAAAAGTATATGTATTTGGTGACAACACATCAGAACAAATAGCAAAACATGTATATAACAAAGACAAATATGGACAATTAATACAACCTGCCACAAACCTATATTATACACAACCACAAGTAGTATATGACACAGAAAATACAGTAAAAGTTGAATGTATGAAAAACGCAATAGTAGTACTAAAAACAGATGGAAGCGCAGAAAAAATATACAAATACGCAAAAGAAGAAGAAAAACAACAAGAAAAAATAGCAACAGAAGGAATCGTAGACATAAATAGCACAGACGAAAGCGCAATGTTACTAGACAAAGATGGAAATGCATACACATATGGAAACAACAAAAATGGACAAGCCGGAATCGGAATTAACACAAGTACAGAAAAAACACAAAAAATAACAACACCAGAAAAACAATACATAGGCTTAGGAGCGGGATACAAAAATAATTATGTAATTGATGCACAAGGATTTGTATATGCAGTAGGAAACAATGAATACGGACAATTAGGAAACAGTACATATGACGATAGTTTTAACTTCACATTAGTAGGAGACAGAAACTTCAAAATAATTCCTGAAGCAAGAACAATGAAACAACCAGAAGAAGAAAAAGTATCATTACAAACAAATATATTTAATGTATTCAACAACGAAACGAAAAAACTAACAGACTACGAATGGTCATCAAGCAATACAGATGTAGCAACAGTAGAAAATGGAGTAATAACCGCTCAAGACATGGGAGAAGCAACAATTACAGCAACAGACAAAACAACAGGAGCAAAAGCAACCGCTTTAAGAGTTGTACAACCATTAGACGAACAAAGAATAGACACAATATACGTAAACGGCAAAACAGCAAACCTAGTTGGCGAAAATAAATATGGAGTATCAGTTGTAGCAAACAGAGATGGAACAGGAACAATAAAAATAACAACAAAAGACGCAACAGACAGCATAAGCATAGACCAAGGAGCAACATATGTAACAGGAACATTAATGCAAGACGTAAAACTAGACACAAATCCTAAAATTGTAAAAATAAGAGTAAAAGCATCAAATGGTAAAATAGTAGATTTCATACTAACAATTGATGTAGTTTCAGAAAATGCTGGATTAAAAAATCTAACAATAAATGGGGTAGAAGCAACATCAATAGGGGCAAAAGAATATGAAATAATAATACCAAATTCAACGGTAAAACCAGAAATAACAGCAATAACACAACACTCAAATGCAAAAGTAAGCATAGACAACGGAGCAAGAGAAATAAAACAAACAACAAAAACAGTAGATATGCAAACAAAAAATAAAAAGGTAATACCAATAGAAGTAACAGCAGAAAGTGGAAACATAGTAGAATACACATTAACAATATACAAAGAAGATGCATTAACAGAATTAGACAATGTAAAAGTAGATGAAGTAGAGGCAACAAAAATAAGCAGAGACACATATAAAGCAATAATAGAAGCAGACCAAGAAACATCAGAAATATGTGCAACAAGTTTATATAAAACTGCAGAAGTACAAATAAACAATTTAGGAATAGAAACAAATGTTACAACAAAAATAATATCAACACTAAAAGAACAAACAATAGTAAAAATATATGTTACAGCAAAAGAAAACGAAAGAGAATATACACTAATTATTGATAAAAAAGGAACAGAAAACAACTTAGGACTACTTGCAGTAACAGTAAATGGAACTGTAATAAATCCAATAGGAAACATATATAATGCATATATTGGTCAAAACGCAAAAACAGCAGAAATAACAGCAGTAACAATAAACGACGGTGACCTAGTAAGCATTGGGGAACAAACATCAGAAGTTCATACAACAAAAGCACAAGTAAAATTAGATGGAGATACAACATACAAAATAATAGTAACAGACCCAAATAATGCAGAAAACAAAAAAGAATATACAGTAAACATCAAAAAACCATCAGCTGATGTAAGCATCAAATCAATAACAGTAGGAAACTCAGAATTTTCAAAAATTGCAAAAAGAGTAGAAGGAACAAATATTTACGAAGTAAGTATTCCAGAGGAATATCAAGAAATAGAAGTAATAGGAGTAACCAACTACGAATTAGCATATATAAGTGCCAACGAAGAAGAATATGAACAAAACACAACACAAAGAACAATAACAGTAAGCAACAATCCAACAACAATAAAAATAAATGTTAGAGCACAAAATGGAGACATAGAAGAATACACACTAAAAATTAACCGTCAAAATGGAAACAAAAACCTAAAGAAAGTAACAGTAGACGGAAAAGAAGCAACACTAAGTAAAACAGAAAAAGACACATATGAATACACACTAGATAAATTAACAAACAAAGTAAACATAGGAGCAATAACAGAAGAAGAAAAAACAAAAGTTGGAATAAACACATACGAAAAAGAACAAAACGCAACATATAGAGATGTAGAAATGCAAGGAAAATCAATAGTAACATACATCACAGCAGAATCAGAAGACGGAACACAAAAAGAATACAAATTAATAGTTTACGCATTACCAGATAATATCAAATTATCAAGTGTAAAAGTAAACGGAAAAGAAGCAGAAGCAGTTCCAACAAACAAATACGAAACAAGAATAAACAAAGAAGAAACAAGTTTTGAAGTATATGTAATACCAGAAGACCCAAAAGCAAAAGTACAAATAGAAGAAAGTCCAGAAGTAGTAGGAACATCAAGTGCAACAATCATAAAAAATGCAGAAACAGTAAAAGTACAAATAAAAGTAACTGCACAAGACGGAACAGTTGAACACTATGAACTTTCAGTAGGAAACAAATCAGATGACTGCAAACTAGCAATGATAAAAGTTGATAATGAAGTAATCGAAGCAAACAAAAAAGACGGAAAATTCTATGTAAACAAAAAATATGCCACAAAATCTGTAGATGTAGAAGCAATAGCAAACAATAAATTAGCAAAAGTAAGCATAAACGATTCTGTAGCAGAATTTGAAAAACAAAAATCAAATGTAACAACACCAGATGATATAAACTATATTGTAGTAAAAATTACAGCAGAAGATGGAACATCAAAACAATACGAAGTTGTTGTAAATAAATTATCAAATAACACAAAATTAGAAGCAAACATAACAATGGTAAACAACAACCAAACTGAAACAAAACAAATAACATTTGACGAAAACAATAAAGCAACAGTAAAAATTGGTAACAACGAAAGTGTTGATTTAACAGGAATATTAAAAGATACATTAGCAACAATATCAATAAACGGAAGCCTAAAAGAACAAGGCAAAGCAACAAAAACAATAGTAACAACAGAAGAACAAACATCAGCAACAATAGAAGTAACAGCCCAAGACGGAACACAAGAAAATTATACAGTTACACTTGTAAGAAATTCATCAAATAATATTCTAGAATCAATAAGTGCAAAAGGATTAACAGCAGAAAATATATTAAAAACAGCAGAAAACAGTTACACAATAGAATTATCAGACACAATGCAAAACGTAGAAATAACAGCAAAAGCACAAAATGAATTTGCAACAGTAAAAATTGGACAAAACGAATACTCAACAACAAACACTGCAAAAGCAACAATAGAAACACAAGCAGACACACAAAAATTCAACATTACAGTAAAAGCAGAAAATGGGGAAGAAAACACATACGAAATAACAATAAACAAAGTAACAGACTTAGGAATAACAAGTATAAAAGCAAATGATGTTGAATGTGAAAAAGAAAATGGAACATACATTACATATATTGACAAAGGCGTAACCGAAGTTGGACTAACAATAGTACCAAATAACCCAATAGCATTAGTAAGTACAAAAGTTGGAACAGACGACTTCAGTAAAGCAGAAGCAAATAATACACACATTATAAATATTCCAATAACAAAAGAAGAAACAACAATATTAATAAAAGTTCAAGACCCAAAAGACGAAAACAGAACAAAAACATATAGCGTAATAATAAAAGAAAAATCACACGAAGCGGATTTAGAAACAATAAAAGTTGACAACAAAGAGGCAATAAACATGAATAATGAATATTACGCAACAACCACAACAACAGCAACAAACGTAAATGTATATATCAAAGCAACAGAAAGTCATGCAAAAGTAAAAATAGAAACAATAGGAGAAGAAACAGGAAGCATACAAAAAGAAATACAATTAAGCGGAGACAAAAAGACAAAATTAAAAATAACAATAACAGCGCAAGACGGAGAAACAAGTAAATCATATATACTAGAAATAGAAAGAAAATCAACTGATACAACATGCCAAATAACAATAAATAACACAAAAGCAGACGAATATGATTCAAGCACAAACACATACACAAAATATATAGAAAGAAACAAAGACGAATCATCAGTAGAAGTAGTAACAACAAGTGACAGTGCAACAGTAGAAATAGCAGGAGAAACAGCAACACAAGTATTATCAAAAACAATATCAACTGCAAACGAAAAAACAACAGTAGACATTATTGTAAAATCTGAAAGTGGAGAAAGCACAACATACCATGTAAACATCATAAAATACTCAACAGACAACACAATAGCATCTATTAAAGTAAATGGAAAAGTAGTAAAAGAACAAGACGGAAAATATGCGGTACAAGTATCAGACAACGGCAATGACGAACAAGAAGCAGAAATAGAAGTAATTTCTAATAATGAAAAAGCAAAAGTACAAATAGGTGATGGAACAGAATGGTTTGAAAACATAGCAAACTCAACAGTAACATTTAAAGATGGAAAAAGAGTAATAAAACTAAACATAAATATAAAACCACAAGACCCAGACACACAAACACAAACAAAAGAATTAGAAATTACACTAGTATCAAATGATAACAGAATAAAATCCGTAAAAAACGGAGAAAAACAAATAACAGAATATGATGCGGAAACACATACATATACAGAATATATAAAGAAAGATGTTGAAGATATAACACTTGCAATAGAATCAAACAGTAAATACACAACAATAAAATCTGGAGAATCAGAAGGAAAAGGACTATTATCAATAGGAAACATAAATACAAAGGATAAAGACGAAGTAACAGTTACATTTACAGCAATATCTGAAACAGGAAGAGAACAAGAATACACAGTAAAAATATACAAAATGTCAGATAATGCAAATGCAGAGCACATATATGTAGACGGAAAAGACATAATAAACAACTTCACAGGAGACACAGAAATTCCAACATACATAATGTCAATTTCAAAAGAAAAATCAAATGTCCAAATAAAAGCAATAACAGAAAATAAATATGCAACAATAAAAATTGGAGACGAAGAAATAGAAACAGCAACAGCAACAAAAAATATCAAACTAAGCCTAAGTGACTCATCAATAACAGTACCAATACTAATAACTTCACAAGACGGAACAACAACAAAAACATATAACATTATATTAGTAAGACTATCAGATAACACAAAAATACAATGGTTAGAAGTAAATGGAAAACACATTATTGAAAACGAAAACGGAGACTATGAAACAACAGTAAAAGCAAGCGAAGAAACAGCAAAAGTAAAAATAGCAACAGAAGACGTTTTAGCAAAAGTCACAATGGGAGGCAGTGAAGAAGTAGGCGGACTAGAAGAAACAATAATACTACCAGAAACAGGAGATACAATAAAAACAATAACAGTAACTGCACAAGACGGAACTGTTACAACACATAAACTAATAATCCATAAACAAGTAAATGACTTAGGATTAAAAGAAGTATACCTAAATAACAGAAAAGCAACACAAATAGACGAGACAACATTTGAAATAGACGTTATGAAAGGAACAGCAACTGCAACAATACAAGGAATTGCAAGCAAAAAGACAGAATATGTATCAATACAAGACAATTCAAAAACAATAGCAGAAAACACATACAATAATTGCAATATAAGCAGTAAGGAAATTAAATTAAAAGTTACGGCAATGTTTGGAGAAGCAGGAAAACAAGAATTAGACCAAGAAAAAGACTACAAATTAATAATCAAAGAAGTAGAAGAACCAGACATAATAAAAGACTTAAAAGCAACAATAAAAATTGATAACGAAGAAATAACACCAGACGAAGACGGACACTACATAAAAGTATTACCAAGTAACACTGACAATGTTACTGTATGGGCAGGAATAAACTCAGAAACATCAAAAGTAAAAATAAAAGACTCAAACAGCGAAACAGAATACCAAAACCCAACAGTAGAGAAAAACATAAGTCTACAAAACTCAACAGAAGAAGTAACAGTAACAGTACAAAACGGAGAAAAGACAGAAAAAGAATATGTTATATACTTAATAAAAGACAATGAACCATTAGAAGAAGCAGGATTAAAACAAATCTTTGCAGATAGTAAAGAAATAGAAAAAGAAGAAGACGGAACATACACAGTTTATGTACCAAAATCATCAACAAGTGTAAATCTAAGGGCAGTACCAGAATACAAATACGCAAAAGTAAGTATTAATGACAACAACTGGACTGTTGGAACAAACACAGACATAGTAGAGATTGGAACAGAAAAAACAAAAACTATATTTGTAAAAGTTAAATCAATATCTGGAACAATCAAAGAATATGTTGTAAACATAGTTAGAGAGCCAGACCCATTAGAACTAAAACAAATCTATGTAGACAACAGAATTGCAACAAAAGTAAATGACACAGAATACACAATAGATATTGTAAAAACAAAAACAAATATAGACATAAAAGCAATACTATTTAATCAAACAGAAGAATATGCAAGTATTTACGACAACAACCCAGAACTTGGAATTAGTACATACAAAGCATACAGCATAGCAAATGGATACACAATAAAAATCACTGCATCAAATGGAACAGACAAAACAGACGCAAACTACAAAGAAAAAGTATATACACTAAACATCACAACAGTTGATAAAGTAGAAGAACTATCAGATTTACAACTTACAATAAGTGTAAACAACAAAAAAGTAGAACCACAAGAAGACGGATTATACTTAATTTATGTTGATAAAGACGATAAACAAGCAAATGTAAAAGCAGAATCAACATCAAAAACAACAAAAGTAAAAATTGGTGATAATGAATACACAATTTTAAAAGCAGAAAAAACTGTTACATTAGACGGAAAAACAACAATATTAAAAATATTAGCACAAAATGGAGCAGGTGACACTGTAGAAAAAGAATTGTGGATTATAAAAGGAAAAGAATCAATTTCAGGAAAAGTCATAACACAAGCGGTAGACCAAACAAAACAAAATGCAACAATAACAATCTATAAAGCTGGAACTACAGAAATCGTAAAACAAACAAACATAGAACCAGACGGAACATTTGCAACAGAAGTAGAACCAGACACATACGATTTTGTAGTAACAAAAGAATCATATTTAGAATATAAAGTTACAAATATAGTAATCTCAAGGGGTAGAGGTATTGTATTAGACGACATTTCAATATATGCAGGTGACATAGTAAAAGACGGAGAAATTGAAATAGACGACGTAGTAGCCTTAAAAGAAAACTATGGTTCAATAGATGATAACAACAAAGACGAAAAAGCAAAATATGACTTAAACGAAGACGGAATAGTTAATAATCTAGATAGAAACATTCTAAAAGCAAACTACAACAAGAAAGACACTGAAATAGAATGGGTTGATCCAGAATCACAAATTGCAGTAACAAGTCTTGAACAAGATAATTTAATATTACCATTAAATTGCAAATATACAATAACATCAAGTTATGGAACAAGAACACACCCAACAACAGGGGTAGTAAAGAAACATACAGGCATAGACATTGCTGGAACACATCATGCACAAGTCTTAGCAGTAGCAGATGGAGAAGTAACATTCGCCGGAGTACAAAATGGATTTGGTAACTGTATAGAAATTAAACATATTGTAAATGGGGAAACAATATATAGTTTCTACGCACATTTATCAAAACTAAATGTAAAAGCCGGAGATAAAGTAAGCCAAGGAACAGTAATTGGACTAGAGGGAGGAGATCCGGAATCTGACCCTAACCCAGGTAACTCAACAGGGCATCACTTACACTTTGAAATTAGGAATGCTAGTGGATATGGAAATGATGTAGACCCTACAAACTATATCAAGTTTTAAAAAATAAGGATTAAAGGATAAAACCTTTGGTCCTTTTTTTGTATTCTAGGAAATTTATCGGGATTGGGGGACGGGTCTTCAATCCCATTTTTTTCAGAAAATGGACGTTTTATAAATAAGTAAGTTTTGTTTGCTCCTTAAGACGGTATATATTATATTTTAAAATTCTTCTCGGCTGCATTACGCAATATAGGAAATTCTAAATATAATTCATGGGACCTTTTCACTTAGTCCTCGCTTCGCTCGACGCGAACATTACCCATGAATTCTATTAATAATTTCTAATATTGTTCCAATTGCATTCGAAGAGTTTTAAAATATAATATATACCGTCTTAAGGAGCGAACAGGACTTACTTATTTATATTTTACTATATTAAAAATTCCCAAGAAGAAAAACGGGATTGAAGACCCGTCCCCAAATCCCGAAAAATTTTCTAAGAAAAAAATGGGGATTTTTTGTGGTGGCTCCTTAATCCCGGAAATATTTCAAAAACAGCACATAAAAAGTTGACATAACAATAAAAAAGTGATATAATAAGCATGTCACAAAAGTTAAATAGAAAAAATACAATCAATAAATAAAAATACTAAAAATAAGAAAAGATAAATAATAAGAAACACCTAGAAAAAAATAATAAAAAAATAAAAATAGGGGATGTGTTATAAAATGAAAATATCTAAACTTAAAATTGGTATTTTATTTTTTATTTTATCTATTTTATTAATAGAAACAATATCATTAGCCATAAGTAATAATCAAGAAGAAATCATAAACAAAACAAATACAGAAACAGAAAGTAAAGCATATATAGTAGACGAAAAAGAACCAAAGTTAAGTGAGGAAGAAGAAGAAACACTGAAACTAATAAATGAATATAGAAAACAAAATGGACTAGAAGAATTAAAAACATACTCAAAACTTCAAAAAACAGCCAGAATAAAAGCATTAGATATAGTGAAAGTTGGGTATTTTTCACATAATTCACCAATATTGGGAACACCATTTGAGTTAATGGATAAAACAGGAATATACTATAATGTTGCAGGTGAAAATTTAGCAGGAAATATAAGCCCGGAAAAAGCAGTAGAGGCATGGATAAATTCGCTGGCACACAGGGAAAATATATTGGATAAAGAATACACATATACAGGAATTGCGGTAATGGATAGTCCTGTGTATGGTAAAGTTTTTGTTCAAATGTTTATAGGAATATAATTTGAGAGGAGATACAAATTTATGTAGTAAATTTGTGTCTCATTTTATAGATTAGAAAAGTTTCATAATAAATATTTGAAAGAATTTTATCACACGATCCAATAAAAAATAAATTTAATTACTACTTAAAATCAAATATAATTAGTAAAAATATCCTAAAATTTTCTAATAAATTATGTTATGCAACCATCATAACTCTAAGGCGAGTTTGAAATAATTTTGCTTTACAATTTTGATTTAATCGTTACAGCTTGAGTGGTTGTGACGATTTTTTGTTGCCTTCAAATTGGTTGCTATAATGCTTTAAAATAGCACTATTATGTCAAATTGGGGAGAAATTGGGGATCAACTTCCCAATTGACATAGAACCTCTAAGAAAATCTCATTTCATAAAAATTCTTAAAGTCATTTTTACAACAAAGTAAATCAAAAAAGTATAAATATGAGAGTTACAAAAAAGATTTTTAGATAATATTGAATTTCTAATTTGCCTTGCTTGAAATTAACAAATTCTCTAATACATTTCCAGCAGTCCTATCATGAGATTTTAGTGGGTGAACATAGAAATTGTATGTAGTAGTAATTTGTGCATGACCAAGCCTAGCAGATACTGTTGCAACATCAACTTGTTGAGAAATAAGAAGAGTTGCGTTTGTATGTCTTAAACCATGAAAATTAATTACAGGCAATCCAATCTTTTTAACAAACTTTTCAAACCATTTACTAATTGTAGATGGATGAATAGGTTTACCATCATCTTGAACAAATAGCCTATTAGATTCGTGCCAGAAATCGCCTACAATCATTTTTTGTTCATCATACCATAACTTATATTCTTCAAGTAAAGAAACGATAAAATCAGGTATTGCAACATCTCTTATTGAACTTTCTGTTTTAGGTGCCTTAGTAAAAACTCCTTTTTCAGAAAGATATTGACTAGACTTATTAATATTGATAATACCATTTTTTAAATCAATATCACTCCATTCAAGCCCAACAAGTTCACCAAGCCTTGCACCAGTAAAAATATCAAGTAAAATTGCAGTACGATATTTAATTTGATTGCCTTTTAACTTTTGCAAATTATCAACAAGAATTTTAGTTTGATCTTCATCATAATGACGTCTTAATGGCTTAGATGTTTTCGGTGGTTGAACACGTTCAGCAGGATTGCTTACAATAAGTTGCCAATATACTGCTTTATGAAGCATTGCTGATAGCAAACGATGATGTTCTAATATTGTCTTTTGAGATAATGGCTTTCTTGTTTTCTTTCCATTGTTGTTTTTTCTTCTAATAATTTGAGTATCTTCTTCAAGTAAATCATAAAATCTCATAATGTCTGTTGGTTTGATTTTATTTAGCTTATAATGTCCAAAATATGGAGTGATTCTTGTTTCTAACATACGTTTGTATCTATAATAAGTTGATGGTGCTAGTTCTTTTAAAGCATAATCCTTTGTCCATATTTCCACATATTGTGCAAATGTTGGGATGTTTCCGTCTACTATTAGTCCACTTTCTACTTCTGTTAGAAATTTTGCAAGTTCTATCTGTGCTTCTGATTTTTTCTTGCAGTGTATTGTTTTTTGATGCCTTATTGGTCTGCCATCTAGGTCGTATCCTTTGAATACTACTAGCCTGTAACTGTTTTTTCCTCGCTTTTCAATACTACCTGTCACTTTTTTGCCTCCTTTCTGTTGTTTTTAGTAATTGTTTGTATTACTATGTTTTTATTGTAACATTTTTTGATGGGAAAACAAAACCCGACAGGGGATAAGAGTGGGAAAATCGGAAAATGTAGGGGAAATATAGATTAAATTAAAAAATATGTTATAATGTTAAATATAAATAGTAAATGAAGGAGAAAAAAATGGAAAAAATAATTGTTATTGGAAGTCCTGGTGCCGGAAAAAGTTCATTTTCTAAAAAGTTAAAAAATATTACTAAATTACCATTATATCACATAGATATGCTATATCATAAAAAAGATGGTACACATATTACAAAAGAAGAGCTAGAAGAAAAATTAAAAGAAATCTTTAAAACAGATAAATGGATTATAGATGGAAATTATCAAAAAACATTAGAATTAAGAATAAATGAATGTGATACTATATTTTTGTTGGATTTTCCAACTCAAGTTTGTCTTGAAGGTGCAAAATCACGAATCGGCCAAAAAAGAGACGATTTGCCTTGGGTAGAAGAGAAACTAGATGAAAATTTTAAACAATGCATTATTAATTTTACTAACGAAAAGTTGCCACAAATTTATAAGTTATTGGATAAATATAAAATGAATCATAGTATATTTATTTTTAAATCTAGAGATGAGGCTGATAATTATATACGTAATATGGAGAAAAAATATGCAAATATATAATTTGAAAAATAAATTAGAATATTTAGATGAAGTTGCAAAATTAGAATATGATGAATGGGCAGACAATAAAGAAGAAAATAGAAAATGTAGAATAGAAAGAAAAAAAGAGAAAATTTATAATGCATTTAATGATGAATTTTTTTGCAAGTTAATTTTAGTAGATAATAATAAGTTGATAGGATTTATATCTATATTTCCAAAAGATTGTGAAGAAGAAAAAGAACTAAAGCCGTGGTATGCTACAATGTATGTAAAAAAAGAATATAGAAAAAAAGGATATTCTAGAATATTAAATGATGCCATATTAAAAGAGGCAAAAAATAGAGGATTTACAACAATATATCTAAAAACAGACTTAAAAAATTATTATGAAAAGTTTGGAGCAATTTTTATAAAAAAATTAAAAACAGGTGAAACTTTATACAAATTTAAACTTTAGTAATATTTTACAAATAAAAAAGATTGAGTGAAAGAAAACTTGGAAATATGGATGATTTAGCAAAATTTATGAATAATAAAGAAACCAGAGATCCATCTCGTGAACAATTAGCCTTTCCAGAATTTAAAACTCGCGATGGTGAAAGCGCAAATGATACTAATAAAAGGATGAATGAATTTTTTAATGAAATACTTGAGAAATATGAAGGAAAGAGAATAGCTGTTATAAGTCATGGTGGAACAATAAAATTCTATTTGTTAAGTTTTTGCAAAGTAAACGAAAGATTAAATCTTGAATACAAGGAAAATGAGTTGGATATAAATTCTCCATGCTTATTGAAAATGACTTTTAGGAAAAATGAATTAGTAAATTTAGAACAAATGAAATTATAAGAAATATAAGATATTAGATTATTAAAACAAATAAAATACCGACTATCTGGAATTACAAAAGATATATTATCAGCTTCAAAAAAATAATGAAGAGTTTTGATTATTATAGAAATAATAAGTCATTTGCACATACAAACGATATAATGAAACAAAATGAGGCAGAATTTTTATGTATGTATATTATAGATTTGTATAAATTTTTGTATGAGATAAACTTAATAAAAAAATAAAATCGAGTTATATAAAAGGAGATAGTATCAAATGAATGAAAAAATCACAGAGCAATTTGTTGTAAATAAAGTAATTGAATTCATGCTAAATAAAGAAAATGGTAATTGGCATGAAGAAAAAGTAAAAAAGAGTGAATTACACCAACATGGTGTTGATATAAAATTAGTTGGTGGTAAAAGAAATAGTGAATATTTTTATATCGAGTGTAAAGGCAAATCCTATGCAAAATCTGCTAAGTCAATCAATAGAGAGGGATGGCTAAATGCTTTAGGACAAATAATAACAAGAATGGATGTAAAAAGATATTCTATGTCCAAAACAGATGGAAAAATATCTGGAATAAATCATGCATATAAATATGGATTAGGACTATATTGGGAATCAGCACAAGTTGCATTAAGAAGAATACCAAAAGAAATAGCAGAAGTTTTGTGTTTACATATATTTTCAGTAAATGATAAGGGAGAAGTTAAGTATTTTACTCCAAGCAGATTTGGAAAGGACTACTCTAATGAAGAATTCTAAAAGAAGGCGAGAATTATGATATACATTACAGGCGATACACATAGTGATTTTTCAAGATTTCAAAAAAATGAAAAAAGTTCCTAAAATTAAAAAGTTTTTTCAAAATTTTGAAAAAACTTTGGCACGTAATAAAACATTAACAATAATAAAAACTAAAAATATCAATATAATTTGAGAAAAAATCTCAAAAATATTGATATTTTTTAAAATTTAGCATATAATATATAAAGTAAAGGAGGAATCATAAATGTTAATAAGATTTAGTTTTAAAAATTTCAAATCATTTAAAAATGAAAACTGCCTAGACATGGAAGCAACATCCTTAAAAGAACATGAATACAACATTGCAAAAACAGAAAACGGAGACTATCTAAAAATAGCAGCTATTTATGGTGCAAATGCAAGTGGAAAAACTAATGTATTACAAGCATTTAGCTATATGAAAAAGAAAGTTTTAGTAAGTGACGATTCAAGAATAAACAATAACTTAAGTGAAGAAAACATTTTTACATTTATGATAAACAACGAACCAATCAGTCTAGAAGTAGAAATACTAGCTGAAAACAATAAAATATATAAATATGGATTTGAAGTATTAAATAATGCAATTATTTCAGAATGGTTGTATGAAAAAAGAGTTAATAAATTCTACGAAATATTTGATAGAACAAATAACAACATAGAAGTAAAAGACAATAAAAATAAATTGTTAGGTTTGGCAAACGTAGATGAAAAGACTTTATTTTTAAATGTATTTGCAAAAATAGATAAAAATAATGAGGACTTTAATAATGTATATAATTGGTTTATAGATGCAAATTATTTAGATTTAGGAGATCCAAATTTTGAAAATGCATTAAACAATAGAATATCTTTAAAAATAATTGAAGATAAAAAATATAAAGAAGAATTATTAAAGTTTATAAAAACATTTGATGCAACAATTGACTCAATAAATATATCTCCAAATTCGTTAGAAGAATTAAAAAATACAAATGGAGTAGTAAAAGTTGAATTAGTTCATAATGGAGAAGATAGTAATAAAAAAGCACTACCACTTGTATTAGAATCAAATGGTACTATGAAAATGTTTCATTTATTTGACTTTTTAATGGATACATTAAGAAATGGAAGAGTGTTATTTGTTGATGAATTAGATGCAAAATTACATCCATTATTAACAAGATATATTATTAATTTATTCCACAATAGTGAAAAAAATATAGGTAATGGTCAGTTAATATATTCAACACATGATACTGTAAATTTAAATAAAGAAACATTTAGAAGAGATGAAATATGGTTTGTTGAAAAAGATAAAAATGGAGTTTCAGAATTGTATTCTTTATCAGATTATATTATAGAAGATGAAAATGGAAATGCTAAAAAAGTTAGAAATGATGCAACATACAATAAAGATTATTTAACTGGAAGATACGGTGCTATTCCAGTATTAGAGGAATTTGATATAATATGAGAGACAAAGAATATTCAAGAAAAAGCAAATTAAAAAGTAAAAGGCTTGCACCAGCCAATTACTTAATTGTATGCGAAGGAAAACAAACAGAACCTAACTATTTTAATGGGTTAAAGAAAAAGATAAATGAAAAGTATGGTAATAAAGTTGATGTTTTAATTCCTAGCATTGAAGTAAAAGGAACAGGAAAGAATACAACAGATTTAGTAAATTATACAGATAAATTTGTAAACTATTCAAATAAAAGATATGGACAAGTTTGGGTTGTATTTGATAAAGATGATTATTCAAATGATCAATTTGATAAAGCAATTAGAACTTGTGATTATAATGTTGCCTGGTCTAATCCTAATTTTGAACTTTGGATATTATCTCATTTAAGAAGAGTAACTAAATATATATCAAAAGATGATATTTTAAAGGAACTGGATAAAGAATGTCGAAAAAATGGACTTGGAGAATATAAAAAGAATGATGATAAAATATTCGAAAAAGTTACAAGCGACGAAAAGCTACATACTGCAATAAAAAATTGCGAATATATGGAAGAATTAAATAAAGACGGACAAGCATCAAAAAGAAATCCTATGACACGAGTTTATAAAGTAGTAGAGGGATTAAAAGAATATTTAGAATAAGTTATACAAAGGAAAAGCAAAGTATGAGAGTAATTAAAAGTTACAAGAGTATTTTGCTTTTTTTGATAGTAAACGACAAGTTATGACAGATTTTGTTTAATTTTAAACATATAATTATATAATATATAAAAGGAGAAGTTAATGAAAGATTTATATTATAACATAATTAACAATAATAAAAATAAGTCAAAATATCTATGGAATATAATAAAAACTCAAAAAAAAGTGATAAAAAATAACAATGATATTCCTAAAGTTATAATACAATATTGGGATAGTTGTGATAGTATACCAAATGATGTTTTAAAATGCATGGAAACATGGAAAAAATTTGCTAATAATAAAGTCAAATACATCTTATATAATAAAGAAAGTGCAAGAAAATTTATAGAATATAATTTAAAACAAAAAAACGTTAAAGCATTTGACAATTGCATACATCCTGCATTGCAAGCTGACTATTTTAGATTATGTTATATACTAGTAAAAGGTGGTGCTTATATAGATTCGGATGATATATGTTTGCATGATAATATTGACTATTTTTTTGAAGGAGAAAGACTAAAAGTTCAAGCATTATGCTATGATTTAAAATCGGAGCAAATGGTTAATACGAATGAAGCTTATAACAATAAATTTATGGAAGAAAGAGTATACTATGTAAATAATAATCCATTGATTGCTCCTCCCAATAATCCTATTATTAAAAGAGCATTAAAAACTGCAACGGAAAATTTATTAAAAAAGTTAGATAGGGATTTTCAAGCTATTTCAGGTCCAGGTAATTTAGTTAATAGTATAATATGGTTTTATATAAAAGATAAAAATTTTTATAAAAATATTGAAATTCTAACAGATTGGGATGAAAAAGTAGTTTCAAAATGGCCATTAGATTATAGAAATGATATGCGTAATTGGAGAAATTTTAAAATTAATATGGAGTAAATAACAATGAATAATATTTTGAAAGAAAAAGGATTAAAAAAATTAAAGGAAAAAATATATTATTATATGAGATTTTTTGGAAAAAATAAAGCATCTTTAGCTTTTGATGAGAAAAATAATAATTCCATATCAAGAATTTATGTTATAAATTTAGATAGAAAACCAGATAGATGGGAATGCATAAAAAAAGAACTACATAGAATAAAAATTAATTACAATAAAAGTTTATACGATATAAGTCGACGTTTCTCAGCAATAGATGGAAGATATTACAAATATAATAAAGATAACACAGAACTGAAAAATTATTATAAATTATCGGATCAATTAAAAGTAGAACCGAATAATAAATATAATATATTAAAAAATGAAGACGATTTTAATATATATATGACTAAACAAGAAATTGCTGTTACTTTATCTCATATAGAAGTTTGGAAAAAAATGAAGGAAGAGAATATTGAGTATGCATTAATTCTTGAAGATGATGTCTATTTTACAAATAAGTTTTCAACTAATATTGATAAGATTTGGAATGATATTTCCGAAACTGAATTTGATATACTGTTTTTATCGTTTGATTATGTAAAAGGAATTAGTAAGAAAGAAATATATCGCAAAGAATTTATACACAAGCCATATGTTGGTATTTGGCAAGCTTCAGGGTATGTTTTATCAAAAAAAGGTGTCCAAAAATTATTAAAAGAGCTACCAGTATATGGTCCTGTAGATTTATGGTTAAATCTAAAATTTGAAAAATTAAAGGCTCTAATGATTAATGAACCTATTATAAAACAAAGAGTAGATATTGAATCAACAAATTCATATTCAATAATGCCTATATTTACAAAATTAGGATTATATTCGGAAAATAAGCCTTTAATATTAAAACAAAAAAGAAAGTTACCATTTTTATTAGCTTATGGTGATGAAAATTCAGGATTAACATCGCTTGCAGAAGCTTTGTCCATGATTGGATATACATGTTGTAGTAATTTGATTTCTATGCCCAATATTGAATTTATAAAAAGTAAAAAACAGAATTTTAATGCGTATGTTAATGTTGGAGAATTTGATTTAAAACTTATGAAATTATTGAAAAAAAAGTATAAAAATTTAAAGGTTATTTATACAACTTCAAATTATAAAAAATATTTGCAAGATATGAATATTGAATCATTATTTTTACCTAAAGAATATAATGATAAATGGGAATTATTATCTAAGTTTATCAATATTGAATATCCAGTGTTTGATTATCCTAATTTGAAAGATAAAAAACAAATGAAATATACAATATCACATAATAATTTTAAAGATAATAATATACTATGGGATAATTTGCCATGGATTTGTTATAGTAAGGATAATAGAGGAATAGAGATATTGAAAGCAGAAGATGACATAAGAGAAGCGCTAGAATTAGAATTTGATAATTCAAAAGATTTAGATTTAACAAAATTAGAGTTTAGAAATGATACATTTCCTAGCAATTTAGCAATATTTAAACCAGAGAATGTTTGTGTTACTAAAAATGTAATAAAATTAAATTTAAAAAGAGAAGATACTATGGTCAGAAATTATACAGCTTCAGCAATTGTTACTAAGAATTATCAATCTTTTGGGAAATTCAGTGCTAAGATTAAACCATCTGGAGTAGAGGGAATAATAACAGGTATGTTTTTGCATAGAAACAGTCCGCATCAAGAAATAGACATAGAGTTTTTAGGAAAAAATCATTTTGGATTCCTGGCTAATATTTTTTATAATCCTGGAGTAGAAGGCACTAAATTGGAGTATGGGTATAGGGGGACACCTACTTGGATTAACCTAGATTTTGACGTTACAGAAAAATTTCATAAGTATGAAATTGAATGGACAGAATTTTATATAATATGGAGAGTTGATGGAAAAGAGGTATATAAAAGAAATATATGGCAACCAACACCTATTCCACAACTACCAATGCAATTTAATTTGAATATTTGGAATACAAAATCAGTTGAATTAGCAGGAAACTTAAATGACGATAATTTACCGGCGATATCTTATATAAAATCAATAGAAGTTTGCAAATATGAAAAAAATAATAAATTAGTATTAAATAATAGTTAAAAAGTCGATATTTAACTCGCCTTTTATATACTAAGATATTTAAAAATTTTCCAATTGTGCCACAAATTTGCAAAAATGTGGCACAATTGGAATTTTACATCTGTGCATCAAATTATCAATATTGTAGCACAATTGTAAAATAGCTATTCCTCAAAACATCCCATAACTAACTGAGAACCATCTACAAACCCATTCCTATAATACTTCTCATTCCAATAGCCAAGATAATCCAAAAAATTATCATCAAGAATATTAAGTTGTTTTCTAACAAAATCCCTATTTTGTTTAGGAATAGAATTCAAAATTTTATCAGAAATCTCATCGAAATAAACCCAATGTTCCTTATCTTCATCACAAGTTAAAGAAGAAATTTCATCCTCTCTATATAATAACCACTCTTTCAAAATATCATCATTAACCTCTCTAAAATTAACCATATTCAAAACCTTCTACACATATATAATCTCATTCAAAACAATTTCTTCAGCCCTATTTTTAAAATTATTCATAGCCTGAACCCATTCCATTTGATGATGTTCCTTCAACAACTCATTAACATTTTCATCCTCTGCAAAGCTCTTTATAAGTAAATAAACCTTATTACTAGCATCTTTATCTATATCTAGCAAATGTTGTTTCAAAGTACCACTAATAAGTAATTTTGTATAAAAAGGTATATCAAAACTCTTTAAATAATTTAACCTTAATCTTCCATATTTTCCAATATGCCCATCAGGCTGTTTAGGCAAATACAAATTAGGAATAAAATAATCTCCTTCTCTATGATAAGTAATCTTATTATTCATATCAAAACCTCCAAAATAAAGTTAAGGTTTCCCATTCTAAATTTGCGATAAAAAACACAAATTAAATTTGCAATAAAAACTATAAACTAATTTTGCAATAAAAATCACAAAATATATCTAAAATCTGTCAAAAATAATTGGGGAAGAGTTGGGGAAAAATTCCTTAAAAAAGTTCAAAAAAATACACAAATGTTCTATAAACTAAAACTCTTGTAAATACTGAAATACCAACAAAAACTCTAATTTTCACAAAACTACAAAAACCGGTCAAACCTCGCTCATAACCCGAAACAAGCAAATAGAAATTAAATTATAGAATATAGATAGGAGTAAGACTACAAGAAAATAAGTAGTCTTATTTTTGTACTTTACCCCAGCAAAATACCCCTATCACGATGAAAAACAATAGAAATAAATGTAAACTATGGAATAATTAAGGAATTTGTGATATAGTAATAGCAATAAGAAAAGTAAATTGTCTTGGAGGGAATAAAATGAAAATAGTTAAACAAGAACAAGCAAAAAAATTCAAATATGCAGATACAAGTTCAGTATTAGAATATTCAATAGACTTAAATGAAAAGAATTTGGACTTCTGTATAAATGAAATAAATGGAAGATATCCAGAAAAAGGATATTGTTCAAATTTAGAATGTGAAGAATTATGTTATATACTAGAGGGTAATGGTACAATTTATAAAAGAGATGGAGAATGGTTTAGATTTAAAAAAGGAGATATAATATTTATTCATAAAAAGGATATTTACTATTGGGAAGGTTCATTTAAACTTGCAATTGTATGTACTCCAGCATGGAATAAAGAACAATGTAAATTATTTGATGAATAAATAGTAAATTTGAAATTGAAGGAGAAAACAAAAATGTTAGGAGATTTTGAAAGTATTAGTCCAACTGCAATTTTTACCGCATATCCAAGAATATTTACAGACATTCCTTATGAAAAGGAAATATATGAGTGGTTAAGTCAAAATTGTAATGATAAAGTTAAATTGAATAAATTGTTAGCACCAGAGATAGAAGCAAGATACAAATTAACTAATAGATTACTTGATAGATTAGGGATAAAACAAGTGTTAGAACTTGCAGCAGGCTATTCTTCAAGAGGATTGATTTATTCAAAGAAAGGCTACAAATATGTTGAAATGGATTTAGATAATGTCTCTAAAAACAAAATACAATTAATAAAAGCTATTGATAATATTAATGATAATTTACATATAATAAGTGGTAATGCATTAAATGAAAAAGACTATATAGAATGCAAAAAATATTTTGATGAGGATAGAAAAATTGCGATTATAAATGAGGGACTATTAAGATATTTAACATTTGAAGAAAAGAAAATTGTTGCTACAAATGTTTATAATATGCTAAAAAAATATAATGGTGTATGGATTACTTGTGATGTTACTCCTAAAAAACTTCTTCAAAAGCAAGATGAATGTATACCAAATTATAATACTGATGTAAGTATAATTACATCAAGAAATGATTTAAAAGAAAGATTCGAGGATATAGAACACATAAAATCATTTTTTGGAGAAGTTGGATTTAAAAATATAGAGATCCATAAATTTATTGAAATGAAAGATGAATTAAAATCTTTTGATATACTTGGAATAGATAAAAATCAATATGATGAATTGTTAGAAACTTGTATTGTGGCAGTAATGAAAATAGATTAAATAATATTAGGAGCTAATTATGAAAATATTAATTTTAAGTTTTAGTAATAATAAAGTAAATGAAGATAGTTATATTCCTAATAAAAAAGGATTGACTTTTACTTGTGTTGATGAGTGTATAAATGAATTAAACAAGAAAAATATAAATACTGAACATATATGTATGAATTACAAAAACATTAAAAAATGTATGGCTTGTGGTAAACGAGGATGGGGCATTTGTTTAGAGGAACATAAATGTATTATGAATGATGATTTTAACGAAATTTATATTACGATGAATGAATATGATGGATATATTTTTGTAACACCAGTTTATTTCTGGGAAATGAGTGAAAGTGCTAAAACATTTTTTGATAGATTGAAAAGATGTGATGTTTTTAATGATAATTCAAAAATTAAAGGAAAGAAATTTATTTCAATAGCTTGTGCAGGTGGAAGTGGAAACGGAACAGAAAATACATTACAAGCATTTGATATATTAAATCATTTTATGAAAATGGATATGATAGGGAAAATACCTGTAACAAGATTTAATTTTGAAGAACAAAAGAAAGAAATAAGTAAATGTATTAGTGATTTTAGTAAATAACGGAGGAATATATTATGATTTTTAGAAATGCAGAATTAAAAGATAAAGAATTTATATTAAATGCCAATAAAGAAATAAATATTTTATCTGGATTAAATGATAGTACATTTGAAAAAAGAATTGATAAAGATTTATTTGAAGATAAAATTTGTAAATCAATTATTGCTGAAATTGATGGCGAAACTGCAGGAATGATATTATACTCTTATGTATATTGGGCAAATTGTGGAAAAGGAATATATTTATCTCAAGCGTATGTAAAAAGTGAATATAGAGGGCAAGGAATATATAAGCGATTAATAAAAGAACTTGAAAAAATTGAAGATGAATGCAATTTTATTACTGATTTAGTTGGTGTAAATAATGAAGTAATGAAAAATACACTTAATAAACTAAAATTTGAAACTTCGGATTTAATAACATATTATAAAATGATGGAAAGATAATAATTAATGTTTAGGAAAGGGATAATAGAAATGAATAGAATGACATTAACAGAACTACAACAAAAAATAAAAGAAATAGATGGCGTAACAATAGGTGATAGTAAAATATCTGATAGATATTTTATGAAATTTATAGAAGAAGCAGGGGAACTTTCGGAATGTATTAGAAAAGATAAAAGAATGGTTGATGATAATATAAAAGGAACTATTGAAGAAGAACTTTATGATGTTTTATACTATATTCTTTGTCTAGCGAATGTTTATGATATTGATTTAGAAAAGTCAATATATTTAAAAGAAAAATTAAATGCAGAAAAATATCATAGAAAAAGTATTTATGATAAAGATTAAATTTAGATTATTAGGAGTTGAAATTTATGGTTAAGGCAATTTTTATAGATATAGATGGAACATTAAGAGATAGTAACAAAAATCTTTCAGTCAAAACAATAGATACAATAAAAAAAGTTACTGAAAAAGGAATATTAGTTATATTATGTTCTGGAAGACCAAGAAAATATACAGAGCAAATAAGTAGAGAATGTTTTGCTAGTAAATATATTATTACTTCAAGTGGTGGCAATATTTATGATTATGAACAAAATAAAGTTATATATGTTAATAAAATGAATAAAGAGGCTCTGATAAAACTTTATGAAATTGCTAATCCAAAAGATGTTAGATATATTATGAATGTAGGAGAGGGCAGAGTAGTTAATAAAGTAAAGCATCCAGAACAAGAAAAGAAATTAGAAGAAAATATAAGAGATTTTGTATATAAAAATGATGTTGTTCAATGTACCATTGCAGATAGTAGTTTTGATAAAATAAAAAACTTAATACCTAAAATAGAAAAAGTAGAAAATGTAGAGATAAAAAATAGGCATAAAAGTTTATTAGATATTAAATTTAAAGATAACAATACTATATTTTGCGATATAGCTAATATAGATTCAAATAAAGGAAATGCAGTAAAAAAACTACTAAAAATTCTAAAAATTGCAAAAGATGAAACTATTGCGATAGGTGATGATAATAATGATTTGTCAATGTTTGAACAAGTAGGATATAAAGTTGCTGTTGATAATGCAATTGATATTGTTAAAGAAAAAGCAGATGAAATTACATTATCTAATGATGAAGATGGTGTTGCAGTATTTTTGGATAAATTATTGAAAGAGAATATTTAGAAAAAAGGTTTATAATGGAAATATTATTAACAAGACACGGACAAACTGATTGGAATGTGCTAAAGAAAGTACAAGGAAAAGCTGATATTGAATTAAATAAAAAAGGAATTGAACAAGCTGAAGCTACAAGAGATACTTTAAAAAATGAAAAAATAGATTTAATATTGTGTTCTCCATTAAAAAGAGCAAAGCAAACAGCAGATATTATAAATCAAGAGAGAAACATTCCAATCATAATTGACGAAAGAGTTTCAGAAAGGGATTTTGGAGAATTTGAGGGGATGCCTAATACTGATTTTGATTTTAATGCTTTTTGGAGTTATAAACAAAATCTACAATATGAAAGAGCAGAAAATATAAAAGACTTTTTTGATAGAGTAAATAAATTTTTAAGTAGTATTCGAAAAGAGTATGCAGGAAAAAGAATATTAATAGTAGCTCACGGAGGAATTAGCATTCCAGTAAAATGTTATTTTGAAGGAATACCAGATATGGACACACTACTTCCATTATGCTTAGGAAATTGTGAAGTAGCCCAATATACATATAAGGAAATAGATATAGATGAGAGATAATTATTGTAGAAAAACAGGATAAGGAATTTTTATGATAAAAAATATTATTTACATAGAAATAGCCTAGATTCCACCATCTAGGCTATCATCATATAAACACTCGATTTTTTCCATATTTTCACGTTTCCTATCTGGAATAGCATGGCAATATTTATTCAAAGTGGTACTTATATCGGCATGTCCTAGAATTTTACTAAGTACTGGAATTTCCATACCTTGTTCAATTGCTCTAGTTGCAAAAGTATGCCTTAAAGTATGGAATGTAACTTGAACTTTATCAGCATGAGATTTGGGTTTAGATTTTATATTCTTTTTAATTTTATTTCTAATTGGTTTTTCTTTTTTATCTCGTAAACCGGCATCTATTAACATTAAAGAATACTCTTTCCAAAAAGTTTTCTGATCATAAGGTTCTCCAATTTGATTACAAAATAGAAAATCTTTATTTATATAGGATTTACCAGCTAATTGGATTTCAATTTTTTGTTTTTGCTTGTGAGTTTTTAATTCTTTAACAATAGGAGAGAGAAGCGGTATTTCTCTATAACTTGTTTGAGATTTTGGAGTATCTAAAATTAATTTAGTTTTATTCTGATTTTTAGATGCTTTCTCATGGGTAGATAATCTCTTAATACTATTTCTAACAATTAAATTTTGACCTTTTAAATCAACATCACACCATCTCAGAGCAAGGATTTCACCCAATCTCATACCTGTAAATAAATCTAATATAACAACAATTCCTAATCTATAATTTCTAGCAACATGAATTAATTTATTTTGTTCTTCTCTAGTTAAAACTCTCATTTCTTTTCTGAAAATTTTAGGAGTTCTTATAGTTTCAACGATATTTGTTTGAACTAATCCATTAATATATGCTTGTTTAAATGAAGCATTTAGCATATTATACATATTTTTCAAAGTTTTAGCTGATAAGCCACCTTCACGATTATCTAATCTACCATTGTTCTGTTTATAATTAAAGAATTTTTGTAGCATTTCTGCTGAAACAGATTGTAATTTTATATTAGAAAAATAAGGTTTCAAATGACCTCGTATATATGTTTCATAACTTGTATATGTAGCAAGTTTTATATTAGGCTTAGCATAAGTTTCAAGCCATTTGCTAAGCCAATCTATGAATAATATATTATTTGAATTAGTATAAGTTCCATTCTTTAGAGATAACAAAATGGCATTTAATTTGTCTTTAACTTCTTTTCTAGTTTTAGCATATACAGATTTTCTGTTAGGCTTTCCATTTTCTTTTACACCTACAGTATATCTAGCTTCCCAAGTACCATCTTTTCTTTGTCTAATACTGCCTTCATTTTGACCTCTTTTTGACATATTGAACCTCCTTGATTTAGTAATCAAGAAGTTTTAGAAAGTTAAAGCAATCAATAAAACCTTGTCTATATAAGGCATCAGATTCATATTCATTTTCTAAATAAATATAATTGATAAGTTTTTCTAAAGAATCATTAGTATTAGGAAAGTCCTTTAGAAAATTTTCAATACAAGAATTTTTATTTTTACCAAGCTTCTTATAAATTTCATCTTCTTGTGATAAATAGTTTAGATATGAATTGATTAGATTATTAAAGAACGCATCAAGTTCTTCTTCAAATAAATTTTGATTGATAGGCATAAAAAATCCTCCTTCTTTCATTAAAATTTTCATTTTTGTTGAAAGTAGAAGATTGCATGTGATATAATATTCATGTAATTCTACTTTCGAAGTAGTATTGCTAGGGAATAGTGTAATAAGATTGACTGTCAGAAACACTATTTCCTTTTTTATTTGTCCAATTTTCTAATTCCTCTACGAATACCTTCCATTTTAGATATATTTTCTTTTTTACAATATTTTTCTAATATTTCCAATGTTTCCGCATCTACACGAACAGTTAATTTAGTATTCTTAGGATTATCAGTTGGACGACCTAGCTTTTTCTCAGTCATATCCACCTCCTTTTTGACTGTCATAAATATAATAACATTATGACAGTCAAAAGTCAATATTTTTAAAAATATTTTTTACATTTCCCATTCATCTTCTTCAAACCAATCAAAACTACTTGAATATTTATGCTTCATAATCCATTCTTTTTTAGCTTGTTTGCTTAAACTCCTAAAACTTCTTATTGTTCTTTTAGGTTTATTTTGATTATATTGTCTATTTTCAAATAAATAGGCAAGGGATACTAATGTATCCAGAGAACGGTTACTAAAATACCTATTACAATACCTATTGGTATCCCTTTGAATATATTTTTCCATTTTATCTTTTGTAGTTCTTTCAATTCCTCTTGATATTTCATCATCTGAACTTCCAGATGTATTCTTATTGTTTCTGTAAGTTCCTTTTTTAGTGTATTCAGAATGTCTGCCATTGAAATTTGCTTGTCCATTTTGTATTCCATATTTTTGATTTTGTCCTTCGTATCTTCTATCCACTTGAAAAGAGTTATCCACGTTTCTGGTTGAACTGTGTAAAACTCTGCTTTCATTTGTGTTTGCTGTGGTATTTGATTTTTCTCTTTTAAATTTTCTATTAAACTCATTTTGCATATTCTCCTTTAAATATTTAATATCATATAATTTATTATCTCTACACTTCATTCCAGTTGGAGTAGTGTAAGTTATACTTTTTCTTGTATCAGTCCAATTAACTTGATACCCTAAACTATTCATATTTGATATGAAATCTTTTTTAGTTAATGAATTTTCTATTGAATAGTCAATGGCATTTATTAGTTGCATTTTCCAACTTTGACCTTTATTTGCTACTTGATATTCTTTTAGTGTTAAACTATTACTAACCTTTGAATTTCCTTTTAATGAAATAGTGGAAAGTCCATTTTTTGCACATAATTCATTAGAATGTATTTTTATTTTTTCCATATCTTTTTTACTTTGTTGAAATTTCTTACCATCTTCAAAAGATACAGAATTTATTACGAGATGATTATGTACATGTTCTCTGTCAGTGTGAGTTGCTACTAATACTTGAAAACCTTTATATTGTTTTGCAAGTTCTAATCCAATTTCATGTGCTTTGTCATAACTTAAATTATCGTTAGGGGAAAAAGATTGTACTAAATGAATATATTGTCTGCCAGTTGTCTTGTTATATAAATTTTTTACAGTTTGCATTTCCTCTAAGGCATTGTCAGAAGTACAATCTTTTCCTGTAATTAATTCAGTAGTAGTTTTAGCATCTTGTGTTATGTAATTTATAATATGTTTTAAAGTTGATTTGGAGTTAGTAAATTTAATAACTGCCATATATGTTTCACCTGCTCTCTAATTTCACTTAAATCTAAACAAGTAATAACACCTTGATGACATAGTCTAGTTAGCTGATTTAAGTTATTTCCAATTTTAGCAAGTTCTCTTGTAGCATCATCTAATCCATCAATTACATATATGTTCTTGTTAAGTGCTGAATATTTTAAATAGTCAGTTAAAGTTATATTAGCTTTTTCAGATTGCCTTTTTATATAGTTATAATCTTTTTCACTAACTCTAAAATTAATTTGTTTATTATTTTTTCTCATATATATTAAGTTCCTTTCTCTAAAATTTGTAAAAGGGGTTTGGGTTCTCCCAAAATTAAAACACCCAAAGTGAATTTTGGGTGTAAAATCTAGTGGCAAAGCCACATATAATGGTTCGTAATTGCTAAAGCAATAACGCAACCATTTAATTGTATGTCTATACAATTAGGAATCTTGCCTATAAAAAACTACAAAGAATAGCTTAAATTTAGCAAGAAGTGAAGTATTATATATAAAAATACTGTTACATCTGTTACAACACCATAGAATATAGTTATATAAGTTGATTATAAACTTTCGTTATTTGTTACATATCTGATACAAGTTGTAACAAATTCTGTTTCATTTTTGTATCAGATAATTTTAGATAATTGTTACTAATATTTTCTTACAACCATATGCAATTTAGAAAAATGTAACAGTTGTAACAGAAAATATTACTGTATAATACTCCTAAATTTATCTTTTTTTAACCATATAAATCTTTGTGGGCTACCACCAACTCGTAGTAATTTTGTTCTACTATCTTTTGAAGTTTCTATAAATCCATCTTCATCTAAGTGTTTTAATAGAGTTCTCTCACTTACTGAGAACAATTCTCCTTGTTCATCACAAAGTTTTTTTACTAATTTATGAGATATGCTTGATATTAAATAATAGTACATATCATCTTCATAACCAATAAAGCCATCTCCACCTGCATATTGATAAGTTCTTATATCTTGAACTCTTGCAATTTTGCTTTCTAACAATGAATTTAATTTAGTAACAAACTTTATACTAGGATTATCTTCAGTAACAGTTTTAGATTGAGATATTGCTAGATTTATTAAAATATCTGCAAATTCAGAAACTAAAAATTGTAAATCATCATTTGTAAGAACATTTGCATTATTCATAAGGTTTAAAAATTTCTCAAAACCTATAAAGAGCCAAGATAATGCTTCAGGTATTCTAGGATGAAAAGTTATATTTCTATTAGTTAATTCTGTAATTAGGATTTTTCTATTATTTATAAAATCTTCTCTTAATTTATTTGCATATTCTTTTTCTGTATAAACACCATTCACATATTGATAAATCCATCTAATATAAAAACTCATAACAGATTTAAAAGCTCCATTTCTTGATAATTCTTGTAATTCGGTTAATTTCGAAACATCAATGTCGTTTGGCTGTAATTCAATATTTATATATCTAGCAGTACCGCTTTCGGAAATATCTGGTGTTGATTCTCCAGTAATGATAACATTCCCTCTAGGTGGTTTTGATACTTTTAATGTACTATCACAATTTAATCTATTTTTTCCTATTCTATCGCCATAAGATCTCATAATGACTTGTGCTGTTTTATTCATAGATAATTCATCTAATTTAGTAGAAGGGTGGTAGTCATCAATTACAGTTAAAACATCTTTTAAGATAAATGATTGTGCAATGATACTATTAGCAGTATCTCTAAAAGATATAGGTAAATCAGTATTAGTAAAATCTCCAAAGAATGATAATATAAGAGAAGCAAGAGTGCTTTTCTTAGCTCCAGTTTTTCCAATTAAAAATAATACTAATTTTGGTTCACAATCAGCTATTTTTAGAAAATGATTTAATGGAGATAGAAATGCTAAAGCAATTAAAGGTAATATGATTTTATGTGGTATAAATTCAGTATCTAGTAAATTCCTTATACATTTTAAATCTTCATCGATATTTCTTTCTGTAACATCTGTGAAGCAATATCGTGATAATTTTCCTTCTAGTTCAACATTTGTTTCGACATTTTCATCCAAATATAAGCCATTGCATAAAAATATTAACTTGTTATTAATATTCCTCCAACCAGTATGACAATAGATATGTTCAGTTTTTATATTAGTTGCAGTACATTGAATAGCATGTCTAATACAATCTTTTACAGTTTGTCCTGTTTCAATATTACAATGTAAGCCCCAATTTTTTGTTATCCAATTCATATTGTTAAAATCATTTGCAGATATTCTAATGGAAGGCAGATTTTTGCCATTAGCATGTTTACCTTCCATACTCAAATATCTTTTTACATCTACACCATCATCAATAATTGTTTCATTTTTTAAATAAGGAACAAAGTTTGATAATTTTTGATAAACTTTATTTCCCTTTTTATTTGTAACCTTAAATAAAGAACCATCAATTATTTCGTAAGGTGTCTTTTCGAATAGAGAACTTAAAGAATTTTCTTGATTTTTATTGAATTTATTTGTATTTGCTTGTATAATATCAGTAGAATCATTTTGATAAGAATAATATTTAGAAGATGCTTTTTCTGTGCCAACATTTAAAGCATTTACCTGAATATTATTTTTTTTATTTATATTTTCTTCCATAAGTTACTCCTTCTAAATAACATTTGTATTGTTAGTTACCCATATTAAAAATTTATCTTTTGGTACTAATTTTCGTTTACCAAGTTTAAGTGTAGGAAAATCTGAACGATTCATTAATTGATATGAATTAGCTTTTGAAATTCCTAAGTATTTACTAATATCTGTTGCTGACAATGTTGCAGGTAATTCTTCGTTTGTTTTAAATGTACTTCTCATAAGTATTTGTTCTCCTTTCCTCAAAAATTTTTTTCTTGTTTAACGTCCCTATATATGTATTTAATACCATAATGGTTCTGTTTCCATTCCCTTCATCTAGGAGAGCTACCCCTTTACATCACGTTAGCCAGGTAGAAGTTTCATTATTTGTGTATATCTGGACTATTTAGTTTTCAATGTGCATAAGCGAAGATAAAATTTTTATCTGCTTCTGATGGAAATAATAAAACGATATTGAAAAAATTACAATAGTTTTGTATAATATGTATCGTAGAAATCAATTTTCTAAAAAATGCAAAATATCGATATTCCAAAAAATATAGGGGTGATAAAATGGCTTTATATGCGACTTTGAACGAAAATAATCATATATGTATTTATCCAGACAATGAAGATTTTTTAGGAGTACAGAGAATGGAATTTCCATTAGGAATCCATTTATTGAACTTTATGTATTTAGATATTGATGAGATAAATATGGCATATACACAAGTTATTGATTTAATAACTCAAAATGCTTCGAATACTAAAATATCAATGTTTGATTACATAGAAATGTTACAAGATTTAATGGCACAAATAGATAATAGTTGTGTATATATGCACTTTTATACACAAATGCTATATGAAATTATGTCTGAAACTCCAACAAGTGGAGTAGAAAGAATGGATATATTAGAAAAGAGAATGCCAGATACTACTGTAAAAAATTGTATTTATCTAGAACATGAAAATGCAAATAAAGATAAAAAATTAAAAACAGATAGATATATAGGAATTAGAAAATTGGCATCAGTAATTGATGAGAAGAAAAAGGAAAGATATATAAAATTTTATCATTATGTAAGAAAAGAAATTATAGCAGATATAAAGAGAAAGAGAGCCATTTTAAAAGAAGAGATAGATTATATTTATAAAAAAATAACCAATAGTCAATTAGAAGGAATGTCAAATGCACAAAAACTATATGTTCTAGATCAAACAAGAGTTATTGAAAATAAACAAGATAATTTTTATATAAACAAACCATTTAATGTATTTTATAGGGCAGTTCCTAATTTAGATGAAACAGCTGAATATAAAACAAGTAAAGATTTGATTGATGTGGTTAAAAGAGATAGCACAGAAATAAAGGAATTATATGAAATTAAAGATATGAACGATTTAATTCGATTTGAATTATTAAAATTTGTAAGCAGTGATATAGAATTTAAAGAATGCGAAAATTGTCATCAATATTTTATACCAGTAAATAGAAAAGATGAAATATATTGTAATCGACCAATAAAAGGAACAGAAAAAACTTGTAAAGATGTTGGAGCAATGAATAGACATAAAGAAAAAGTAGGAGATATACCAGGAGAAAAAGAATATTGGAGAGTATATAAAAGGTATAAATATAAAGCTGATAGGAAAATAATTTCAAAAAGTGAGTTTAATCAATGGAATTATATGGCATTAGAATTAAAACAAGAATGTGCTGAAGGCAAAATTAAGGTAAATGATATGTTACAAAGGATAGAAGTATTTGAGAATAGAAAAAAAGTTGGTAAAAAATAGAAAAAATAAAAAATAAAAAATGAAAATTGAATTTGCCAGACATCTGGCAAATTTTGAGAAAAGTATATAAAGAAAGGGGATAAATAAAATATATGGAGCATTTTTTCTTAGAAGGAAAAGAAGTAGAAAGCTATAATTATCTTATATTATGCCATAATGTAATGCTAAGTTTATTAAAAAGAGCGAATAGAAATGATTGGCATAGCTTTAAAATAGATATTAAGGAAAATGATGAAAAGATGTGGGAAAAACATAATGTAGAATACTTAAGATTACATGGATATAAAAGAGAAATAAGTACGGTGTATTATCAACATATGTTTTTTTCCTTATTGTCAGATTATTTGGATTATACACATGAAGCAAATATAGCAGCATCAAAAATGAAAGTTAATATAGCATATTCTTTATTAAGGAAACCATTAAAGGATAATTTATATTTTCTAGAATTGCTAGAATACAATGGAATTGAATTTATGTATAAATTTTTGGAAAAGCCCATTGATGAATTTTCAGTAGATAAAATAAATGCTGATGAAAAAAGAACACTTATTAATAATGTAGCTAAAGATGTATTTAGTGAAGCTTATGGAGAAATTTTATATAATATTAGGTATTCAAAAAAAGAAGAAGTACGGTTTAGAAAGAATATGGAACAAAACACAACATATTATAACAACATGTCCGCATTATAAAACAGAAGATGGAAATTTAAATATGATATTTAATGATGACAAAAATATTAAAGAATTTATTGAGTACTTTTATTATATTATGCCCACAGTTCAGACATATGTTGCTAAGCTAACTTTAAATGTATTAAAAAAATTAGGACTTATAAATGAAATTGAATTTATAATTAATGATTTAATGATAACAAATAGATATTTAATGTTTTCTAATAAAAATAAAAATGAAGAATTAAATGATATTTTAAACAATACATTGTTGATATGTCCAAGGTGTTTTAAAGAAATAAATAATTTGAAAGAAAATGAAAAAATATTAAAGATGTGGTATTTATACTGTCCTCATTGCAAAAAGAAAATAAATTTAGATAGATTTATTTTTTATAATTGTCATGAAGAAAATGGGGAATATATTAAAGGAAGATATAATAGGAGGAACAAAAAGTGAAAAATTTAGCAATAGTTATTGGAATAGATAAATATAAAAATAATAATGATTTAATAGCATGTAAAAATGATGCAAAAGATATGTATGAAATTATAAAAGAAAGTAAAAAATATGATGATATAGTATATTTTAATGGAGAATATACGAATAGAGAAATATTAAAAAAGCTAGAGGAACTAAAAATAAAATCAAAGGATGAGGAAATAGGTGAAATATTTTTCTACTTTTCTGGACATGGGTTTTCTGAAAATAATGAGTTATTTTATGTTACAACTAATACAGAAAATAACAAAATAAATACGACTTCTCTAAAAAATTCAGAGATAGATGCTTTATTTAGGGACTTAAATCCTAATTTATATGTAAAAGTGATAGATTCATGTCAAAGCGGAATAAGTTACATAAAAGATATAGATGAGGGGATATTATTTGAAAAAGCAATGAACGAAACAAAAAAAGAATTTAAAAAGTGTTTTTTTATGTTTTCATCTTTAAGAAACCAATATTCTTATGTAATGGAAGATAATAAAAGGAGCTTTTTTACAAATTCTTTTATTGAAGCATTAATATATTATAAAGATCAAGAAAATGTAAAATATTCAGAGATTTCTAATTATATGGCTGATTATTTTAGAGATAAGGAAAAACAAACACCATTTTTTATAACTCAAACTGATATGTTAGATGAATTTGTAAAATATAATAAAGAGTTAATAGTTTTATTATCAAATATAAATAACGATAAAGACAAAGAAAATATTGATGAGAATAAAGAAGTAAAAGAAGATATAAAAAGTAAGATAATTGAAAAATTATCAATGTGTGCTACTAAAGAAGAAGCAAAAATATTTACAGATACAATAATAAAATTATTTAGTCAATGTTCGATAGAGAAAAGCATATTAAATGAATATTTTAATGAAAGTAAAGAGATGAATGATGAAATAAATAAAATCCCTAAAAAGAAAATTATTGCTAATTGGATATATGAAAATAAAAGAGAGCTTGGATTATTTGCCAAAACAAAACTAGAGGAAGAACGTAAATCAAAGTTATATCCATTATTTAATTTATCAATGTCAATATATGGAGAAGAAAAAGAAAGTACTTATGAGTTTGAAATTACAGAGAAAGAGATTTGCAGTAACATTAAAATTATAATTACACCTAAAGAATTAGGATTGGAAAAATATGAATTAAATTTAGTATTGATTCCATCTTTTTCAAAAATATATGTGTTTCAAACATTTGTAAAGAATATTCCTATTACATGGGGAGAATATGAATATGACAATATGAATGAGTGGAAGATGAAAGAATTTTGCATAAAGAAAGATATGGAAGAGATAAAAAATTTTGTGGAAGAAACATTCAATAATTTCATTGAATATTGTACAAGTCAATTAAATGAACTATTAAAATAGGTTCTACCCCTAAAAATACCCCTACCGACCTAAAAAATAATAGAAATATTAGTAAATAATAAAAAGAGTGTTATGCTGTAACTATACAGAATAGCACTCTTTAAAACATAATAGAAAAAACGAAAAATGCATTCCATTTCTCATAACCCGAAGGTCGGAGGTTCGAGTCCTCCCCCGCAACCACAATAAAATGAAGCATTTGCTAGATTTTAGCAGGTGCTTTTTTCTTGCATTTTTAGGAAAAAAAGTCACACTTTGGTCACAATTAGGGCGAGACTTGGCGTAGCTAGACAAGTTTTAACAGGAAATGTATTTCAATAATTCACAGGAAGTGGTATAATTGGGGAAAATGATAAGGAGAAACTATTATGGATAAATATTATGAAATAAAAGTAACAATAAGGGAATCACATCCACCAACATGGAGAAGATTACGAATACCAGCAAATATAACATTTAATGACTTAGCAGCAATTATAGAAATTGCATTTGAATGGTGTGGCTATCATCTGTATGAATTTGAAGTAGGTGCGACTTTACATGAGATGGGGCAATTTATAGGAGTACCTACAGAAGATGAATATGGTATAGAAAATATAAGAGGGAAAACACTAGATTCTGGAAAAGAAAAAATTGATAAATATTTAAAAAAATATAAAAGAATGAAATTTGTATATGACTTTGGTGATAATTGGGTGCATGATATTATAATAGAAAAAGAAGTAAATGAAAAAATAGAATATCCATTATGTGTAAAGGCTAAATCAGGAGCATATCCAGAAGATTGTGGTGGAACATGGGGATATGAGGAGTATTATCAGAATGATGAAGGAAGAGAAGAGTTAGATATAGATTTTATAAATGATGAATTGGAAGGATATAAAGATTTTGCAAAAGACTTATATGATAGAGAGATGTTTTAGAAAATAAAAAAAGATTCAAAATGAATCTTTTATGCAACTATTCTATCAATATGTGTTATCTTTTGTTCTTCATTAGAAGATGGAGATTTTAGAATTTTTACAGAGTCATAAATCTTATAAATACTTTCACTTAATTCAGAGTTATAAAGATTTAAGCAACGATTAATTGTAAATAATAAACTTTGGCGATATTTATAATCTCTCCATAAAGTATACATATCACTGGCATTGTTTAAATCTACATGGTCTTTATCAAAATATCCTTCTTATAATATAACAAGTAAATCTTGCAATTCTTCTAATTTGAATAAAGCTCCTTCTAAATTACCTAGGTACCCCAATATGTTACTAAGTTCTTGTTCTTTTTCCATTATATACCTCCTTGAAATTTATAAAAGTATTGTATAAGAATAATGTGAGAGAAAAATGTCGAAATAGTAAAAATTATGTAAATTAAAGAAAGGGATATTATGAAAGTATTAACTATAAAGCAACCATGGGCAACATTAATAATGCAGGGTGATAAAAGATTTGAATTTAGAAGTTGGCAAACTAAATATAGAGGAGATTTATTAATACATGCAGGAAAAGGAATAGACAAAGAAGCAATGAAAAGATTATCAAAATATATTCCAGAAGATTTGCCAGCAGGAAAAATATTAGGAAAAGTAACATTAGTAGATTGTGTGAAAATGTCACCAGAATTTAAAGAGATGTTATTAAAAGAGAATAAAGATATATACACAGATAGTTCTTTTAAAGAAAATTATGGTTGGCAGCTAGAAAATGTAGAAGTATTTGATGAACCAATAGAAGCAAAAGGTAAATTGAGTTTGTGGGAATATGATATGAAATAATTTTATAAATAGTAATTTATCGAGGAGGTATTTGTAATGAAAAATAAAAAAATTGGTATAGGTTCATTGTCATTGTTACTAGTAATTATTGCTTTCGTTTGGGCTTTTAATATTTTTGGAGTTTGTGTAGGAGATCACATTTTAGCAACATTGAACATACCTACTTGGTCTAATATGGCTAATGCGACTGGAACACATTACACTATTTTTTATTCATTTATATTTTTAATACCTGCATTAGTATTAGCAATTAAGTACAGAGAAGACTTGTTTGCAAAAGTCGGAAAATGGTCATCTATTGTTTTTATTGCAATACTTTTATTAGGTATGTTGTTTATGGTTTTAGTATAACAACAAATTACAATAAGTATGGTAAATCAAAACGTTGCTAAAACATTAGTATTGTGTTAATAATAAGGGAGTGTTTATTATGATAGTGTCAGTGAAATTAGATGTACCAAAAGAGTATGTAAAAGATGTCACAAGCGGAGCAATAGATATTTCAAAAGCAGTTTTAAGAGATGTTGATAGTGGCAAAATAGTAAAACATGCAGATTTGTTTGTAGATAATAAAGATACAGCAAAAGAAGTTGTTGAAAGTGTGGGAATGAAAAATTTAGGAATAGCAGGATTAGTTGTAGGTAGCATAGCTTTAGTTGGCTTTGGAGTCTATAAAATAGTTAAAAATTTTAATAAAGATAAAGAAATTAAGATGCCTAAAAGTATAACAGAATTTCATAAGAAATTAAACAAATATTTAGAAGAAGCAAATAAAGGGATTTTAAATGTTGATTCTATTGATGATGTTTTAAAAGCAATAGATGAAATTGAAAGGTTAAAAGATCCAAATATTAAAATTGATTTTTCTACAAAAGAAGTAAGAGATTTATTAAATTCGGTTTATAAATTTACGACAAAACTTAACAAAGAAGACAAACATAATAAAATTAAATTTAAAGCTCCATCAAAAAATAGTAAGGATAATGTTGTTTGTTTAAAAGATTATTTAAAATATCAGAAAGAATTAGTAATTGCAGGATAAAGATTGGTACTTTTACATTAATCTTTCTATTATGAAAAAATTGCAACAAGATTTAAAGTATTAAAATTAAACAAAAGAGAGAGTAAAAAATTACAATTTATAGATTAGTTTGAAATATAACTAATCTTTTTTTAAATGTGATAATCGGTAGATATTATCTGTAAGAATTGAAATATAAATAAAAAATACATACCGAAAATATAAAGACCACCCCCCGCCTCTAATCTCTACAAAGTAAAAAGGGGGAACGGCGAGGGGAGTGCTTTAAAAACTTTCGGGAAATAGGAGGGGGAGGGGGTACATTATTCCTTTGAAATCGCTTCCAGCAGTAAAGATACAGCTAAAGAAAAGCCTTCTGAAAATACTTCTTCCATTTCAATAGCAGATAATTCACTTTGATATTCTAAAACTTTCTCTATTAATGAAAAAGTTTCTTTATCTACTAATTGAGCTAATTTCTCTTGAAGATTAGTGCATTTGGACAATACTTTAGCATATTTGGAATCTTTAGGTATAGGTCTTTCAATACAAGAATAATCTCCATTATATAGAGACAGTATAGTCTTTGAACTCATATTATCACCTCCAGTTGGTTGTGTATTTAAGCTTAAATATAATGAAATATCAAGTAAAAAATAAAATTATTTAATATTTCTAAAAATGTAGATAAATTATAACAAATGTGATAAAATTACAAAAAATACAATAAAGAGGTACGAAAATGTCAGAAAAAATAAGACCATTTGTAAAGTGGGCTGGAGGGAAAGGGAGTTTAATACCACAACTAAACAATTTCTACCCATATGAACTAAAAAATGGAATAATAGAAAGATATATAGAACCATTTGTAGGTGGAGGAGCGGTATTAATAGATATATTGCAAAAATATGATGTACAAGAAGCATATGCATTTGATATAAATATAGATTTAATAAATTCATATAATGTTATAAAAAACGATGTAGAAGATTTAATAACAAATCTAAAACAAATGGAAACAGAATATTTACAATTAGAACAAGAAGAAAGAAAAAATTACTTTTATAATAAAAGAGATGAATATAATAATTACACATTAGAAGAAAATGAACACAGTATTCAAAGAGCAGCACAATTTATATATTTAAATAGGACATGCTTTAATGGGTTATATAGAGTTAATAAAGCAGGAAAATTCAATGTTCCTATGGGAAGCCATAAAAATCCTACAATATGTGATGAAGAAAATTTAAGAAATTTATCAAAATTAATACAAAATGTACAATTTCAATATGGTGATTATAAAAGAAGTATGGAATATGTAACAGAAAATACTTTTGTGTATTTTGATCCACCATACAGACCTTTAAATGTAACATCAGGATTTACATCATATACAAAAGAAGATTTTAATGACGAAAATCAAAAAGAATTAGCAGAATTTTATAGAGAATTAAATGAACAAAATGCAAAACTAATGCTAAGCAATTCAAATCCGAAAAACACAAATAAAGAAGATACTTTCTTTGATAACATTTATCAAGGATTCAATATAGATGAAATATATGCAAGTAGAATGATAAATGCAAATTCAAAAGGAAGAGGAAAAATATCAGAGATATTAGTAACAAACTATAATGCATAATGGAGTGTGATAATGTATACAGGAAAATATTATTATGATGATGAACAATTCAAATTAATAAAAGGTGACACATTTAAGGTATTGAAAAAGTTTGAAGATAAAACAATAGATACGATATTTGCAGATCCACCATATTTCCTATCAAATGATGGGATAACATGTAGTCGGTGGAAAAATGGTAACAGTAAATAAAGGAGAATGGGATTCATCGGATTCATTAAAATATAAACATAGATTTAATAAAAAGTGGATAAAGGAATGTTATAGAATACTAAAAGACAATGGAACTATATGGATAAGTGGAACACTACACAATATCTATTCCATAGGTATGGCACTTGAAGAAGAAGGATTTAAAATAATTAATAATATAATATGGCAAAAAACAAATCCACCACCCAATTTAGCTTGTAAAACATTTACACATTCAACAGAAACCATTTTATGGGCAAGAAAAGATATTAAGAAATGTAAATATAATTTTAATTATGAATTAATGAAAGAAATGAATAATGGAAAGCAAATGAAAGATGTTTGGATAACAAGTTTAACTAAACCATCAGAAAAGAAATGTGGTAAACATCCTACACAAAAACCATTAGAAATATTAGAAAGAATAATATTAGCATCTACAGAAGAAAATGATATAATTTTAGATCCATTTAGTGGGAGCGGAACAAGTGGGATTGCAGCATATAAGTTGGGAAGAAATTATATTGGAATTGAAAGAGAAAAACAATATATAGATTTATCGATAAAAAGATATGAAGAAATGAAGGAGGCAAGAAATGAGTAGAAATTTTGAAGAATGGTTATCAGAGTTTGATGACAGTATAGCTAGTTGGAAGTATTACACAGATTTTGATAAGGTATATATTAATGTAACAAAAATTAAAAATGAATTGAATTTATTAAATGGATTAATAGGTAGTAAAAACATAGAAGAAGATTTTAAAAATTTAATAAATGAATATCCTAATGTTTTAAAAGCAATACCAATTTTAATTGCAAAAAGAGAAAATGTAATAATTATAAAAGATGCAATACAAGACTATTATTACAATTTTAACAAAATGAATTATTCGATAGAAGATTATATTATGTTTATGAGAAAAACAGGAATATTTGATTTGCTTGAAAATCATTTGATATCAAGTCTATATGATTATGTAACTGGTGTAGAAGTTGGAATGGACACTCATGCTAGAAAAAATAGAACTGGTGATGCTATGGAAGACTTAGTTGAAAGCTATATAGTTAAAGCAGGTTTTATAAAAGATCATAATTATTATAAGGAAGTGGCATCACCTGTATTAAAGGAAAAGTGGGATATTGATTTAGAAGAAATATTGAAAAATATAGATAATACTACTAAAAATAAAAAAGTAAAAATGGCTAAAAAAAGATTCGATTTTGTTGTGGAAAAAAATAATACTTTATATTTAATAGAAACTAATTTTTATGCTTCACAGGGTTCAAAATTAAATGAAACGGCAAGAAGTTATAAAATGTTAAATGAAGAATTAAAAAGAATAGCTGGAATAAAATTTATATGGTTTACAGATGGAAAAGGATGGAACCATGCAAAAGGAAATCTAGAGGAAACATTTGATACAATGGAAGATATGTATAATATCTTGGACATGAAGAATGGGATAATGAATGAAATATTTCAATAAAAATACGAAAAAAAGATGTGGGGGCAACTTTTATTAGTTGTCCCTTCATGCATTTTAGAAGGAGGGATGAATTTGAAATATAAACCAGAACAATTTGAATTAGAAGAGACAACTATATGGTCTTTTAAAGAAAGAGGAAATTGGGCAACACATAGAGGAGACTACAGGGGTAATTGTCCACCACAAGTTCCTAGAAATTTGATTTTGAAATATACAAATGAAGGAGATATAGTATTAGATACATTTTGTGGAAGCGGTACTACAATGATAGAAACAAAGTTACTTAATAGAAAAGGAGTACGGAATAGATGTGAATGTAGAAGCTCTTAAAATGGCAAAAGAAAGAATAAGTTTTAAAAGCAATAACTTATATGAACCCAAATTAATAAGAGCAGATTCGACTAATTTGAAAGGAATCGTGCCGGATAATTGTATAGATTTCATATTTGCACATCCACCGTATGCTAATATTATTAAATATAGCAAAGATATTAAAGAAGATTTATCAAGATTAGAATTAAATGAATTTTTAGATCAAATGAAACTATTTTCAAAAGAAAGTTTTAGAATCTTAAAGAAAAATAAATTCTGTGCAGTTTTAATTGGAGACATTAGGAAAAATAAAAATGTTATTCCATTAGGTTTTTATATCATGAATATTTTTATTCAAACAGGATTCACATTAAAAGAAATAATTATAAAGAAGCAGTATAATTGCAAAAGGACTAATTATTGGAGTCAGAATGTAAATAAAGATTTTTATTTATTAGCACATGAGTATATATTTATTTTTAAAAAATCTTACTAAAAATCTGAAAAAATATTAATACAATCTTGCATTGTTTTTTTTAGAAAACGGAAAAAACATAAAACAAAAGGAAAATGAACACATTGAAAATAAAAAAGAATATAAATAAAATAAAAAAGATTAAAATATTTTGTAAAAAAGATTGACACAACAATAATAATAGTGTAAAATAAGTATGAAATAAAAAAGGAGGAAGAATATGGATAATTTAGAAGAAAATAATAAAAAGAAGTCTTTACCATATTTTACTACAAAAGATAATGTGACAAAGCTTATAGAAGCTACAAAGTTAAAAGAAGGTGCTGAAGAATCAATAAGGTCTTTTTTTGGTAAAGGTAAATATCAAGATACTAAAAGAACTTTACAAGCTTTTAATGTCATATCAGATGATATGAAATTAACCGATATAGGCAGAATAATAGCATATTCTTCTGAAGAGGAAGCTAAATGGGAATGGTTTAAAATTGTAATGAACTATCCACCATATGAAGAATTTATACAATCTTTTAGAATCAATAAAAAAAATGGAAATGATACTATCGAGCTTGAAGAAGTAAAAAGATTTTGGGGATTGAGAGATTATGGTTCATCAGATAATAATAGAAATGATGCTCTAACAACATTTGCATATTTTATCGTTATGGCAGGAATAGGAGACTTTAAAATAGGAAGACAAAAAAATCCATCTCGAATTATTATAGCAAGAAATAAGTTGGAAGAAAAACTAAAGTTATTGTCGAATAGTAATAATGAAGTATTAATTTCAAATGATAATAAAGATAGTCAGGAATGTGAAAATAAAAAGCAAAATGAAGATAAGGAAGAAATTAAAGAAATAGAAGTAATTGGAAAAACAAAATCAGATGAATATTATACAATAAATATTCCTACTGAATCTGGAGCAGCAAAAATCTATATACCAAAGGATACAACAAAAGAAGATGCAGAGTTAATAAAAGATATGATAAATGTAATTTTAAAAAGGAAGTTTGGTATATAAAATAGAAAAGGCTACTAGCGGCCTTTATAAAAGACTAGTAACCATTGTTTAGCTAAACGGCAATTTAGCTAAAAAGATAAACTATATGGGTCTCATATAGTCTACATAAATCTTTGAATATGTATATTATATCATATAGTTTTTCTTTGTGCAATAGTTATTTGCAAAAAAAGGAGGAAAATCTTATGAATGTAAGCGGTGGATATTATATATACTGCACAGAATATAAACATTATAAAACAGGTAAAATCATGAAGGCATCAGATTACGGAAGAACAGCATGGAGATTCTGGGTACCAGGAAAGAGAAAATAAAAATAAAAAATAATAATTAAATGAGAGAAATTTAGAGACCGATTTCTTCTCGGAAAGGAGAAATCAATGTATAAAAGAGTAAGTGTAACAAGCGAAAATGATTCAGGAAGAAATGTGAGGTTTAGAGATAATGTAAATGGAAAAGAAATGACAAGAAGCCAATTTGTTAAAGAAATAGAAAGAGGAAATTATGATAATTATCATATAAGAGTAATTAATGATATAAAGACACCAGTATCAAATCCAGATAAAAGTGAAAATAATAATTTAGGATAAAAAGAGCCATAAGGCTCTTTTGCTATTAGAAAAAAATAATTTAGTTGTTGCCAATTTTAGCCTTCCATATTGCAATAAAAACAATTTCAAAGAACTATGGGATAAAATTGATGAGAGCATCTTAAAAGACGGGTATTTTGCAGGCAATTTCTTTGGAGATAACGATGAATGGAAAAATAAAAAAGAGGGGATGACTTTCTTAACTAAAGAACAAGTAATGAAACTTTTTAAAGATTATGAAATAATAGATTTTAAAGAAGTTGAAAAAGATGGAACTACTGCTTTAGGAAAAAAGAAACATTGGCACATATTTAATATAATAGCAAAAAAATAAGTACTTTTTCAATTTAACTATAAAAAACCATACAATTATGATATAATTTTCAAAAAAAGGAGGACAAGTCATGGATTTAACAATAAATGTAGAAAACTACAAACTAAACATAAGAGCAGCAGGGATAATAGAACACAACGGAAAAATATTAGTACACAAAGAAAAAAGCAAAGACCACTATGCACTAATAGGAGGAAGAGTAAAAATAGGAGAAGATTCAGAAAAAACAATCAAAAGAGAAATCAAAGAAGAACTTGGAAAAGAAATAAAAACAACAGGATATATAGCAACAATAGAAAATTTCTTCGAAGAAAAAGGCCAAAAATATCACGAAATACTATTTGTGCACAAAGCAGAATTCATAAACGAAGAAGACAAAAAAATAGAACAAACACTAAAAAATGTAGAGGGCAAAGAAAACTTACGCTATGAATGGATAGAAAAAAGCAAAATAGAAGAATATAAAATCCTACCAGGAACAATAAAAGAAATCTTAAAAGAAAACAAAATTCCAGTACATAAAATAAACAATGATTTAAAAAATGAAATTGAACCAAGAGAAGTAGATAATATATTAAACAAAAATGCCAATTCAGAAAAAGAAAAATGCTGTGGATGTATTATAATAAATGATAATAAAGTACTACTAATCAAGCAAATACAAGGACATTGGGGATTCCCAAAAGGACATGTAGAAAAAAATGAAACAGAACTCGAAACAGCAGCAAGAGAAGTGAAGGAAGAAACTAATTTAGATGTAGAAATTGATGCTAATAAAAGATATACAATGGAATATGTAACAGATAAAGGAAAGCTAAAACAAGTAGTGTTATTTGTTGCAAAATGCACAGGAGGAGAAATTAAAGCACAGGAATGTGAAGTTAATGAAATAAAATGGTTAGATTTCGATGAAGCAGTTGAAACAATCACATATGAAAATACTAGAGAATTATTTGAGAAAATACTTAAGGATATAAAAGGTTAAAAAAATAATTAAATATTTATCCACAAAATTGAAACAATATAGAAAAAGTAACAAGGAAACAAAAAACATTCCAGAAAAAGGAGCAATTATCTTTGTAGGAAACCACAAGCACGCATTTGACCCAATAATGGTAATGGCAAACACAAACAGAATAGTACACTACATGGAAAAAGAAAGCCTATTCAAAGGAATACACGGAAAAATTTTTGAAAGCATTGGAACTATAAAAGTACACAGAAACAAAAGTAATCCTGTAGCCATATTAAAAGCAGAAAGAGTACTTAAGCAAGGTGGAGCAGTTGGAATTTTTCCAGAGGAAACAAGAAACAGGACAAACCAAGAACTTTTAAAATTTAGATATGGAGCAGTCAAAATTGCACAAAAAACAAATACACCAATAATTCCATTTGCAATAAAAGGCAACTACAAACCATTCAGAAAAGGCTTATCAATCGAATTTGGAAAACCATTAAATATCAGTAAAATGGAAGTAGAAGAAGCAAATAATTATATTAAGAATGAAGTATTAAACATACTTAGGAAGTAGAAAAGGTTGGAAAAATTAATTTTTTTCAACCGAATTTCTACCTTGAGGAAGGAATGAAATTAAACATGAAAAGGATTTTTATAGTAAACGAAAGTGCTGGAAGAGGAAAAAGCAAAAAAATCATACCAAATATTGAAAACGAATGTAAAAATCAAAACATTGAATTTGAAATTAGATATATAACAAAAGAAAAAAGTGGATATGACATTGCACTTGAATACAAAGATAAGGAATACGTGATATATGTTGTAGGCGGAGATGGAACTTTAACACTTGTGCTACCTGCATTAGTTGGCACAAAAAAAAAACTGGGTATTATTCCATCAGGCTCAGGAAATGATACATATAGAACAATAAAAAATCTACCTAATAAAGAAACACTGATAGATATAGGAAAAATTAATGACAAATACTTCATAAATGTAGCATGTACAGGAATTGATGCTGAAGTAGCAAACAATATTGACAAATTAAGGAATACTATAATACCCACAAGTCAACTATACAATGCAAGCATCGTATATACTTTCATAAAGTTCAAACATAAAAAAATGAAGTTGAAAACCAGTGTAAAAAACATTGAAACGCAATATACAATTTTAAGCATTTGTAATGGAGCGTATTATGGCGGTGGCTATAATATTGCACCAAAATCAACATTAACAGATGGTCTTTTAGATGTCTATTATGCAGAAAAAATGTCAAAAATAAAAATGGTTCCATTAATTTTAAGGCTGAAAAAAGGAAAACATGAAGGAAAAAGAAGAATTCATAAATTTAGAACGAATCACGTGGAATTAGAACTTGATGAAAAAATTACTTTTAATGTTGATGGAGAAAAATTAACGGGAAATAAATTTATAATTGATGTTTTACCAAAATCAATTACATTATTTAATGATAATGATTTTGTGGAAAAAATTTTGAAATAAAAATTGAAATAGAATAAAAGATGGGGGAATAATAAAACTAGAACTATATCCAAGTAAAGCACCAGAAACAGTAAACAACTTTGTAAACTTAATACAAAAAGGATTTTATGATGGACTAATATTCCACAGAACAATTCCAGGATTCATGGCACAAGGAGGAGACCCAGAAGGAACAGGAATGGGAGGTCCAGGATACGGAATAAAAGGAGAATTCAAAGAAAATGGAGTAGAAAACAACATATCACATGTAAGAGGAATCGTATCAATGGCAAGAAGTATGATGCCTAATAGTGCAGGTTCTCAGTTTTTTATAGTAACAGACGACTCAGAATTCTTAGATGGAAAATATGCAGCATTTGGAAGTGTAATTGAAGGAATGGATGTAGTAGATAAAATTGTAAAATCAAGAGTAATTACAAGAAGTCCATTTGGTGGAGGAAAAGATAGGCCAGTAGAACCACCTGTTATGAAAAAAGTAACAGTAGAGACATTTGGTGTAGAATATCCAGAACCACAAAAAATTGCCATCTAAAATAAAACAATATTGTGATGAGCAAAGGGGCTAAGATTTGGCAGACAAAATTTTGAAAAAAATTTTGGATGACGATGAGCGAAAACGCCCAAGATTTGGCAGACAAAATTTTGAAAAAATTTTGGATGACGATGAGCGAAACGAAGTGAAGCGAAAGGAGAAAAAAATTATGTGTACAGCAGCAACATATAAAACAAAAGACTTCTATTTTGGGAGAACACTAGACTATGAATTCTCATATGGAGATGAAATAACAATAACACCAAGAAATTACGAATTCAAATTCAAAGAAAAAGAACCAATAAAAAATCACTATGCAATAATAGGAATGGCATATGTAGCCGAAAACTACCCATTATACTATGACGCAATAAACGAAAAAGGCTTAGGAATAGCAGGACTTAACTTTGTAGGAAACACACACTACAACTCAAAAGAAGAAGGAAAAGATAATATAACACAATACGAATTTATACCATGGATTTTAAGTCAATGTGAAACAGTAAAACAAGCAAAGCAATTAATAGAAAAAATGAACTTTTTAAATGAACCATTTAATGAACAATTACCACTAGCACAATTGCATTGGATTATAGCAGACAAAGATGAAGCAATAACAGTGGAAACAGTAAAAGAGGGAATAAAGATATACGAAAATCCAGTAGGCATATTAACAAACAATCCACCATTTGATAAGCAAATGTTTGCATTAAACAATTATATGAATTTATCACCCAAATCACCTGAAAACAAATTTGCAAAAAATATAGATTTAGATAGATACAGTAGAGGAATGGGAGCAATAGGACTTCCTGGTGATTTATCTTCACAATCAAGATTTATAAGAGCAAGTTTTGTAAAAATGAATTCAGTTTCAAAAGATACTGAAAATGAAAGTGTTAGCCAATTTTTTCACATTCTAAACTCAGTAGACCAACAAAGAGGATGTTGCGAATTAGATGACGGAAAATACGAAATAACACTATATACATCATGTTGCAACACAAATAAAGGAATCTACTATTATACAACATATGATAATCATCAAATAACTGCAGTTGATATGCATAAGGAAAATCTAGACAGTGAGGAATTAATAAGATATTTATTAATAACTGAAGAACAAATAAAAATGCAAAATTAAAAGTATAAAAAGGTTCACTTTAAATAGTGAATCTTTTTATTGAACAATGAGATTTATATAATACGTTATATTATAAAAGCATATATGGACAAAAATATTTTTCAATTAATTTTTTATCTTGATAAGAATACATATTGCTTGTTGATCTTATTATATTCGTTTTTACATTTAAAATACTCTTATTATTTATATTTGCAACATACTTATATACATTTTCCTCCAAATTTTCTAATAATTCTAATCTTTTATTTTTATATATGTATAATATAGTTTCTAATAAATATTTTGTACCTTTATATTTGAAATCAAAACCTATTGACAGTAATTCATTAATAATATATTGTTCTACCCTGTCTGTTTCAAATGATTTGCTTATTTTAGTAACAATGTTATTTAGATTACTATATAGAAATGTGCTATTAATATAAACAGATTCCAAAAATATAGAAGAAGTAATATTTTTTTTTGTCAGAAATTGATTTTTCAAAGATTGCAACGATATTAGACGTACTATCATATATTTCATTTAATATTGTATTTTCAGTTAAATCTAATAAGGAATAATCAAATAATATTAGATTAAATTATGTTTTTTTCAGTGCAGATAGAATTTCTACATTGTTAGTCGCAATACATATTATTTTTAGATTATCTATTTTATTAATAGTATTAAATATATACACTAAATGTTCTAAATTATTACTTATTATTAAAGTTTTAATCTCCATTACTATGCAACCCTATAAAATTATAATACTTATTTGTATTAGAATAAAAAAATAAATAATATGTAGTTTAAAAAAACACTATTCATCACTCCCTAAAAAAATTATACTCTTAAATTGTTAAGGAACAAGTTAAGAAAATAGTTAAGATATAGTTAAGATTTTATAAAAAATTAACTAAAATTCATAAAAACTATTTACTTATATCAAAAAATAGAGTATAATAAGCCAAACTTTTGCTTATTTCACCAAACACAAAAGGAGGAAAAAGAAATAAGTAAAAATATTTTAATCATAGGAACACCACGATGTGGTAAATCAACAATTTCAAATCAATTATTTCAAAGAAACAAAAATTACGAACTATTACGAGGAGATATATTCTCATTAGCACTAGGAATATTATATCGACGAAAAAAAATTTCCCAAATGAAACCAAAAAATGGAATATTAAAATTGGACACCAAAGAAATTAATCTTCCAAATGAGGTAATCACAGAGGTATTTTATGAAATGTTAGATCAAATGGAAATAGACTTAAAAAAAGCAAATAGGAAAATGATATTTGAAACCCATGAAATAAGCATAGAAAATGCCAAAAAACAATTTGAACCATTAGGATTTGACATCTACTGCATGGGAATGCCAAACGAAAATGTAGACAACTTAATGAAACAAATAAGAAAAAATGATGACGATAACGACTGGACTAGAAAAATAGGAAGTGTAAGACTAGAACTTATATGCAACTATATTATTAATTACAGCAAAGAAAATGAAGAAGAATGCAAAAAATACAACGTAGATTTTTTTGATACATCAGGAAACAGAGAAGAAAAAATTGAAGAAATAATAAAAACAATTGAAGAAAAAAGCATTAATAATTAAAGTATATAAAAAGTAATGCTATAACAAAAAATAACACTTCACAGCAAACAAACAATAATTTTATTTGCCGTGAAGTGTAATCAAAAATAGGTGAAAAAGCAAAAGTTTAAAAAAATTATACAATAATCCACATATTGTGATATAATAGTGGAAAAATAAGAAAAAATAATTGCATAGAACCAAGAAGTTCAAGATTAAAAAGGTAAACAAAAGAGGATTACAAAAATGAAAAAGAAAAAACAAAACAAAAATAATTATATGAATAAGCAAATTCAAAAAATAATATCAACATTAATAATATTAATGTTAATAATAGCAAGTTGGGTAATAAACAAACAAGAAAATAAAAACCAAGAAAATCAAATAAATGGAACAAATATAACCGCAGGACAAGCACAAACAATAGAAAATACAGAAACAAACACCACATACAATTTAAGTAACATACCAGAATACACAGACAAAATATACACAGAAATAAACAACAACATACCATACTTTGAAGAAAAAGAGCACACAACGAAAGCATTCGAAAACTACAGTCAACTTGACTCTTTAAAACGATGCGGAGTAGCATATGCAAACATATGCAAAGAAATAATGCCAACAGAAAAAAGAGGAGACATCAGCAATGTAAAACCAACAGGTTGGAAACAAGCAAAATATGACGGAAAATTCTTGTACAACAGATGTCATCTAATAGGATATCAATTAGCAGGAGAAAATGCAAACGAGTTGAATTTAATAACCGGTACAAATTATTTCAATGTTGAAGGAATGTTACCATTTGAAAATAAAGTAGCAGAATACATAGATAAAAACAACAATAATCATGTGCTTTATAGAGTAACACCTGACTTTAAAGGGGAAAACAAAGTTGCCAGTGGTATAGAAATGGAAGCATATTCAGTAGAAGACAACGGACAAGGAGTGCAATTTAATGTGTATGTATATAATGTTCAACCAGGAATAACAATAAATTACCTAACAGGAGAAAGTTCAAAAAATAATGGATAGGATTAGATGAATGCTTAGTTTTAAATGAATATTAAAAAATTGACAGTATGTGAAAGATAAAAAAATACACAATTTTTTGATGCACAAAATAAAAAAGGAGAGAGTTTATTGAAATTAGAAATTTTTAACAAACTAGCAAATGATATAAAAGAAAACAATTTAGTAGAAAATTTTATGCAAGAATTATCAAAACATATTGAAAATTCAAAGGAAAAAGAACAAATGAATACAATAAACAACGAAGAAATCAATAATAATAATGAGATTGAAAAAGAGAATTCACTAGAACAACAAGAAAACCTAGAACAAAATATGGAAGAAAACTGCTTATATCAGGTAGTAGACTTTAGTGCAAAAGGCGTTTTTTTGCTAAACAAGAACACCAACAAAATATTTGAAGAAACAGAAATATCACAAGAACTAAAAGAACAAATACAAAATGATAGTATATTGAGATATAAAAATGGTGAATATGTATATGAAGAAGAATTAACGGAAGAATTTTTTAATAATCTAGAAGACATTGACCAATAAAGAAAAAGTTCAATTCATTTTCAACGAACTTAATATTATAAAAAAAGAAAGGTGATAAAAATGAAAGCATTAGTAATATCAGATATCCATGGATCAGGATACTATGGAGAAAAAATAAAAGAAATAAATGAAAAGGAAAAACCAGACAAAATAATATTATTAGGAGACTTATATTACCATGGACCAAGAAATGACTTAAGCCAAGAATACAACCCAATGAAAGTAGCACAAACACTAAATTCATTAAAAGAAAAGTTATTGGTAGTAAGAGGAAACTGCGACGCAGAAGTAGACGAAACAATATCAGAATTTGAATTTCATGATCACATTTTAATGGAAATAAACGGCAAAAAATTCTACTTTACACATGGACACAAATACAATATAGAAAAAATACCATATGACGACTTTGATATAATGATATATGGCCATATTCATCAAGGATTTATTCAAGAAAAAGAAGGATATATCTTTGCAAACCCAGGTTCTATATCACTTCCAAAGTGCAATACAGAGCATAGTTATATAGTAATTGAAGGCAATAAAATAATATTAAAAAATGTTGATGGAAAAGTTATACAAGAATACGAATTTTAATTGACAATACCCCATAAAAGTGATTTAATAAGCACAAGAAAGGGGGAAAGAATATGAAAAAAATTCTAAAAATTGCATTAATAGTAATATTAATAATTGTACTAGTAGTTGGAGGGTACTGTATAGCCCTAAACACAACAAAAAAACAAGCAATGGATACAGTTGATAAAATGTTCATTGCATTAAAAACAGGAGATGAAGAGCAAATAAAACAATACATCAATATAAAAGATGTAATTGAAGAAAATGAAACATCAGAAGATAACATAGCAGATAATCAAGATATGGAAAAAGCAATGTTAAAAAATCTAAACTATGAGGTAGTATCAACAGATATAAAAATAAATGAATGCACAATGAAATTGAATATAAGTAACAAAAATTTAAAAACGGTATTTGGAAATTATATATCAAAAGCATTTTCTGTAGCCTTTTCTCAAGCGTTTGGTGCAATGACAGAAGAAGAGATGGATGAACAATTAAAACAATATTTTGTAGAGCAATACAATTCTGATGACATTGAAACTGTAACAACAGAAGTTACTATTAATATGAAAAAAGAAGATGGAAAATGGAATATAGACTGCGACGAAGATGCTTTTGTCGATGCAGTATTACCAGGATATAGAGAAGTTGAAGAATCTTTAAATAATATGAATCAAGAATAATAAATCAAAAAGGACATGAAAGTATAAAACTCTCATGTCTTTTTAAGTAAAACTATTTATAAAATTTCCCTTGCCACAAATCTTGTTCTCTCAAAATTTTATCAAAACCATTCAAAACCCACTTCTTATGCAAATTCCACTCCGGAGCAACCAATAAATCCTTAGGAACGTCACCAGAAATTCTATGAATAACAATATCCGGAGAAATATGAGTAACAACATAAGTAAGCGCATCCAAATAATGCTCTAAAGAAATAGGCTCATATTGACCTGCAAAAAACATATCAGCAAGATAAGTATTTTTAACAACATAAGTAGAATGAATTTTCAAACCTTGAATATTATGCTTGTTAATAAAATCAACAGTATCTTTCAAATTCTCAAAATTTTCACCTGGCAAACCAACCATAATGTGAGCAACAACATCAATATTAGCATCATTTAACAACCTAACAGCATCTGTAAAATGACAACTTGAATAACCACGGTTAATTAAATTGCCAGTTTCATCATTAGAAGTTTGCAAACCAAGTTCAACACAAACATAATATTTATCTTTGTATGACTTCAATAAATTAACAATATCTGCATTTATACAGTCAGGCCTTGTAGCAACTTCTAAACCAACAATTCTATCATCAATTAAAGCAGCGTCATATTTAGCTTTTAGCATATCCAAAGAATCATATGTGTTTGTAAAATTTTGAAAATAAGCGATAAATTTATTAGCACGTTTACTACGATAACTATTAAAGTAATTTTTAACTTGATTACTAATTTTTTCAGTTATAGTGTTACCAAAACCACAACGTATTAATTCACCAGAACCTTTTTCACTACAAAAAATGCATCCTTTTGTGGATATAGTTCCATCTCTATTAGGACAGGTAAAGCCTCCATCAATACAGATTTTTAAGGTTCTTTCTCCAAATTTTTCTTTTAAATATTTGTTTAAATGTTTATATCTTTCTTTATCTTCCATAATAGTTACAGTATAGCAAAAAAATTTCTTAAAAGCAAATTTTTACACCAAAAAATTTGAAATATAATAAAATATGTGCTAATATGTATTTAGTAATTGAAAAACAAGTCGAGTAACAATTAAACCGAAAAAGACTAGGAGCATACCAAAGTGTTCCTAGTTTTTTTTCTTTATAATCAAAAAAACACTTTAAAAATTTCAAAAAAGTGATATAATACAACCGTAAAAAAATAAAAACACAACCAAAAAAGGAAGGTGATACAAATGATACAACTATTTGAAATCAAGAAAAAAGTAAAACAAATGAAAAACACAGACAAAGAGTTACTAGAAAAATACACAGAAACATCAAAGAAAAACAAAGAAGAAATACTAAAAGAATACAACACAAAAGAAGAAGGACTAACACAAAAAGAATACCAAAAAAGATATGAAAAAAACGGACCAAACATAGTAGTAAAAAACGAAAAAAAGAGTTGGCTGGAATTTTTTATAAAATCATTCAATGATAAATTCATATATATATTACTTTTGCTAGCAATAATAGACTTTGCACTATCAGACAAACTAGGAGCAGGAATAATAGTAGGAATAGCAGTAGTAAGCGCATTCATAAAATTCTGTCAAAACTACTCAACATACAAATTCAATCAAAAACTAAAAGCACAAATATATTCAAGCACAAATGTGGTAAGAAACGGAAAAGAAAAAGAAGTAAGAGTAGAAAACATAGCAATAGGAGACATCATAAAACTAAATGCAGGCTCAATAATACCAGCAGATGTAATACTAATAGAAAGCAAAGACTTATTCTTGAACCAATCAGTATTCACAGGAGAAAGTGTATTAGTTGAAAAAACAACAACACCAAATGAACCAAAAGGAATATTTGATATAAACAACATATGTTTAATGGGCTCAAGTGTAGTCAGTGGAAGCGGAACAGCAGTTGTAATACAAACTGGATTTGACACATATTTAGGAAGAATGAGCAAAGAAATAGACAACAAAAAAGAGATAACAAACTTCGAAAAAGGAATGAACAACATCACAAAACTACTAATAAAATATATGGTAGTAGTATCAATAGCAGTATTTGTAATATATGCATTCATAAGACACAATCTAATGGAAGCATTGCTATTTGCACTATCAGTAGCAGTTGGAATAACGCCAAGTATGTTACCAATGATAGTAAATGTAAATCTAACAAAAGGAAGCAAAACTCTAGCGAAAAAGAAAACATTAGTAAAAAATATACAGTCAATTCAAAACTTAGGAGCAATTGACATCTTATGTACAGACAAAACAGGAACATTAACACAAGATAAAATAACATTGCAAAAATACATAAATGTAATGGGAGAAGAAGACTTAGACATCTTAAAATATGCATATCTAAACAGTTACTATGGAACAGGAATAAAAAATTTAGTAGACAAAGCAGTAATAGCATATGGAAATCAACACAAAATCAAGCAAGTTCTAAAAGAATACGAAAAAGTAGACGAAATACCATTTGACTATACAAGAAAAAGAATGAGTGTTGTTGTAAAAAGTGAAGACGGCTACAGAATGCTTACAAAGGGCGCAATAGAAGAAATTTTAAAATGTTGCAAACAAGTAAAGTATAAAGACGAGATAATTCCAATAACAGATGATTTAATAAAGCAAATAGAAGTAAATGCAAACAATTTATCAAATCTAGGAATGCAAGTAATAGCATTAGCAACGAAAAAAGAATATCCAGGTGTAAATGTTTTTAACAGTAATGACGAAAGTGAAATGACATTTGTAGGATATGTTGCATTTTTGGATCCACCAAAAAAAGATGTAAAGAAGACAATAAATGATTTAAGAAAAATTGGAGTAAAAACAAAAATTCTAACAGGTGACAATGCATATGCAACAAAAAATATATGCAATACAGTAGGATTAAGATCTGACAGAATAATTACAGGTGTAGAATTAGACAAAATGTCAGACGAAGAATTAGAAAAAGCAGTAGAAGAAGTTGATGTTTTTGCAAGATTAAACCCATTGCAAAAAGAAAGAGTAGTAAAAACATACAAGAAAAACGGCCATGTAGTAGGATATATGGGAGACGGCGTAAATGATGCACCATCACTACATACAGCAGATGTAGGAATTTGTGTAGACTCTGCAACAGACATAGCAAAAGAAGCAAGTGATATAATATTACTTGAAAAAAGTTTGCAAGTAATATATGATGGAGTAATAGAAGGTAGAAAAGTGTATGGAAACATTATAAAATACATGAAAATGGCATTAAGTTCAGACTTTGGAGATGTATTTAGTATATTAATAGCAAGTATCTTTTTACCATTTTTGCCACTATTGCCAATACAAATGTTAATACAAGACTTTTTATATGACATATCACAAATAGCAATACCATATGATGATGTAGACAAAGAATTTTTGGAAAAACCAAGAAAATGGGATACAAAAGGACTTGGCAAATTCATGAATGTAATGGGAATTACAAGTTCAATAACAGATGTAATAGCATTTGTAGTATTTTGGTTTGTATTTGGCTACAACAGTGTAGACAAACAATCTTGGTTCCAAACAGCGTGGTTTGTAGAATGCTTGATAAGTGAAACAATGATAATTCACTATGTTAGAACTGCAAAAATGCCATTCATAGAATCAAGAGCAAATAAATTTTTAACAATATCAACATTAATAACTATTGCAGGAACAATAGTTACACCGATATTATTACACAATGTTGGAACATTTAATTTTGAAATTTTACCAGGAAAATATTATGCGTTTGTAGTATTATTACTTATAATATATACCGTACTTGTACAAAGTATTAAGAAAGTATATATTAAAAGAAATGGTGAGTGGCTATAAAAAAACGGGATTGGGGGACGGGTCTCTAATCCCGAAAAAATATAAAAAAATAGGGATTAGAGACCCGTCCCCTAATCCCGAAAAAATATAAAAAAAAAATAGGGATTAGAGACCCGTCCCCCTAATCCCTAAAAAAGGAGAAAAATATGGAAGAATGTAAAATAAAGAATTTATACAATTTAGATGAAACAATAGCAAAAAAAATATTTGATGGAGCAACATACCCATGGGAGGTATTGCCAAAAATAAATGATTTCATAATAGAATTAGGAAATACACTAGACCCAGAAGAATATGACAAAGTAGGAGATGATGTATGGATTGCAAAGTCTGCAACAGTAGCACCAACTGCATACATACATGGACCAGCAATTATAGGAAAAAATGCAGAAATAAGACATTGTGCATTTATAAGGGGGAAAGCAATAGTTGGCGAAGGTGCAGTGGTAGGAAATTCAACAGAATTAAAAAATGTAATTCTATTTAACAAAGTTCAAGTACCTCATTATAACTATGTAGGAGATTCAATTTTGGGATATAAATCACACATGGGAGCAGGCTCAATAACATCAAATGTAAAATCAGACAAAAAATTAGTAGTAGTAAAAAATGATAAAGAAAAAATAGAAACAGGACTAAAAAAATTCGGAGCGATGTTAGGTGATGAAGTAGAAGTAGGATGTGGTTCAGTTCTAAATCCAGGAACAGTAATCGGTAGTCATAGCAACATATATCCATTATCATCTGTGAGAAAAGTAGTACCTGCAAATAGTATATACAAAAATCAAAATGAAATTGTAGAGAAAATCTAGAAAAAAGGACATTCCATAAAATTGCTTATTACACTTCATAGCAACCAATAATTTTAGGTGGCCATGAACTGTAATGATTGATAAACAAGTAAAACAGGAATGTCTTTTATATTAATTTGAACATTTCAGAAAGGAAATAAAAAATGAAAAATACTGAAACAATATTTTTTAAAGCCCAAGATGGAGTAATATTAAATGGAATTATGTATAAAAACACAAATAAAACTGCGAAAATAATAATATCAGTACATGGAATGGCAACAAATTGCATCAAAAAAAGAGACGAAATAATAGCCCAAAAGGCAAACGAAATCAACATTGATTTTTTGGCATTTAATAATAGAGGACATGACCTAGTAAATTACATAAAAAAGGAAAGCGAAGAAAAACCGGAACTTGCAGGTACTGCATATGAAGAAATAGCAGAAAGTTACGAAGATATTGTAGGAGCCATCAATTATGCAATAGAACAAGGCTACAAAGAAATATATATCATTGGGCATAGCCTAGGGTGTACAAAAACAATATACACATATAACAAATTAATTGAAGAAAATGAAAAAGGAATACTAGAAAAAATAAAAGGAATAATCTTACTTTCATTAGTAGATATACCACTTGCCATCCAAGTATATTTAAAAGATGACTTTCCTGTAATGGTAACCTATGCTAAAAATATGAAAAGAGAAAAAATGGAAAATCAACTAATGCCTGCAGAAAGTTTTATACATCCTATCAGTGTAAAAACGTTTTTAAGATATGCTATTGAAAACAAAGACATAGACTTTGCAAAGTTTTCAGATAAAAATTACAATTTTGAAGAACTAAACAATATTAAAGTACCATTATTTATGAGATGGGGAAATCAAAGAGAATTAATTATTCAAGAAGCGGACAAACTATGCGAACAATTAAAAGGAAAAATAAAAAATGATAAATTAGATATTGGTTATATTGACGGCGCAGACCATAGTTATACAGGAAAAGAAGAAATCTTGGCAAATGAAATACAAAATTTTTTAAAAGACTAATATAATCGAAAAATGTCAAAAATAAAAAAATATTTTAAGACATAAAGTCGAACTATAAAGAAAAATAAAAAAACATAAAAAAATAGAAAATTTAATGTCAAAAATTGCGATGAAAAATCCTTGCAAACCATTGAAATTAGTAGTAATATTAATACGTTGCAACAAAAGAAAAATAAAAAGGGGGATTTTTTTGAAAACGTTTTTTGGCAGTGTATTTATTAAAAAAGAGTTACTGAATGAGTCAGGAATAAAACATCCAATAAAATTGGAGTATTACAAACAAATAAATGAAGATGTAATAAAATCATTTGAAAAAACAAAATATGGAATAGAAATAGTAAAAACTGAATATAGACCAGATTGTACTAAAGTTGAAAACAAAAGTATAAAATATGTTACTAATGATGAAATAGAAGCAAATGAAATATTAAATATTTTTAAAGAAAATCAAGTTACTCCAATTAATTCAGAAGAAGTAATAATGGATTTATTTAGAAAAAAATTTTAATGTCTTTTTGTATCCAAAAGGACATTTTTTTTCTGGATTTATTAGAAAAAACTTGCAAAATATGAAAAAATGTTCTAGAATACTTAAAGATATAATAAAAACAGAGGAGGAAACATGGCGGATAAATTAATAATAGTAGAATCACCTGCAAAAGCGAACACAATAAAAAAATTTTTAGGAGGCAGTACAAAAGTTGTAGCCTCAATGGGACATATACGAGATTTACCAAAATCAAAATTAGGTGTGGATATTGAAAATGACTTTGAACCTGAATATATAAATATCAGAGGAAAAGGAGATTTAATAAAATCTTTAAAAACAGACGCTAAAAAGGCAAAAAAAGTTTATTTAGCAACTGACCCCGACCGTGAGGGTGAAGCAATAGCATGGCACCTAGCAAAAATATTAGAAGATGACAAAGATAAAATAACAAGAGTCACTTTTAATGAAATTACAAAATCAGCAGTAAAAAAAGCAATAAAAGAACCAAGAAATATCGACTTAAATACTGTTGATGCACAACAAGCAAGAAGAGTTTTAGACAGAATAGTTGGATATAAAATAAGTCCATTACTATGGAAAAAAGTAAAAAGAGGACTCTCAGCAGGTAGAGTTCAATCTGTTGCAGTAAAACTAATAGTAGACAGAGAAACAGAAATCGAAAACTTTATTCCACAAGAATATTGGAACATATATGCAAACCTAAAAGACGAAAAATCCAAAAAAGAATTTGAAGCGAGATTCTATGGAAAAAACGGAAAGAAGCAAGAAATCAATTCAAAAGAACAAGTTGACCAAATCTTAAAAGACATAGAAAAAGCAAAATACATAGTATCAGAAATCAAAAAAGGTGAGAAAAAGAGAAATCCAGCACCACCATTTACAACAAGCACAATGCAACAAGAGGCTTCAAGAAAATTAGGATTCACATTAAAGAAAACAATGTCTGTTGCACAAACATTATATGAAGGTGTAAAAATAGCAGACAGAGGAACTGTAGGTCTAATCACATATATGAGAACAGACTCTACAAGAATATCAGAAGAAGCCAGAGCGGCAGCAAAAACACACATTGTATCAACATATGGTGAAGAATTCTATGAAAATAGGTATTACAAAACAAGTAAAGATGCCCAAGACGCTCACGAAGGTATAAGACCAACATATTCAGATATCGAACCTGACGACATAAAAGGCGACTTAAGTAAAGACCAATATAAATTATACAAACTAATTTATAACAGATTTATGGCAAGTCAAATGAAACCTGCAGTATATGACACAATAGCAGTAAATATTAAAGCAAATGATTATGACTTCAAAGCAAATGGACAAAATCTAAAATTCAAAGGATTTATGATTTTATATGTTGAGGGAACAGACGAAAAAGAAGAACAAGAAGAAGGAATGTTACCAGATTTAGACGAAAATCAAGAAGTAAAATTAATCAAAATAAATCCAAAACAAAGTTTTACAGAACCACCTGCAAGATACACAGAAGCAAGTTTGGTAAAAGCATTAGAAGAAAAAGGAATAGGAAGACCAAGTACATATTCGCCAACAATTACAACAATTTTGGAAAGAAGATATATAGAAAAAGAGCAAAGACAATTAGTACCAACAGAACTTGGGAAAATAGTAAACAAACTACTTACAGAAAACTTTGCAGATATTGTGAATGTGGAATTTACGGCCAAAATTGAAAACGAATTTGACGAAATTGCAGAAGGAAAAGAAAAATGGAAAAAAATAATTAGGGAATTCTATGGACCATTTGAGCAAGAACTTGAAAAAGCAGAAAAAGAACTTGAACATGTGCAATTAGTTGACGAAGTGTCAGATGTACAATGTGAAAAATGTGGAAGAATGATGGTTTACAAATATGGAAGATATGGGAAATTCTTAGCATGTCCAGGATTTCCAGAATGTAGAAATGTAAAACCAATAATAGAAACAATTGATGTTCCATGTCCAAAATGTGGAGCAACTGTTCAAGTCAGAAAGACAAAAAGAAAGAGAAATTACTATATTTGCGAAAATAATCCAGCTTCATGTGATTATATTTCTTGGAACAAGCCAAAGCCAGGTGAAAAATGGAATCCAGAAGAGGCGGAAGAAGTGAAAAAAGAAACAGAAAAGAAAACAAGAACAACTAAAAAGTCTTCAACAAAAAGAAAGACAACTGCAAAAAAAACAAAAAGTAAAAAATAAAAGAACGGGATTGTGGGGACGTACCTTCAATCCCGTAAAATTTTGAACCGCAACATTGAGCCGCTTTTGAGGAATTTTATTTTTAAAAACTATTGACAATATTTAGAATATTTGGTATCATATTAATTGCTTTTGAATATAATTAAATATAACAAAGAGCAAAAATGCAGGTATAGTTTAGTGGTAAAACATAACCTTGCCAAGGTTAAGTTACG
>OJMI01000283.1_pt1 | contig 70452 bp, 88 predicted proteins | sample 1597131 | NCBI WGS metagenome assembly OJMI01 (sample SAMEA2452116, study PRJEB22498) | human gut metagenome | reverse complement strand
AATAGGAATAGATATAGATGGAGTTTTAACTGATATAGAACAATGGCAATTAGACTATGGAAGTAAATTTTATTATGAAAACTATGGTTTAGGAATAAAAAATTATAAAGGATATGAAACTAATGAAATATTTGATGTAGATATAAAATTAGATGATGAATTTTGGAATAAATATTTTCGAGATTATTCAATTAATGTAGAAGCAAGAAAATTTGCAAATGAAGTAATTGATAAATTAAAAGAAGATGGACATGAAATTTATATAATTACGGCTAGAGGTTCTTTTTTAAGCCATTCAGCAGATGTAATGACAATAGAAGAAAATAGAAATATTGTATTAAATTGGCTAAAAATTAATCAGATACATTATGACAATATAATCTTTAGTCCAGAAGATAAATTGGAAATATGCAAACAAAATAATATAGATTTAATGATTGAAGATAAGCCTAAAAATATAAATACAATTTCTAATGAAATACCTGTAATTTGCTATCATGCAAATTATAATGAGCAATGCAATGGAAAGAATATTTATAGATGTTATAGTTGGTATGACATATATAGAAAAATAAAAGAAATACAAAAACATTAAGAGGTAAAAGATGAACATAGGAATAGATATAGATAATGTAATATCAAATTTTGATGAAGTATTAAAAAAAGAATTTTTAATACATGACAAAGAACTAAGAAATACAGGAATAATTAACCCAGAAGCACATATGACAAAAGGAATGTTTGACTGGACTGATGATGAAATATGGACATTTTATTTAGAAAATATAGGAAGAATAACTCCTAGTCTAGATGTAATTGAAGGTGCGAAAGAATATATTGAAAAACTAAAAAATGATGGACATATAATAGTAATTATTACAGGTAGAGATAATGGAGAATATAAAGATCCATATACTATGACAAAAAAATGGCTAAAAGAAAAAGGAATAGTATATGATAAATTAATATTCACAAACGGATATAAAAATGGAAAACAAGGTAAGGCAGAAAAATGTTTAGAAAATGACATTGATGTAATGATAGACGATTCAGCCAGAATTTGTAGAGAATGTTTTCAAAAAAATATTCCTACACTTATAATGGATAAGCCTTCTAATAGAGATGAAACAGAAATAGCAAGAGTTCATAATTGGAAAGAAATTCATGAATTTATTACAAATTATAAAAAAGAAAAAGTAAATGTAATATTAGACACAGACACATATAATGAATGTGATGACCAATTTGCACTAGCATATTTATTGAAAAATCAAGAGAAGTTTAATATCGAAGCAATAACAGTAGCACCATATTCACATCAATCAAGGAATGTGTCAGTAAGAGAAGGACAAGAATTAAGTTATAACGAAATTTTAAAAATATGCAAATGGTTAAATTTTAACATAAATAATAAAGTATTCAAAGGTTCAATGGAGTATGTACAAAATGGATATGATGAAACTAATGACGCTGTAAATAAAATTATAGAAATTGCAAGTAAAAATAAAAAGACATATATTTTAGCAATTGGAGCAATTACAAATATTGCTTTAGCAATTAAGAAAGAACCTAAAATAATTGATAAAATAGAAGTTATATGGTTAGGTGGAAATGAAGTAGGATATAAAGATAATTTGGAATGTAATTTCAGACAAGATGTAGAAGCAGTTAAAATTGTATTAGAATCACAAGTTAAATTAACTATAATACCTTGCAAGGATATAGCATCTAATTTAAGAATCGATATTAATACTTTAAAAGAAAGTTTAGGTAATAAATCAGAATTATGTAATTATTTAATAGATAGATTTTACGATGATGGATATCATGGCATACAAGAATCAAGAGTTATATGGGATATTTCAGTTATTGCATATATGATAAATAAGAATTGGTTTGAAACTAAAGAAATAAGTTCTCCAAATATAAAAGAGGATACTTCTTATGAAATAACTCAAAACAAGCATAATGTAACTTTTGTAACAAAATTGAATAGAGATAAAATATATGAAGATTTATTTAATAAATTAGGAGCAATAAATGAAGTATAATGAAATGAAACAGGCTGTAAAACTATTAAGTAAAGAATGGAATTTAGGAAAAAAAGAAGCAGGAGCAGACAATGATATTTGTGCTTGGATATATTTATTTGATGTTTTACAAGAAAGTGAAAAAATAATAAAATATAAAGATGGAAGCAAACTTATAGGATTTTGTGGTTACTCAAAAGAATGTTCAAACAAACATAAATTATCTAAAAAGTTTTATGGTTTTGTAAAAAATAGATTATATAAAAGCAAAAGTATAAAGAATTTAAAAGCATTTAAAGAGTATGAAAATAATTATAATTATATTCCAGAAGAACTTAAAAATCACTTTGATGGAGAGGTTTCAATATTAATAGTAGATGAAGATTATAGAGGAAAGAAAATAGGAAAAAAACTTTTATTAGATGTATTTGAGCTTGCCAAAAAAGATAATATGAAAAATATTCAGATAGTAACAGATGAATCATGCAATTATAAATTTTATGAAAGTTTAGGATGTAAAAAGGTATATGAAACAATAGTTGAAAACAAAGAAATAGAACAACTTGGAAATGGATATACCGAAAAAGCATTTATATATGAAAAGAAATTATAAAAGCGTAGGAGAAAATAAATATGAAATTAACAAGTAAAGAAGCAAGAAATATATTAGAAAATGCAAGAAAACACACTGAAGAAGATAGATGGATAGACCATTGCATTTATGTTGGAAATACTGGAGCCAAAATCGCAGAAGCATTAAATGAAAAAGGTCATAATGTAGATGCTGAAAAAACAAGAACATTAGGTTATGTACATGATATAGGAAAAATGATAGCATTACCATATGGACATGAAATAAATGGTTTTAATTATATGAAAGAACAAGGATATGATGAAGAATATTATAATATATGTATAACTCATTCATATCTAAATAACGATATTAATTGTGTTGCAGGAGGAGTCAAAAATCCAGATGAAGATCCATTTATAACAGAATTTGTAAAAAAACATAAATATTCTATAGAAGAAAGAATAATAAATCTATGTGATTTGATGTGTCCACCAGGAGGAAAGGTATATACAATAGATAAAAGATTAATAGATTTAATTTTAAGAATAGGAGCATATTCAAATACACAATATCATATAAAAGAAACATACAAACTAAAAGAATATTTTGACAGTTTATTAGGATATAACTTATATGATTTATTTCCAGAAATAAAGAATAATTTATAGTAAATTGGAGAAATAAAATGAATAGATTATTAAGAATAGGTTTTGATACATTTTTAACATCTGTAACTCCAATTTTAGGATGGTTTTTACTTGGAATATTAGTGGATAAAAATTTAATCAATATATTTTCATTAATATACCCGATGCAATTTGTTATAAGTGCAATACAAAGTATTTTTGGAACAGGTGCTAATATAAGTTCAATTAGAGATAAAAATAAAAATAGTGTTTTTTCTGGGGTGGTATTAGGTTCTGGTATAGGATTGATAATACTAGGGTGCGTTGCAATAAACATAGATAAATATATAACTTTTATGAACATGGATATTGATACATATAAAATATTTGGAGTATATGCTGTTATTCAAATGTTTTTTCAATTATTATTAAATTTATCTTTGTGTAAGTTGTATTTTGAAGAAGAAAATAAAAGAGCTAACAAATATAGTTTGCTATTCAATTTAATAAATTTTTCTTCATTAATTATAATGAGTTTAATAACAAAAGAACAAATAAAAATTGTTGGAATTTCAGTAATATGTATGAGTATTTTTGTTGTTATTATGATGTTTAGAATAGTAGAAAAAACAAAATTTAAAATTAATATAGTAAATTGTATTAAATATGATTCTGTATATTTGTTTGCAGAAATTAGTATGTTTATAATTTATTTGTTTGGTTTTAAAAATTCATTTGATTTTGGTGAAAAATATATTTTAGCAACATCATTTGCAACTTTAATAACAGATACTCAATGGGATATTGCTTATGCAATAAAAACAGTAGCACAAATTGATATTACTAAAAAAGAATTTTCATATAAAGAACATATAAAAAATAGTAGAAAATTAGTATGTTTGTTAATTATATCAAGTATTATAATGGGTATTATATTATATCCAAGTTATAAGGTAGATATAATGGCAACATCAATCATAGTAAGTATAGAATTGGTAAGTTTATATATGTATCCAATTTATTTAACAAAATTAACATACATACAACTTGAACATTCTGCTGTAAAAGCAACTATTAGTAAACAAATTGCCAATATAATTAGAATTTTTTGTTCTTTTATATCATCTCCATTTTGCACATCAATTGGACTAGCAGTTTCAGTTATATATCAACTAGTATCTACACAGTATATAATTGAAAAAAATAAAATTAATATGGAAATGAAATAAAATCATTGCCACTCATTTGAGAGATAAAACTAGAGAAAAATTGAAGAGTGATGAGATAAATAATGTCTTAGTTGTAGAAGATGGATATGCATTTGAAATATAAAAATTAGGAGTAAATAAATGAGAATAGGGATAGATATAGATGATACTTTAACAGATATAAAAGACAAATTAACAAATGCTGCAAAAGAATATGCAATTAGTCTTAATAAAAATGTAGAAAATAAGAATCATAAGATAGTAGATATATATAATAATGGTAACATATATCAGAAATTATTTGATTTTAGTTATGATGAATTAAAATATTTTTTAGGAACTATACAAGAAGAAATTACTAACAATGCACTTCCAAGAAATGATTGTGTTGATATAATAAAAAAATTACATAAAGAGGGTCATGAAATATATATTATAACTGCAAGAGATTCTGAATTTCATAAAGATCCATATATTCAAAGTGAAACTTGGCTAAATGAAAATTCTATATATTTTGATAAATTAATTGTTAATGCTAGAGATAAAGCAAAAGTATGCGTAGAAAATAATATAGACTTATTAATTGATGATAGTATAAGTAATTGCTCAAGTGTATATAATTGTGGAATTGAAGCAATTATGATTAGTAATGAAAAAAATAGTAACAACGAAATAAAAACATTTTATAATTGGAAAGAGATATATAATTACATAAACGAAATGGAGTAGCAAATGAAAAAAATAAAAAATGAAAATCAAATATTAATAATGTTAGCTTTTTTTAGTATATCAGTTGGACTATGGGGAAATTTTAGACAACTATGGCTACAAGATAATAATTTTGCTGTTACTAATATAAGCAATATATTAAGTATAGGAACATTTATAAGTGTTATAATTATTGGCTTAATAGGAAAATACGTAAAACTAGATAGATTAAAAAATACATTGGTAATAGTGTTATTAGTAAAATTAGTAAATATGTTTTGGTTATATTTTTTAAATAGGACAGGACCGGTAGAACTAATTAGATTATCAATAATAATAGATATTGTAACAGAATATATAATAATCACAAGTATTTACCCATTAATAACAACGATTGTAAAAACAGGAACAATATATAGTAAAAGAAGATTAACAGAATATTTATTTAGAGATATTGGAATTTTATTTGGAGGAGTATTTATAGGTAAAAGTATAGCGGGATTACTTGTAAATTATAATGCATGTTTACTTATAGCAAATATCTTTTTACTATTTTCGTTATTGGTATTATTAAATATAAAAGTTACTAATTCTGCTGATATAGATGAATATAAAGAAATTTCTTCAAAATATATTTTTAAAGATAAGCTTTTAATATTGTATTTGATTTATACACTAATCGGAACAATTGCAATGTCAACAGCTCTTGGACTAAAAATGCTTACACTTACCAATTATTTTCAATTTAGTGATAGTGTAGCGACTAATTACTTATTAATTATTGGACTACTAGCAGATATTTTTGGAATTATAGCATTAAAATACTTAACACCTAAAAATGATTATTTAACTGTAACAATAAAATTTGGAATAAGATTTTTAGGATATGTAATAGCATTTATATCAAATAATATGATGATTACATTAATTGCAATTACTTGGTCTATATTTATTTCAACAGCATATGAAAATATTTGTGATGCTGTATATATTAATAGATTAGAAAATAAATATCAATTAAGTTTTTCAAATATATGCCATATAATTAGATTTTTAGGAGAGGCAATAGGAGTATTTCTTTGTGGTATAATGTATGAAATTGGATTAAGATATATGTTTGGATTATCTGCTTTATTTATGATATTCCAAATAAGTATAGCTTATTATATGATATATTTAAGAAAAAGAGAAACTTAATTAATAGCATTAGAGCATTTATTATGGATACACCGTATAATAGAGATACTAATGAATTCAAACGATACTACAAAAGTATTTACGATTGATAAAAGATTTATTAGAACATAATTTATATGATTTATTTCCAAAGATAAAAGAAAATTTGTAGAAGTATTATTATAGTAAAATAAAAAATGAAAGAAGTGAAACAATTGGAAAATAAAAAAATAGATTTAAGTAGTATAAAAGTTGCAATTTTTGATTTTGATGACACACTAGCTATTCATAAAGATAAAGATTATTTAAAACATCGTAATGAAAATGAAGAAAATCTTTTAAATTATTACTTAAATGCTTATCTAAATCCAGAATCTTTTTATGAGACTATTGAACCATGTTCAATATCCGATTCATTACAAAATTTGATTAAAACATTTGAAACAAAGGGTGTAAAAATATATTGTGTATCTGGAATGAAATTTTCATTTCATCTAAAAGCGAAAGAAAATTTTGTACATAAATATTATAGTAATGATATAGAAGTAATTTCAGCACAATCTCAAGAATTAAAGTGTGATGCTGTTAAAATTATTAAGCGTATTAACAATTGTGATTTTAATGAAATTATATTTATAGATGATAATAAAGAAAATATTATCAGATTTAATAATATGGGAATACATGCATGGACGCCTGAAGAATTTGAACAGTTAATATAATAATTAACAGGAGAAAATAAATGGAACAAGAAACAAAGAAAATAAATAGAAGTATAAAAATATATCCGTTGTTTGCATCATTTACAGGTGATTTAATATTCTTCGTACCAATAGACACATTATTTCTAACATTGGTAAAAGGATTAAATGCCAGTCAAATAACGGCAATGACAATGGTCGCATTAATAATATGCATAGTATTTCAAAAAGTAATATTATCAATTGTAAAAAAGATAGGAAATGTAAATTCATTAAGACTAGGAGCAACTATGTTGTTGATTGCATCATTAGTATTAACATTTGGAAAATCGTTTATTGCAATGTTATTATATAAAAGCATACATGAATTAGCAGTTATGTTTTTAAATATGGATGAAATAATTTTGAAAAATAATTTAAAAGCTGTAAGTAGAAAAGACGATTATTTTAAAATAAGAAATAAATCAAAGATTATTTATGCTATTATAACGTTATTCACAGCATTAGTAGCAGGAAAAATGTTTAATGTAAATCATTATTTACCAATGTATTTATCAATAATAATATATGTATTGGTATTAGGAACGTCATTTTTATATTATGAGGCAAAAGTAGAGGAAGAACTAGAAACGAAAAAAGAACATAAAAAACTAAAGATAACATCAATAATATTCTATGTAATATTATCAAATGCAGTATTTTATTCAATAATAAAAATGGGACAAAACAATAGTAAATTATTTATGCAATATGATTTTCAAAAATTCTTATCTGTTGAAATGGTAACATACTACATAACAACAATAGTATTTATATCAAGAATAGCAAGATTAGCAGGCAATGTAATATTTGGAAAGGTATATTCAAAAATAAAAGATAAAATGAGCGTTGTTCTAACAATATGTTTGGCATTAGCATTTTTATTATTGATTATAGGACACTTTATAGAATCGGCGTTCATTTGTAAAGTGATAATTATGTCTTTAGGATTTTTCTTAATATTAGCGATAAGAGATTCATTCCAAACATATATAGAAGATGTTGCCTTGACTATTTCAAATAAAGAGGAACAACAAGAAATTATAATTAAAATTGAAGTTTATAGAAGATTAGGAACATTAATATTAAGTGCTATTTTTACATTAATATTGATGAAATATGAACTAATTGTAATAGAATTTATTTTATTGGGCTTAAGTAGTATTGAAATATTTATTAATAAAAGACTATGTAGTAAGTTAGCAAATTATAGTATAGTAGCAAAAAATGGATAGAAAATTAAATGCTATCTATTTTCAGTTAAATTTGTAAAAAAATACCTGTTGAACATATACTTCTAAATAATGTATAATCTATTTAAGAGGTGCAATAACTATGAGAATAATAAAAAAATATGGGAAAGAATTATTATATAAAGAATTAAGAAAAAGTTACAATTTTTTTATTAAAGAAGCAAACACAAATAAAAAAAGCAAGGGATATGGACTAATAAGAGATAAAACAATATTAGCTGATAATATTGCAAGTATAGCATCAGTAGGATATGGTTTAGCAGCATTAGTTATTGGAGTAGAACATAATTGGATAAAATACGATAAAGCCTATGATAGAGCAAACAGAACACTAGAAACCTTTATAAATAACGTAGAAGGAAAAAATGGATTTTATTATCATTTTGTAAATATGCAAACAGGGAAAAGAGAATGGAATTGTGAAATATCAATAATAGATACAGCAATTTTTATATGTGGTGCTATAACTGCAGGTGAATATTTCGGAAAAGAAGTAAAAAATAAAGCAAATATCTTATATAAAAGAATAAATTGGGAATGGTATAGAAACAAAACAAACAATTTATTTTATATGGGATATAAACCTGAAAAAGGATTTTGGGAACAATGGGATGGATATGCTGAACAATTAATGATGTATGTATTAGGAGTTAGTTCACCAACATATCCAATAGATAAAAGTATGTATTATGAATTTAATAGAAAAAAGAAAGATTATAAAGATATAAAGGATATAATATATACATATTGTGGAACATTATTTACATATCAATATTCACATGCATGGATTGATTTTAGAAATTTAACAGATATTAATGGAGTTAATTGGTTTGAAAATTCAATAAAAGCGACAAAAGCAAATAGAGAATATTGTATAGATAATAAGAGCAAATTTAAAACTTATGGAGAAAATTACTGGGGATTAACTGCTTGTCTTTCTCCTAAAGGGTATATAGGACCAGGAGCTGAACCATGTGATACCAATTTAGAAATAGAAAACGATGGAACAATATCTCCATGTGGTGCAATTGGCTCAATAGTATTTACACCTAAAGAAAGCATACAGTCCATGGAATATTATTATAATACATTTAGAAAATTGTGGGGAAAATACGGTTTTAAAGATGGCTTTAATTTAGAAGGGAAAAAAGGCTGGTTTGCAAGAGAATACATAGGAATTGATAAAGGAATAGGAATGTTAATGATAGAAAATTATTTAAATGAAACTATATGGAAATATTTTATGAAAAATGAGTATGTCATTAAAGGATTAGAAATGTTAGAATTTACTGATACCAAATCAGAAAATTTGAAATTAAACAAAGTATAATTTGGAAGAAATTACAAATGAAATAGTATATAAAAATTGATATAATATATGTAGATGTGTAATATCACATAATAGTAGTAACAAATAACCAAAATGTTTTAACTAAAATGGAGGTATTAAGATGAAAATTTGTATTTTACGGAGAGATGGAGAAAACGTTCATAATGGAATGGCAGAAGTGATGTTTACGATAACAGAGAAATATTTTGGAAGAAAAGAATTATTTTTAGATAAAAACGAAAAAGAATTTACACAGATGATTACTTTTTCTGTTTCTGATAATGAAGATTCGTCTAATATAGTCCAATTTATAATTGCAGTATCGGAAATTAATCCATTATATACTGTGAGAATTTTGAAGTAAAAGCAAAGAAGAACTCTAACCTATCAAATACTTGATTAGAGTTTTTATTTTTTACTTTGAATGAAAAATGCTCTTTTCAATTTCTGCCATACACTCATTAGCAATACTTGCAACAGCTGACCATGAACCAACCTGTGTAGAAATAGGTTTTACCATACTGTACAATTCTGATATTGTTTTAATTGCTTCATTCTTGGTAGAACAGAAATTTTTTAAAGTCTTTTTGAAGTGCCTTGCTGTTTCATCAGAAGAATCAACAGATTTAAACTGTTTTTCGACTTCTTGCGTACTATTGAAAATAACTGGATTTTCCTTTACTTTTACGTGAAATCATGATATACTATTTACATAATTTTAGCGATTTGCTAATCAAATTTTTTTAATCCTGTTTTACAGGTTGATATAGAGCCAGTTATTATAAAATGAATATTTTAAGGAGGAAAAATATGGAGAAAGTATTGATTTTGTTAGCGTTTGCCTTTTGCAGTCCGTGTGTTATATTGATTGTAGTAGCATATATTGATGAAATTAATAATAAGCGTATTATGAAAAAAGCAAAGAAAAGCTATGACAAAAAACTAAACGATGCAATGAGATTTTATCTATTAGCTACTTCATTGAAATATAAAATAAGAAGCGGCTGGGATGAAACTCATTGGAACGTGAGTAAAGAACGGATTGAAAGCATAGCAGAACATGTTTATGGTACATGCATATTAGCATTAAGCATTGATTCTGAATTTGAAACAAATTTAGACATTAATAAAGTTGTGAAAATGCTTGTTATCCATGAATTAGGAGAGGTTGTAATAGGAGATATTACACCATTTGATAATATTACTCCTGAAGAAAAGATGGAAAAAGAACATGAAGCTATCAAAGAAGTTCTTGGAGACTTAATCAAGAAAGATGAGTTTTATTCATTACTATTAGAATTTGATGACAAGAAAACAAAAGAAGCTGTTTTTGCACATCATTGTGACAAACTGGAAGCAGATATTCAAGCTAAAGTTTATCAGGATATGGGATGTCAACATTCTTTAGATGAGCAGAAGAATAATGTTGTTTTCAAAAGTCAGAGAGTTCAGCAAATGGTAAAAGATGGAGCTAAATCTGCATTCGATATTTGGTATGAATGGGATAAATCATTGTATTTTGATGATGAGACATTCGCCAATATTCTTGATTATGTGAAAGAGATTAATACTCAACAAGATTTTTAATGTAACTCGTAAACAGATTTGTTAAGGAGGTAAAACAAATGGAAAGAGAATATTTCTGATTGATTTTTTTGAAAAGGGGATTGTCAATAGATAATTCCTTTTTCTTTACTAGCTAGCAAATAAGTAAATAAAAGTTTATCTTTAATAAGGATTCATATAGTACTAGAATTAAAAACTAGTGCTATTTTTTATCTCAAATTTTTTCTCAACTAAAGTTTAAAAAAGATTAATTTCATTAGAATTTATTAAAATTATAGAATAAAAAATTTAAAAATATATTTTGCGATATTAATGTTTTATGCTATAATGTTAAAAAAACAAGGAGGATATTAAAATGCTAGAAGACATAGAAGTTTTATATCATAGTTGTATTAGAATGAATAAAGAAAAAATGATTTATATAGACCCATATCATATAGAAAAAAATTACAATGATGCAGATATGATCTTTATAACACATGATCATTACGACCATTATTCTGAAGAAGATATAGACAAAGTAAGAAAAAATAATACTATATTTATAGTACCTGAGAATTTGTTAAATAAATTAATTAAAAAAGGAATAAATGATGAAAATATCATTACACTTGATCCAGGAGATGCTGAGAATATAGATGGAATAAAAGTTGAAGCAATTCATTCTTATAATATAGATAAGCCATTTCATCCAAAAGAAAACAATTGGCTAGGATATGTTATTGAAATAGATGGTGTTAGATACTATATTGCTGGAGATACAGACATTACTGAAGAAAATAAAAAAATAAAATGTGATGTTGCATTTGTACCAGTAGGTGGTACATATACAATGAATTTTAGTGAGGCAGCACAATTGATTAATATTATAAAACCTAAAATTGCCGTTCCAATTCATTATGGAAGTGTTGTTGGAACAAAGCAAGATGCAACTGATTTTGTAAAACTATTATATCCAACAACAAAAGGTATAATTTTAATGAAATAAAAAAGAAAGAGGACTAAAAATGAAATATTCAAATAAAGACAAAGAATTATTTAATGAAGCAGGAATTAATATAGAAGATAAAAATTATACAAATGAAGAAGTAGAAAGCTTAAAAATGAGAGTAACAGATTTTATTATGAGCCAAAGTACCAAGTATATAAATAAATACAACCAAAAATTTAGTAATATATTATAAGGATATAGATATGAATAAAGAAGAAATAATAAAGTATTGTTTGACATTAGAAGATACATATAAAGACTGTCCATTTCCAAATGATTTTGAATCAGTAACAATGAAACATATTAAAAATAACAAATGGTTTGTTCTAATTATGAACGTTAAAGATAAGTTATATATTAATGTGAAAACAAATCCAGATTATTCTGACATATTAAGAAATACTTATGATTATATAATACCTGCTTATCACATGAACAAAGAACATTGGAATACGATTATTGTAGATGAAAAAGTGGACAAAACATTAGTAAAAGAATTGATAGAACAAAGTTATCAACTAACAAAATAAAAGCAAATAATAAGCAAAATAGGAGATTACTACGATAATAACGGAAATATTTAAGAAACAAAAATGTATTCTGAAAATGGTTCAATAGTTGATATGCAAGAAAATAATTGATAAATTGCAAATTAAGAGCAATATTTGAAAGTGAGTATGGTTTTATGATAAAGAAAGTATTTTTAAATTTTATAAAAGTAGTATTAATAATTTTACCAATAATTGTTTTCTGCACAGATTTTATTAAGTCATTTTGGGGCCCGATATATAAATTAAATGTTAATTCTAGTAATATTACAGCTATTGAAGAAACATTACAGGAAGATAATATTGAAATTGGAAATCTAAATAATGTTATTAAAATTGAATTATGTGGGCAAGGATTGTGGGATTATGAAAGTTTGGATTTTTATTATAGTGATGGTAAAAGCAAATCTGTTAATTTATATACTACTGAACAACATTATTACATAGAAGAATATTTATATAATAATACATTTAACTATGATTGCATATTTAAAATTTCTATATTTATAAGTTTGGCAACAATTGCTTTTACTATATATGTTGGTATAAGAAAGAAAATACAATTAAAAAATTAATAATATAGTCTGAACATTGAGCCTCAAAGGCTCTTTTTCTTTTATAAAAAATTCAATAAATAATGTTACCTTTTTCAAAAAAATGGTAATATATAAATAGATATCTAAAAAGGAGCTCTAAAGCAAAATGAAAAACAAAAAAATAAAAGAATATATTATTAATGGAAACATTGATATGGAAAAAATAATGAATGATTTTGCACGGATATATATTTATAATAATAAAAAATAGTGGATATTTATTCAGCAATGAAGACATAGAAGAAATAGCATCAGATGTATTTCTTGTAATATGGAAAAACAAAGAAAAACTAGACATTAACAAAGAAATTGCTCCATATATAGCAGGAATAACAAAAAAATTGATATTAAAAAGAAAAAATAATTTTAAAAATAATAATGAAAACATTGAAGAATATGAAAACTTTTTATATGAAAAAAATAATGATATACATATTAAAATAGAAGAAAACGAAAAAATAAATATATTAACTAATGAACTAACAAAAATGAAAGAAGAAGATAAAAATATTTTTACATATTATTATTATCAGTCAAAATCAATAAAAGATATATCAGGTTTATTAAAAATATCACAAATTAAAGTAAAATCAAGACTATCAAGAATACGAAAAAAGTTAAAAAATGAATTAGAAAAAAGGGGGTATGGTTATGAAAGAAGATAAAATAATAGAAAACATTATAAAAAAATCACAAATGAAAATAGCTGTATCTGAATTTGCAAAGGAGAAAAAAGAAATGCCTAAAATAAATAAAATTTCAAAATATGTTGCAACAGCAATTATAACATTGGGAATAGGAACAGGAATAGTATATGCAACAGGAACTGCTATTTATGATAAAATATGGAAACAACCTGAATCATATAAAGTATCTAATGAAATTACTGAAAAAGATAAAGAAAATGCAATTAGTGAGGAAGACGCCAGAAAAAAAGCAGAAGAATATTTACGAAAAATAGGATTAGATGATAAAATAAATGGATTAAGACTAAATAAAAGTTGGCAAGAAAACGATATTACATGGAATATAGAATTTACAAAAGGATCAATGATTATAGATAGTAAAGGAAATTTTGAAAGTTTAAATATTCCATCATATAATTATACAATTCCATATAACTATGGAATAACAAGAGAAGAAGCAAGAAAAACGGCAAAAGAATTATTAGCAAAATATAATCCAGAAAATAATAATGATGAATACGAATTAGTATCACTTCATAGAAATATGGAAAATGATAAGGCTTCATATATTTGGTATGCAGATTTTTATAAAAAGTATGGCGATATGTATAATATGTATGAAAAAATATCAATTGGATGGATACCAACAATTAATGGATTATATAGTTTAAATATAGAAAACTCAAAATACGAAGATAATGAACAAATTATTACAAAAGAGGAAGCAATAAGAATTGCAACAGAAAGAGATAAAAAAATTGAAACAAGACATAATATAGCAACTACCGAAGCACAAATTGGTATCGATAAAATGAATGCAGATGTTGTATATAGAGAAAAAGATATAGAAAATTATAATAAAGGAACAATTAATTATGAATGTGATGAAAATGGAACATATAAAATAAAAGATAATGCAGAATTTTACAAAGTTGATAATCGTGTAAGAAAAGTTTGGGAAGTAAAGATTTTTTATGATTATTATAATGAATATTATCAAGAAAGATATGTTTATTATGTTGATGCAACAACAGGAGAAATTATTGGTGGAAATAGCTGGAGTGGCTCAACTGAACAAGTAGCACAATTAATTGGAAGTCAATATAATCTTATAGAAAAATAAAAAGAAGTCCAGTATGAACTCTATTTTTTAGGGGGTATAGTTCAGTTTGGACTTTTTTTTAATAATAGATTGTTTGAAAATATTTTTTGTGTTAGAATATAAAAAACAATCATACTACTTTGTGAAAAAATATTGTAATTGGAGGTAATGATATAATGGAAAAATGGAAATGTCCAAAATGTGGAAATGAAGAATATGAAAAAGACCAATTTCAGGCAACTGGAGGGAATTTCGCGAAAATTTTTGATGTTCAAAATAAGAAGTTTATAACAATTAGTTGTACCAAATGCGGATATACGGAATTATACAAAACAGGAACAAGTGCAGCAATGAACATATTTGATTTTCTAATGAACTAGGTACAAAATAAAAAATATGGAGAAAAGATATATGAAAAAAGTATTAAAATATGGAACAATTGCAATTATTATAATGGTAACAATTATTATAGGTATAAATTTATATGTGAAAATATCTACTAATAAACAAATAGTGCAAGGAGCAGACTATACAAAATTATCAAACATAGATTGTATAATAGTTTTAGGTGCTGGAATATGGAATAATGAACCTAGTCCTATGCTAGAAGATAGATTATTAGAAGGAATAAATTTATATAAAAATAATGTATCAAATAAAATAATAATGAGCGGAGACCATGGTAGAGCAGAATATGATGAAGTAAATATAATGAAAAACTATGCTATAGAAAGAGGAGTTAAATCAGAAGATATTTTTATGGACCATGCAGGATTTTCAACTTATGAAAGTATTTATAGAGCAAAAGCAATTTTTAAAGCAAAAAGAATTGTTATAGTAACTCAAAAATATCATTTGTATAGAGCATTATATATTGCAAAACAACTAGATTTAGAAGCATATGGAGTTGGAGCAGATCCAAGACAATATGTAGGAGCAACATATAGAGAAATAAGAGAAATATTGGCAAGAGATAAAGATTTTATAAAATGTATATTTAGGCCAGAACCAACTTATTTGGGAGAAACAATTCCTGTTAGTGGTAATGGGGATGTTACAAATGATTAAATAAGCAAGGGATTAATATCCACTTGCTTTTATACTATTATATATGAAACTTTTTTTAATGTTACTGTTATATATATATGAAAGCAGGTAAAAAATGGAGAAAGATTTAGATAAAAAATTGTACAATGATTATTTGAATGGAGAAAAAGAAGCATTTGAAATTCTTTATAACAAATACAAAAATAAAATTGAATATTTTATTTATAACATAGTAAAAGACTATCAAAAAGCAGAGGACATAGCACAAGAAACTTTTATATACGTTATACAGCATAAAATGAGAGAAAATAGTTCTTTTAAATACTATATATATCTTGTTGCAAGAAGCAAAGCACTAAATTATATAAATGTAGAAAAAAGAAGAAATGAAATAACAGAAAAATATCTTACAAATGATAATGAACAAATTGAAAAAGATGTATTAGATATTATTACAACAGAGGAAAGTAAAAAAGAACTATTAGAATCAATAGAATTGTTAGACGAAAGATATAAAAATGCAATTTATCTCGTAAATATTGAAGGACTATCTTATGAAGAAACATCTAAAATATTAGGAGAAACTCTACAAAACACAAAGAATTTAATACATAGAGGAAAAAAACAATTAAGAAAAATCCTGCTAAAGAAAGGATTTAATGAAATGAATAAAGTTTTGAAAATTTTTGTAATAATTATATGCACTACAATCGCATTATCAGGAATAGTCTATGCTACAACAGTTATATATAATAAGTATATAAAAAACAATACAAATCATAATATTACAATGAACCCATCATATCAAAGTACACTAGATGAGAATACAATAAATAATTTATGGGTGGGAACACTAGATTTAGCATGGAAAGACCTAGAAGAAAAAATTGGATTAAATAAGATAGAATTAGAAGGCAAAATGCCACAAATTGCAAATGATTTAAATGAAAGTACATTTTCAAAAGAAATGTTGAATCCAAATGATTATAAAATAAATGTAGAAAGAACAGTTACAAATGGATACAAAATAGATGCTACACTTAACAAAGAATTGAACTTTTTAGAATTATTTGACAATTTTAGTGATTATAAATGGACATTTGGAAATAGTGAAGAATATATTAAATATTTTGGAATAAACAATGCGAGTCCAGAAAAAATGAATAAAAATGTTGAAATTCTATTTTATAATAAATTAAATAATGGTAGTTTATTAAGTAATGATATGGCTATAAAATTGAAAACAAAAGAAGGAGATGAAATAATACTTTATAGAACAGATGATAAAAAATCATTTGACGAATATTATGAAGACATAAAAGCAAAAACAAAAAAATATAAAGGTCGTACAGAATTTTCAGAAGATGACGAATTAAGAGTTCCATATGTAAAGGTAAATGGAATGATTAATTACAACCAATTATATGATAAAAAGATAAAAAATTCTAAAGGATTATACATATATGATGTTATACAAAATGTTAATTTTTATTTAAATGAAAGAGGATGTAATTTATCAAGCAAAGCAACTATGGTTACAGAATATATGGGAATAGGACAAGATACAAAATATTGTTATTTTCAAGATACTTTTATAATATTTATGAAAGAGGCAAATTCTGATAAACCATATTTTGCATTAAAAGTTGATAACAATGATATTTTAGAAAAGATAGAAGAAACAGATGAACCAAAAATATTTGATAGTACAACTTTAGCAGATAGAGAGAAATATTATAGCAAATATTTACAAGGGGGAGAATATAAATTTTTTGAAGACGAAAAATATGAGTATTATTATCCAACTCAAAAAACACAAGTTGTCCAAGTGTATTTTAAGAATGGAGATATAATGACAGCAGAAGAAGCATTGAAACAAGGAAAAATATCTATGGATTTATTGGATAAATATGAAATTGAATATTTTAAGAAAGAAAAATAAGTATAGTAATTGAAATTTTAATAAAAATATGATAAAGTATGAAATATAATAACAAGAAAAAATCAAAAGATAAACCAAAAGGGAGAAAAGTTATGAACACACATTCAATAATCATAATAAAAAACGAAAAAAATGAATATTTACAATATTATGACAAAAAATGGAACTCCTATTTATTCTTAAACAGTAAAATGGAAAACAAAGAAAACATGGAATCAATTTATAACAAAATAAAAGAAATGTTAAACATTGAAAAGGAAAATGTTGAGATATCATTTATTGGTGAAAAGATACATAAAAAATTCTCGGAAAGTGATAAAATAGAAAAAGAATATCAGCATTTCTTTTATAAAGTAAACATACTAAAAAATATTGAAGAATTTAATAAAAAAGAATTTCAGTGTTTTAATATAAAATACAAGTGGTTTTCTTTTAAAGAATTTGAAAATGATGAGAGAATACAAAAAGTGAATAGTGATATTATACAATTTGTAAAATCATTTGATATCTAAAAACAATAATTGAAATTATAATGGGGATAAGTAAACGAAGGGAGAAATTTATGTTTAATTTTAATTTTGACAAAAAAACAATGTATATAATAATAGGAATAATGCTATTATTTTTAGTAATGCAATATGCAACAAATCCAGGTCAATTATTAGGTTTATTACTAAGTGCACCAGGAGTACTTATAGCAATAACATTCCATGAATTTGCACATGGATATGCAGCATATAAACTAGGGGATGACACAGCAAAAAGGCAAGGAAGACTAAGTCTAAATCCATTTGCACACTTGGACCCAATAGGAACACTAATGCTATTAGTAGCGGGATTTGGATGGGGAAAACCAGTAGAAGTAGACCCAAGAAATTATACAAGAAAAATTTCGATGGAAAAAGGAGAAGCAATAGTTTCACTTGCAGGACCATTAATGAACTTTATACTTGCAATAATATTTACATTAATATATTGTGCAATATACAAATTTGCAGGAATTGCTTTTATGACATCAACTGTAGGAATGGTAATATTAATGTTATTATCAAGTACAATTTCAATAAACATTGGACTTGGTGTATTTAACTTGATACCATTACCACCACTAGATGGCTCAAAAATAATAATGCCATTTTTACCATACAAGGCAAAAGAATTTTTTGTAAATAATGAGCAAATATTTTATATTGTATTTGTATTAATTTGGATAACAGGCATTGCTGGTACAATAATAACACCTGCAATAAACTGGGTTTCAAAAGGAGTTTTAGCATTAGGAAAATTAATATTTGGATTATAAAAAAACGGGATTGGGGGACAGGACAAAAATCCCTCTATTTTTTTCAAAGTTTTAAAGTAGATATTTAGGCACATATATTATATTTTTAATACAAAATGAAAGGAAGCATAAAAAATGAAAAAAGACATATTAACATTAGGGATAGAATCAAGTTGTGACGAAACATCAGTATCAGTAGTCAAAAACGGAAGAGAAATTTTATCAAACATAATAGACACACAAATACCAATACACGAAAAATATGGAGGCGTAGTTCCAGAAATAGCATCAAGAAACCATATTGAAGCAATATCAAGAGTAACAAAAAAAGCATTAGAAGAAGCAAATGTGAAATTTGAAGATATAGATGCAATTACTCCTACATATGGACCAGGGCTTGTAGGAGCTTTACTAGTAGGCCTATCATATGCAAAAGCATTAAGTTTTGCAATAAATAAGCCATTAGTAGGTGTAAACCACATTCAAGGACATATTGCAGCAAATTATATTACATATCCAGAATTAAAACCACCATTTTTGTGTGTGATGACATCAGGTGGAAATACACAATTAGTACATGTAAAAGGTTATACAGAATTTGAAGTTTTAGGAAAAACAAGAGATGATGCAATTGGTGAAGCATTTGACAAAGTCGCAAGAGTAGTTGGACTTGGATATCCAGGTGGACCAAAGGTTGACAAACTTGCAAAAGAAGGAAATCCAAATGCAATAGAATTACCAAAAACACATTTTGATAATTTAGATTTTAGTTTTAGTGGAATAAAAACAGCAGTAATAAATTTACACCATAAAACACCAGATATAAACAAGGCTGATTTATGTGCAAGTTTTGAAAAAACCGTAACAGAAATATTACTAGAAAATGCAGAAAAAGCGTTAAAACAAACTGGATTAAAAACAGTTGTATTAGCAGGTGGAGTATCTGCAAACAGTTATATAAGAAAAGAATTTTTAAAACTTGAAAATCAAGAAATAAAAGTATATATGCCAGATTTAAAATTATGTACAGACAATGCTGCAATGATAGCCTCTGCAGGATATTATAATTTTATTAATGGAAAAAGAGATGAATTGGATTTAAATGCAGTTCCAAATTTAAAATTATAAAGAACAAAGCTAATATATATATAATATAATATAATATAAGAGCCGGTCAAAAAAGACCGGCCTTTGTGTTTCTAATTAATGATTATTTCAATAGTAGGACATCTGTCCATTCCTATCAAGACAAAATCTATTCTTGCACACACTTCCACAGATTTATGTTTCCATCTGGTGTCTGAAACAAGAAAAAACAACTTTTTTTTCTCAAAAATTTCAGATATCCAAGGAGCATTTTCTTCTGATTTAATTGCAGAAATTAAATCATCCTTCAAGTTAGAATGTTTTTTAAAATATTCTAAAAACAAAAGAGCAGAAGTTGTTGAATCATAAGATTTGACAAAAATACTTTCTGTGAAGTTATCAAAGAAATCAATTTGACTAACTTCTTTTTCCTTTCCAAGAGATAAATTAATTATCTGCTTACTCCAGGAATTGGTCAAAAAATTATCAACCAAGAAAATTTTTATATCATTCCGTTCTTCTTCAGTTTCTAAAAGACTATTTATACAGTCTTTTAGAGTTATTCTTGTTTCAGTGCTATTATCCATTAAAACACCCTCCTTACCAAAAACTATTTAAGTTATTTGCTACAAAAAACATTATAACACCATCAAACAAAAAAATCAAATTTAGGTTATAAATTATAGACAATTAAAGAAAAATATTGTAAACTATAGAAAGAATAAAAACAGATAAGAAAAATAAATAAAAATATTTAGCAACATAAAATAATAATATATAAAACTTTTATATAACATAAGGAAAGGAAGTGAAATAGTGGCAATATATGTAATAGGAGACTTACACTTATCATTTAACACAAATAAACCAATGGACATATTCGGGATAAATTGGCAGAACTATGAAGAAAAAATCAAACAAGACTGGTTATCAAAAGTAAAGCCAGAAGACACGGTAATACTGCCAGGAGACTTTTCATGGGCAATGTACTTAGATGAAACAGACAAAGACTTTGAATTTATAAACAATTTACCAGGACAAAAAATCTTATTAAAAGGAAATCATGACTACTGGTGGACAACTGTAACAAGTATGAGAAGATACATACAAGAACAAGAATTTGAAAATATAGATTTTTTGTATAATAACAGTTATGAATTCGAAAATAAAATAATAGCAGGGACAAAGGGATGGAATATATCAGAAGACCAAGAGGATATTAGATTAACGAAAAGAGAAGTTGCAAGATTAGAATTATCAATACAAGATGGAATATCAAAATATGGAGAAGATAAAGAAATCATAGTGTTTATGCACTATCCACCACTAACAAAAAATTATATAAATACAGATTACACAAGACTTATGAAAAAATATAATATAAAAAGATGTTATTATGCACATCTACATGCAAATTCAATACAAGATGCAGTAGAAGGCAATATTGATGGAATTGAATATAAATTAGTAAGTAGTGATGGTCTTGATTTCAAATTATTGAAAATATAAAAATTAGGGATTGGGGGACGGGTCTTTAATCCCGTAAAATTTTTCGGGATTAAAGACCCGTCCCCCAATCCCGAAAAAATGGAGATAAAAAATGAATTTAACAGAAGATGTAAAATATATAAAAGGAGTAGGACCACAAAAGGTAAAACTTCTAAATAAGATAGGAATATTCAATGTTGAAGATTTAATTACATATTATCCCAGAGGATATGAGGATAGAAGCAAACCAAAGAACATATGTGAATGTGCAAATGGAGAAGTTGCATTAATAGAAGCAGTAGCAATGTCAAGAATAGTAGATAGTAGAATAAGTAAAGGGAGAACTATACAAAGACTTGCAGTTATTGACGAAACAGGACAAGCAGTAATAACGTGGTTTAATCAACCATATTTAAAATCTAAGTTTCAAATACGGAAAGAAATACAGATTTTATGGAAAAGTTGAGTTTCAATATGGAAAAATAAGTATGAATTCCCCTGTATTTGACGAGATAGAAAATTCAAATAATACTGGAAAAATAATACCAATTTATCCATTGACATATAGTTTAACACAAAATACTTTAAGAAAAATAATTGAAAATGGACTTCAAAAGGTTAAGGAACAAGGTGGGTTGCCAGAGACTTTACCAGATTATATATTAAATGAGTATAAGTTAGAGAATGCAAATAAAGCAAATTATGATATACATTTTCCACATGATTTTGAGGACTTTAAAAAGGCAAGAAGGAGATTGGTTTTTGAAGAATTGCTAACAACTCAATTGGCATTACTTCAATTAAAAAATAGTAATTTGACAGACAAAAAAGGAATCACATTTGACAAAAATGTAAAGATGTCAGATGTAATAAACACATTGCCATTCAAATTAACAAAAGCACAATTAAGAGTCTTACAAGAAATTGATGAAAATATGGAATCAGAAAAATCAATGAATAGGCTTTTGCAAGGTGATGTTGGCTCTGGAAAAACAGTTGTTGCAATAATTTCTGCATACAAAGCCGTAAAATCTGGATATCAAGCAGCAATTCTAGCACCAACTGCAATACTTGCAACACAGCATATGGTTAATTTTGAAAAAATGCTAAATCAATTTGATATAAAATGTGAATTATTAATATCAGGTATTAGCAAAAAGAAAAAAGAAGATATTTTAGAACGTTTAAAGAATGGTGAAATTGATATATTAATTGGAACACATGCAATGCTAGAAGAAAATGTAGAATTTAAAAATTTGGGTCTAGTTGTTACAGATGAGCAACATAGATTTGGAGTAAAGCAAAGAACAAAAATTGCACAAAAAGGACAAAATCCAGATGTTTTAGTTATGTCTGCAACACCAATTCCAAGAACACTTGCATTAATTTTATATGGAGACTTGGACATATCAATAATTGATGAACTTCCACCAAATAGAAAGACAATAGAAACATTTGCAGTTACAAATAGAATGGAAGAAAGAATCAATAATTTTATAAAAAAACAAATTGACGAAGGTAGACAGGCCTATATTGTATGTCCATTGGTTGAAGAAAGTGAAGAAGAGGATACAGATTTAAAAGCGGTTACAACATTATATGAAAAATGCAAAGAAGAGACATTCCCTGATTACAGAGTCGAATACATACATGGAAAAATGAGACCAAAAGAAAAAGACGAAATAATGGAACGATTCAAAAACAAAGAAATAGATATACTTATTTCAACAACTGTAATTGAGGTAGGTGTTGATGTTCCAAATGCAAATATAATGGTAATTGAAGATGCAGAAAGATTTGGATTAGCACAATTACATCAGTTGCGTGGAAGAGTTGGCCGTGGTGAGTATAAATCATATTGTGTTTTAAAATTTAAGGGAAAAGGACAAAATACTAAAGAAAGAATGAAAATTATGTGTGAAACTAATGACGGTTTTCTTATTTCTCAAAAGGACTTGGAATTAAGAGGTTCAGGAGATTTCTTTGGTACAATGCAACATGGTATTCCAGATTTTAAAATTGCTAATTTGTTTACAGATATGGATATTTTAAAATTGGCTCAGGAAGCAGCAGTAAAAATTGTAAATAAAGATCCTAAATTAGAAAAAGAAGAAAATAGGTTATTAAAAATATCAGTTAAAAACAAATTTACAGATAGAATCGAGATATAATAATTATATTGAATATGGAATTTGAAATTTTTAATACTTTGACACTATTATCAAGTATAAAGATTTAAAATTATAATAAAACGGAGGAAAGAAAATGATAATATTTGGAATAGATATTAGAGTATATTTTTTACTATTTTTAACATATTCAGTTGCAGGATGGTGTATGGAAGTAGTAGGAAAATTAATTGAAAAAAAGAAATTTATAAATAGAGGATTTTTAATAGGACCATATTGCCCTATATATGGAACAGGAGCAATATTAATAACATTTTTATTAAAAAAATATGTACCAGATCCATTTGCTCTATTTGTAATGGCAATACTTGTATGTGGAACACTAGAATATTTAACAAGTTATGTTATGGAAAAAATTTATCATGCAAGATGGTGGGACTATAGTCAAAGAAAATTCAACATAAATGGAAGAGTATGTTTAAATACAATAATTCCATTCGGTTTATTAGGAATGTTTATAATGTACGTTTCAAACCCATTTTTAATAGGCAAAATTGAAGCATTACCAGAACTTGAATTAAATATAATATCAGGAGTACTATTTACAATATTTTTATTAGATAATATAATTTCAACTAATGTTATAAGCTTTGTTGGAAAAACAACAAAAGAATTTGGAAAGAGTCTAGACAATACTGAAGAAATAACGAATAAAGTAAAAGAGGCACTTCTAAACAAATCTGGATTATATAGAAGACTATTAGAGGCTTACCCAAAAGTTCAATCAATTAAAGTTAAAATAAAAGAGAAAAAGGAAGAAATAAAAAGACAAGTTGTAGAACAAACAGATGAATTTAGAGAAAATATGAATAAGCAGAAACAAGAAATAATTGACAAGGTTGGAGATTTAAAAGAATTACCTAAAAAGACAAAAACAAAGAATAAAAAAGAATCTAAATAAAATATTATAGTATAGAAGTTATTAAATTTTTAAAAATTTGATTTAAGAAAAATCTTTGAAAAAATTAAATTTAAAGTAAAGGAAAGAACAATGAAAAAAATAAAATTGAAGATTTCTAAAAAAATGAAACAATTTAATATGTTCTTAAAAATAAGCGGAGAAGACCACATAAGTGAATACTCCGCTCAATGTTCATATTATACAATATTATCATTTATACCATTTATAATTTTACTAATAACACTAATACAATACACCAACATTCAACAGCAAACACTATTTGATGCAATATCAAAAATAATTCCATCAAGTATGAATGAATTTGTATTAGGAATAGTAAGAGAAGTATACTCAAAATCAATAGGAACAATATCAATATCTCTTATATTCACATTGTGGTCTGCAGGAAAAGGATTATTTGCTTTAACAAAAGGATTACACTCAGTATACAACACAGATGAAGACAACGAAAAATCAATATTATATTTACGAATAATGGCATTAATAGACACAGTAATATTTATAGTTTTAATAATGTTAGGAATGGTTTTATTGGTTTTTGGAAATAGTTTAAAATCATTGATGCAACAACATTTTGGAGCATTAGAGAACTTTAATACACTTTCACAAATTGCGACAGAACTAGGATTTATTTTTGTGACATTTGTAATATTCTTATTTTTATATAGATTTATGCCAAACCATAAAGTTACATTTAAAAGCCAAATCCCAGGAGCAATATTTGGTGCTATTGCACTTAATGTAATATCATTTGTGTTTTCTAAATACTTAGATATTTTTAAAGGTTTTTCTATTACTTATGGAAGCTTAACAACATTAATGCTTATTATGATGTGGACATATTCATGCTTTTACTCATTATTTTTAGGAGCAGAACTAAATAAAATAACGAATAAAATGAAGCACAGAGAACAAAAATAAAAAATTTTAAAAGTTACTATTCACAAGTTATGAATTATAAAAAATGAAATTAATAATTTATATTTTATTATATTGTGAATAGTAATTTTTAAAATATCTTATATAAATTTATAGAAACATTATTAGCAGTAGCAGAAGCCTCAATTCTTATATCATTTCCAGTATTATTTCTAAACTTTAAATCATAACTACCATAAGCAACAGCAGCATCCTTTCCGGATTTGATATAAGGAACCTTATTACTATGCTCATGGCGCTCTATAACAGACAAACCAGAAACTTTTAAAACAGCATTATATAAAGTAGTGCTCACTTGGCAATTTCCACCACCAAGACCTTTCTTTTTATTACCATCATTATCAAAAATATCAGCTTCTTGGTAACCCTTTGCAGAAGTTGCAGGACCAATAGTATTGCAAAAAGAAAAAGTGCTTCCATTTTTTACCACAGTTCCATTTAATTTCGAACAAGTAATAGAAATATTATTTTGTCTCTCAGACTCCTTTGTATAAATCTTTGTAGAAAAAGAAGAAATAAGTTCATCCTTTTTGGGTTCAATATTTTGGATATTATTTTGTTCATTTTCCTCATTTGCTTTATTTTCCATTAATGAATTATGTCCAAAATTTTCTGTATTATTTATCTGTGAATTTGAAACAATATTATTATTAACAGAGGTATTGTTTGCCGAAAAATCTTGATTTGTAGAAGTTCTTTCTGCAGAATAATTAGAAGAATTCGTATATTTATTTTTAAAGAAAAAATAAATACCAATTCCAATACACAAAATTAGTATAATGGCAACAATAATCCAAATTTTATTATTTTTCATTTAGAAATCAATCCTTGCATAATATATTTAGGCTTTTTAATAAAGGCTTTGCCTATAAACCAATTAGAATAATTATTATAATGTTTAGTCTAACCAAAATGAGTCATAAAATACATAAAAAAGAATATAATATAGAGAATGTCCAATTTGGAACCAATGTATAAAAAAGGACATTAGAATAAAAATAAAAGGAAGATAAAAATGGATGAAATTTTAAGATATTTTCCAAATAAAATATATCAAATTTTTTCAAATTTATTGCAAGAAAATCCCCAAATTGCAAATGAACTACAAGAAATTAGAATCAGGGTAGACAAGCCAATAATATTAAAATTAAGGGAAAAAGACCTTATATTGCAATATAATATACTTCAAACAGAAATATTGCAGATAGTAGAAAGACTATGTGAAAACTCAATATATGCATATAAAAATCAAATATGTGAAGGATTTATAACAATAAAAGGAGGACACAGAGTAGGGCTAACAGGTTCATGTGTAATTGAAAATGGAAAAATTACAAATATAAAATACATATCAAGTTTAAATATAAGAATAGCAAGAGAGGTAAAAAACTGCAGTACAAGAATATTAAGAGAAATTATAGATATTGACAATAAAACAATATACAATTCCATTATAGTTGCACCTCCAGGTAGAGGAAAGACAACTATTTTAAGAGACATTATTAGAAGGCTAAGTGATGGGATAGAAGAAATAAATTTTAGAGGCAAAACATGTGGTGTTGTTGACGAAAGAGGAGAAATAGCAGCAATGTATAAGGGAGCACCTCAAAATGATGTTGGAATTAGAACAGACATAATAGAAAATGTAAGTAAAAACAAAGGTATACATATGCTTATTAGAACAATGGCTCCAGAAATAATTGCGTGTGATGAGATAGGAAGTAAAGAAGATGTTGAGGCAATTCATTATGCATTATATTCTGGGGTTAAAGGGATTTTTACGATGCATGGGAAGAATGTAGAAGATATAAAAAATAATAAACAAATTTATGAATTAATCGAAAATAGAGAAATTCAAAAAATAATTTTTTTATAATCGACTTTTCGGTCTACTATAGATTTTAAAATAATTAAGTGATATAATGACAAAAAACAAAAGAGGCGAATCAAATGAAAAAAATTAATGGAATAATAATGCAATACTTTGAATGGTATATGGAATGTAACCAAAATTTATGGAATCAAATAAAAGAAAATGCAGAAAAACTATCAGATTTAGGAGTAACAGCAATGTGGTTACCACCGGCATATAAAGGAATAGGCGGAAAAGATGATGTTGGATATGGAGTGTATGACGTATATGACTTAGGTGAATTTGACCAAAAAGGTTCAATAAAAACAAAATACGGGTCAAAAGACGAATATTTAGACGCTATAATTGCACTAAAACAAGCAGGTATAGAAAGCTATGCAGACATAGTTTTAAATCACAAAATGGGAGCAGATGCATTGCAAACAATACCTGCAACAAAAGTAGACTGGTCAAACCATAATATAGAAACATCACAAAGAGAAAATGTAAAAGTTGCAACAAAATTCACATTCCCAGGAAGAAAACACAAATATTCAGACTTCGAATGGAACTGGACAGATTTTGATGGAATAGACTATAATAATCAAACTGGCGAAAATGCAATATTCAAATTTGTAGATAAAAAATGGGGAGCAGAAGTTGACGAAGAATTTGGAAATTTTGACTATTTAATGGGAGCAGATTTAGACTTTTCAAATCCTAGAGTAGTAAAAGAATGCAAAGACTGGGGAAGATGGTATTTAGACTTAACAAAAGTTGATGGATTTAGATTAGATGCGGTAAAACACATAGATGCAAATTTTTATAAAGAATGGATACAAACATTAAGAGATGAAAGTAAAAAAGAATTATTTACAGTTGGTGAATATTGGTCAGCAGATGTAAATAGATTACATAGATATATTACGGAAACAGAAGGAAAAATATCATTATTTGATGTACCATTACACTATAATTTCTTTAATGCATCAAATGACCCAAATTACAATATGTCACAAATATTGGAACACACATTGGTAAAGGAAAATCCATGTATGGCAGTAACATTTGTAGACAACCACGATACACAACCAGGCCAAGCACTACAAAGTTTTGTACAAGGTTGGTTTAAATCAATAGCATATTCAATTATATTGCTAAGAAATGATGGATATCCTTGTGTATTTTATGGTGATTATTATGGAATAGAACATGACCATATTGAGCCAGTAAATGACCTAAAAACATTAATGTTAATAAGAAAAGAAAAATCATATGGTTTACAACACGATTATTTTGACCATAATAATTTTATAGGATGGACACAAGAAGGTGACGATGAACACATAAGTTCAGGCTTAGCGGTTGTTATTTCTAATGCAGGTGATGGATATAAAAGAATGTATGTGGGAAATCAAAATGTTGGTGAAACATATATTGACTGCCTTGGAAATTGCGAAGAAGAAGTAACAATAGACGAAGAAGGATGCGGAAATTTTGGTGTAAAATCAAGAAGCGTGTCAGTATGGATAAAAAAATAAGGAGAGATAAATGACAAGAACAAAATTAAAAGATAGAGTTTTGCCTTATTATACAAAAGGCGAAGAAATTTTTAATATGACATCACACATAGTAGGAGGAGCATTTGGAATAGTTGCATTAGTGCTATGCGTTGTATTTGCTGCAATACATCATAATGGATATGGCGTTGTGAGTAGTTCAATATATGGTGTAACAATGATACTCTTATACACGATGTCTAGTATATATCACGGATTAAAACCACAAAGAAAAGCAAAAAAAGTATTTCAAATATTAGACCATTGCTCAATATTTTTATTGATAGCAGGTTCATACACACCATTTTGCTTAGTGACCTTTAGAGAATACAATACTGCTCTTGGATGGAGTATATTTGGAATTATATGGGCAATTGCAATTTTAGGAATAACTCTAAATTCAATAGACATAAAAAAATTTAAAGTGTTTTCAATGATATGTTACCTTGGTATGGGATGGTGTATTGTTTTTACAGCAAATTTATTGCCTAAGTTATTAGGGATACCAGGTTTAGTTTTATTAGTTGCTGGTGGCATTGCTTATACAGTTGGTGCAGTTTTATATGGATTAGGCAAAAAGAAAAGATATATGCATTCTATATTTCATTTATTTATATTACTAGGAAGTATATTGCAGTTTTTCTGTATATTATTGTATGTGGTATAAAATGTTGCAATTTTATGTAAAACGTACTATAATAAATGTTTTCAATTAGAGCGGAATATTCCGCTCTTTCTATTTTGATAATTTTATGGACTGCGAATAGTAACTATAGATGTAAAATCTAAAGAAATTTTTAAAGAAATCACTTGAAATATGATACATTTTTTTATATAATTTGAATGAAGAAAATTAAAAAAGGATAATAAATTAAAATGAAAAAATTTATAAAAAGTTTTAAATATGCATTTGAAGGAATATTTACGGGAATAAAAAAAGAACGAAATATGAAAATACACATATCAATAATGATATTAGTAATAATATTTGGAATATTATTAAAAATAAATAAAGCAGAATGGATAATTTGTATAGCATTATTTGGACTTGTAATATCAATGGAATTAATAAATACTGCAATAGAAAACACTGTAGATTTAATAACAAAAGAAAAAAACGAACAAGCCAAAATAGCAAAAGATGTTGCAGCAGGTGCAGTTCTTGTATCAGCAATTGTGGCCGCAATAATTGGACTAATGATATTTGTACCAAAAATATCATTAATTTTGTGAGCAAATGTAGAAAGTGTGAAAATTGAAACAATGGAATACAAAGAAGCAGAGCAAATAGAAAGAATAATAATTACAGAAACAGAACAAGAAAACGACATAAGAGGATACAAATTCAAAAATTGTATTGAAACAATAATTACAGAAAAAAACGAAATAACAAACTGTATATTTGAAAACTGTAAATGTATAGAAGCAAAATTCATAAGTACATATTTTACAAATGTGATTTTTAATAATTGTGACTTTTCAAATGCCGATTTTAGTGAATCAAACTTTGTAGAATGTGAATTTTCTAATTGTAAATTAGTAGGAACAAAACTTATTGATACAAGCATTTATAGGACAAAAATGAAGAAATCAAATTTTGAATATTCTAATTTTTCAAATTCCAACATTAAGGATACAACTTTTAAAGAAAACAATATAAGCATGGCATCATTTGGAGAATGTAAATTAAAGAATACAAAATTTGAAGAATGTGAATTATATAGAACTCAAATGTTTAGAACAAATTTAAAAGGAATTGATGTTTCAACTTGTAATATTGATGGAATTATAATAGACAAAGAAGACCTAAAGGGGTTAATTGTTAATCAATTCCAGGCAATTGAACTATCAAAATTATTAGGAATAGTTGTAAAATAAAAAAGAGGTGAAGCAAATGTATGATGTGATAATTGTAGGTGCAGGACCTGCGGGAATATCTGCAAGCCTTTATACAATAAGAAGAAATTTAAAAACATTAATAATATACAAAGAAAAATCGGCATTAGAAAAATCCACCAAAATAGAAAACTATTATGGATTTGAAAATGGAATAAATGGAGAAGAATTGTACAAAATAGGAATTAGACAGGCTCAGAATATAGGTGCAGAAGTTATAAAAGATGAAGTTACAAATATTAAAATAGACTATTTAAACGAAAAAGAATATACATTTAAGGTTGAAACTTTAAACAATGAATTTAAAGCAAAATCAGTTATACTTGCAACTGGAAACAAAAAGAACAAACCAAATATAAAAAATATGGACAAGTATGAAGGCAAAGGAATTAGTTATTGTGCAATTTGTGATGGGTTTTTCTACAGAAATAAAAATGTTGCCGTAATTGGAAACGGAGACTATGCAATTGCGGAGGCAAAGGATTTACAAAATATTGCAAAATCAATAACTATTTTAACAAATGGTAGACAGGCACCAGAATATAGAGCAGAAAATATTAACATTAATACAAAGAAAATAGACCAAATAGAAGGAGAAAACAAAGTTGAAGAAATTGATTTTGTAGATAATACTAAAATGAAAATTGATGGAATATTTATTGCTCAAGGTGTTGCAGGAAGTACAGAGTTTGCAAAAAAAATTGGGGCAAAAATAAATAACGACAAAATTGTTGTTGACGAAAATATGGAAACATCAATAAAAGGTTTATTTGCTTGCGGAGACTGCACAGGCGGTTTATACCAAGTTTCAAAGGCAGTATATGATGGAACTAAAGCAGGGCTTGCAGTGTTAAATAATTAAGAAGGGAAGAAAGAAAATGAAAATAAAATTAAGTACAGAAAATTTTGAAAAAGAAGTTTTAAAATCAGAAAAACCAGTATTAGTAGATTTTTATGCAGACTGGTGTGGACCATGTAATGCAATGGCACCAGTAATAGAAGAATTAGCAAAAGAATTAGAGGGAAAAGTTAAGGTAGGAAAAATAAATGTTGACGAAAATCCTGATATAGCAGTTGAATATAATGTTATGAGTATACCAACATTAATAGTTTTCAAAAATGGAAAAGAAGAAAAAAGACTAGTTGGTTTAAGAAATAAAGAAGAACTAATTAATTTATTTTAATTTTTAGGTAATTGATAATTCTCCAAAAATGTTATATAAATAACATAAAAATTTTTAAACAAAATAAAATTATATATAAACATTTAGGAGATGAAAACATGGGAATAATAGAATTAATATTATTAAGTATAGGACTTGGAATGGATGCATTTGCAGTATCAATATGCAAAGGAATATCAATGAAAAAAATGGACTGGAAAAAAGCATGCATAATAGGTCTTTATTTTGGAGGCTTCCAAGCAATAATGCCTATTATAGGTTATTTTTTAGGTTCAACATTTGAAAGTTTTATAACAAGTTTTGATCACTGGGTGGCATTTATTTTGTTAGCAGTAATCGGTGGAAATATGATAAAAGAAACATTTAGCAAAGAAAATGAAAACATAAATGGCGATGTTGGATTTAAAACTATGATTATATTGGCAATAGCAACAAGTATAGATGCATTGGCAGTCGGAATAACATTTGCATTTTTTAATGTTAATTTGCTTTTAGCAATAACACTTATAGGGATAATTACATTTGCTTTATCAGTAATTGGAACAAAAATAGGAAATAGATTTGGAGATAAATACGAGAATAATGCAGAATTTTTAGGCGGAGTTATTCTTATTTTATTAGGAATTAAAATATTATTAGAACATTTGGGAATATTGAATTTTTAGCAAAAACAAAAAAATAGAAATTGACATAATATATAAAATGTGCTATTATAAAACTGTAATTTGTAAACATTTTAAATACGCCAATTGGCAGGAGAAAAAAATGGAAGAACTTAAAATAATAAGTGCAACGGAAATGAGAAAAGAATCATTAGAAAATCAAATTAAAGTTGTCAATAAAATTATTGATGATGCTGTAGAAGGTGATACTCAATATGTACAACCAGCGGTGCTTTTGAAAAGTATGGTGATATTTCCTGAAATAAGGGAAGAACTTATAAAAAATGGATATGATGTTAAAGTGTGTGAAGGAAAACACACAGAGGACTCATGGTCAGAAATATCATGGATGAATGCAAAAGAAGGTCGAAAAGGAGAGTTAACAGAAATAAAAGGAGAGTGCTAGTGCACGCTCCTTTTAAACTGCTGGTATTTAAATAAAAAAATATATATACCCCCATATTTACAAATACCCCTAATGGGTATATAATAATTAAGAAAATCAAACTAATTATTAAAAAAGTTCTATGACTTATTCGCGATTGATAACCATTAGTGTTTTAGAAAGGAAGTGATAAAATGGAAGAATGTAGACACAAGAAAACACTTAGAGGAGAAGACGAAAAGAAACTAATAATAAATAGACTAAGCAGAATAGAGGGACAATTAGCAGGAATAAAAAGAATGGTAGAAAAAGATACATACTGCAATGATATTTTGATACAATTATCTGCGGCACAAAATTCATTGAAAAGTCTATCAAACCATATGTTAGAACAACATTTATATACCTGTGTATCAGAAGACATAGAAAAGGGAAACATAGAAGTAATAGATGAATTGATAGGACTTTTTAAAAGGTTCAACAAATAAGAAAATAACATAAAAAAGTATGTTAATAAAAAATTTGAGGAGGAAAATAAAATGAAAGAAACAAATTTAAAAATAGAAGGAATGCACTGCACAGGATGTTCAACAAGATTAGAGAAAGTATTAAACAATTTAGAGGGAGTAGAAATAGCGAAAGTAAGTTTAGAAGAAAAGAAAGCAACAATAAAATATGATGAAACAAAAATTAGCCTAGAAAATATTAAAAAATCTATTGAAAATGCAGGATTCAAAGGAGAATAAAGATGTTGGAAAATAATTAAATTTTGGCAAGAAAAATTTAATTATTTTTCAACATGAATATAGTACTTTAAGAAGGGACAATATAAAATATGAAAAAAGTATTATTAAAAATTGACGGAATGACTTGTAGTGCTTGTTCAACAGGACTAGAAAAATACCTAAACAAACAAGAAGGAATAAAACAAGCAACAGTAAATTTAATAATGAATAATGCAAACATAGAATATGACGAAAAAAAATTAACGCTAGAACAAGTAGAAAAATTTGTAGAAAAAGCCGGATTCGAGAGTTTAGGAATAGACAATTTTGAAAAAGAAGAAAAGAAAAAATCAAACGATAAATACAAACTAATAGCAATAACAATAATATCAATATTAGTATTATATATATCAATGTCACATATGGTAGGCTTGCCGGTAATTCCATTTTTAAATATGATGACGCATCCAGTAAATTATGCAATATCACTATTTATTTTAACAACAATAGTATTAATTTTAGGAAAAGACATAATAAAAAATGGATATAAAAATTTAATACACAAAACACCCAATATGGACACATTAGTAATGATAGGAGTTTTAGCAAGTTATATTTACAGTATATATGGATCAATTCAAATTTTAAAAGGGCATACAATTCATATAGAAAGCCTATATTTTGAATCAGCAGCAATAGTAATATTCTTTATAGAAATTGGAAGATATATAGAGAATAAAAACAAAGATAAAACAAAAGAAGCATTGCAACAATTAATGACAATAACTCCCAATAATGCAGTGATTTTAAGAGATGGACAAGAGGTCACAGTAACATTAGACGAAATACAAAAAGGTGACATTATAATATGCAAGCCAGGAGAGAAAATTGCAGTTGATGGAGAAATAACTGAAGGAACAACACATATTAATGAATCATTTATAACAGGTGAAAGTGTTCCAGTAAAAAGAGAAAAAGGCTCAAAAGTAATTGCAGGAAGCATAAATTATGAAGGAACGATAAAATATAAAGCAGAAAAAATCGGCAAAGAATCAACTGTTTCAGAAATCGTAAGACTTGTAACACAAGCCACAAGCACAAAAGCACCAATAGCAAAAATAGCAGACAAAATAAGTGGATACTTTGTACCAGTTGTTTTAGTAATTGCGGTTTTAGCATTTATTTTATGGTTGCTAATTTCAAAAAATGTAGCAACAGCAATAAACATATTTGTAAGTATATTAGTTGTAGCATGTCCATGTAGTTTAGGATTAGCAACACCACTTGCAATTGTTATTGCATCGGGTAATGCAAGTAAAAAGGGAATATTAGTAAAAACAAGTGAAACATTAGAAAATGCACATAAAGTAAAAACAATTTGCTTTGATAAAACAGGAACACTAACAAAAGGCGAATTAAGCATTTCCAAAATATATAATTACAGAAATATAAAAGAAAAAGAAATATTAAAAAATGTAGCAAATATAGAAAATAAATCTGAACACCCAATAGCAAGAGCAATTGTAAAAAAAGCACAAGAAGAAAAAATAGAACTAGAAGAAATAAAAGAATTTAAGGCAATACCGGGATTTGGAGTTGAAGGAATCACACAGAACGGAGATAAATACCTAATTGGTAATAAAAAATTAATGACAGAAAATAATATCAAAATAGATAATGAACAAGACGAAAAAAACTTGGTAAACCAAGGAAACAGTATTTTATTTGTTAGCTTAAATAATGAGTTAATAACATTAATTGGAGTAAAAGATATTCTAAAAGAAAATGTTATTGATGTAATAAAAGAACTTAAAAGTAGAAACATTGATATTGTAATGTTAACAGGAGATAATGAGAAAACCGCAGAAATAATTGCCAAAGAAATTGGAATTAATAAAGTTATTTCAAATGTAACACCAAAGGAAAAAGCAGAACACATTAAAAAATTAAGAGAAAAAGGACTTGTAATGATGTGTGGAGATGGAATAAATGATAGTGTAAGCCTTGTAACAGCAGATATTGGGGTATCAGTTTCAAGTGGTACAGACATTGCTATGGATTCTTCACAAGTAGTTCTTATGAATGACAATTTGAAAAAAATTAATGATTTAATTGAAATTAGTAGGAAGACTATACGAAATATAAAACAAAATTTATTCTGGGCATTTTTCTATAATATTTGTATGATTCCAATTGCCTGTGGTGTTTTGAAACCGTTTGGAATTACTATGAATCCAATGCTTGCGGCATTTGCAATGACGATTAGCAGTTTGACTGTTGTGTTAAATGCTTTGAGGTTGAGAATCTAAAAATTTTTTGTAATAATAAAATTATTGAAAATTATATTAAATTATTGTATAATATGGTTCATATAGGTAATTGCTTTATTATTACTTATTTCCTTAAATCACTAATTGAGTAAGGAATACTTACTCCTTAGTTTTATCAAATATAACAAGTAAACATCTATAAGGAGGAAAAAAATTATGAGTTTATCTGAAAAAAAGTTTTTAATTACAGGCTGGCACGGTGAGACACAATTGCTTACTGCTAAAAATCTTTATGAGCGGATATTAGAGGACAGTAAAACTGATTACAATTGGCTGGCTTCAGCAACAGAACTTGTTAAGGTATGTAATGAACCAGACTTTACTAAAATGTATGCAACTAATATAAAAATTATTATATTAAATTGCTTTGCAAATTTGGAATTACAGCAGGAAAGATGCTATAATCGTAGACTAACAGACAATGAAGCGGTATACTCTTGCTATAATTCTCTACCAGAAAAAGATGCAGCTGTAATCAAAGCAAAAGAAAAATATTTGGCTGCAATTATAGAAGGAATTACAAGATATAGCGGGGATGAAGAACGCTTTCCGATTTATTTTGGACCTGCATATAAAGAAACTTGCGGAGACTGGAAAAAAGCAAAGTTGAATGAGTATGCGTCTAAGGCAAAAATTGATTTTAATCAATTAAGAGAAAAATTAAATACTGATTTTGAAAAGACAATAAAAGAAGCAGAGGAAAAGGGAATTTTCGATGAAGATGATAAGTTAGGTGTTCATGTATCTCCGATTAATTTAAAAGAACTTTATTCCTTTTCCAACAGATAAGTAAAGAATAAACTCAAAGTAGAGTGTTTGGATTTCCAAGCACTCTTTTTTATTGGATAATAAAATTTAAGCAGATAATTTTTTGTTATTATCTGCTTTAAAAAATATACTATAAAACCTCTAAATACAAAAATGCAAATAAAACAGCCAATAAAATTGCAACAAAAACAACAAGAACAGAAAGAAAAATAATCATAGGCTGAACATCAGTAACAGTAACATCAACAATTTGAGTTTTATCACCATTTTTTACAGTAACAGAAGTATTACCCTCTGAAACACCAGTAATAACGCCATCTTCACTTACAGTTGCAATAGACTTGTCATCAACTGAATAAGAAAACAAATCAGCAAAAACATCTTCATATCCAGAAGGCTCTGTAGTAATAACAGTAGATATTTTTATATTTTGATTAACAAATAATTTTACAGTTTTTGTTGAAACAGTAAAATTATAAGAAATAGTTTTTTTAGAATTACCAATATTATCATTTGTAATTTTAACAGAATCAGTTGCAGCAACATTATAAGTTTTGTTATCAATAGTTATAGGTGAACCATTGCTAGTTCCAGGATCCAAGGATTCAATAGAACCACTAACTAAAAGAGTATTAATTTTATTAATAACACCTGTAACAGATTTGTCTTCAGTCTCTCCACCTACATAAAACTTTCCAATAGAAGAACCAGCAACTTTAACAGTAGCATTATCTAAAACACCTCTATTAACAGTTTGGTAAACACCAATATTGCCACCTGTCAACTTAACATTTGCAGTACCAGTATATCCATTAGAACCACCAGCAGTAACATAAGAATTACTCATATCACCATCAGATATTGTAAGATTAACAGTACCAGTATATGAATAACCTTGGCCACCACCAAAAACTCCATAAGTTACTTTGCCACCAGAGATTGTGACATTTGCAATTTCTGTTCTATTTGGAGAATTCTCACTATCTTCTTTAGTTCCAACAGAATAATTTACACCATCAATTTTTCCACTTGCCATACCGCCACCTTGAACAGTCAAAGCAGTACCGCCATTCATTTGTATATTTGATTCGTTAACTTTTGCATTAAAATATCCACCACCAGCAACAGCATTTGAAATAGTACCACCATTTATTATGACATTTGCAGTTGTAACAGTAGAAGATTTATCAGCAGTATATCCAAGTCCGCCGGCAACTAAATTTTGAACAGTTCCGCTTTCCATAGTGATTTGAGAAGAGTCATAATTTCCACCATTTCCGCCACCAAAAACACTTACAGTATTTGGAACAATTTGACTTCCGCCATCCCAAGTAATGATTGTATTTCCGTCAACTTCAGAAATAATAATAGGAGTACCATTTGCAAAAAATGCACCTTGATTATTGTTATAAGTGCTGTCATATGAAGGTGATTCAGCTGCATAAGATGGAATGTTTATTAGTCCAAATGTTGCAATTAAAGCTAAAAAGCAAAACAATTTTTTCATTTAATTCATCCTTTCTTTGCATATAAGATATGCTTATAATATAATATGAAATAAGTCGTAATTAGTTGATAATTGTAATTTTTTATGATATATTACAAATATGAAATAGAGCAAAAATACAAATGGTTGAAAGAAAACTATCCAAATATAAAAAAGAAAACATTATTTTTATATGTTCAACAATGTTAAAACAAGAATTCATAATAGAATGTTGTAAACATTACAAATTTGATATAAAATATGCAGTTTTTGTAGATGATAGACTATATGTTTTAAGAAAAGCAGAAACACTAGGAATAACAGCATATCATCCAAGTTCATTTACTGAATAAAAAAATCAGGAGGAGAATATTCAAATGAATTATAATAAAAATAAAATAGTAATATTTGACTGGGGTGGAATAATAGAAAGCCACAGAAAAGGTGAATATAATATAGATGTAGCAGTAGAGAATCTAATAAAACATTTTAATTCAAAAGAAAACAAAAATATTGTTGAAAGATATTATAACAGATCAATAGATTTTGGAATAAACGACATAAGGGATATAAAAGAAGACAAATGGTTTGAACAAATAAAAGAAGAATTTGATTTAAACTGTACTCCACAAGAATTTTATGATTATTACATAAAAGAATTTGACAATGTGGAATATTACAAAGATGTTGTAGAATATGCACATAGTTTAAAAGAAAAGTGTAAAATAGGAATTTTATCAAATTTAGGTTGTCTAGACAAACAAAGACTAAACAAGCAAGTTGATCTTAAACAATTTGACTATGTATGGCTATCTTTTGAATTAAAATGTAGAAAACCAGATGAAAGAATATATAAAATTGTTGAAAAAGAATGTAAAATAAAAAAAGAAAACATTTTATTTATAGATGATAGCAAAGAAAATATTGAAACCGCTAAAAAATTAGGATGGAATACTTGTAATGCTTATGGATATGAGTTGGATAAAATAAAAGAAAAAGTAGAAGAATTTTTATAATAACTAAAGAGGATGGAGTAAAAAATGAAAGAATATTTTTATAAAAAAGAATACAAATATATGTATATGAGCATATTTTTCTACAATTTTGCAAATGCATTAAGAACAAATCATATAATAGAAAGACTATTTGCACCATTGTATTTGTACATAATTTTACAAGACTTTGCAGCATTTTCAACATAATAATAGTATCATTATTATTTCAAGTTATAACAATAACTTTAATAGGAAAATACACAGACAAAAATTTAAGAAAAGCAAATAATTTTGTATCAGCTATAAGAGTAGCAATAACTGTAATATATTTATTTGCTAGAAATAAAATATTGATTTCAGTTAATAAAACTTTAAGTGATAATTTTGAAAAAGTATATGAGACATCAATTACAACATCAATACAAAATATTATAAAAGACTCAAAAGAAGATAATGAATTATTATCAACAGCTGGGCAAATGAGCTTATGTTTTACTGAAGTTATTATTTTAGCAATTTTATCAATTGCAGCAAAATATATTGGAACAAACATATTTTATATAATATTTGCATCGTCAATAGTTTCTACAATAGCAATAAACTTTTATACTAAAAAAGAACAACAATAGCAGGATTAATAATCAGATTTCAAGAATGTTGTGCTGGAGGATTACTATAATGTTATTTTTAAGCAGATAATTAGTTGATAATTATCTGCTTTTATGGTAATATAATCACATAAAAAACGATTTTTAGGAGAAAAAAGTGGGGATATTGATAGAAGAAGCAACAATTAACGATATAGATAAAATCATTAAACTAAAGCAAGAAGTTTGGGATAAATTAGAAAATAAAGACTGGTATATTATAGACTCAATAAATCAAGAATGGTTGAAAAAACGATTAGAAAACAGTGGAATAATAATAAAAGCAGTTGATAAAAATAAAATTGTTGGATTTTTAATTATAAACAACAGTCTAAAAAAGGAAAAAGATATAATAAAAAAAGTAAATCTAGAGGAACAAACAGATATATGCATAGAACTATCTAATGGTGCAGTAGATAGTGCATACAGAGGAAATCATTTATATATTAAGATGATCCAAAAGGCAGAGAAAATAATAAAAAGCAGGTATCATAAAAAATATATATTAGCGACTGTTCATCCAGACAATATTGCCAGTTTAAACAGTTTACTAAAAATAGGCTATGAAGTAAAATGTAGAACAAAGATGTATGGTGATTTAGATAGATACATTGTAATAAAAGAATTGAATGGGTGAATTTTAAATATGATATACAAAGATAACAAAAATAGATGCAAGTGGTGTAATCCCAAAAATGAATTATATATAAAATATCACGATGAAGAATGGGGGCAACCATCATATGAAGACAAATATTTATTTGAAATGTTAATACTAGAATCATTTCAAGCGGGTTTGTCATGGGAATGTATTTTAAATAAAAGAGAAGCATTCAGAAAAAAATTTGATAATTTTGACATAGACAAGATATGTAATTTTGATGATAAAAAAATCAAAGAATTACTAGAAAATCCCAACATAATTAGAAATAAACTAAAAATAAATGCAGCAATAAACAATAGCAAAATATTTAAAGAAATACAAAAAGAATATCAAACATTTTCCAATTATATATGGCATTTTACAGATAATAACATTGTGTATGAAATAGATAAAACAAGTTCAGAATTATCTGATATAATTTCAAAAGACTTGAAAAAGCGTGGAATGAAATTTGTGGGAACAACAATTATTTACTCTTATTTACAGGCAATTGGAGTAATATATTCACACGAAGAAGGATGTTTTTTGAAAAAATAATTGATAATGTATTTTTAATATGATAAAATTTAAACATAAAAAACAAATGAAAAAGGAAAAAATTATGAAAAAAACAAAATTAAAAACAAAATGTCTAAAAATTTTATTATTAGTTATAGCATTATAGTATGTATTTTTATTGCTATTGTGACAAGAAGAACTATAATACTTTCGGAAATTGATAAAAAGGTAACGGAATTAGAAAATAACAGCAACAATTTCTATATGAAAACAACTTTTATAGACGAAGAAAATTACACAGCATCAATAGAAAGATACATAAAAGATGATGTAAGCAAATTAGTAATGGGAAAAAAAACTCCAGATGGAAAGAATGCCAAAATAACTGAAATAACATACCCAGAAAAAAGAAAAATGTTTACTGAAGTAAATGGTGTTAAAGTAATGAACGAATATAATGAAAAAACAGCAGTTAGAGGGGCACACATCGAAAAACAAACAGAATCATCATATACAACAATTAGTAATCCAGCTTATAGTGTATCAAAAAAAGAAATGATTATAAATGCAATAGTTACAAGTATTAAAACAAAAAAGATAGACGGAAAAGATTACTATATATTATCAAGTAAGATGAACACAAATTTCCTTTATAATACAAACACTACAAAAATGACAATATATGTTGAAAAAGATACAGGGCTAACAACAAAAATAGTAGAAGAAGTAAATGAAAATGGAGAAATAAAGGAAATATATAAAGATTTTGAGTATAAATTTAACAATGTCACAGATGAAGATATTAGCGAACCAGACAATTCTGAGTATAAAATGCAAGAAAATAGCTAAAAAATTGTAATAAAAAGAACGATGCAATTTTACGAATATTGCTAAGGCTAAAGAAGTAAGGAGAAAAAGAAAAAATGGAAAAAGAAGAATTAGAAGAAATATATAATAAATGTATAGAATATAGTAATAAAATACAAAATCCAATTCTAAGAGATGTAGCTAAAAGAGTATATAAAGACTATAAAGTACAACTAATTAACAAACCTGCAACACCAGGTTCACACCATTATTATGCAGGAGGATTGTTATTTCATATGTATAGTGTAACAAGAAATGCTATTGGGATATGTGATATGTACAAAGAATTAGAAGTAGATAAAGATTTAGTAACATTCGGTGCATTAGTTCATGATATAGGAAAATGCAATGACTTTAATGATTTTAAAGATAATAATTATGAAGCAGTAAATGGAAATAGTGCTGCTTTACTAGGACATTCATATGAAGGAACACATATAATAGAAAATTATTTAAAAGACTATGAAATTAATGAAGAATTTAAAAACCAAGTAATACATATGGTAGGAAGTCATATGAATGAATATAGTGAATGGGGAGCGTTAGTATTACCAAAAATGTTGGAAGTTATTATAATAAATTATGCTGATAGTATGGATGCATATTTTGAACCAGCACATAAAATTATAAAAGACGCTAAAAAAGGAGAATTATACAAAATTGGAAATGCACCTAGACCATATTATAAGTCTCTAAATGATTACTATAATTTGTAATAGAATAATTAAGAAAAAGAATTTAAGAAAAAGCACGATACCAATTTAAACAAAGATTAAAAGGGGAGAAAGATGAACAGAGTAAATAAATCAAAAAAAGTAATAAAAATTACAGCAATCATATTAGTAATATTAATAATTTTAGGTATAGCATTAACAGAAGGAATAGGAAGCTACTTTGTAAATTATGCAATAGCAAGAAGTGGAGCAGGAGGAGATAGAAAAGTAAGTGAAGAAACAAAAATAGAAATACAAGGTGAAGATGAACAAATAATAGAAAATAACAGAAAACTGGCAAAAGAAAGTTCAAAAATTTGGAGTGAAGAATCAGTGCAAAAAACTGTTGAGATAAAAGCAAATGATAACATAACATTAAGAGGAACAGAATTTTTGCAAGATCAACAAACAGATAAATGGGTAATAATATTACATGGATACAGAGCAAGTACAGAAAGTGTATTACCAATAGGAGAACAATTCTCAAAAAAAAGATATAATGTATTAATTCCAAGTATGCGAGCATGTGGAGAAAGTGACGGAGAATACTTAGGAATGGGATGGTTAGAAAAAGACGATTTACAGAATTGGATTAATTTAATTATAGAAGAAAATAAAAATGCAAAAATTATATTACATGGCTCTTCAATGGGTGCTGCAACAGTATTAATGGCTTCCGGAGATGAACTACCTTCAAATGTAAAATACATAATTGCAGACAGCGGATACACATCAGTTTGGGATATATTTGCATCAGAAGCAAAAGCAAGATTTAACTTACCAGAATTTCCAGTCTTGAATATGTTTGAGATAGTTGCAAAAAGAAAAGCAAAATATGACATAAAAGAAGCCTCTGCACTAGAACAAGTTAAAAAAAGTAAAACACCAATATTATTTATCCATGGAAGCAATGATGATTTTGTGCCAGAATACATGTGCGAAAAATTATTTAATGCAGCAAATTGCAAAAAAGAAAAATTAATTATAAATGGAGCAGGCCATACTGACGGAAAATATAGAGAACCGGAAACATATTATAATAAAATATTTGAATGGGTGAATTTAGAATATGATATATAAAGATAATAAAAGTAGATGTAAATGGTGCAATCCTAACAATGACCTATACATAAAATATCATGACGAAGAATGGGGACAACCATCATATGAAGACAAATATTTATTTGAAATGCTTATACTAGAATCATTTCAAGCAGGACTATCATGGGAATGCGTTTTAAATAAAAGGGAAGCTTTTAAAGAAGCATTTGATAATTTTGATATAGATAAAATAGTTAACTATGATGAAAGAAAAATTCAAGAGTTATTAAAAAATTCTAACATAATTAGAAATAAACTAAAAATAAATGCGACAATAAATAATAGTAAGATATTTAAAGAGATACAAAAAGAATATAAAACTTTTTCTGATTATATATGGCATTTTACAGAAAATAAAATTGTATATGAAACAGATAAAACAAGTTCAGAATTATCAGATGCAATTTCAAAAGACTTAAAAAAGCATGGAATGAAATTTGTGGGAACAACAATTATTTACTCTTATTTGCAAGCAATTGGAGTGATATATTCACACGAAGAAGGATGTTTTTTGAAAAAATAATTGATAATGTATTTTTAATATGATAAAATTTAAACATAAAAAACAAATGAAAAAGGAAAAAATTATGAAAAAAACAAAATTAAAAACAAAATGTCTAAAAATTTTATTATTAGTTATAGCATTATAGTATGTATTTTTATTGCTATTGTGACAAGAAGAACTATAATACTTTCGGAAATTGATAAAAAGGTAACGGAATTAGAAAATAACAGCAACAATTTCTATATGAAAACAACTTTTATAGACGAAGAAAATTACACAGCATCAATAGAAAGATACATAAAAGATGATGTAAGCAAATTAGTAATGGGAAAAAAAACTCCAGATGGAAAGAATGCCAAAATAACTGAAATAACATACCCAGAAAAAAGAAAAATGTTTACTGAAGTAAATGGTGTTAAAGTAATGAACGAATACAATAAAATAGCTAAATAATAATTTGGAAAATTACAAAGAATATAAAACAAACTGATAAAATAAAAGAGACCAAGGAAATGTGATAATTCACATATTCCAAAGTCTCTTTTTTGAGATAAGTTTTCTTCAGTCTCTTATTTGCTTTTTGAAAATCAACTTTCTTGAAGATTAGCAAACATATCGTACTCACGATCTGCTTTTTTCATAATTGCAGATGCAGTGAAATATCCACCAAAGATAGCAAGTATTAAGACAAAAATTGCTAATAGAACAATTATAGTATTGCCTTTTTTCTTCCCTTTGCCACCAAAAAGAGTTTCTGCAACTCCACTTATAGCACTTGGTACATTTCGTGCTGCACTCACAGTATTGTGAATTTGAGCATAGGAGTTCCAACCGGCAGTCAAACCGTTGGACAAAGTCTTCTCTTCCCAAAAATTCTTTAAACTACGAATCCAAATGTAAAAACCAGTTGGAATTACAGTTACCGCGCAAAATAGATAAATCAAATCTGATGAGAGCTGTTCAAACATCAAAATTGTATCTTGATTTACATTTGCTAATTGTAAAAAGAATGGAGAGATAAGTAGTAAAATATAACCATATACCATAGTAAATCCAGCTATTGCCATAATATAACCTACTACAATATAGGCTCTAAAGCTACCACCTACTTCTTTAGACTCGGACCAGTACCGACCTACATAATTTGCATTTGCCCAAGAAATTATAAAGTTAAGAGCAAGTGCGAGTACCAAAAATAATATTGCCATAACCATATCTCCTTTTCTAATGATTTTTAGCACTTAATTACATGCTAAATGTTAATTGGTTACCATAATCGCATTATAGTATATTCTAGCGATAATGTCAATAGTAAGAAAATTTTAAAATTAAGATAGAAAATTACATTGATGAGTTTTACAAGTAAAAAGTTGACATTCAATGATACTGAATGCTATAATAAATTGTAATATTTCAAGATAAAAGAAAAAAGAGGTTTAATAAAGTGAATGATACAATAGTATATTTAATTAGACATGCTGAAACTGCTGATGAGACCGGTATCAGAAATACCCATGAAGATTCTCAAATGATTAATGAAAAAGAAATATTATCGGTAGAAGGAGAAGAACAAGCAAAAAGGTTAAGTGAAAATGTTGAATTGAAAAATTTAGATGTTATATGGTCAAGTAGTTATACCAGAGCAAAAGCAACGGCAAAGTATATTGCAAATGTAAATAATCTGCCTTTTAATTTTGATGACGATTTAAGTGAAAGAAAATTAGGAAATTTAAAGGAATTGGGGGAATTTATGAAGGATAAGAATACGAGTGATCCTTCACAAGAGCAATTACTAGACAGAACATTTAGAACATCCGATGGAGAAAGTGCAGAACAAACTAGAGAAAGGATGAATAAATTTTTTGATAAAATACTTAAAGAATATGAGAGAAAAAGAATTGCAGTAGTTAGTCATGGTGGTTCAATAAAGTTCTTTTTATTAAATTGGTGCGTGGTAAATGAAAATGTTAAACTTGTGTATAATAAAAATACAATATTAAATATAAAATCACCATGTTTATTAAAGTTGACTTTTAGAAAAAATGAATTAATCAATTTAGAACAAATAGATTAAAAACTTAAGGATAGATAGAAAGACTTAAAAAATAATTTTACGATACTAAAATTATTTTATTTGAAAAAACACTACACAAATCAAATAAAATGTGATAAAATAAATAAGATTTATAAAAATAGAAAATTTTAAACAAATAAAACAAAATAAAGGAGGAATTAAAATGTCAGGACATAGCAAATGGCACAACATACAAGCAAAGAAAGGAAAAGCAGACGCAGCAAGAGGAAAAATATTCACAAAATTAGGAAGAGAACTACTAATAGCAACAAAAGAAGGTGGACCAGACCCAGCAGGAAACTCAAAATTAAAAGCAGTTATAGCAAAATGTAAAGCAGCAAACATGCCAAACGACACAATAAACAACGCAATTAAAAAAGCATCAACAAGTAACGAAAACTACGAAGAAATAGTATATGAAGGATATGGACCAAACGGAGTTGCAGTAATTGTAGAAGCATCAACAGACAACAAAAACAGAACAGCAGCAGACGTAAGACACGTATTTGACAAAGCAGGTGGAAACTTAGGAACAACAGGATGCGTATCATACATGTTCAATAAAAAAGGTGTAATAGTAATAGAAAGAGCTTCAACAGAAATGTCAGAAGACGATGTAATGATGTTAGCACTAGATGCAGGAGCAGAAGATTTCTCAGCAGACGAAGAAGTATATGAAATAACAACAGAACCTTCAGATTTTACACAAGTAAGTGAAAAACTAGAAGAAGCTGGATTAGAATTCTTAGAAGCAGGTGTTCAAATGGTTCCAACTACAACAGTTCAATTAGATGAAAAAGGTGTAGAAAAAATGGAAAGACTAATAGAAAGACTTGACGAACTTGATGATGTAGCAAACATCTATCATAACTGGGAAGAATAAAAAATTAGGGATTGGGGGACAGGTCTTCAATCCCGATTTTTTTAAGTAATATAAAAATTTAAAATAGAGATTAAAAACCTGTCACTCAATTTCTAATTTTTAGGAGATATTTATGGAAAAAATACCAGTAGAAAAAAACAAAGAATATATAGTAGAAATAATTGATAATGGATTTGAAGGAGAAGGAATTGCAAAAATAGACAATTTTACAATTTTTATTAATGGTGCAATAAAAGGAGAAAAAGTAAAAATACTAATTGTAAAAGTCTTATCATCACACGCATTTGGAAAAATAGTAGAAATACTAGAAAAATCAGATGTAAGACAAGAAGTAGACTGCACAACATATAAAAGATGTGGTGGATGCAACATGAGACATATAAAATATGAAGACACACTAAAAATGAAGCAAAACGCAGTTCAATCATTAGTAAATAAAACACTAAAAAACAAAATTCAAGTCAAACCAACACTAGGCATGGAAAATCCATTACATTACAGAAATAAAGCACAATATCCAATAGGTATAAATAAGAACGGAGAGCCAGTAATTGGCGTATTTGCAAATAGAACGCATGAAGTAATACCTATGGAAAAATGCTTGATTCAAAATCCGATATCAGAAGAAATAGCAAAAACAGTATTAGAATTTATAAAGAAAAATAAAATTTCAGTATATAATGAGAAAACTGTAAAAGGCCTATTTAGACATATTGTAATAAAAGTTGGAATAAAAACAAATGAGGTAATGTGTATATTAGTTATAAATGGTAACAAAATTCCGAAGGAAGATGAATTGGTAAAAATTCTAACACAAAAATATCCTAATATAAAAACAATAGTAAAAAACATAAATACAAAAAATACAAATGTTATATTGGGAAAAGAAAACGTCAATATATATGGAAATGGATACATTGAAGATAAATTAGGAGAATATACATTCAAAATATCACCACTTTCATTTTACCAAGTTAACCCAGTACAGGCTGAAAGACTTTACAATATTGGTGTAAAGGCAGCAAAAATAACTAAAAAAGATACTGTGTTTGACTTATATTGTGGTATTGGAACAATTTCATTATTTATGGCAAAACATGCTAAAAAAGTGTATGGAGTTGAAATTGTAGAACAGGCAATTAAAGATGCAAAAGAAAATGCAAAAATTAATAATGTTGATAATGCTAAATTTATTGCAGGTGATACGGAAATTGTTTTGGATGACCTAATAAATAACAAAAATATTATTCCGGATGTCGTTATGGTTGACCCTCCAAGAAAAGGGCTTGATAATAAATCTATTGATAATATTTTAAAGATTAAACCTGATAGATTTGTGTATATTAGTTGTAATCCTGCTACTTTGGTTAGGGATTTGGCTAGGTTTGAAGAGGTTTATGAAGTTAAAGAGATTCAGCCAGTAGATATGTTTCCATTTACAGGGCACGTTGAATGCGTATGTGTTCTAAATCTTAAATAAAGCCTTGCATTTCAAGGAAAATCAACTGTTCAGTGCCTAACTCATACCATATTAGGTGGTATGGGTTGACTAAACAAAATAAAAAGTAGAGATTATAGGAAAAATAAAAAATGGTATTTAGTATTTTAGCATTAGTAGCAGTGTGTATTAGTATATGTATTAAAGATAGAAAAAAATCATTATATGTTCAATCATTAAACTGCTTTTTTGAAGCAATATATGATTTTTTAATATCTGCTTTTACAGGTGCAATTTTAAGTATAATAAATTTAATAAGGACTTTTATATTTATAAATAAAAATAAATTTAGTAAATCTGTATATTTAATAATACTATTTATTTTTGAAGGAATAATTATGATAAATTGTTATTTTTCATGGACAGGGTGGGTTTCGCTATTACCAACAATTGGTTCAATGATTAGATCATATTGTCTATGGCAATCAAATATGAAATTAGTTAGAATATCTGGAATAACAACAGGAATTTTATACGGATCTTATTATATTTATTACCATAGTTGGTTCATGGTATTAGGTGATTTAATTTTATTACTTACAGGAATATACACACTTTACAAAAATGATATAAGGAGGAAAAATAACAATGAAGTTATATGTAATTAGACATGGAAACACAGATAGTAATAGATTAGATATATATAATGGAAAATTATTAAATGAAGATATAAATGATATTGGAATAAAACAAGCACAGGAAGCATCTAAAAAAATTAAAAATTTAAATTTAGATTTGATTATTTGTTCACCCCTTTTAAGAACAAGACATACCTGTGATATTATAAATTCTAATAAGATAAAAGTAATATATGATGATCGAATAGAAGAAAGAAATTGTGGAGTTTTAACAAATACGAAAATAGATGATTTTTATTATACGGAATATTGGAATTATTATTCTAAAGTTAAAATCGATAAATTAGAAACAGTTCCAGAATTATTTAAAAGGGTTAATTTATTTTTAGATGAAATCAAGAAAAAATATAGTGGTCAAAATATACTTTTAGTAACACATGGTGGTGTAGCTAGAGCAATCCATTTTTATTTTAATGAATTGCCAGAAGATGGACAGGTGGAAAAATATTTGCCAGATAATTGTGAAATAAGAGAATATAGTTTTAATTAATTTAAATAAAAATTGATATATGCATAATACACATTCAACCATTAAGAGTGTTTATTATGTAGATATAATTGGACCTACTGAATATACAGTGCATATAATTGTAATACAAATAAGAAATATATCACAAGTATTTATACAGGGATTTGGTGATGCTATTACAATAAGTGTCGAAATAGAATCTGGAAAAAATAAACAAGAACAAATGAAAAATGCTAAAATAGTAGCAAGAAAGTTAATAAATGTATTTTCTGCTATTGTTTCAGTTCTTATAGTAAGTATTGCTATTATTATTGTTTTAAATAAAATGAATTATTAATAATTTTTTATTCTGTATTGCCATTATTAATAATTGGTCAATATGAAGAAATAAAAGAATATATTTGCGATGTGTTTATTTTACGTGAATATAGAAGAAAAGGAATACAGACAAAACTAATAGGTGAATGCATAAAATTTGCAAAAGAACAAAATCTAGAAATTTTGAAACTTTCTAGTGATAATCCAGAAGCAATTTCTATTTATAAAAAGTATGGATTTGAAAATGATAAATTAACTATGGAATATTATATAAAATAAGAGGAAAAGATGATGGATAAAGAAATAATAATTGATAGAAGATAGGTTAAAAGAAAGAGATATGGGGATATATGAAAATATTCCATTTGACAATTTGGATTGGAATGTGTTTTGGAATTATAATTCAGATAGAAAATACCCAGAACTTGAATCTATGAAAGATGTTTATCAAAGAATTAAAGAATTTTTAGATGAATTGAAGAAAAAATACAAAGATGAGAAGATTTTGTTAGTAACGCATGGAGGAATATCAAGAGCAATATACTGGTTTTTTAATGGTATACCTAAAAATGGTAATTCTTCAAATATAAATAAAAATTGTAAAATATATGAATATGAGTTATAATGATGATAAGGAGGTTTTGGATGGAAAACGAGTCCTGGAAATATTAGTCATAAAAAAGCAGTGGAAAAAGCAAAAAATAGGATATAAAAAGTATCATAAACATACAACTATAATGAATTGTTATTATGAAGTAGTCAGTTATACCTAAACATATAAAAAGTAACTGTTCATAATTAACAAACATATCATGTAGTGTGTGTGGCAGTGCTTAACCTTAAATAGTTTTGAAATTATTTCTACTGTAAGGATAGAATGGTTAAATGTTAGAAAATTTATTTTCCATATCTAAATAAAATCTAACCAAAGTCAAATTTTAGATAAATGTTATAAAAAATATATAAATCTAGTTTAGAAAAAGTGCTAAGCTAGATTTTTTTAATTCTTAAAACTAAGTGAACTAGGAGGATTACATTATTGTGTTGTAATAGATAAGAAAAATATGAATCAATAGTTTTTTAGTTATTGATTTATTTTTTTTGCCCTTTAAATTTTTTAGAAATTTAAAGGGCAGGATAAGGAAAGCAGAGCATTTCCTAAAACATTTAGAAAGACAAGCTTTCTAATCCACTGCAAAAATTGTTTTGGTGCAGATAAAATGCAGAGTGCGTACACTTCGGTGTATTTATACCTAAAAAATATTGTAAAATAGGCATTTGACTTACTTGTAAAATTGTAGAAATTATGCTAAAATATCGACAGTTATAAAAATATGTGCTATATTGGTACGAGAATTAAGAGGGAATAAGAATATATGAACAGAATTGCAAAAAATGAAGATATAGAAGAAATATCAAGACTAAGAATAATGCAACAAAAAGACGATTGGAAAGAATTATATCCTAATAAGGACGAAGAATTTTATGCGGTAACAAAAAAATATTTAGAAGAACATTTAAATAAAGATATATTCTTTTTTATAGAAATTATAGACAATAAGATAATTGCAACTTGTGGATTACAAGTAATAAAATACATGCCACAATGTGTGGAAAGTGGTGTTGAGGGATATATATGTGATGTCTTTACATTAAAAGAGTATAGGAGAAAAGGAATACAAACTAACTTAATAAAAGAATGTATTAAATTTGCAAAGAAAAATAATATAATTGAATTAAAACTTTCGAGTGATAATCCAGAGGCAATAAGAATATATCAAGAACAAGGTTTTGAACATGATAAATTAATAATGAAAAACCTGCTAAGCAAATGATTGAAACTTATAAAAAAGAAGGATATTCTACAATTGTGATAACTGATCATTGCAGTAAAAGTAAAATGGATAGACTAGGAAATATATCTTGGAGAGAAAAAATAGATTATGTATATACAGGATTTGATATAGCAAAGCAATATGGGGATGAATTAGGAATAAATATATTATTAGGTGTAGAAGTAACATTACAAATAACTGATAGTGATTATTTAGTATATGGAATAGATAAAGAGTTTCTATATGAAAATGAAAAGATATATGAGTATACATTAGAAGAATTATATAAACTTTGTAATAAAAAAGGATATTTATTAGTACAAGCACATCCATTTAGAGATGATATACAACTAGCACCATTAGAATATATTGATGGAATAGAAGTATTCAATGGATGTCAAGATGAAATTTCAAGAAATGATAAAGCATTAGAATATGGAAAGAGTACAAATAAAATATTAACATCAGGTTCAGATTTTCACAGACTAGATGATCTTGCAAGAGGTGGAATTATTACAGAGATAGAAATAAAAAATATTAAGGAATTAGTAGAAATATTACAATCAAGAAATTATAAATTAAACAGAAATGAAGGAACATATAATGGAAAAATTAAAAATAGAATATAAATTTGATTTAGAAGATTTTATAGTTATGGAAAATATTGAACACTCATATTTTCCAAATGATAATATAACTACAGCAGAAGAAGTAATGAAATGGTACGAAAAAAACAATTTGACTTGCATTGGAGTAAGAAATGCTGATAACCAAATTATAGCTAGCGTAAATATATTACCATTAAAAAAAGAGGTTTTTAAAGATATATATGAAAATAGAATGAACGAAGCAGATGTAGTATATAATCAAATAGAAGAATATAAGGATGACAACTCATATCATATATATTTATCCTCTATATCAATTGATAAAAAATATAAAAATAATTACAAAGTGATTACAACTTTGTTAAGTGGTTGTATGAACTTACTTGATATGTTAATAAAAAGAAATATTAAAATAGAAAAAATTATGGCAGATGCAAGTACTATACATGGAGAAAAAATATGTAGAAAGCTATTAAGAATGGATTATATAATTGATACAAGCCATGATTCTAAGATATATTGTGAAGATGGAGAAGAATTTATAAAGGCTATAGAAAAAATTAAAAAATTTGTAAATTAAAAAAGAAATAGACAAATATGTAATATGAAAGTACGAAAATATATAGATTTAATATTATAAATAGTAGGCATACTGTTACGTCTAACAACATCTAACTAAAATCTAACCAAAGTAAAGATAATTTACAAAAAAGCCTTAAAATTTAAAACTATTGTTATTACTAAAATTTATCAGAAAAGTAGCAAGATTTATTAGAATTTCAAGGCTTTAAAGTCACTCAACATATTCTAAACAAGCACAAAGAATTTTTTCATGAAAACATGTGGAGTGTGTAGCAGTGCTACATCTAAAAGATTAGATCTAAATTTGAAGATGTATGATCTAGAAATAGTTCAGAAAGGAATAAAACATGGGAAAAGTTTTAAAAATAAGAGAAGTAGGAGATCCTATTCTTCAAAAAAAATGTGATGAAATAGATATAAAGAACATAAATAGAGAAATTTTAGACATCATAGAAGATTTAAAAGCAACATTGGAATTCGGTACAGGACTAGGCATAGCCGCACCGCAAATAGGAGTAAATAAGAGAATAATTGTAGTAGGGGCTAAAAAAGAAAACATAAAATATAATGATGCAGAAGAAATACCAATAACTGCAATGATAAATCCAATTTGGAAAAAAATATCAGAAGATACTGACATACAATATGAAGGATGCATGAGTGTTCCAGTAATTAGGGGAAAAGTAGAAAGATATAAAAATATAGAATTAACTTATTTTAACGAAAATGGAGAAAAAATTGTAAGACAAGTGAATGGATTTTTTGCAAGACTTGTTCAACATGAATGTGACCACTTAGATGGTATTGTATTTTTAGAAAAAGTAAAAGAACATAATGGTTTTGCAACAGTTGATAGTATAAATAAATATAATTTAAGAGATAAAGAAAGAATTTAGGCATGAAAATTTATAATATTAAACCAGAAGATTATAAAATAAAAATAGTTATGAGAGGTGAAAACATAAAATTACCTACAAGTATAGAAAATATACTAAATGAAAACATTGATACCAAACAAGATAAAATATTGGAATTTTGTAAGGAACCAAAAACAACTAAAGAAATAATGGCTTATTTGGGATTAAAAGACAGAAGAAACTTTTATTTAAAATATATGAGACCATTACTAGACAGTGGAAAATTAAAAATGACTATACCAGATAAACCAAATACTAAAAATCAAAAATATGTAGCAAAGCAGGGGAAATAATGAACTTCGATGAAAGATTATATTAAAAATAATCATATAAAAATACATTTTGAATTTAATGTAACTATAAAAATAAATGAAAATATAAATGGATGTTTCTTATTATTAGAACGAAAAAAGTAATAAAGCATCAACAAAAATACTAATAAAAGAAGGAATATATATGTTAAAAGATTTATGTTTTGAAATAATACAAACATGCCCTAACAAATGCAAATTTTGTTCTTCAAATTCATCAAAAGACAAAACGACAATTATAACACTAGAAGACTTTAAGAAAACAGTTATGTATTTTATTACCCATGGCGGAATTGGAGAAATATCAATTTCAGGAGGAGAACCTTTTTTACATCCAGATTTATTCGAAATGATAAAGTTTTGTAAAGACAATGGAATTAGAACAGTTATATTCACCAGTGGAATAAAAAGAACACCAGCAATACCAGAAAAAACGATAGAATATATAAAAAATAAATGTAAAAAAGATTTAGAAGAAATAGAAGAACATGAACCATGGAATGAAAGACTAAAAAGAAATGTGAAGGCGTATTATAAAAGAATGATTAATCCAGGAGAATTTACTTCACTAACAAGGCAAGAACTAGAAAAAATAAAAGAATTAGGAGTAGATAAAATCGTATTTGATTGGCAATCATTAGATGAAAATATTGATAATGAGTTAATGGGAAGAAAAGCATTAAATACATATCTAATAGATTCTTTGGTTAGAGCAAGCATTGTTGGATTAAATGTAGATGTTCATTTTATTCCTATGAAACCAAATTATAGACAATTTCCAGATATCATAGAATGTTTAGAAATTTCAAAAGTAAAAAATATAAGTATTTTAAATTTTGTACCACAAGGTAGAGGACTAGAAAACAAACAAGACTTGATGTTAAATGAAACAGAGCTAAAAGAATTTAGTGAAATATTAAAAAAAGAGAAAGAAAAATATAGCGGTAACATAAGAATTGGAATTCCATTAAATGGGAAAATGTCTCATTTATGCACAGCAGGAACTGAAAAGTTAGATATAAAATATGATGGAACAATACTTCCGTGTCCAGCATTTAAAGAAATGAGTGTAGAGAAAATGGAAAAATATGGTATAAAATTACATAGTATATATGAGGATTTGGAAAAAGTAGTTTTACGTGAGGGAAAAAGAAAATTACCATTATGTAAGCAAGTTTATGGATTTAATGGAGAATTGACAGAAAGTGAAGAGATAGAGTTTTGAGGAGGAATATTTATGAAAATATTAATAGGAACAAAAAATCCAGGAAAAATAGAAGGAGCAAAACAAGCATTTGAAAAATATTTTGACAAAGTAGAAATAGAAGGAATACCTGTAGATTCAAATGTAGGAGACCAACCAATAAATGAAGAAATACTTCAAGGAGCAAAAAATAGAGTGAAAAATCTAAAAGAATACGCTTCAAAAAACAATATAAAAGCAGACTTTTATATTTCAAGTGAAGCTGGTATCACAGATTCTTTAGGAGAATGGATAGATATAAATGCAGTAGTTGTGGAAGATTCAAAAGGATTTCAAAGTATAGGAACAAGCCAAGGATTTCCAATTCCTGATAAATACATTGATGAAATTAAAGCAACAGAACTTGGAAAAGTTATGGACAAGATATTCGATGGACAAGAATTAGGCAAAGGAAAAGGTGGAATAAGTTACTTAACAAAAAATGAAGTATCAAGAATTGATTTAACAAGAAATGCATTTATTATGGCACTAACAAAACATATTAATGGAGATATATGGAGATAGAAATTACCTTTATTTTAATTCCGATAAAAAAATAATTGAAAGATGTATAATAGAAAAATAAAAAAAGGAGATAAGCAAATGAATAAAATAATTATAGAAGTAGGATCAACATGTTTAAAAATAGACAATTATGATGGAAATAAAATAAAAAAATTAGATGGAATTACAATACAATTCAAAAAACATTATAACGAAGACAAAAAGTTAAGAGAAAATGATGTGAAAGAACTTATAAAAAAAGTAAATGAATTAAAATCAATTTCTGAAGACATATATGTATGTGGAACAAGCATTTTCAGAACCCTAAATAAAGAAGAAAGAGCGATATTCTTAAATAGATTCAAAAATGAAACAGGATACGATTTCAACATTATATCTCAAGAAAGAGAAAATAAATTAACTGTATTAGGGGCAACCAGATTTGTAAAAGACAAAGTTTGTGTTTTCATTGGTGGTGGAGGCTCTACTGAAATTGCAATTTATGATAAAGAAATAAAAGAAAGTGTTAATACGAACATTGGAGTTATAGATGTAATGCAAGAATTTCCTGATTTAGCTGAAAATTATGCAACAACTGATTTAGAAAAAGTAGAAACATTTATAAAGGGAAGACTAAATTTACCAAAACAAAAAGCAGATATATTAATATTGGCAGGTGGCGGACATGAAAAGTTTGCCAGAAACTCAGGAATAAAATATGAAGAAAATACTTTATACAAAGATAATTCAGAACCAATTATGATGGACATAGAAACAAGAAGAAAGGAAACAGAGAGATATTATAAGTCTATTTCTTTAGATGAGATAAGACAAAGAGTTAAAGACCCAGATTGGTGGTATGCTACAAGAGCAATGTCTGCATTTGCATTAGTGGTTGCAGAAGCAATAGATGCAAAATATATTGTTCCAACAGATATAGCAATGGCATACGGAATTATAAAAGATGGAGACAATAAAAAGTAAATTTGAAAAAGGAGATAAATATGGTTGTTATAGCAGGGTGTTTAATCGTAAAAAATAATAAGATATTAATGGCAAAAGAAGCCAAAAAGAAATGTTATGGACAATGGAACTTTCCAGCAGGCCATGTAGAGGAAAATGAATTGGTAACAGATGCAGCAATTAGAGAGGCTTATGAGGAAACAGGTTGCAAAGTAAAATTAACAGGAGTATTGCCAATAAGTACAGCGTATTTAAAAGAAAAAGAAACGGCAATAATTATAAAATTCACAGCAGATGTTATTGAAGAAAATATCAAATTTAATACAAAAGAGATATTAGATGTAAAATGGTTAGATTTAGATAAAGTTAGAAATATGACAAAAGATGAACTAAGAGGATATGATACAGCACTTCAAGACATAAAAGACCTTGAGAATAAAAAAATATATCCATTAGATATTTTTAATAACAAAATATACTAGACAAAAATAATAAAATTATTAAATATAAAAACATAGATAATTTGGAGATAAAAAATGATATATCTAAAAACATTTAAATTAAGTGAAAGTAGAAGCACAGACCCCAATATATATCCATTTTGCATATTCAAAAATAAAGAACCAAATATATTTGTATTTGACGACATCACAGTATTATATGGAAACAATGGGAGTGGAAAATCAACAATATTAAACATGATTGCACACAAATTAAACTTAAAAGGCAAAGAACGAAACTATTCTAGAATTGACGGATGGTGGCCATATTTTGAAAATTATTCAAATGAATGTAAATATGAACTAGGAGAAAACGAATATGGAAGTAGGCTAACTAAAATTCCTACAAATAGTAGATATATAAAAAGCGAAGAAATATTATATGAAATTAGAAAAATACAACAAGATGCAGTCTTACAAGAAAGCATAGAAAGTACTCTAACCAAAGAAAGAGGAAGAAAAAATGCAAAAGATTTTTTAAAAACAAAAGAAGGTGGAAAACAATTTCCAAGATTTGCATTTGCGCAAGATAAATATTCAAATGGAGAAACAACATTACAAATATTAGAAGAGGATATTGAACCAGATAAATTATATTTATTAGATGAGCCAGAAGTGTCACTTTCACCACAAAATCAAGTAAAACTTGCAGAAAAAATAAATGAAATGGCAAGATATCTTGGAGTTCAATTCGTTATAGCAACTCATTCTCCATTTATGTTAGGAATATTAAATGCAAAAATATACAATTTAGACACAAAAGATTATAGAGTAGAAAAATGGAATGAACTTGAAAATGTAAGATATTTTTATAACTTTTTCAAAAGTAAAAAAGAAGAATTTGAAGATTATTATAAAAAGATATAAAGAAGAAACAACAAGATAAATAAAAATAGAGGAGGATATATCTGTGAAAATAGGAATAGATTTAGATGGTGTAGTTATAGATAGTGAAACAACATTCAGGACTTATGAAGAAATCTTTGATATAGATATTTTAAAAGGAAACAATCTAATAAATAAAAAAGAACCAAAATTTCAAGCTAGATATAATTGGACAAATGAGCAAGAAAAAGAATTTATTGAAAAATATTTCATGACAGTATCAAAAGAAAGTAATTTAATGTCAGGATTTGTAGGCATATACAATTTATTAAAAGAACAAGGACACGAATTTGTCGTTATTACTGCAAGAGGTGGTTTTATAAAAGAAATGAAAGATGATGCAATAAGATTATTAGAAGAAAATAATATTAAGTTTGATAAATATTATTGGAATGTTGAAGATAAATTAGAAATTTGTAAAAATGAAAAAGTAGACATTATGATTGATGATGATTGGAAAATTATAAAAAGACTAGCAGATAATGAAGTAAAAGCATTATATTTTAGGGATACAAACTTGATGAAATTAGAAGAAAATCAGTACATCAAAGAAGTTAATAATTGGGGAGAAATTTATAGATATATAAAATGTAATAAAACATAGAGGTGAAATAAATGAATAAAATAATTAAAAATTTAGCAATGGCATATGGAATTATAGAAAATGAAAAATAAATGACATATTATGAAAAAAAGAGAGGAAATATTCATGTTAAAAATAAATTTAGGTGGAACTTGCGGTAATAGCAAGTGGAGAAATGAATTAATTGAAAAATTAAATAAAAAAATTGAATATAGAAATCCAGTTGTGAAAAACGGAACATGGAAATATAACAAAACGATAAAATTAAAGAAAGAAAATGATATGAGAGAATGTGATTATTTAGTTTATGTAATAACACCAAGACAAAAAGGTTTTAGTTCAATTGCATCAGCCGTTGATTATAGCAATAAAGTTCCTAAAAAGGTTATATTTTGTATTTTAAAAGAATATGAAAATGAAAAATTTGAAGGTCACCAATTAGAAAGTATTAATTATGTTGAAGATATAATAAAAAATAATGGTGGACTAATTCTAGAAAATTTAGATCAAATTGCTGAATTTTTAAATAATAAATGTTAAAAAATTTTAAGAGGAAAATTATGATAAAAAGATATAAACAAAACGAAACAGATACATTAGCAAAAATACTAAAAAATGATGGAGTAATTAGTGTTCCAACAGACACGGTATATGGAGTATGTGCCAGAATAAACTCAAAAAAAGCACATGACAATTTAGTAAAAACAAAAAATAGACCAATTACAAAACCATTTCCAGTAATGTGTTCAGATGAAGAGCAAATAAAAAGTATAGCAATAGTAAATGAAAAGGCAGAAAAACTAATAAAAGAATTTATGCCAGGTCCAATAACACTAATTTTAGAAAAAAGACCAGAAGCACCAGAATATGTTAACAATGGAAAAACAACCATTGCAATACGAATGGCAACATCAAAAGTTGTAAAAGAATTAATTATAAAAACAGGATGTCCAATATTTATGAGCAGTGCCAATCAAAGTGGAGAGCCAACATGTACTAACCTAGATGAAATAGAAAATGAATGTCCAAATCTAGACGGAATGATGGAAGGTACTGTCAAATTTGGAAAAGGAAGTACAATAGTTGACTGTGTTTCAAAAGAATTAAAGATTTTAAGAGAGGGACCAATTACAATAGAACAAATTAGAGAAGTTCTTGAGGAATAAGAGCCATAAAATTAAATATTTTAGTCGATAAAAATTTTAAAAGAAATGTTTAGTCAATATTAAGTTGTAGAGGAGATTTTATTATTGTGAATAAAGAATATATAGAAATTAATAAAAACGCATATGAAATTTTAGCAAATGAGTATAATACTAGAAATTATAAAATTGGCTATGATTTTTGGAATAATATATATGATGATTTGAATTTAAAAAATAAAGAGAATATTAAAATATTAGAAATTGGTCCAGGACATGGAAGAAATATTAAATTTTTTAAACAATATAATAATAAATTTAAAATAACTGCATTAGAAATTTCTAAAAATATGTGTAATATTATAAAAAAAGATCATCCAGACGTACAAATTATAAACGATAACATTTTAAATTATAGTTTTGAAAATGACCAATTTGATATTATTCAAATGATATCTGTTATCCATTTATTTCCAATAGAAGATGCTAAAATTGTATTAAAAAATGTTAAGAAATCTTTAAAAGAAGATGGATATTTAATTATAGGAACTACTATTAATGAAAAAGATATGGAAGGCTATTATGAAAAAGAAGATTATAATATTAAAGTAAAAAGATTTAGACATAAGTATACTAAAGAAACTTATGAGAAATTATTAAATGAATGTGGATTTGAAATATATAAACCATATTTTGTTAATGAAAATGATAGAAATAAATTATGGTATGATGCTGTATGTAAAAAAGTTAATAAAAAATATTAAAAGTAGATTTATATGAAACAGTATATTGCTAAAAGAGGTCAGAAAAGTAATAAAAAAAGGTGAAGTTGGAGTTACATTTATGAGCAAAAATAAAGTAAACAATAACTGCTAGAAAGTACTTTTGAATTAAATCTTATTGGCTGATATCATAGAAAAATAAGCAATTCTACTAACAGTCGATTGCTAAAAAAGATATAAAGTGATAAGATACAAAAAATTCAAAGGAGGTTTTAAAATGGACAACGAAAAATTTGGAAAATTCATAAAAAAATTAAGAAAAGAAAAAGGAATAACACAAAAAGAATTAGGAGAAAAATTAAATATTACAGATAAAGCAATATCCAAATGGGAAAGAGGATTAAGTTTTCCAGATATAACAATGCTAAATATATTAGCAGAATTTTTTGAAATTGATGTATCAGAATTATTAAATGGAGAAAAAGGAGCAAAAAAAGATATTGATATAGATAAAGAAATTTCTGAAGCAATAGAAAAATATAAAAATATTGAAGAAAAAAGAAAAAAGAAAATTAACAAAATAAAGAAAACAATAGGAGTAATATCAACTATTATATTAATTATTTCATTATTAATACAAATTGCATATTTATTTGTATTGAAAAGACATAATTATGAGTATGTAATTGATATTTTAGAATACATAATTAATCAAATAATTATAATTTCAGCTACAATGAGTTTGATTTTATTAACTAAAAAAGAAAAAATTAAGAATATAATTATATATATTCTCTGTATAATGTTTTCTGTAATTAATATTTCATTTATGTGTAACAACGGATTCAAAAATAAATGTATAATAAGTTTTTCAAATGATTTTTCAAATGAACTTGTTGTTAAAACAAATAAAAATACAGGAGCAATAAAAATATATAGAAACCAAAAATTCTTTTTATTTGCAAAAGAAAAAGAGCAACTAGATTACGAATTAGATGGAAAAATAAAAAAACAATGGCTAACAAATGATGTATGTGGAATAACTTATAAAGATAAAAATGGTATATTACAAGAATATATTGTTACATATGGAGACAGAGGCAATGGAATATCATATTATTATGTAACATCAGCATTAATAGGCGATTGGCAAGTATTCACACAATATGGTAATCCGACTCAAATGTTAGTTGATAGTAAAGGTATAACAATAAAAAAGAATGAAAAAAGTGAACTTTTTACCTATGAAAATTGCAAACAATATGGAACAACAGCATTGGTATTATATAAAAATGATATACCTAAATATATAATTGCATTAGATAAAAATTGTGAAATTGATGAAAAAACATATATTATAAAAAAAGGTGGAACAATAATATTATCTGAAATTTCAATGGATAAAACAATTTCTGAATCATTATATTGTATGACATTTAAAGATGAAAAAGATTTAGGTAATTATAGTGTTGTAAGTGTTGCAAAAGATAGTTATAAAATTCAAGATGGAATAATGTATATAAGTTTTGATGGAAAAAATACAGTAGAAGTACCTGGAGATTTTTCAAAAATGGTAGATAGTTATAATGAATACAATTATCAAATATCAAACGAAAAAACAATTTTTTATTATATAAAAGATTCAAAAAGATATTTAGTTTATTCTGATGATATGGGAAATAATTGGACTACTGTAGAGATAGAAAATGAGTCTTCAATACAAAATATACATTTTATAAATTCAAATATTGGATTTATGCTTAAATTTGAAGATGTTGCAATGGGAATAGCATTTGGTAAAATTAGCAAAACTGTTGATGGAGGAAAAACTTGGAAAGATATATATTTTGGAATGGGAGATGAAAAGAAAATATTTAAGACATCTAGTCAAATAAAATTTATTAGTGAAAATATTGGCTTTTTAACAATGCCTTCTGCTGGAGGAGAAACTTCTGAAATGTATATTACAAAAGATGGAGGAAATAGTTTTAATAAATTAGAAATTATAAATAGTGATATTTATGATTATTATAATTTGCCAACATTTGAAGATGGAGTATTAAGTATAAAAATAACACAAGGTTCAGACGGAGATTATAATGGTGGGGATTATAAGGTCTATTATTCAAAAGACTATGGTGATAGTTGGAGCTTGGAAAAATGATTGTGCAAAATTATGTCATCTTTTTTGTGATGTAGATAATGTTACTTATGAAGAACTTGAAAAAATAGGCTTTACCAGAACAAAAACATTGGGATATGGTGGAGACTGTTGTGATTTCCATTTTTTTAAAAAATAGTTTATATACATTGATTAATAAGTTACACATTGATAAGTTTAACAAATAAATCTAAAATTAATTAGTAAATATTTATCAAACATATAGACAAATTTAGAATAATATAGTAAAATAATTAACATAGAAAATGATAATAAACAGATGTGGTTTTGCCACCTAAGTTTTACGAATATCGTAGGAGAGGTGGTGATGTTTATGGTTAAAGTAATTCTATTTTTAATATTATCTTTAATATTTTCTTTAGCATTAAACGTTGCCTTAGCAGCAGTTCTATACAAGAACTGGGTTGATAAGCAACTACATAAATAAAAAAAGCTCACATCTGTAACTTTGGCGAGTTTGGTGTGAGTTTTTTACAACTAATTTCGGCAAAACCACGTTTGTGGATTTGTCATTTTCTATATTTATTATAATCTATGTATAGGCAAAAAGTCAAGATAATTTGATGTGAATTATAATAATAAAAGAAAAGGAGAATTAAAATGGAAAAAGAAAACTTTAAAAAGTTTGTAATATCATTATATAAACCAGTAAAATTTTTAACAATAACAATGATATTAAGTATGGTTATAGCACAAATATTAGATTTAGTAAAACAATATATAATAAAAGGAATAATAGATTTGCCAAGTACAGAAAACTTTCAAGTAACGGATTTATATCATGTAGCTTTTATTTTGTTATTTGTTATTGTACTAGAATTAATATTTTCATATATATCAAATATAACAAGAACAATACATATGGTAAAAAAACAAACACCATATATATCTGAAAAACTATTTAATAACTTAAACAAGAAAACATATTCTTTTTTTACGGATAATTACACAGGAAAAATATCCACAGCCATTAATGAAATAAATGACGAAATTACAAACTTAAATACTCAAATAACAACTAAATTTATTTCATTATTAACATCAATGGTAAGTAGCCTTATAGTTTTATATACAATAAATACAAACATTTTCATTGTTGCAACAATACTTTTTACAGGAATAATAGTTTCAAGACTAATATATTTTTCAAAGAAGTATTTACCATCTATAAAAAAAGCGGAAGAATATAACAGGGAATATAATGGGATTTTAAATGATGCTGTATTAAATTTTTCATCATTAAGATTATATAATGCAGTAGAAAAATTTTCTAAAAATCTAAAACTAAAAAAACAAGAAGTAAATGTATATAAAAATAAAGCATCTATTAAAGAATTTTCATTTGGAGCAATAGCAAATGTAGTGTATGTTATCACATTAACTGCATTAATAATTTATTCAATTAAATTATTTGAAGGTAATGCAATGACATTAGGTAATTTAATATTTTTTATAAATGCTATGATTTCTTTAAAAAGTCAAACAACTTCATTTACATGGTCTTACATACATATAGGTGAAATCATTGTAAAACTACAAAACAGTTATGAATTATTATATACAAAATATAATGTAGAAGATGATAATAAAGGGGATATAAAAATAAACACTGGAAAATTAGAATTTAAAGATGTATCATTTAGATATAATAAAAAATATATTTTTGAAAACTTTAATTTAAGTATTGAAGATAAACAAAAGATAGGAATTATAGGTGTAAGCCGGAAGTGGAAAAACAACATTAGTAAATTTGATTTTTAAGTTTTATAATCCAGAAAGTGGTAGCATTTTAATAGATGATAAAGATATATATAAATATAGTGCAAATTCATTATATAATAATTTAACTTATGTACCTCAAGAAACCATATTACTACATTCAACTATTTATGATAATATTAAAATAGCCAAACCAGATGCAACAAACGAAGAAATATACAATGCCGCTAAAAAAGCCGAATTACACAATTTTATAGAAAGTCTCGAAGACAAATATAATACAATTGTTGGAGAAAGAGGTATTAAACTTTCAGGAGGACAAAGGCAAAGAATTGCATTAGCTAGAATATTCTTAAGAGACTCAAAAATTGTAATATTTGACGAAGCAACTAGTAGTTTAGATAATAATACAGAATTTAAGATTCAACAAAATATACACAAATACTTTAATAATCAAACTATTATATGCATAGCACACCGCTTATCAACATTAAAAGATATGGATAATATTCTTGTAATAGAAAAGGGAGAAATAGTAGACTTTGGAACACCTGACTATATTATTCCAAAGTATGATAAAAAAGAATTTCTAGTAGAAGAGATTTAAAAAGTAAATGACTGAGCAGATTTATTATCTATTCGGTCATTTTTTATAAATTTTAAATAATTTGCTCTATTTCTTATTCATAAGTTTTACTTATTAAAAACTACCAAAAAATCGAATTGATTATAAATAAAATACAAGAATTAGAAGAATAGTAACACCTCTTGCAATAGATGAATTTAATGGACCTAGAGGAGATAATATATTTTTCAAGAGAGGATGAAAATTATGCAGTTGGTTATATTGAAAAAGGAAATACAGAAATTGTTGCGGAATATATTAGGGATATTATTGAAGCCGATTTATTTAAAATTGAAGGTGTAAAAGGATATTCAGCAAATTATCAAGAATGTATAGAAGAAGCAAAAGAAAGACAACAAAGAAACGAAAGACCAGAATTAAAAAGATAGATAGAGGATATATCACAATTATGAAGTAATTTATATTGGAGCACCAGTAATATTGGGGAATAATTTCACAAGAAATGATAACACAATTGGAAAAATTAGACTTTACTGGTAAAATAGTTAGAGTATTTACAACACCTGAAGGTTCTGGGTTGGGCTCTATTCCATCACAAATAAAAAGAGTATGTAAAGGTGCAAATGTTTTAGATGATGGAATTGCAATTCGAGGAGCATCAGTCAAAAATTCAAAAGATAAAATTAAAAATTGGTTATAAACATCCCATTTTATTGTTAGAGAACTACTTGAAATATAGTAGTTCTTTTTGGTATAATCATAGCAATAAATAGTAAATTGTTTTTAGGAGGAATGATTAAAAATGAAATTGAAAATCTTAGGGTCCGGAAATATTTTTTCCAAGTATAATAGTGCAAGTTATTTAGTTGATGACAAGATACTAATAGATATTCCAAATGGTACATGTAAAACTTTAAAAAACATAGGTATAGAGCCTAGCAAAATAAGCGAAATATTAATTACGCACTTTCATGGAGATCATTATTTGGACATGCCTTTTTTGCTATTAAACAAAATTTTTGATAATGCTATATGCTCAAGCATTTATTGCGATAGTACGGGGAATGAAAAAATTTATAATATTACTAAATTAGCCTTTCCTAACAAAGTTAAAAAAATCAACAATTATTTTAAATATAATTATGATAAAAAGTTTAGAATTAATGATTATGAAATAGAGAAAAATCTTTTAGAACATGAAGATGGAATAGAAGCATATGGATATATTTTTAATAAAAATGATTTGTATGTTGGATTTACTGGTGATTCAGGAATTTGTGATAATATTGAAATAATGGCAAAAAAATGCAGACATTTGATATGCGATTGCAACTCTATAAAGGGAAAAAAATCACACATGGGGATAGATAATTTAACGGAATTAGCAAAAAGATACTCAAATTGTATATTTTATACTACACATATGGATGATTCAACTAGAAAAGAACTAGAAAAAATAACTATGGAAAATATTATTATTTTGAATGACAATGATGAATTTATATTTTAGTGTTTTAATCAAATAATATTGCAGATATAATGATATAAATTACTTGCAGTTTCATATCAAATATGATAAAATTATGTAAATTTTATTTTATGGAGGTATCAATATGAAATTAATAGACAATGCAACAGACATTCGGATTCCAAAAGATACAATAGTTATCATGGCAGGAGTACAAGGGGCTGGAAAAACTTTTTTTACTAATCAATATTTTGATAAAGAAAATATTATTTGTAATGATGAAATTTTTTGGGAGGAATTCAAAAAGTCAGGAAAAAAAGATATGATAGATTCACAAGACTATGAGGATATATGTATTAGAACATTAGATACAATAACCGAAATGATAAAAAAATATAGTAAAGAAAAATCATATACAGTACTTGACTCTATTGGTTATTCTTTTGACAAAAGAATAGAATGTATAATTGAAATGAAAAAAACATTTAAAAACATTATATTAATTGTAATTAATCCTAATTTTGAAGTCATATATAAACAACTTCAGGAAAGAGAAAAAGCATCTAGAAAGTCTAAGATGCAAAAGGGAATTACAATTCCAGACCGCATCACAATGATAGCCAATAAGTATGATTTGGACAAACAAATAAGCGATAAGAGTATTAGTTATAAAACTACTACAACTTATATTGTCAGAGACATGAATAATGTCAAAGTTTCTATTGAGACTATGTAAAAAATTTAATAATTTTTGCAATATATCTCCAGTTTTTTTGCTGGAGATATAATATTAAAAAAATTTAAGAGATTAACCAATAACAATGGAACAAATTAGGATAATTTTTTATATAACATTTATTATAAAAATCAAAAGCATAATGAGCATTAAAGACTCATTAATTTTTTTAACCAAATTGTCGCTTTCGTATTAGGATTTTATGATAAATTCATAAACTTGATAAACACATTAATAAGCAGAAAAGGAGACAAAAAAGAAGCAATTAAATTTTTAGTAAAACTAGGAATTGGATGGGTTATAGGAATGGCAATAGCATCACTTATATTGTCAAATTTATTTGAAACACACATATATCAAGTAAGTTCACGATTTATCGGATTCATTATATTTGCCATACCATTGATAATAAAAGAAGAAAAAGAAAATGTAAAAGGAAAATACAAAAACTTAATATTTACACTTATAGGAATAATCATAGTATCTGCAATAAAATATTTTAACCCACAAACAGGAAGTGGAGCAAACATAGACATAACAAGCCCAAATATAGGACTATTAATTTATGTATTTATAGCAGGAATGATAGCAATATCAGCAATGATACTACCGGGAATATCAGGCTCAACACTACTTTTAATTTTTGGATTATACATGCCAATTATCACAGGAATAAAAGAAACATTACATTTCAATTTATCATATATACCAGTACTATTTGTATTTGGGTTAGGAATTATAGCAGGAATTGCACTTATTATAAAAGCAGTTAAAAAAGCATTAGAAAAATACAGATCACAAACAATTTATTTAATAATAGGATTGATGATTGGTTCAATATATGCTATTATAATTAGAAAGCAAACAAGGTAAAGGCTCTACATTCACATTAATTTTTTCAGAAAGTCTAATTAATATATAAAGAAATTATTAGGAGGAAATTATATAAAAATGAAAGAAAAAATAAAAGAAATTACAAAGAAAAACTTTAAATGGCTTGTGTTATTTATAGCATTAATCGGATTTCTAGCATTAGCAGAAGATGTATTCAATAAAGAAATAATGAACGGAGATATAATTGGCTACAAAATAATATCAACATTTTTAATATCAGACTTTGCAACACCAATAGCCAAATTTATCACAAACTTTGGCGGTGCGATATTTTTAATTACATTAACAGTAATATTAGTTATATTAATAAAAAATAAAAAAATAGGGCTATCTATATTTTCAAATTTGGTAATAATTACGGTATTAAATCAACTATTAAAAAGAATATTACAAAGGCCACGACCTACAGAATTTAGAATAATCGAAGAAACAGGCTACAGTTTTCCATCAGGTCATTCTATGGTAAGTATGGCGTTTTATGGATATCTAATATATTTAATTTATAAATATGTAGAAAATAGATATGTTAAATGGATTTCAATTGTACTTTTGAGCATTTTGATTTGTGCCATCGGTGTAAGTAGAATTTATTTAGGTGTACATTATACAAGTGATGTTTTAGGTGGTTTTTTAGTATCAATTTCTTATTTGATATTATTTATAAGTACAGTCAATAAATTTTTTATTGAAAAAGATTAAGATTATAGGAGAATATGGTTATGTTGTTAATTTCATTTATACCATTTTGTGTAATAATATTTAATTGTATAAAAAGTTATTTTTGGGGATTTAAAATTGTAATGATGAGTGGAATAGATTGTCCATTATATTTTGGATTTGAAGCAGTTTATAAGTATTTATGGATAATGTTTTCATTTAGATATTTTGGAATAATTACAATTCCAGTAATAATACTTTGTGTTCTATATCAAATATGGTATTTTAGAAAAAACAGTAATTTATTTTAATACATGTATGTTATATGAATAAAGAACAATAGTAGCATGTATTATGAAAATCCTGACTACATATATGAATGTTATATAGAAAAAAATAATTTGAAAATAAAAAGGTTAGAAGAATTAAAGAAAAAATAATTTTCGAATAAAAACAGTAACTAGAAACGGCAAATTTATGCAAATTAAGAAAGCAAAACGCTTTCTTTTTTTAATTTTTTATGATAAAATGTGAAAACAATAATGTATAATTTAAAATAAAAAAGAAGGTAATAAAAATGAAATTAAATATAGTAATGGTAGAACCAGAAATACCACAAAATACTGGAAATATAGCAAGAACATGTGCAATAACAGGAGCAAAACTACA
>OJMI01000277.1_pt1 | contig 71392 bp, 48 predicted proteins | sample 1597131 | NCBI WGS metagenome assembly OJMI01 (sample SAMEA2452116, study PRJEB22498) | human gut metagenome | reverse complement strand
CGCCGACCCTCTGCTTGTAAGGCAGATGCTCTGAACCAGCTGAGCTAAACGCCCTCTTTGCTTTTGGAAAGCGGGTGCAAAGGTAATATTTATTTCTTTAATTCCAAATATTGTTTAAAGAAATGTTGTCAGGCCGGTCTTGAAAAGTTGCCAAATGCAAGCATTTGTTGCATATTACCGGCCTGCATGTTTACCATCGTCTGTCCAGATACAGATAAAATTCCAATCCGTTTTCAAAGTAACCTTTGAAAGTACGGTGGCTCACATAGAAGTCGTGGATTACCAGCGGAGACTGATTCCTGTAGTAAATATACAGTATGCCGTTGTCTACAACCCAGTCGAAAGTATCCTGATAACACGGCTCAAGATTATCCTGATAATAGGTCTTTTCCCATCCGCTGCCATGGCTGTTTGATTGTCCGGCTACAAACATGATTTCACTGTATAATGGGTATCCGTCTATATCTGATGCTCCGAAATCACCATACCAGCTTTGGCCGCAGACTCCCGATAAGTCATAACCTATCTCTTCGTCATCTTCACAAGACGTGAAGCTGACCATCATGAAAGTTGTCAATACAAGCAGCCAATAAAACTTTAAATTAGTTTTCATTGTGTTTAAAATTAAATGTTTTGAGCAAAGTTAAAATAAAAAACCATACTTAAGCAAAAGATTTATAGATAAAAGCAGGCTTATGCCCCTAAAATACTTATCTTTGTCTTATATTATTAATGAAAGATTTTGTCTTATGAAATATATTCTGTTGGTAATCAGTTTCGTAATGTCTGCTTTTATGGGAGTAAAAGCACAGCCTAAAATCTCTTTCGAAAGAGAAACCTACGATTTTGGTGCAATTATGTGGAAACAGCCGATAACGGCTAAGTTTGAGTTTACAAATACGGGAAACAAGGCTCTTGTTATTCATAATGTGGAGTCTTCTTGTGGCTGTATTGTGGCCTCATGGACTAAAAAGCCGGTTCGTCCGCACCATAAAGGAGTCATTGAAGCCGTTTTTGATGCCAAGATGCTGGGACATTTCCATAAGTTTGTGCGGGTTTATTCCAACGCTACCACCAGACCGTTTGATTTGTCCATGACGGGAGTGGTGAGCGCCGATGTAGTAGACTATTCTCACAATTACCCGATACAGATAGGCAACATTCATTTGGATACGGATCACATTGAGTTTGCGGATGCCAATAAAGGAGATCAGCCCACCTTTGAGCTGAAAGTGGCAAACGGTTCATCAAAAGACTACGCTCCGGTACTGATGCACCTTCCTTCGTATATTGAGGCAAAGGCTATTCCTGAAAAACTGGCTCCGAAGGAAACAGGAATAATACGTCTGACATTCCATAGTGAGAAATATCCTTTCCTCGGAATAAACCGTACGAATGTTTATCTGGCACGTTATCCGGGAGATAAGGTAGGTGAGGACAACCAGCTGGATGTCATCTCTGTATTGTTGCCTGATTTCTCAAAACTGACAGCGGCCCAAAGGGCGATGGCTCCGGTTGTCCAGTTGTCTGCAACGGAGATAGATTTTGGTGAGATGGGTAACAAGAAAACCTTGAAAAAGCATATAACCATTACCAATACCGGCCGTTCAGGCCTCAAGATGGAAGATATACAGGTGACGAGTCCGGCGCTGAATGTTTCGTTGAAGAAGCAGGTACTGGCTCCAGGTAAGTCTACGAAAATGTATATTTCCGTCAATGCAAAATATTTGAGGAGCAATGCAAAGAGAACTCCGCGTGTATTGATGATAACCAATGATCCTAAACATCCGAAAAATGAGATAACGATAAAAGTCAAGAAGTAATATAAACCTAACCTCTTTAAATATCACGAGTATGGAACATCCTGAAAATGACACAGCCTATAAAGGATTAACCGTAAATAAAGGCATAGAGCAGCCTTCGATGATTAATCCGTATTTGAAAAATCGTCCGAGAGTGCGTCGTAGAGAGCTTACAGCCAACGATTACGTAGAGGGTATATTGAAAGGCGATGTAATGATACTGAGCCGTGCAGTGACACTGGTCGAGAGTCTGCGACCCGAACATCAGGCTTTGGCACAGGAAGTTCTTGAAAAGTGTTTGCCGTATTCCGGAAACTCCATCCGCATCGGTATCAGTGGCGTGCCCGGAGCCGGAAAGAGTACATCCATTGATGTCTTTGGTTTGCATGTGTTGGAGAAGGGCGGAAAACTGGCAGTATTGGCCATAGACCCCAGCAGTGAGCGCAGCAAGGGAAGTATATTGGGCGACAAGACACGAATGGAAAAATTGTCTGTGCATCCAAACTCGTTTATACGTCCCAGCCCATCGGCCGGTTCGCTGGGTGGAGTTGCGCGCAAAACACGTGAGACCATCATCCTCTGCGAAGCAGCCGGATATGACAAGATATTTGTAGAGACGGTGGGAGTGGGGCAGAGTGAAACGGCCGTACATTCCATGGTCGATTTCTTTTTGCTGATTCAGTTGGCCGGTACGGGCGATGAACTGCAAGGTATCAAGCGCGGTATCATGGAGATGGCTGATGGAATCGTTATCAACAAGGCCGACGGAAACAACATCGAGAAGGCCAAACTGGCTGCATCTCATTTCCGTAATGCACTGCATCTATTCCCGGCCCCCGAAAGCGGCTGGACACCCCAGGTCTTGACCTATTCAGGCTTTTACGGATTGGGTATTGAAGAAATCTGGAAGATGATTTACGATTATATTGCGTTTGTGAAAAAGAACGGTTATTTCGAGTACCGTCGTAATGAGCAGGCCAAATACTGGATGTATGAGACTATCAACGAACACTTGCGTGACAGTTTTTATCACAATGAGAAAATAGCAGAGCTTATTCCGTTGAAGGAAAAAGCTGTTCTCACAGGAGGCCTGACCTCGTTCGTTGCGGCCAAACAACTGCTTGACGCTTATTTTGAAGATATGAAATAATAATGAAGCCCGAAACAGGAAAAAGACATTCCGTTCTCCTGTTTCGGGCTTTTCAGTTATAATTCTTTCAGACCTTATATCCACATGATGACAGTCTGTTCTCTTTTTAGTAGATAGTCTGTTCCAGTTCCTTTTTCATGGTCAGTAATTCTTCTCGGATGCTTTTCAGCGTATTGATTACTTCCATGGTCTGTACGGTAGCAGTCTTGTTGTTCTTGAGAACCTGCCGTGCCCCTTGCAGGGTCATTCCCTTTTCTTTTACCAGATGATATACCAGTCGCACCTGTTCTATATTGTCTTCGGTATACTGTCTGATTTGTCTTCCGCTTTTGCGGGGGGTTATAAAGTTGGGAAACTCCTTTTCCCAGTAGCGCAGCAAGGTCTCTGATACGTTGAACATTTCAGCCACTTCGCCTATCGAATAATACAGTTTCAGATTCTTATTGGAGTTATATGCCATATCTTCTGCTTTTTTATCAATCATATACCTTACCATGGTTGGCAGCCATTTGTATCATCTGGTCATACTCTTCGGCTGTCAGGTCCATGAAATAATAGTTTACCGGATTTACTTTCTGTCCCTTTACCACCACTTCGTAATGCAGGTGTGGTCCGGTGCTCTTTCCCGAAGAACCCACTCCGCCGATTGTTTCACCGCGCACCACTTTCTGTCCGCGTTTCACCTTCATGCTTTGCAGGTGTGCATACCGTGTGCGGTAACCGAATCCGTGGTCTATCTCGATGGTGTGTCCGTATCCGGTTTCCCATCCGGCCGATACTACGGTGCCGTCACCGGTGGCATAAACGTCTGTTCCATAATTGGCAGAGAAGTCCATGCCCGAATGAAATTTCTTGGTATTGTATATCGGGTCAATACGCACACCATAACCAGAAGCCGTTTTTTTAAGGTTTTTGTTGGCTATCGGCTGAATGGCCGGGATGCATTGCAGCATCTTGTCATGATTCTTGCAGAGTTCTACCACCTCATCGAATGATTTTGACTGCACGTAAAGCTGTCGGGTCAGCAGGTCGAGTTTTTTGGTGGTATTGATTACCAGTTCGGCATTGGCCATGTTCATAAACTGTTCATAGCGGTTGGTACCGCCATAACCGGCAGTTCTGATACCGTCGGCTATCGGGTCGGCCTGAAGCACTACCCGGTACAGGTTGTCATCACGTTGCTGTATGTCTTTCAGTATGGTAAGGGCATCATCGAGCCGTTTTGACAACACCTGGTATTGTGCCTCCATACGTGCATTTTCTATACGGAGTTCTTTTTCCGAAGGAGTGCCGAACAGGAAAAAGAATATCAGGAAGCATCCGGCTCCCAGTCCCATTCCTACAAAAAGCTGTCTTACGATGCTCAGCATACGTTGTCTTGTAGTAGGGTATATTCTGTCGTAAGTGCGGGTCTTCGGATTATATATGTAATAGACTTTTCGCATGTTCTTTTAAGCGCGAAGCAAACAAAAGGCTTCTTATAATGAATATTTAGCACAAATAGTTAAGGCAAAAATAATAAAACCAGTTATCTTTGCAAATCGTTTTTTGGAATATTAACTACATAACACAAATATATGTTAAGCTCAAAAGAAATTAGAGATTCGTTTAAAAGTTTCTTCGAGTCGAAGGGCCATGTCATTGTACCGTCGGCTCCTATGGTGATTAAGGATGATCCTACATTGATGTTTACCAATGCTGGTATGAATCAGTTCAAAGATATTATTCTGGGCAATCATCCGGCCAAGAACAAAAGAGTGGCCGATTCTCAGAAGTGTCTGCGTGTGAGCGGAAAGCACAATGACCTAGAAGAAGTGGGTCATGACACTTACCACCATACCATGTTTGAGATGCTCGGTAACTGGTCGTTTGGAGACTATTTCAAGAAAGAAGCCATCAACTGGGCATGGGAATACCTGGTAGATGTGTTGAAAATTGACCCATCCAATCTTTATGCTACAGTGTTTGAAGGCAGCAAGGAAGAAGGTCTTGACCGTGATAATGAAGCAGCCGGATACTGGGAAGAACATTTGCCGAAAGACCATATCATCAACGGAAACAAGCATGATAATTTCTGGGAAATGGGTGATACCGGTCCCTGTGGTCCCTGTTCTGAAATCCATATCGACCTCCGTCCTGCCGAAGAACGTGCCAAGATTCCCGGACGCGAACTGGTAAACCATGACCATCCGCAAGTAATTGAAATCTGGAACCTTGTGTTCATGCAATATAACCGTAAGGCTGACGGACTGCTGGAACCCCTTCCAGCACGCGTAATTGATACCGGTATGGGATTCGAACGTCTGTGTATGGCCATGCAGGGAAAGACATCCAACTATGATACCGACGTGTTCCAGCCGATTATCCGCGTTATCGGCGATATGGCTGGTGTGACATACGGACAGAACGCACAGACCGATGTGGCCATGCGTGTGATTGCCGACCATATCCGTACCATAGCCTTCTCCATTACTGACGGACAGTTGCCGTCGAATGCCAAGGCCGGTTATGTGATTCGCCGTATCTTGCGTCGTGCCGTTCGTTACGGATATACCTTCCTGGGTCAGAAGCAAGCCTTCATGTATCGTCTGCTTCCGGTGCTGATTGACACCATGGGCGACGCCTATCCCGAACTGAAGGCACAGCAGGCTTTGATAGAGAAAGTTATCAAGGAAGAGGAAGAAGCCTTCCTGCGTACACTTGAAACCGGTATCCGTTTGCTCGACAAGACCATGAGCGATGCCAAGGCTGCCGGAAAGACTGAAATCAGCGGTGTGGATGCCTTTACGCTTTATGATACATTCGGATTCCCGCTCGATTTGACCGAACTGATTCTGCGTGAGAACGGCCTGACTGTCAATACTGAGGAGTTTGACGTAGAAATGCAGAAACAGAAACAGCGTGCGCGCAATGCGGCTGCCGTTGAGACCGGTGACTGGATTACCTTGAAAGAGGGTGAAACCGAGTTTGTAGGTTATGACTATACCGAATATGAAACTGCCATTCTGCGTTACCGTCAGGTAAAACAGAAAAATCAGACTTTCTATCAGATTGTTCTTGAGAAAACCCCGTTTTATGCCGAAAGCGGAGGTCAGGTAGGCGATACCGGTGTATTGGTGAACGAGTTTGAGACCATAGAGATTGTCGATACCAAGAAAGAAAATAATCTTCCTATCCATATAGCCAAGAAGCTTCCCGAGCATCTGGATGCTCCGATGATGGCATGTGTCGATACAGACAAGCGTGCAGCTTGTGCGGCCAACCACTCATGTACTCACCTGCTCGATGAGGCTTTGCGTCAGGTATTGGGTACTCACGTTGAGCAGAAGGGTTCGTTGGTTACTCCCGACAGCCTTCGTTTTGACTTCTCACACTTCCAGAAAGTAACTCCCGAGCAGTTGAGAGAAGTAGAGCGCCTGGTCAATGCCAAGATTCGTGAAAATGTACCTTTGACCGAATACCGCAATCTGCCTATTGAAAAGGCAAGAGAACTCGGTGCCATTGCCTTGTTTGGCGAGAAATACGGTGACGAGGTGCGCGTAGTACAGTTCGGTTCATCTATTGAATTCTGTGGTGGTACACACGTATCGGCTACCGGAAAAATCGGTATGGTGAAGATTCTTTCCGAGAGCTCGGTAGCTGCCGGCGTACGCCGTATCGAGGCTATTACAGGTGCCAAGGTAGAGGAAGCTGTTTATTTGCTTGAAGATACTCTGAACGAGCTGAAACATCTGTTTAATAATGCTCCCGACCTGAAGGTGGCTATCCGTAAGTATATCGAAGAAAATGCCGGCCTCAAGAAGCAGATGGAAGAGTTCATGAAAGAAAAACAGGCTCAGGTAAAGGCAAAACTGGTTGAAAACATCAAGGAGGTAAACGGAGTGAAGGTAGTAAAAGCTGTACTTCCTTTATCGGCCGATGTGGTTAAGAATATTGCATTCCAGCTGAAGGGAGAAATCACTTCAAACCTGTTTGTTGCGATAGGAAGTCGTGAAAATGACAAGCCGATGCTCACGGTGATGATTAGCGATGACCTGGTTGCATCAGGAATGAATGCCGGAAAGATGGTGCGTGAGGCTGCCAAGCTGATTCAGGGTGGCGGTGGCGGACAGGCACACTTTGCCACGGCGGGCGGAAAGAACGTTGACGGACTGAGCGCCGCTGTCGACAAGCTTGTTGAGCTGGCTAATTTGTAATATCTTTTACTCGAGATATTAGTTGTTAAGAAAATTTGTGCAGGATATGCCCGAAGGCATATCCTGTTTTTTTGTATCCCGGTAACCGCTTTGCTGGCAGTTAAGGCTCAGCGTGCTGGCGGCCAAGCCCCAGTACGGTGGCGACCAAGGCTCAGCATGCTGGCGGTCAAGGCTCAATAACAGCTCTCTTGATTGTTGGTTAATGCGTTTAAAATGAGTGTGTTAATATTGAAATAAATCTCTGCGGTTTTCTTTTCCAAAAAGCACGTGTGCTTTTTGGAAAACGACGTGTGCTTTTGTTCATAAGCACGTATGCTTTTTGAAAAACCACACGTGCTTTTTTATGGTAGAAAACTTTTTATTCTTATCTTTGGTCGCAGATACATATAGATTCATAAATAAACCAATAACCAATCAAGACAAAAAACTTAATCCATCATGAAACACAAAGAAACTATGCTGGCTTTGTCTGCTATTTTACTGGCAGCCTCTGCATGTACGTCTGTAAAAGGAATTGCCGAGAACGACCTTCTGGGACAATGGATAGAAGTAATGCCCGTCAACCGGAACTTCGTGCAGGGCATAACTTTAAGTGAAGGAGGCGAAGCAACCTCCATCGGTATGGCTACCTTGCAATATGAGTCGTGGAAACTTCTCGATGGGGAAAAACTTATTCTAGAAGGGAAGAGCATCGGAAACGGACAGACCATCGCTTTTGCCGATACCCTTTCATTCATATCGTTGAGCAATGATACGCTTACGCTGGGAAAGGGAGACATGTATCGCATTCAATACGTGAAACAGGCCGACCGGAAGATGCCGATTGGAGGAAGTGATGCCGCCATGGGCTATACCGAGTCGGAAGTACTGAACAAGAAAATAAGAATTTTTGAAGAAGGCACCCGTGTGCTTTCTGCTACCGACAAGGATGCCACGATGGCCGGATATCTGGTGTTTGCTACCGATTCATCGAAAGTAGAGCTTTTCTTGCCGGAAGCAAAAACGGTGCTTGACCGCCGTCAGCGTCCCGACGGTACTGCCGTATGGAATGTGGAGGATGATGATACTTATATGGTAGAGCAGTCGGAAGGCAACTGGCTGGTATCGCGTCGCGGCCGTTTGCTCTATGCCACTTCGGGCATGGAGGATGCTTTGCAGACAGCGTTCGTAACACCCGACAACAAGGAAGTACCGGCCGTGTTTTATCAGAATTCGGGAGTGGCTCAGCTGACGCTCGACGGTGAATCTATCTTGCTGAAACAATATCGCACTGCATCGGGTTATGGATATTCCAATCCGGTATATGACCTTCGTGGAAAAGATACTGAAGCCGTGCTTACCCGCCTGTCCGACAAGACGGAGCTGGCTCTGAAAGAGAAGAAGTAAGAAATTATCACTGATAAGACAACTCCCGGCAGGATGGCAGGAAACTGTCATGCTGCCGGGAGTGTTTTGTTCTAAAAACTTTGATTCTGGTTGCCTTTGATTCCGTTTGTAACGTTTTATTCAAAATGTACTGTAAATAATTTGCAATTGTAAAAAGAAATTATATATTTGCAATTAGCTTATATTTAGCTATTTAAATCTGAGAATGAAAAACACGGTTCACATGAGACCTATCAGCTTTGTCTTACCTTAGAACATTAAAGCTAAATATGAATTTGATTTTTCTAGAGGGCACCAAGAAAATCTCAAGAAGTTGCTAAATTGTCTAAATATTATCAATATATGAAACGCTTTCTATTTTTCCTTTACTTGTTAGTTGATATTTCAATTGTTATAGCACAAACCACTAATTATTATACAGCCACCCGTACTTTTGAAGTAGATGGATGTACTTATCAATGCGATGTGGAATATGGAAGAGTCTATATTTACAAAAAGGATAATCCATTTAGAGACATTCCCATGCTTTATAAAGGAACCACAGAAGTTTATGGAACCCCTGAGAACGAAGATATTCCGGTAATTGAACGCAGCAGCTATAAGGCTAACGCGCCCAAATGTAAAGCTATTATACAAGAATTATTTAATAAATATCACGGAAAATTAGAATCCGATCGTTATTTAGACGTAAACTTATTTCTAGACTCTCAAACTGGCAAGGTTCGTGAAGTAGAATTCTCTTTCTATGATGAAGCGTCTTTTGGAATAATCCCCATAGAAGATTTCATATGGATAGAGCAAGAATTGAAGGAAAAAATTCAGATAACACCTACATCTGAAGGAAAGAAGCTCAATTATATATTTTTTTGGTGGGAATAACATCCATAATATTTAATAAATTGTACTATTTATGAAACAAATTCTATCACTCATCCTGTTATGCCTGGCAAGCCTGTCGGCATATGCGCAAGAACGTTACTACAATGACACGAAAACCTTTGTGGAAAATGGTTATACTTACCAGTGCGACGCTGCCCCAGTTGACATCTACGTTAAGCTCTACAACAAGGATAATTCATACATCCATGTAAACCGTGTCAACCGATACACCAATAAGGCACTATCGGAAGCAGAACTTAGAGTAGACCCTATCGTGGAATCACCTCGCGAGATTTATGAAAAAGCTAAAACCGCAATCGAAGAGCACCTCACGACAGACCAACAAAATCAAATGAGACAGAGAAGACAAAGTTTCATCTTTACCCTATACATCAATCCGGATACTGGAAATATTGCAGATGTGGATTTTGAATTCCTGAAAAGAAGCTTTGCTGCGACTATTCCAGTGTCTATCTATCGGGCAATAGAAGTCAGTCTGAAAAGGGATGTTCACTTCACGCTGACCAAAGCGGGGAAAAGCCAAAACTATGTTTTTGTTTTTTTCGATTATGAGCCATAAACAATAAGCCAAGAAAAGTTTGGCAGCATATTCCAAAATGAATGTGCTGTCAAATTTTACATCTGGTTCATCTTCGATGCACATATATAATTTGAAAATATAGAATCTCTAAATTCATTAAAATTTGCCTGTGGCTAGAATAAAAAAGCATTCCCTACAAGGCTCTTGTGCCATTGTTGAGGATATTCTTGTATTTGTTTAATAAGGATAGACGGACAACTCAATAATAACTCCCGGCAAGATGGCAGGAAACTGTCATGTTGCCGGGAGTTTTTTAATTATTTATCATTTCCCAAACGATTCAATACGTTGTTCATTCCTCCTTGACGTGCTTTAAACCATTCGCCCCATTTAAATGTATAACTTATATTAAGTCGAAACAAATGAGGAGAACGTCCGTCAAAAACAGTCTGACTATAGTCTGGTGTATAAATGTCATTATCTATTTTTGACACAAAGCCATAATTTAAGCCAATCGTCCAATTATCAAAAGTCTTATTTAAATCTACATTACACATCCACCAGTCCTGTCGGGTTTCGTATACTCCTTTCTCCGGAATCGTATAGATAACAAATGTGCTCAAATTTAAATTCCATGGCAACTGATAGTCGGCCATTACCTGAAATCCCCATGCCGAAGAGTTAACGACTTTTCCTCCGTAGCTGGCCCTGTTGTAGAAGTAATCAGCACCTACATTCAGCATCAGCTTCTTGATAGACATTATATTGGCACCCAGTTGAGTTCCCAATGACTGTACCCGTCCTCCGTTTTGAGGAAGTGAAAACAGCAATCCGTTGTCATCTTCTCCGTAAACAGTCTGACGTATCTTCTTATCCACGTATTGCATTACAAATGTATAGTTGTTGAAGAAGTTCATGCGCATGTCTACCTGATGGCCGAAAGTAGGTTCCAGATAAGGATTACCCGTGCTGTAGGTATATTCGTTCTGCCAGATTATGGCCGGATTGAGCTCGTTCATATACGGAGTGTTGATAGTACGTGCATACGTCAGGTTCAGGTTATGCCCTTTTTCGGGGTTAATGGTATAGTTGAACATTACGTTGGGAAACAGATTGGTGTAATTGCTCTTATGGTTTCGCTCCGGATTGACCTGTGATTCGGGTGATACGCGCAGGTGTTCCAGCCGTAGTCCCATTTGCAGGTTCATGCGTTTCCAGTTGAAGTCATAACTGGCAAAAAGGGCGTAGTTCTGCTCCCGATAGCGATACAGGTCTGTATAAGAGCCAAACTTCTGCAAGATGTTGTCGGCATATTGTTCGGCCACGGTGTGTGAATGGTTGCTCCAGCTTGAGAAAGAAGCTCCCAGTTTCAGTTTTTCCTTGTTGTTCTTGTATTTTTGTTCAAATTTTACGTCTGCTCTATATGTTTCGTCGTCATAGTTTCCATTCGTAAATCCCATGTTACTGACGGCATTCGACAGAATTTCAGACTCTTGTCGCTGTTCGTCCCACGCCTTTCCATAAGAGGCACTTGCCGATAAGCGTCCGTTCTCTACCTTATATACGTAATCAAGTGTGAGCGAAGCCTGTTTTTTACGTTTCTCGTTATACCATTGGCTGTGGCTTTCTATGGGAGCCTCATTCGGCGTATTGCTTTCTGATGACATGTTGCTCTCGTCAATGTTTTTATAGATGGAGTAGCTGCCGCTAAGAGTCAGCATGTTATTCGGATTGAAGTCATAGCCGATGCTCAGATTCACCGGAGTATAATAAGGCAATTTGTTTTTACTTTCGGTCTTGGTCAATGTGGTCATGCCTGAATCGAAGAAACGGGTTTCCTGCGAACTTTGATTCTCGTTTCGGAAATAGGTCTTGGCATTTGTGTTCAGGCTGAACGACCAGTCATCATAGCGCCATGTCATGTTTCCGTACGGATTGCCATACTGGTGATTGTTTTTGCTGTATGTGAAGCCTGCTCCGGCCGATACCATACCGCCCTCGATAACCTTTACCGTAGTGATTCGGATGGTGGAGCCTCCAAAGGCAGATGCGGCATGTTCCACTCCGTTATTCACGATGACTTCTATCTTCTGGATGTTCTTGCCGTCGTAAGCCTTCAGGTGGTTTATCAGCTCTTCTCCCGACAGACGGACAGGCCGGTCATTGATATAGACTGTGTTGGCTTCGCGCAGATAAAGCTTGATTTTTTCCTTTTCTACATGCATGCCCGGAAGGAAGGCCAGCATACGGTCTAAAGGCAACTGTTGCAACTGTTTGTTCTGGGCTATGTTGGCTACATAACCTTCGGAGTTGTATGTCACGGTACGTGCCGTTACTGTTACGGCTCCTAGCATGTTACGGCTCTCTTTCAAATCTATATCCGGCAGTGTAACAGGAGAAGATGCGTCCACTTTAGCCTTATAGGGATGGTATCCCATGTAAGAAACGCGCAGCTCATAAAGTCCCGACGGAACAGAAACCTTGAAGGAACCGTCATTACCGCTCGATATGCCGAACCATTTTAACGTGTCTGCTTCACTGATGAGCTTGATATTGGCTCCGGGCAGAGGCTCGGATGCGGTAGTTACAATCCGTCCGGCTACGGTTACCGGTTTCGGTACATTCTTAACTTCCTGCTGCGCCCATAAACACAATGGGAAAAAAAATAGCAACAAAGCGGATGCTTTCATAGGCGTCTCTATATATACAGTTAATAATAAGTGTTATATAAATAATACACCCGAGAAAGAAAAACGGGTACCCTCCCCCTAGGCTATTTTTTCTGAATTCTCATTATTTAACATTTTACCTGTGGTAGAATAAAAAACATCCCCAACAAGGCTCTTGTGCCATTGTTGAGGATATTCTTGTATTTCCTTAATAAGGATAGACGGATTACAAATGTTTTTCCAGTTCTTTCCGGCATGCCTCCATCAGCCACTTGGGGGTGGATGTGGCTCCGCAAATACCGATGGTCTGTGCGTTTTCAAGCAGAGAGTAGTCAATGTCCGCAGGGTCGTCTATCAGGTACGAATTCGGGTTCACCTTCTTGCACTCGCCAAAGAGAATCTTTCCGTTGGAGCTTTTCTTGCCGCATACAAAGAATATCAGGTCATGCTGGCGGGCAAACTCGCGTATGTTGGGCATACGGTTGGCCACCTGGCGGCATATCGTGTCGAACGACTGGAAGGTGGCATCGGGCGAGATGTGCTGGCGTATGTATTCCGTGATGCGGTAAAACTCGTCGAGCGACTTGGTGGTCTGTGAGTACAGACGGATGTCTTTGCTGAAATCAAGTCGTCGGGCTTCTTCCAACGATTCGATGACAATGGCCTTCCCCTCGGTCTGTCCTACCAGACCCAGCACTTCGGCATGTCCGTTCTTTCCGTAAATGACGATTTGTTTTTCGTTCTTTGCGGGCGTGTCATATTCTTTTTTGATTCTTTTCTGCAATTGCAGTACTACGGGACATGTGGCGTCAATGATTTCAATGTTGTTCTTTCGTGCCGTTTCGTAAGTTTCGGGCGGCTCACCGTGTGCACGGAGCAACACCTTTACATCGTGCAGCTCCTTGAATTCGTCGTGGTTGATAGTGATGAGCCCCATCTGTTTCAGACGCTCACACTCACGGCCGTTGTGCACGATGTCTCCCAGACAGTACAGGGGAGCTCCTTTGGCCAGTTCTTCTTCGGCCTTTCTGATGGCTGTGGTCACCCCGAAACAGAATCCCGACCCGTTGTCAATTTCAATCTTTTTCATTTCTCTTCAGTAATTCGTTTGAATTGCGTCATCAGCCATTCCTTCTGTTCGGCGATGGTGAGGTTGCTGTTGTCGAGCAGCAGGGCATCATCGGCTTTCCGCAGCGGGCTGACCTCGCGGTTCTGGTCGATGTAATCGCGTTCCTTCACGTTCTGGAGAATCTCTTCAAAACTGGCAGGCTGACCTTTGGCCTTCAGCTCGTCGAAACGGCGCTGGGCGCGGATTTCGGCCGATGCGGTTACAAAGACTTTCATCTCGGCATCCGGAAATACGGTGGTTCCGATGTCGCGTCCGTCCATTACGATACCCTTTTCCTTGCCCATTTCCTGCTGCAGGCGTACCAATGCTTCTCTTACAAAGGGCAGGGCGGCTATCAGGCTTACGCGTGATGAAACCTCCATGCCGCGTATCTCGTTCTCTACGTTCTCACTGTTCAGGTAAGTCTCCGGACGTTGTTGGGCGTTGAGCTTGAATGAAATCTGTATGGCAGGCATGTCCTGTTGCAGCTTGTCGGCATCTATCTCGTTACCGTTAAAATAATGGTGGCGCAGGCTGTATAAGGTTACGGCGCGATACATGGCTCCGCTGTCAATGTATATGTATCCTATTTCACGGGCCAGGTCTTTGGCCATGGTGCTCTTTCCGCACGAAGAAAACCCGTCGATTGCAATAATAATTCTTTTCATGTTTCTGTCGTTTTATAAATTGACGGTTCAAAGGTAGAGATAAAAAGTGAATATCCCTACCTTTCCTTTTCTTGTTTAGACAAAATATGTTACTTTTGCCCTGCACTGAATGAGTATATTCTTGATAAAACAGGACCGTGAGATATGGAGATAAAGAAGTCTTCGAAAGCTGATTTGGAGAAGGGGCGGGGCAAAAGGTTTCTTTTGGCGTTGCTGCTGGTCCTTTTGATGGGATACATTGCTTTTCAGTGGAAAACGGAGGTTGTTGCCGATAGTAAGATTACGAAGCCTGACGAGGAAATGTTTGTTCCTGAAGCCGACTTCCCCTTTGCCGTCGAGTTGCAGCCGGAACCGGAGATACAGCCGGAACTGACTGAGCATCAGGATATGGACAAGATAGAGCTGACTGACGATGCGGAAGAAAATCCGGCAACTGACAGAATGCTGGATGAACTTCGTGAACAGATGGATGCCGGCAAGACGGAGATGGCCGAACTCAATGATTTGCCGGACGGCAGACAACAGAATGAGGAAGTCTTGCCCGATTCACTACCGGTATTTCCGGGCGGTAATGCCGCATGCATGCGTTTTCTGTCAAGAAACGTGGTTTATCCTCCGTCGGCAGTGAAATCCAGAACAAGAGGATGCGTGCTGGTGCAGTTTGTGGTAGAGAAAGATGGGAGACTTACCGACTTTAAGATATTGCGGAGCGTTTCGCCACTCCTTGACAAGGAGGCATTGCGGGTGTTGAAGATGATGCCCCGATGGATACCCGGAAGGAAAAACGGAAAGGCTGCACGTTTTCTGTATGTCTTTCCCGTTGATTTCAGATTAAGGTAACAAATGAAAAGAAATAAAAGAGTATAGATTATGTTTACGACAAAAGAATTATTGGAGAAGGTAAACCGGTACATTGCCGACTGGGACTATTCCCGTGAGCCGAAAGGATTGTATGAACCTATCAGATATGTGCTTTCGCTGGGAGGAAAAAGAATACGTCCGGTATTGATGCTGATGGCATATAATCTTTATAAGGAAGAGGTGGATTCCGTGCTTCCGGTTGCTGTGGGACTGGAAACCTATCATAATTATACATTGCTGCATGATGACCTGATGGATAAGGCCGACATGCGCCGGAACAAGCCTACCGTGCATAAGGTATGGAACGAGAATACGGCAATCCTGTCGGGCGATACGATGCTGGTGCTCGCTTATCAGCAGATGTGCCGCATAGACAATCCGGTACTGCTGAAAAAGGTATTGGACATATTTACGGAAATGGCGCTTGAGATAGGCGAAGGACAGCAGTATGACATGGAGTTTGAGACACGTGATGACGTTACCGAAGAAGAATACATTGAGATGATTCGGTTGAAAACTTCCGTATTGTTGGCTTCGGCTTTGAAAATCGGTGCTCTGCTGGGAGGTGCATCGGATAAGGAGGCGTGTCTGCTGTATAACTACGGTGTGCAGGTGGGACTGGCTTTCCAGTTGCAGGATGACTATCTGGACGTTTATGGCGATCCGGCCGTGTTTGGCAAGAAAATAGGCGGTGATATCTTGTGCAACAAGAAAACCTATATGCTTATCAACGCACTGCTGCTTGCCGATGACGGACAACGTGCGGAACTGAAGCGTTGGATTGACGCCAGGGAATATGAACCTCAGGAAAAGATACAGGCAGTGACTGCGCTCTATGACCAGATTGGCATTCGTGAACTGTGTGACAAGAAGATAACCGCTTACTTCGAGAAAGCCGGCGAATGCCTGAACGCTTTGGAAGTAGATGATTGCCGTAAGCAGATGTTGAGAGAGTTTATCGGTTCGCTGATACACCGTAACGTATAATGGAATGATGATTGTAGACACACATACTCATTTGTTTTGTGAGGAATTCAATGAAGATTTGCCCGAAACGATAGAGCGGGCAAAAAGTGCCGGGGTAGCTAGACTGCTGATGCCCAATATCGATTGTTCTACGTTGGATGATTTGCTGCGTACATGTGAAAGTTATAAGGGATATTGTTTCCCGATGCTCGGCCTGCATCCTACATCGGTCAATGCAGATTTCAGAAAAGAACTGGACTGCCTGAAGGAACAGCTGAAACCGGGTCATCCCTACATTGCCATAGGGGAGGTAGGGCTTGATTTGTACTGGGACCGCACCTATGAGAAAGAGCAGAAAGAGGCTTTCATTGAACAGTTGCACTGGGCTTTGGAGTATGACCTGCCACTGGTGATTCATAGCCGTAGTGCGCACGAGATGCTGATGGAGTGTATGGAGCCTTATAAATCAACTCCTTTGCGGGGAATATTTCACAGTTTTACCGGTACGGAGGAAGAAGCTTCACAACTCCTTTCGTTTGAAAATTTCCTGCTGGGGATAAATGGAGTGGTAACATTTAAAAAATCGACACTGCCCGATGTTCTGAAAGCATCTGTACCCGTTAGCCGGGTGGTGGTAGAGACGGATTCACCCTATCTGGCTCCGGTTCCGCACAGAGGAAAGCGTAATGAAAGTGCATATGTGCGTGACGTATTGCAGAAGGTTGCCGATATCTATGGCTTGTCATTGGATGAGGCTGCTGCCGTCACCACGCAGAATGCCTTGCGGATGTTCAGGAATATTTAGCAGGGATATAAGACTTGGTAAAGATAACGGGAGAAAAAATGTGCATCAGAATATGATATTTATAACAGGAATGTTTGATTTTAGAAACTTTCTTGTTACTTTTGCGCCCGACTTCAATGATAAAATCTTTATCAATCAGGAGAGATGCTCGAGTGGTTGAAGAGGCACGCCTGGAAAGCGTGTATACGCCTAAAGCGTATCGGGGGTTCGAATCCCCCTCTCTCCGCAAGATTGTTTACAAACCGCTGAAAAATCAGTGGTTTTTCTTTTATCTATACGTATTATTCACCTTTTTACTTTCCCTTCGCTTCTTGAAAAATCATATAAAAATCAGGCAACGCTCCAGCAGTTTGTTTTTTATTAAGATAAACGTTTGTGAAACTAAACCGGCTAGGAATGTTTTTTCTGTTGGATGCATTGCCTGGTATGTTGCTTTAAGATAAAATCATTCGTCTAGAAAGAGAACAATTGTATGCCTATCTGGAAATATCCCTTACTGCTTTGGGGATTGAATAATGCCAATGCTGTGATAGGGAAGTTTCTCTTGAAGGCTGTAAGGTTGTATGTCGTTGTGAGAGTTACCTGCACAATTCCGGCAGTATCGCCATAGAAGTTTCTTTGGGTAGTCTTTCCGTTTTCATCTTTTGCAGGAGATAAGGCAAATGCACCTCCGATACCCGGCTTGATTTCCCATTTGTCATTTTTCCAGATTGGATAATCCAGGCATACCAGAGTGGAGTACAGGTTCTTGGTGTTTTGTACATCACGGTCTCTTCCGTATAGAACGGTAGCCCAACTGATGGTTAACGGAAACTTTTCACTGATGGTATAAGCCAGCGAAGCATCGATAAAGTGACCCGTTTCTCTGGCTTCGTAGTTAAAGAATTCTCTGTTGTTGTAAGTTGCTCCGGGTGAATAGTTGTAAATATCCCATATGGCAAAGCTGAATCGGTTCTTGGTGAATGAAACATAGAAGTCCAATTCCTTGTAATCTCCGTTTACATCGGTTCCTCCCCATAGACCGCCACGAAAGTATTGGTTCTTGTCTGCAACGGAAAGATCGGTAGTTATAACCATTCCGTCAGCAACTTGCATTCCACGCCATAAATGCATGTTCTTGAGTTCGGCTTTCAAGTTTACCTGTGCTTGTGCATGTGCTGAGCCACAAAATGAAATGAACAGTAAAAAGCACACGAGACTGTTCAATGTGACTTTGTTAAAACCTGATGTTTTCATGATATATGTTTTTTAATTAAAAAAAATCTCTCTGACTCCAGCCCCTGAATCCTTTGGTATCTGTTTCTTTTTTATAGGTTTTATGAATGCATTTTTATGGTGAATATCTGTTTATTGATTTGATGCTCCTAATATATGCATTTTATTTATATTTCACAATCAGTGCAGATATTTATATCCGGTTTTTGTGTTAAAAATGAAGGAATAGTGATGATGATGTGAATTTTACATTCACTCAAACTGTGAATTTCAAAAACATGCTGTACCTTTGAACCTGACTTTTCAAATTGGTATCAAGAAAAACTGATATGCAGGAATGAATGTCCTTTCTGAAAAGTAATTGGTACATTGATAATGTATTGTTGGATTTTAATGTAAAAGACTTAATTCGTTAAAACATAAATCAATGAAAAAACTGATAATAGGTTTTCTGGCGGTTGTTCTTTTTGTGATATCGGATGCATCTGTTTATGCACAGGATGTAACATCGATGGCCGGTGATTCTGTAGTAATAGTAGATTCTCTTTTAAACGAACAGGTTGAAATGAATGAAGCGGCTCCTTCTGCAGGTTTTCATCAGGTACTGAAGGAAAAGTTCATAGAAGGTAATGCGGGCTTTATGTCGTTGGTAGCTATAGTCCTGGTTCTCGGTCTGGCTTTGTGCATTGAGCGTATTATTTACTTGAGCCTTGCCGATATAGATTCAAAACGTTTATTGGAAAAAATAGAAAAATCACTTCAGGATAAGGATGTGGAAAGTGCAAAAGAGCTGTGCAGAAATACACGTGGGCCGGTTGCTTCCATCTGTTATCAGGGATTGTTGAGAATAAATGAACGCATAGATGTGATAGAGCGTTCTATCGTGGCTTATGGAACAGTGCAGTCCGGTTATCTGGAGAAAGGCTGTTCGTGGATTACCTTATTTATAACCATAGCTCCTTCATTGGGGTTCTTGGGTACTGTAATAGGAATGGTAATGGCTTTTGATGATATAGAGAGTGCGGGGGAAATGTCGTCGGCAATAGTAGCCGGAGGTATGAAAGTGGCCTTGATTACTACCATATTCGGACTGATTGTTGCCTTGATACTGCAAATCTTCTATAACTATATTCTGTCAAAAATAGAATCGATCAATGCGCAGATGGAAGATGCGGCCATTTCTTTGCTGGATATGATTTTAAAATATCATTCAACTTCAAAAGACTGATAGCCATGTTACATCCATTCTATAAGATATCTCATACGGTCTTGTATGTTTTATTGGGAATCATACTGATTTCTGTTGCTCTTTTCTATGGAGTGGGATATGATAATGAGCGGCCATTATATACAGACGTATTGATAGTGCTTGTTTATGGCATGCTTTTTCTGGCCTTGCTGGTAACGATGGTTGCTGTTTTCTTTCAGTTTGTCCATGCCTGGAAACTTAACAGGAAGAGAGCTCATCGTTTGTTATGGGGAGTTGTCTTGTTTGCGGCACTTTTCGGGGTAACTTATTTGCTGTCGTCTGATGAGCCGGTGATGGCTCAGGGTAAGGTATATGACAATGTATTTTGGCTGAGGACGGTAGACATGTTGCTTTATGCAGTCTATTTGTTGCTGGGCATAGCTCTGCTGTGCATTATTGGTGCCGTAACCAAGGTATTTAAACGTATTCGCATAAAACGATAGCCTTATGTGGAACAGAAGAACAAAACGCGATATTCCGGAGATAAATGCGACGTCGACTGCCGATATGGCTTTTATGTTGCTGGTGTTTTTCTTGCTGACAACATCGATGGAAAAGGAAAAGGTTATTCCAAGGATATTGTCTCCGGCCAATGATTCGGTTATGGTTTCAAAACCAGTTCAGGTAAAGAAAAGGAATTTGCTGGAGATAAAGATAAATGCTTCCGGTGAGATCTTGTGCAATGACAGAACTGTTGCCATAACTGACCTGGAAGAGACCGTAAGGTTATTTATAGAAAACCCTGAAAATGATTCTTCTCTTCCGGAAAAGCATGTACGTAATATACCTCTTCTGGGTGATGTGACTGTTACTGACGGACATGTAATAGCTATTCGTTATGACGAGGACACGGATTACCATTCTTATTTTGAGGTTCAGAATAAAGTGATAAACGTTTACCGGGAACTTCGTGAGGAACTTTGTCATAAAGCTTTTCATTGTGAATATAAGGATGCCGATACGGATGAGAAAGAAGCTTTGAGGGCATACTACCCACAGCGCATATCAGAGTCTATGATAATAAGGAAAGGAGACAGGTAATGGGAATGTTCAGGCCAGACAAGCGGAGAAAGGTTCCGGGTATCAATACTTCTTCATTACCCGATTTGATATTTACAATCTTATTCTTTTTTATGATTGTTACCAACATGCGCAATTCAAATCCGCATACACCGTTATTGTATCCGGAAGGGAAGACTCTCGAAAAGAACATGAGATCTCAATTGTCACATTATATATATGTAGGAATGAAGGACGGAAAAGAGTATGTACAATTGGATGATAAGGAGATTCGCCTGAGTGACCTGGAGACTTGTCTGATGGAAACAGTACGGCGTACGGAGGAAGATTTGCGGCCCCAGCTTTCACTTTCTTTGGGAATAGATGGGCAGATGCCGATGGGGATAGTGGAAAAAGTGAGAGTTACGATAAAGAAAAGTGGCATATTGCATGTAAATTATATTGGCAAGGAGACGACAGCCAATTGATTTTATTTATATAAATATTAGAAAAAACTCGAATCTCTTTTTTAGTTTTATAGGTTAAATTTTTAACAGAGGAATATTTCGGGGTGAAAAATTATAAGTGTTATTTTGATAATATAAATGAGAACATATTTTGGTTTTGAACCATAAATTATCTTCTTTCTAAAGGATGCTTTGCTGAAAAAATGTCAAAAAGTTATTGAGCTTTTGCAAAAAAAGAAAAATTAACTATTCTCTTCTCCTTTTTTATTATCTGTTTTAACTATTTAAGCGTTTAACTTGTTTGTTTATGTTTTAAAAGACTTACATTTGCGTTTATATAAACATTAACTATCAAACAAATATGAAGAAGAGATTATTTTTTCTGCCTTTGCTCTTTATTTGTCTATTGGGATATGCCCAGCAGATAAATTGGAACGAAGCTCTGCCTACTGATTCAAAAGTTTTGGTTGGCAAATTACCTAACGGCATGACTTATTATCTTCGTCATAACGAAGAACCTAAGGAACGTGCTAGTTTTTACATTATCCGTAATGCCGGTGCATTGTTGGAAAATGACGATCAGGATGGATTGGCTCACTTCCTTGAGCATATGGCTTTTAACGGCAGTAAGAACTTCCCGGGAAACAGCATGATTGCTACATTGGAACGTCATGGTATTTCTTTCGGTGGTAATTTAAATGCTTATACTACTCAAGATGAAACAGTATACAATATCAGTTCTGTACCTGTAAAAGATGAGGCGCTTATTGATACTTGTTTGCTCGTATTGCATGACTGGTCATATTATTTGACTTTGAGTGATGAGGAAATAGATGAGGAACGTGGCGTTATAACTGAAGAATGGCGTACACGTAACAACAGCTCTTCACGTATGAGTAATCAGATTATGCCGGTCATACTGAAAGGTTCCAAATATGCAGAACGCGATGTTATCGGTGATTTGAACGTAATCCAGAATTTCAAACCGGAAGTTATCCGTGAATTCTATCATAAATGGTATCGTACCGATTTGCAGGCTATTGCCATTGTCGGTGATTTTGACGTAGCGAAGATGGAACAAAAGATTAAGGATGTTTTCTCTTCTATTCCTGCAATCAAGAATCCGGAAAAACGTCCTTTCTTCGAAATTCCTTCACATGAAGAAACTTATTATGTATTGGCTACGGATAAAGAAGCTACCAGCTCAGGTATACAATATATGCGCGTGTTCCGTGATGAGGAAAATGACGGTGACGGAACAGTTACTTATCAGGATATCAAGAATGGTTTGATGGCCAATTTCTTTAATTCAATGGTAGGTAGCCGTATCTCTGAGATGATACAGAAAGGTGATGCTCCGTTCTTGAGCGCTTCAATAGGATATGGAGGCATGGCTCGCGGTTATTCTTCTTATACATTGTCTGCAACTGCGAAACCCAATCAGGAAAAGGAAGCTCTGGAAGCTGTTATCAGAGAAAACGAGCGTATCATTCAGCATGGATTTACACAGTCTGAATTGGACCGCGTGAAGACAAATACGTTGGTTGGCTTGCGTTCTGCATTAAAGGGAGCCGACAAGATAAACAACGAACAGTATATAAAGGATATGCAGGCTAATTTCCTTGAAAAAGCCGGAATGGTAACAATTCAGGATTATGTTGCTGCTGCAGAAAAGATTATTCCGTTGATTACAGCAGAAGAAGTTGCTGCACAAGTAAAGAAATGGTGGACTCCGGACAACCGTTCAATAGTAATTATGGGTCCGAGTGAAGGTGTTACTCATTTGACTGAGAAGGAAGCACGCGATATCATTGCTGCTACTGAAGGAAAAGCTGTAGAGGCTTATAAGGATAATGTAGTAAGCGGAAGCTTGATTGCTGAAGATTTGACAGGCTCTAAGATTGTTGCTGTGAAGGAACTTCCGCAATTCAATGCTGAAGAGTGGACTTTGGCAAACGGTGCTAAGGTTATATATCGCAAGGCTGATTTCGAAAAGGATAATGTTGCTCTGAGCGCATACAGTGCCGGTGGTTCATCTCTATATGAAGATTTGGATTTGTTGGCTGCAGCCAGTGAAGTCGGTGGATTTGTAGGTGCATACGGATTAGGAGATTATGATGCAATTGCTTTACGTAAGGTTCTGACCGGAAAGAAAGCCGGATGTTCTGTAGCTATTGGTTCTTTGTATGAAACTGTTTCCGGTTCTGCTACTCCTCAGGATTTTGAAACTATGATGCAGCTTTTGTATCTCCGTTTCCAGAAACCGCGTTTTGACTCACAAGCTCACGATGTTATTATCGAACGTAACAGAATTCGTGTAAAACAGATGGAAGGACAGCCTCAGAAAATGATGCAGGATTCTATTTCTATGATTGCTGCCAACTATAATCCTCGCGTAATGTTGTATAACGATGCATACCTGGATAAGCTTACTTTGGACAAGATGGAAAAAGTTTATCGTGACCGTATCAGTGATGCAAGCGACTTTACTTTCTTCATTGTTGGAAATGTAGACAAAGAAGTTGTTAAACCGATGGTTGAAAAGTATATTGGTTCTATTCCGTCATTGAATCGTAATGAGAAATGGATTGACCGTAAAGTAAGAGGTCCGAAAGGTAAAGTAGAAAAAGTATTGTACTTCCCGTTGGAAAATCCGAAATCAACTGTATTGTTGGCATTCAACAAAGAAATGAAGTATGATTTGAAGGATGCTTATTGCACCAATATTCTGAGCAATATTCTTACAAACCGTTATACCAAGAGTATTCGTGAGGAGCAAGGCGGTACATATGGTGTAGGTGTATCAGGTTCTGTTTCTCGTGAGCCGGTTACATCTTACTCAATAGAAATGAGCTTCGATTGTGATCCGGACAAGGCAGCAACTTTGAAACCGTTGTTGTATGTTGAAGTAGAGAAAGTAATGAAAGAGGGTGTAACAACCGAAGAGTTGGATAAGGTTGTGAAGAACGCTTTGAAAGAAAGCGAGCAATCTAAGAACCACAATTCATACTGGATGTCTGTATTGAATAATTATTATCGTACAGGAATCAATATTGCAGATCCGAAGAATTATGAGGATATCTTGAAAGCATTGACTCCGAAAGATGTTCAAAACTTTGCAAAGAAATTCTTTAAAGATGCAAATGTTATTGATTTGATTCTGGCACCAACTTCTGATAAAAAATAATCTCTCTGATTAAGTTATAAAGAAAGGCTGTCCTTAATAATAAGGATAGCCTTTCTTCTTTTTTCCTATTCATCTTCTACCCATAATAAATCGCTCATAATTCCGTCAGAAATGAAAATGCCTTTTTGGGTGAGGTGCATTCTTCCGTCTTCAATGACCAATAAGTTTTGTTGCAGGTATGGCGCTGCATTCTTCAGGCAGAATGTATATAGCTGCATACCCATTGTCTCTTTAAGCTTGTCTAGCAAAAGACCGTCTTTGGTGCGTATGGAGGTTATGATTAAATCGTTATATCGTGTATGGATATCTAATTCCTCTATCTCGTAAGGAACTGTATCATGACTGATTTCCTGAATGTATTCTTCCAGTGATGAAACATTCCATTGGCGGGAAATCCCGTTGTATGAATGGGCAGAAGGACCGCATCCTATATAATTCTTTCCGGTCCAGTAACTGGAATTATGTTTGGACCGCATTCCGGGTAATGCAAAATTAGAAATCTCATAATGTTCGTAGCCGGCTTTGGTAAGCCTGTCTATCAACATTTCGAAAAACAGTATGCTTTTGTCTTCGTCGGCTTCATTTACGACATGTTGTTCTTTTAATTGCCAAAGAGGAGTATTCTCTTCGAAGATAAGATGGTATGCCGATATGTGTGTTACATTAAGCTGTATAGCCTGGTCAAGATCGTGACTCCAAGTATCGGCAGTTTCTCCGGGCAGACCGTATATCAGGTCAATACTGATGTTTTGAAATCCTTCTTCCTGACATTGCTTTACAGCCTGGATAGCCTGTTGTGCGGAGTGGCGCCGGTGCAGTAAATTCAATATGTCGTCATTGAATGTCTGTATCCCTATGCTTATTCGGTTAAAGGGAGCTTTGCGAAGCATTTGGATGTATTCTGTTGTGAGATCATCCGGATTGGCTTCAATGGTTATTTCCGGTGATTCAATAACGTCGTAGTTTCTGTATATGGTATTGAAGACCTTTTGAAAATGCTTTTCTTCCAGTTGCGAAGGAGTCCCTCCTCCCCAGTAGATTGTTTCTATCTTTTCGCCTTTGGGAATATATTCAGTCCGAAGCTCCAGTTCGTGGCAGAGAGCATCAATATAAGCATCCTTTTTGTTTTCCTGTGTTGTAGAGTAAAAATCGCAGTAGATGCATCGTTTCTTGCAAAAAGGAATGTGTAGATAAATACCAGCCATAATAAGTGAATCCTATATTTTTTGCAAAGTTAATAACTTGCAGGAATAAAAAAACCGCTCATTTTGTATGAAATGAGCGGTCCTTATTTTGATTTGTACAAGATTGATTAGTCTAATACGATAGGTTTGTATTTAGGAACCAAGGCTTTCATTACAATCCATCCGATGAGGTATGCTACCGCACAGATGCAGAATATGATGAAATAACCTGCAGGTTTTCCTTCAAATCCCATGAATGCCATATTGGTTTCTGCTGCATAGTCAAACAATGTACCAGAACCTTTGTTGATAAGGAATGAACCAACACCTCCGGCCATACCGCCGATTCCGGTAATGGTAGCAATTGCAGTCTTGGGGAACATGTCACCTACGGTAGAGAATATGTTGGCAGACCAAGCCTGGTGTGCTGCACCTGCGATACCGATAATGATAACCGGGAACCAGTATGAATATTCTCCAAGAGGTTGTGCAAACAGAGCCAATAGAGGGAAGAATGCGAAAATAAGCATGGCGCGCATACGTCCGGCATAAGGATTCATTCCTTTTTTGTCTACGAAATATGTAGGAAGCCATCCTCCGACAATTGACAACATGGTGATAGCATAAAGAACAAAGATCAATAATTGTGCAGTCGGATTATCTGAAGGAAGATGATAAACGTCGCTGATGTAAGCAGGAGTCCAGAAGAGGAAGAACCACCATACACCGTCAGTCATGAATTTACCGAAAGCAAAAGCCCAGGTTTGTTTGTATTTGAAGCATTGAAGGAATGACATTGATTTTTCTTCTTTCACGTCTTCTTTTACCTCTTCTTTGTCTTTATCCTGTTCAATATAGATTAACTCAGCCTTGTTTACGTGACGGCTTTCGTTAGGTTTGGTATACATGAATACCCAGAATGCCATCCAGATAAAACCGAGTCCACCAATAACGATGAATGCCATTTCCCATCCGTTACCGAAACCGATTTCTTTGAAGTAGCTGGCCAGTGAAGGAATGGTTACCGGAGCTGCCAAAGCACCGACGGTAGCACCGGCATTAAAGATACTGGTTGCAAATGCACGGTCTTTCTTCGGGAAATATTCTGCCGTAACTTTGATAGCTGCAGGGAAGTTTCCTGCTTCTCCCATAGCAAGGATAAAGCGTGCTGCGATGAAATAATATACGCTGACAGTTGCAATTGCTGTAGCGGTGATTGCTGTCTTGTCGGTAGCATTGATCAGGTCATGAACACTTTCTACGCCAAGTGTTACTTCTGTAGCCCATCCGCAAACTGCGTGGATACATGCACCTAATGACCAGATTCCGATTGACCATAAATAACCTTTTTTAGTTCCCATCCAATCGACAAACCGACCGGCAAAAAGCATTGCTATTGCATAAATAATAGAGAAAATTGCTGTAATGTTTCCGTAGTCACCGTCAGTCCAATGAAATTCCGGGGCAATAAAGTCTTTCCATGTTAAAGAAAGAACCTGACGGTCCATGTAGTTTACTGTTGTTGCAAAAAATAGCATGGCACAGATCCACCAACGGTAGTTGGTCATCTTGTCATTTTTTAAATTACTCATAATACCAAATTTAAGTTTTATTGTTTTATTCAGATTAGTTTACGATGTTTTGCCTCCAAAGTTACAGCTTCTTTATGAATAATAGCTATTAAAATGATTAATTTTTAAATTTATTAAATACAAATGTTTATATAAAATGTAAATCAATCTCTAATTTTGCAACAAATCTATAGATTGAACTATGAAAAATATTAAAAAGTATCTTTGGTTATGCGGAGCATTCTTATGTTCCATGTGGGTAAATGCCCAAACTTTGCAAGTAAGTAAACAAGCTCCGTGGTCTGTTAGAATGGCAGAATCGGAGATGATTCGTTTCCCCGAAGCCTGGCAGTTGGATTATATGAAGCGTTTAAAATGGGATTATTGTCATGGTGTTGAACTGCAGGCCTTTTTAAACTTGTATGATGCATACGGTGATAAAAAGTATTATGATTATACTTTGAAATATTGCGAGACAATGGTACATCCCGATGGCAGTATAGAAACATACAGACCATCGGAATTGAGTCTTGACAGAATCAATACAGGAAAGATATTCTTCCGTATGTATGAGCAGACCAAGGATGTGCGTTACAAGAAAGCAATGGATATGCTTCGTGACCAGCTGACCTGTCAGCCTCGTACCAAGGAGGGAGGTTTCTGGCATAAGATGGTATATCCCAGTCAGATGTGGCTGGACGGAATCTATATGGCATCTCCCTATTATGCAGAATATGCTTTCCGTAATAACCGTCCGGAAGATTATCAGGATGTAATAAGACAATTTGTAGTTTGCGCCAAGCATACTTATGATCCGGCTACCGGACTTTATCGTCACGCGTGGGATGAAGCGCGCAAACAGCCCTGGGCTGACAAGAAAACAGGACAGTCTGCTCACACGTGGGGACGTGCCATGGGATGGTTTTCCATGGCATTGGTCGATGCTCTGGAGTTTATTCCGAAGCATGAACCGGGCAGAGAGCAGGTTATGGATATCCTGCAGAATGTAGCAAAGCAGATAAAGAACTGGCAGGATAAGAAAACAGGTTTGTGGTATCAGGTGATTGACAGAAGCGGAGATAAGGGAAATTATCTGGAATCATCGGTTTCTACCATGTTTGTATATGCTCTTTACAAGGGAGTCCGTCTTGGATTGATTGACAAGTCATATCTGGAAGTTGCCGAAAAGGGATATGAAGGAATTCTGAAACATTTTATTGAAGTAGATGATAATGGAGTCGTGTCATTGACTCAGACCTGTGCCGTTGCCGGATTGGGAGGAAAGCCTTATCGTTCGGGTGAATATGATTATTATATCAATGAAAAAATCCGTTCAAACGACCCGAAAGCTGTAGGACCGTTTATCAATGCAAGTCTTGAAAGAGAAAGATTGGAGAAATAGTTTAAATAAAGATTATAATATGAAAAGAACAGGAATTTTACTGATTACCTTATTGATGTGTTTATGTGGTCGTGCTGCGACCGATACTCCTGATACGTTGGTTGTAGCCCGTGACGGTTCCGGTCAGTTCCGTAATATCTGGGATGCCATTGAAGATTGCAGGGCGTTTATGGATTATCATAAAGTGATTTATGTGAAAAAAGGAGTTTATAAAGAGAAGCTGATTATTCCTTCATGGCTTACCAATATTGAAATATTGGGTGAAGACCGGGATGAAACAGTCATTACTTATGATGACCATGCCAATATACGTCTGGAAGGAAGAGAAGTAATGATGGGAACATTCCGCACCTATACGGTAAAAGTTGAAGGAAATGATATTACTTTCAAGAATATAACCATTGAAAACAATGCGCCGCGCAAAGGACAGGCTGTTGCCTTGCATACCGAGGGAGACCGTCTGAAGTTTATCAATTGTAGGATATTGGGAAATCAGGATACGGTTTATACAGGCGTAGCCGGAACCCGTCTTTATTTTGCCGACTGTTATATCGAAGGAACTACCGATTTCATCTTCGGACCGTCTACTGCGTGGTTTGAGAATTGTGTTATTTTCAGCAAGTCCGATTCATACGTTACGGCAGCTTCAACTCCTAAAGACATTAAATACGGATATGTTTTCAATCATTGCAAGCTGACCGCTGCCGATGATGTGCATAAGGTATGTTTGGGACGTCCGTGGAGACCTTACGGATACACACTGTTTATGAATTGTGAACTGGGTGGACATATCGTACCGAAGGGATGGCACAATTGGGGTAAGACTTCGAATGAACAGACTGCTCGTTATGCCGAATACAACAATACCGGAGCGGGCGCAAACGTGAAAGAAAGAGCTCCCTGGAGCCGCCAGCTGACAAAGAAGGAGGCTGAGAAGATTACCCTTGCGGAAGTGTTTGCTACAGGAAATGAATGGAATCCTCTGCAGTAGTGAAGAAGAACACGTTGTGTATGTTTACCGGAAAGAAGATTTGAAATTAAATAAAAGCACTGAAGTTATAAAATGAAGCTAAGATTGATAATAGGCGGATGTCTCTTATGTATGGGAGCAAGTGTGTATGCGCAGAAACAGAGCGAACCTCTTATTCCGATGGTGGAGATTCCTGCCGGAAGTTTTTATATGGGCGGACTAGGTATCGGACAGGATTATGATGAAGCTCCGGTGCATAAGGTAACTATCTCCAAGCCTTTTAAAATGGCAATAACAGAGGTTACCAATGCACAGTATGAGCAATTCCGTCCGGAGCATAAGCAGTTGCGCGGAAAGTACGGATTCTCTACAGAAGATGATGAGGCCGTTGTCTTTGTCAGTTATGATGATGCTATGGCTTTCTGCGAATGGCTTTCAAAAAAAGAAGCTAAAACCTATCGTCTGCCTACTGAGGCCGAATGGGAATATGCTTGTCGTGCCGGCAGTTACTTTAAGTTTTTCATGGACGACAAACTGCCGAAAAATTACCAGAAGAATCAGGAGATTGCTCCTAAGCTGAAATATGTATCCTTGAAAGTGGCTCAGACACCGGCCAACGCGTGGGGACTTTATGATATGTGCGGTAATGTGGAGGAATGGTGCCTTGACTGGTATGGCCCTTATATCCCGTGTGAACAGACCGACCCGGTAGGCTATGCCGATGGCGATTTTCGTGTGACAAGGGGCGGCAGTCACAATACACCTGCCGATTTTCTTCGTTCAGGAAACCGTATGGCCATGATTCCTCAAGACATGTTTGTGCATACGGGCTTTCGCGTGGTGCAGGCCGACTATCCTGAAACGCAGCCTCTGGCCGTATTGCCCGACCCGTATACGGTTACGGTAAGTCAGGAAAAGTGTGACTGGGAAAAACAGAAAGTAAATGTTCCCGTATTTGAACCGTTTAAGGTTTATGTGCACGAGCCGGCACCGGGTTCAGGAGTGCCGTTTTATCTTCACAATCACCAGCCGGCCATTACCTGGTGCGATAACGGTGATTTGCTGGCCATATGGTTCTCTACCGACAATGAGAAAGGCCGTGAGCTGACCGTTCTTTCTTCCCGTTTGCGTAAAGGAAGTTCAGAGTGGGAAACGCCCCGTCTGTTCTATAAGGTTCCTGACCGTAACATGACCGGTTCGGCTCTTCTCAACGATGGAAAAGGTACGTTGTATCATATCAACGGAGTAGAAGCTTTAGGCGGATGGCGCAATCTGATTATGACCCTGCGCACAAGTACAGACAATGGAGCTACCTGGAGCAAGCCTTCTATTATAGCTCCTGAGCATACAAGCCGTCATCAGGTAATTGCTGGTACGTCCATGACTCGTGAAGGCTGGATTATTCAGGCTTGCGATGCCGGAGGTGGAGGCAGTGACGGAGCAGCTGTCCATATCAGTAAGGATGGAGGAAAAACCTGGAATGACCCTTGGGACGGAGCACCGTTGCCCGACTTCAAGGATGGGGGCAAGGGAACAACCATTGCCGGTATACATGCAGGAGTAGTACAGTTGAAAGACGGACGTCTGATGGCTTTGGGACGTAACAACAATATTAAGGACAAGAACGGGCGTATGCGTATGCCGATGAGCATATCCGATGATATGGGAAAAACGTGGACTTATTCACCTTCTGAATTCCCGCCGATTGACGGCGGACAGCGTCTGGTTCTTTTGCGACTGAACGAAGGCCCGTTGTTGCTGATTTCATTTACCGGACATCCGTACCGTACTTCAGAAGCCGACAAGGAAATGTGGTTCCAGACTCCCGACGGTAAAAAGTTCAAGGGAACAGGTATGTTTGCAGCCGTGTCGTATGACGAAGGAAAAACATGGCCGGTAAAACGTTTGCTTACCGACGGAAAGGAACAGTTCCTGAACGGAGGTGCGTGGACACAGTGGTTTGAAGTCGATGAGTCACATGCCGAGCCACGTGGTTATCTGGCCGGAACACAAACCCCCGATAACATGATTCATCTCATCAGCAGCCGTTTTTATTACAAATTCAATCTGGCCTGGCTGGAAATGGTCAAACCAAAGAAATAATCATTGTTCGAATAAAGAAGGAGGATGGGCAAAACCATGTGTATAATGCCCAGAATCCTTTTTTCTTTTCTGATTTAATTCTATAGATTACAATATAAAACTTTAATGCGATTCATGAAAACAAAAATGTTGATGGCGCTGTGTGCGCTACTGTTGTTGTCATCATTCCGGACCGATTCGAATGATGTCATAACCATATTTACCATTGGTGATTCTACCATGGCTAACAAACCGTTGAAAGACGGTAATCTGGAACGCGGATGGGGACAGATGCTTGCCGGATACTTCTCGAAGGAAGTAAGAGTCGACAACCATGCGCTCAACGGACGCAGTTCAAAGAGCTTTATTGACGAGGGACATTGGGCCAAAGTATATGCCAGCATACGCAAGGGTGACTATGTGTTTATTCAGTTCGGACATAATGATGAGAAGGCAAATCCAAAAAGACATACCGATCCGGGTACTACTTTTGATGAAAACCTTCGCCGTTTTGTAAGAGAAACCCGTGAGAAGGGTGGTATCCCGGTTCTTTTCAATTCAATAGTACGCCGCAATTTCTATGATAACAGCAATGCTGTAGCCGATGATGATTTCCGTAAGGAAAAAGCCAGCGGTACAAAGCTTGAAGGCGATACACTGATTGATACTCACGGAGCTTATCTTGGTTCTCCGCGCAATGTGGCTGCCGAAATGGGAGTGACATTCATAGATATGAACAAGCTTACACACGATTTGGTTCAGGGTATGGGAAAAGAAGGCTCCAAGAAACTTTTCATGTGGATACCCGAAGGTGTTTCACCGGCATGCCCGAAAGGGCGTCAGGACAATACACACCTGAATGTGTATGGCGGACGCGTGATTGCCGGTTTGGCGGCAAAAGCCATTGTTGAACAGATTCCCGAACTGGGCAAGTACGTACATTTTTATGATTTCGTTGTGGCAAAAGACGGAAGCGGTGACTTCTTTACCATTCAGGAAGCTATCGATGCGGTGCCCGATTTCAGAAAAAACAAGCGTACAACCATTCTTGTGCGCAAGGGAGAATATAAGGAAAAAGTAGTCATACCGGAATCCAAGATAAACATTTCGCTTATCGGAGAAGACGGAGCTGTGCTTACCAATGATGACTATGCCAGCAAGAAGAACCGTTTCGGTGAAGAAATGTCAACTTCCGGTTCGTCTACCTGCTATATCTACGCTCCCGATTTTTATGCAGAGAATATAACCTTTGCCAATACGGCCGGAAGAGTAGGACAGGCAGTGGCCTGTTTCGTAAGTGCCGACAGAGTCATGTTCAAGAATTGCCGCTTCCTTGGAAATCAGGATACGCTGTACACCTATGGAAAAGGCTGTCGTCAGTACTATGAAGACTGTTATGTAGAAGGTACGGTCGATTTTATTTTCGGATGGTCACAGGCTGTATTCAACCGTTGTACCATTCATAGCGTAGGCAACGGATATCTTACAGCTCCCTCTACCGATAAAGACCAGAAATATGGCTATGTCTTTTATGACTGTCGCATGACTGCCGCCGACGGAGTAAGCGGTGTGGCACTTTCGCGTCCGTGGCGTCCGTATGCAAAGGCCGTATTCATCCGTTGCGACCTGGGTGCGCATATAGCTCCTGCCGGATGGAACAACTGGGGAAAGAAGAGCAATGAGTCTACCGTATTCTATGCCGAATATCAGAGTAAGGGTGCAGGTGCCAATCCGAAGGCCAGAGCTTCTTACGGAAAACAGCTGAAAAACCTCGACGGCTATGATATTGAAGAGGTATTGGCCGGTACGGACGGATGGAATCCGGTTAAGAATGGCAATCAGCTGGTGAGTGTAAAACGCTGATGCTTTCATAAAGGAAATTCATAAGTTATCATTTTTTTATTTATGGCCATGTTTTTATTTTTTATCGGTTATAAATCTGTAAAAGATAACTGATGTTTTTATAAATACAGGCTATGAATTATTTTTTCAAGGCCTGTATTTTTTTCTTCATAAGCAGCAATATTTTTATCGTACGCCGGTTGTATGATAAGTATGGATATAAAAAAGCCGTTCATTCGATTACAAGTCTGAATGAACGGCTTTTGGTATTTTGAAAGGTTCAGATTATTTCTTTATTACAATCTTGTCATATTGTTCTTCTGCCTTGATTTCGGTATAGCGTGGAGCATCAATCATTTCAATCAGTGCTCTCAATACCGGACCTTCGCCCATCGGGTCGTTGGTTTGTGTCGGGCGGTTGTAGTAGAATGTAGCCGACGGCATGATGCCAGTACCTACACAGATAGCAGTAACATCACCGTTATCGGTTATTTTTTTCATCATTCCTTTCAATCCCTGTTCTGCTACATAAATGAAATCAGGGTGTAGCCATCCTTCTTTCACGCCTCTGGCAATTCCGAATACGAACATTGCAGTTCCGGTAATCTCTTCGTATGAATCTTCCTTGTCGAGCAACTGGTGCCACAATCCGTTCTTTCCCTGATAGCGGGCTACTCCGCTTGCCTGCTGGCGGAAGTTTTCGATAACGGCTTCGCGCAAAGGATGATCTTTCGGCATTCTGCTCAGCAAGTCGGCCTGTGCCATGAAAATCCATCCGTTGGCTCTGCTCCAGTGTGCCACACCGTGTTCCTTATTGTCTGTGTGATAGCAGTGATAGTATATTTGCTTTTCAGGACACCACAAGTAGCGGGTATAGTTCAGAACCTGATTAGCTGCATCGTCAAAGTAGCGGTTGTCTCCGGTAAATTCGCCCATTCTGGCAAGGAAAGAGATGGCCATGAAGGCATCATCAGCCCAGATGGTATTGATGTGCGGCCATATGCGGGCAATGGTTCCGTCGGCCAGTCTGGGTTCGGCATAGCGCAAGTGTTCATCCGTAACGTTGATATAGTCAAGGAATGCCTTGTTAGGGTGTTTCATCTGCAAATCAATAAGGCTGGCTCCCATCGGACCGTTGTCGTCCAGACGCTTGTTTCTGAAAATCATGTGCCAGCTCAATTTTCTTACGGCATTCCATCCGCCTTCTTTCATGGCAGTATCATACTGCTTTTTGAAGTATTCCAGATTACCTTCGTTGAATACGAAGTTCATGTTTCGAAGCACATAGTCATCATATTTTTTGTCACCGGTCTTGTCGGCCAGTTCCATCAGGGCTATGTTGGTTACTCCGTTTGTATAATGCCAATTGTTATATTTGCAGTTCACCTTTACATCCATTGAGAAAGGTACCTTTTTCAATGATTTGTAGGTTTCTCCGGTTTTTGTATTCTTGAACTCGTAAGTAGTCGATGCCAGAATGCGGTCGGCAATCTTGATTGCAGCTTCACGGGCACTCATCTTGGTCTGTGCTTGTAAGCCTGATGCGGCAATCAGCAATGCGGCTAATAAATGTATTTTCTTCATGTTAAATTTATTGGTTGATAATGTAGTTATTAGTTTTCTTTTATGTTCTTGCAGAAGCGGGTTGTCATTTTTTCGCCTTTTTTCGGCGTGATGTTTACATTCTTCAGGTTGATATCTTCACTGTAAATGAATTCAGCGCCTATTTCCGAGATAATGTTGATGTTTTCAAGTGTTATGTTCTTGATAGGCATTTCAGGAATACCGTTGAAGAACAAAGCACGGCGAGCGTTTGTACAGGTTACGTTGCTGATATGAATGTTTCGGAAACATGGAGTTGTTTCGTCTACAGGCATGGGTTCAACCTTTGCAGGTACTTTTTCTCCGCTTTCGAGCACTTCTACTGCCGATTTCCCTCCATAGTAAAGGTTGAAGGTTACCGGTTCTGTCGGGATATCAATCATTGAAATATTGTTTATCCAGATGTTTTCAACAACTCCTCCGCGTCCTCTTTTACTTTTGAAGCGCAAACCTACATCCGTACCCAGGAACTTGCAGTTGCTTACTGATATGTTTCTTACACCGCCACTCATTTCGCTTCCTACTACGAAGCCTCCGTGGCCTTTGAATACCGTACATCCGTCCACTACTACGTTTTCACATACGCGTGCTCTGCGGCGTCCGTCTTCGTCCTTACCGCTCTTCAGACAGATACCGTCATCACCTACGTCAAAGGTAGAGTTTACAATCAGTGCGTTCTTGCATGATTCCAGGTCAAGGCCGTCACCGTTTTGCGAATAGCTCGGATTTCTTACCAATACATCTTCTATCAATACATTCTCACACATGAGCGGGTGCAGGTTCCATGCAGGAGAATTCTGGAAGGTTACTCCCTGCAGCCATACGTTCTTGCATTCAATCAGGCTGACCATAACCGGACGCAGGAAGTGTCTTACACTGTGCCATTCCTCTTCTGTTTTCAGATTTTGCGGTACGTTCATATTGCTGATAGTGTCACCTTTCAGTGTTTCCGGATAGGGGAACCAGTAATCGGGGCGCTTGAATACGCCGCCTCTTGAAATGGCTTTCTTCCATTGGCTTTCGGTAACCTTTCCTTTCTTGAGCGGACGCCAGTAGTCACCGTTTCCGTCGATGGCTCCTTCACCGGTAATGGCTACGTTTTCAAGATTGCGGCCCGATATGGGAGACTGGCAGCGGCGTGTGTCAAGTCCCTCAAATACGGTTTCTACCAAAGGATATAAGTCTACGTCGGGTGAGAACAGAATGACCGCTCCCTTTTCAAGATGCAAGTCGATGTTGCTTTTCAGCACGATAGGACCTGTAAACCATACTCCGGTAGGCACTATCAGGTGTCCTCCTCCTTGTTCTGCAAGCGCGTTGATGGCTTTGCCGAATGCTTCTGTACATAATGTTCTGCCGTCGCCTACAGCACCGAAATCTTTCAGATTTACATTCTTGTCAGGAAAGACAGGTGCTTTTACTTCCGGCATCTCAAAAGGCAGGTTCTGGTACAGTTCCTTGTACTTGTATTGGGCATCTGCATGAGCTGTGCCGAATAGCCATAAAAGAACGGCTGCAACTAGATGTAACTGTTTTTTCATCTTAATTAGATATTTGTTAGTAATTCATGTTATTATTCACCTAAATAGTATGAAGGTACGGGGGCTTGCGGATATCCCATGCTGCGGTGTGCCACATAGCTCCTGTATAATGGATTTTGCATCAGTGTTGTCCGGCGGTCGGTAGCCGGGATATTGGTGTGGTAGATGCGTATTTCTCCCGGCAGGGCAGTGATTACTTCTTCGCGCCAGTCGCCTTCCATGTCGGCAATCATCAGAATATCACCTTCAATGCCTGTAGTGAGCACGTCTCCCTGCCATTTCCAGATGAGTTGTTTGCGTCCGTTCGAAGAAGAGCCGGCTCCCCATCGGTTGTCATCACCTTTGAATGTTTCGCGCAGCAGGTCGGCATCCCACCATACCCAGTTTCTGCATCCCGGCACGCGGTTGTTTCCGGTTGTTATCTTTTCACCTTTTGCCGTTAGCAGATATTTGTCCGTGCTTCCGCCTTTCCGGTCTTCACTGGCAAAACATTCAAGTCCCGGATGAGAAGGATCAAAGTCCGCTACCATACCGTCACCCACATGATAGGTGGTGTGTCCGATGCTCCATATCAGTTTTCCCGTGGCAGCATCTACTACCGAAACTCCGCGTCCGTCTTCTTTCTTGGGCTCGCTTACCATGAAAACCTGCATGCCTTCCATTTCGGGATGCAGCTTGCACAGATAAGCTTTGTCACTGTGTCCCAGTCCTGATGACCATAATAACGTACCGTTGTCATCGAGCATGCATGAGCCCAGTAAGATTTCATCACGGTTGTCACCGTCTACGTCGGCCGTTACCATGCTGTGTGCTCCCATGCTGCGTACGATGGGATTTTCTTCATCACCGTCCCATCGCCATACACGTTCCAGTTTGTTTCCTTTAAGCATCCAGGCATCTACTACCATCAGTTTGTATGTTCCTCTTGCGGCCAGTATAAACGGGGTCTTTCCGTCAAGGAATGCCATGCCCATCTGGTTACGGTTCTGGCGGATAAGATTACCGTAGCGGTTGTTTCTTTCCGGCCAGTCGGCCCGGGCTATTTCCTTTCCGGTCATTCCGTCCAGTACAGACAGGAATTCGTTGCCTCCGCACACGCGTCCTTTTTCGTTTTTCACATAGCTTTCATCGGCGGTTTTTATGGCCACTTCGGCTTTTCCGTCTCCATTGAAATCATAGACAATGAAAGGTGAATACCATATGCCCGGTTCAATGCCCGGTCCCATATCATATGTCCATAAATAAGTCCCGTCATGCAGATAGGCCGATATCTTGTAAGTCGTACCTCTGGTATCGCCGGGCATTCCCGGATCTACATTTGTTTCCGGTGTACGGATAATATAATCATACCGTCCGTCACCGTTCAGGTCGGCCAGTGCTATTTTTCCGGCCTTTTCCTGATTATGGAGCTTGATGGATGTATATGGTTTCAAGTCAGCAAGTCTTACGCTGACTTTTTCCGAAGCAACCTTCTTTTCTCCTTTGTTGACGGATTCTATCCAATAAACGCATTGCTCTGAAGGCGTCTTGTCTGTATAGTCGCACGTTGCAGTCAGCGCTTTTCGGGTAAGTCTTTTTACTTTGCCATTGCTTTCTCTGTATACATGGAAAGAAGTAGTAGCCTTGTCGTTTGCCAGCAGACGCCAGCTGAGGTATACAGACTTGCCGTCCTGTGCCGGAACAGCTGTAAGTCCGCGGTCAAGCTTTTCTTCAATCCGTGTTTGTGCGAATCCCTGTACAAGCGGTTTCTCTTCATGACTTGGATTCAGTATCTCGTAAAAATAGTGACGTTCACGAGGGTCCTGTGCATACAGACTGCATGCGCAGGAAAGGCAAAGCAGGAGTGTGGCACTTATCTTCTTCATTTTGCAATCTGTTTTTTGTTGGTTACTGAAATAATCTGTACTGGGCCCAGCAGACCGGAAGGAACGGGTTCCCATCCGGCATAGTTGCCTTTCTTGTATCCCAGTGCAGCGATATTGATATCCTTGAATATACGCCAGTTTACACCTTTGCGGTCCATTTCTGCAATGCGGTTGGCCGGAAGGTTGGTAACTTCTATCTCAATGGTATTCTTGCCTGCGTGCAGGAATTTGCCGATAGAACAGCGGTAAGGTACGGCCCATAAGGTTCCGGCATCCTGACCGTTGATGCGCACGCGTGCGCTTTCACGCACATCGCCGAGCGAGAGGATATAGTCTTCGGCCGGTGTTCCTTCCAGAGAGAATGTAGTCGTGTAACATGCTGTACCCATTGTAGTCTTGGCACCTTCGAAGTTCAGGTCAGTCCATGAACCGGTTGAAACGCTGTCTGGAACGTTGCTTACGGCAGGAGTACCGGCTATGAACTTGAATTGCCAGCGGTCTAGCGTGTCGGCTTTCTGCTCGGTGTAGTACTTCCATGCTTTTACGTTAACGTCAGCCTCGGTAAATGTTTTCAGAATGATGGATTCACCGGACGACAGCTGCATGAACACTTCTGTTTTTCCGTTATGTTGTCTTAGTCTGGCTTTGCCCGACTCTCCGTTCATGGGGTTGAAGAACATGGCCGAACGTGCCTGTACCGACAACGGCATCCATCCTTCGGTATTTTTCTCGCTCAGTGCAGCAATGAAATAATGATATCCATCTGCATTCGAGCGCCTTATGCAACTTAATCCGAAGTCGGTCTTAGCCGGTTCGGGAAGGGCGTCGGTCTGCTGCAGGGTCTTGGCATAATCGGTTCCCAGCAGGATTTTTCCCTTTCCTTCCGATTTGAAATTCTTTATCTGATTGAGCACTGCTTCAAGAGCCTTGCGTCTTCCGTTCAGTTCCGCATAGCCCGGAACATCTTCCGGATAGCAGTCAAGGAATACGATAGTGGCACCTTCTTTTGCCAGGTTGAGCAGCTTTTTCAATACATCTACAGGCATGAGACGTGCTCCTGGAATGACTAATGCCTTGTATGCCTGTCCGCCCGAAGTTATGATTTTTCCGTTCTCACAGTGTGAGGTACGGATGAAATTGTCTGAAATGTAATCCATGTCATATCCGGCATTGTTAATGCGGTGTACGGCATCGATAAAACGGGGTGCACGCTTGGCCATTCCGTGAATATCGAACATCAGCAGTCGGCCTCCCTGTTCCTGCCACATGTCATAAACCGGCAGGTATACCAGAAAGTCGTTGTCTGGCTTTCCGCTTTGCAGGAAACTCTGGCAACGTTCGATGTAATCGAAGAAGGCAGGAGCGTCACGCCATATACTGTTGGTGGGGCTCATGTCTACGGTAGCATAGAATTTCCATCCCGGCCATGCTGCTTCTGCCGGCGAATAGGTGGTACCGTGAAAATAAGTATGGTTCACTCCCGATACAAACATCAGGTCTATGTCGGGCTTGCACTGTGACAGTGAGGTACGGAAATGTTCGGTAAGCCATGTGAACGTTTCGGATGAAGTGTATGGCTTGCCTGCGATGTGTGCTGCCGATGAGGCATATTTCAGCATTGACAGGTCTGAATCGTTCGGACGTGTGAGTGTGTCTTTGCGTAGACCCTGTATATGGAAGTCCGACAGACCGAATCCCTCACATTCGGGAATGTCTACGGTAGCATAGATATCAATCAGGTTACCGGGAGAACCGTGTGCCTGATTGCGTGTCAGTGAATTATGACCGTGTGCCCATGCTGTCCATTGGCGGGTAAAGTTCTCCAGAAGCAGTTCGGCCAGTGTTTCGCGATAATCTGCAATGATGCGTGCCGTAGTATCAGTGCGTTCTTTTGCAAGGAATTCAGGCAGATGCTCTTCGAGCTTGTATCCGCGCATGGCATAAAACTTGTCGAAAAGTCCTTCAGTCCAGTCTGCCTTGTATACTTCATACGAGTCGTTGAAGAAGTTATGCGGAGCTGGTGCCTGTGAACTTTCGAAAGCGTCGTCAAAACGTTTCAGATAGTGGCTTACGACATCTTTTGAAAAATGGTCGATTACGTATCCTTCACCACCCGGAGCCGCACGTTTTACCTTTTGCAGTGTTTTTCCGCAGAAGGCAGCTATAAGACGCCAGTTTCCTTTGGGAGCTTTCCATGAAAGTTTACCGTCTTTTACCTGAGAAGTTATGTCGAGTACCTTGCCTTTGTCCGAGAAAGCCATCAGCCGTTCCAGCTTGGCATATGGTTTTTGTTTGGCTTCGGATACTTCTACAGTCTGCTCTACGAGTTTTCCTCCTTTTATCTGATATTCAGAAACAAACAGCTTGCAAGCTGCCTGATCTACCGTAATGGTTGGTCCGCCGAAGGGCCATCCGGTTCCGGTGTTCATATCTATTTGTATATTGTTCTTTCCGGCCTGTTCACATGTGTGTTTGTACATGTTCATCCACTGCTCGGACAGGAACTTGATATCGTTCTTTTCGTTGTTTTTTACACCGTATATGGGAGTGATTTCCAGAGTACCTATTCCGGCCTGGGCATATTTTCTGATATTAAGTGTCAGATTGGTCGAATCAACAGCGCTTCCCATCCACCACCAGCGTGTGCCCGGTTTCATTTCCTTGTTTACGGCGGGCCATTCTGTCTGCTGGGCAACCAGAGTTACCGGCATGCAAGTCATGAGCAGGCAGAAAACAGGCAGGTTTACATATTTTATTCTCATACTAGGTTTATAGATTGTAGTTTAGTTATTTAATTTTAAATGAATCAGTTCTGAAAGGTACGGCAGGCATACCCGCATTGTTGTACAGATTTACTCTGAAGAATGTGCCGAAACCATAACGTGCAGCTACCGGATGTTTTACTTCCGGAGCAGTAAGAATGACTTTCTTTCCCTGAATGGTTGCATTTGCCGGATAGAATTTCTCGTCATTTCCGGCAATGTAAAATCCTTTCACAGGTTGTCCGTCGGGAGTGGTCAATCCTCCGTCAGCATAATCAAAACTTAATATCAGCTGGTTATCTTTAACCTTCATGCTTTTGTATGCCGGTCCTGAAAAGGCTACATCTTTATCGTATTGTTTGGCCAGAGCCCACGCAGCCAGTCTTTCTCCGGCCTGTTGTTTCATTCTCGGATGAATGTCGGTCGAGTCACAAGCATCAGTAACTACGGCCATACCGATGTTTTTGAGCTTGCTGTTACGCCATACGTTCAGCTGTGCTTCACGGATACCGGCGGGCTGTTTGTAATGAGGAGCAATCTGCATGAAGTAGAAAGGCATATCCGGCTGTCCCCATTCCTTGCGCCAGCTGTTTATTAAATTAGTGAATACTTGTTCGTATTTTTCGTATCTTACAGAGTTTGATTCTCCCTGATACCAGATATTACCTTTTACGGTATATCCCAATATGGGGGCAATCATTCCGTTCCATAAGGTAGCCGGAACTTTTTCGGCCTTCTTCTTGCGTTTCTTGTCTTTCGGAGCAAACTCGTCAAAGACCTCATCGTAGAGCGGATTGCCCTTCATTACATCCATATCGGTCCATGATTCTGCATGAGTTCCTCCCCAAGTGCTTTGTATGAGTCCGATGGGAGTATTTAAATTTTTATACAAATTGCGTCCGAAAATGAATCCTATGGCAGAAAAGTCTTTCAGGTTTTCCGGATTGCATACCATCCATTCTCCTTTGCAGGCATCTTTTTCACCGTCCGGTGCCAGCTGATGCTCTACATGGAAAAGGCGTATATCATTAAAGGTTGCATCTTTCATCTCTTCGGCTTCGTTGATGATACCGGTTTTCCATTTTACTTTCGGATTGCGCGCTACCGGAAATTCCATGTTTGATTGTCCGGTGCACAGCCAAACTTCACCTATTAATATATTCTCTATGCGTATGTTGTTTTCTCCGCAGATTTCCATCCACTGGTCTTTGCATGCTTTGGGTGTTTTTATCTGCGTTTTCCATTTTCCGTTTTCATCGGCAGTACACACTTGGGCCTTTTTGTTCCATGATGTGACAATACTGATTTTTTCTCCAGGATTGGCTTTACCCCATATGTTTGCTTTTGTATGCTGCTGCAGTACCATATTCTTTGATATGATAGACGGAAGCGTTATTTTGGCATAGCCGTTGTTTGTAAAAAGACATAATAACAGAAGTACAAAGAACTTTATGTATGTATTCATAATAATAAATGTATGTGTTAAGTGTTTCCGCCACGAAGTTAATCTAATTACCAGTGAAATAGATTACGCTTTTTGCTTTTATTCATGGTGATTTTGCTTGTATTTGCGTTTGTGTACAAAATTCCATGTATTTGTACGATTTTCCATGGTGTCTCTTCTGATAAACCTATAGCTTTGCTGCCAATAAGTTTGACGACCATGAGACACGAAATTCATTTAACAGACATGCTTCCCGAAACCAGACACGGTTTTGGACTGTCGAAGCAAAATTGCATGACTGGCTGGATGGCGAATCGCTGTGCAAAATCAAAAACCGAATATTTGATGGCAGGCGATATAGACCGTTCGTTTGGTGTATGGGTAAATGCGGTTGGTCAGCAGAAAATAGAACCGGATATGACTTATCCGTCGAAAGAACATCCGGATGGATATTATTTTACTGTGAAAAACGGCCGGATCTTGAACGAATATCAATTGGTATATATTACTGATGGCACCGGTGATTTTTATTTTCGCCGGAATGAATCTGTTAAGGTAAAAGGAGGATGTTTGTTTTGGCTTTCTCCCGGGCAGTGGCATTCATATACACCTAATATCAGTACCGGATGGACTGAATATTATATCAGCTTTGACGGTGATGTGATTCGTAACATGGTGGCTCATTCTTTTCTTGAAGGCAAAAACGGAGCTTTTGAAATAGGATTTAATGAAGAACTGGTAAGTTTGTTTATGCGTGCATTGGATGTAGCTCATCTTAAAAATGCAGGTTATCAGTCTTATCTGTCAGGAATTGCAATGCATATGTTAGGCCTTGTGATGTCTCAGCTGAAAGAGAAGATGGACAGCTCATGTACCAATGACCAGAAAATGGAGCAGGCAAAGATTATCATGAAAGAAAATGTATCTACCGAATTGGACTTTAGAGAATTGGCCTCTTCCTTGAATTTGAGTTATTCCTGGTTCAGAAAGTTATTTAAAGATTATACGGGTGTTGCTCCGGCAAGATATTTTCAGGAACTTAAAATAGAAAAAGTTAAACAACTTTTGGTTACAACGAATTTGTCAGTAAAAGAACTTCTCTATATATTGAATTATAATACTACTGAAAATTTTTATAATGCTTTTAAGAAGCACACAGGTTATACTCCTGTAGAATATCGTCGGATGATGAAAGAAGAAAAAGCTGTAGGTTAAAAGTTAGGTAAATAGATTGATTGTTTTAGTAGAAGAGGTGCTCGCATTGGGATATTGCGAGGCCTCTTTTTTTGTGTGTAATACCTTGGATATTGCTGATGACTGTTTGAATTTAATTCCGATAATGTAAAATTAAATATATTTTTCTTATAATGTATTTTTAATGTGTTACTCTCCCCCCCCCAGAGGAGGTTTGCTGACCCTTGGTAGCCAGCTTGCTGGGCCTTGGTCGCCAATGTGCTGAGCCTTGGTTCCCAGTATGCTGGCAGCCAAGGCTCAGTTTTGTGGAAAACGGGTATGAATGAAAGCTGGATAAGATATGTTTTTCGAAAATAAAAAGCACGTGTCCTTTTGTCGAAAAGCACACGTGCTTTCTGATAAAAGGACACGTGCTTTTCAAAAAAGGATGCGTGCTTTTTCTGAGATCAGGATTCCTTTTCTTCAGATGGGGCAGGTGATGTGTCTTGCGAATCTGTATTCTTCTGATATACAGAAGGTGCTACACCAAACTGCTGCTTGAAGCATTTGCTGAAATAGAAAGGGTCGTTCATTCCTACCATATAGCAGATTTCTGATACGGTGTGTTTGTTTTCACGCAGCAGTTCGGCTGCCTTTTTCAGGCGGATGATATGAATGTATTTATTTGGAGAATATCCGGTTACACCTCGTACTTTCCGGTAAAAGATTGTACGGCCCATATTCATCATTGAAATAAGGTCTTCAACTGTGAAGTTCGGATTGTGTATGTGCGCTTCAACCTTAGTCTGTAGTTCTTCGGCAAATTCCTGATCTTTATTCGACGTGCAGAGTGCAGGTTTTACATTGGTCGGGTCATTTGAGAATTTCTCGCGTAATTTTTCGCGCTGTTCTATCAATTTATAGATGCGTGTAAGAAGATATTTCGGGCTGAAGGGTTTGGTTATGTATGCATCAGCTCCTGTTTCTACACCTTCCAGCTGTTTGTCGGGTGAATCCAGTGCGGTCAGCAAAATGATGGGGATGTGGCTTGTTGTGAAATCTTCTTTCAGTTTGCGGGTAACTTCGAAACCGTTCATACCGGGCATTAATACGTCACATATTATCAAATCGGCGTCGTAATTGCGTGCGCGCTCCAGTCCGGATATACCGTCCGACTCCGCAACGACTTCGAAATGCTGTCCGATTTCTTCTTTCAGGAACTCACGAACATCATTGTCATCCTCAATAATCAGGATTTTCTTTTCATTCAGTGGGTGTGCAGTTTCTTGTATGGTTTCGTTTATTTCATCTTCAACGAGCACATCCTTTAAATGTTGGGCTTCCTGTTCTTCACTTAGTAATTTATTGGGAATCAGGAAGTCTTTTTCTTCATATACGCTTGGGGCAAGCGGAAGGGTTACCGTAAATACGGAACCTCCGCCTTCGTTTTCATTGTATGTAATTGTTCCTTTATGAACATTTACCAGTTCATAACTTAAATGGAGACCTACTCCCATGCTGCTGCCGGAAAAATTGCTTTGCATAAAGCGTTTGAACAATTGGTCTCTTTTTTCCTTAGGAATGCCGACTCCTGTATCCGATACGCTGATTATCAGTTTGTTATTTTCCTGGCTGACATTTACAGAAAAAATAATCTTACCGTTGCTTGGAGTATATTTGAATGCATTGGACAGCAGATTGTAGGTTATTTTGTCGACGTATCCTTTGTCAATGAACATTTTATAGCTGTCTGCAGAAGTATGAAACTGGAAATCCATTTTCTTTGATTCTGAAACGTCTTTGAAGCATAGGAATATTTCATACAGAAATGCGATGACATCCGTTTCTTCAAGAGAGAGTGCCAGTTTGTTGTTCTGCATTTTACGGAATTCAAGCAACTGGTTGATAAGGCGTAGCATTCTCTGGGTGCTCTTATCCATGATTTTCAGTGAATAGGTGATTTCTTTAGGCAGTTTTTTACTGCTTTCAATCTTTTCAAGTGCTCCTTGTATCAATGTCAGCGGAGTGCGGAACTCGTGTGATATGTTTGTAAAGAAAACCAGCTTATATTCGGTCAGTTGCTTTTCTATTTCAATCCTGTTTCTGTAATTGTTAAGTTTATGAATCAGGCGGAACAGGAAATATACAATGGTTGCAATTACCAGTGTATAAATGATGTAGGCCCATGTAGTTTCCCAATAAGGGGGATTGATGGTGATTTTGAGTGTTGTTTCCTTGTCGCTCCACACTCCATTGTTGTTGCATGCTCTTATGTGCAGTGTGTATGTTCCCGGAAGCAGGTTCTTGTATGAAGCAAAGTTGAGTGGCGAAGGTATACTCCAGTCTGCGTCATAAGGTTCCAGTTTATAGGTATATTTCTCTCTGCTTTCTTTCGAATAGTCAAAGATGGAGAAATCAATAATGAATGAATTCTGATAGTGTTTCAGTTCTATGTTATCTGTGTAGGCTATGGAGCGTGTAAGTGGAGAATCGTGAGTTCCAGGACGGACTTCTGCTCCATTGATTCTCAAATTGGTCAGAACTGTTTGGGGAGGGGTAGAAGTGCTATGATTCTTAGGAGATATGATACTTTCCGGATTTAATACTACCATGCCATAGTTGGAGCCGAACAGTATTTTGCCGTCTTTACACAGCAGTCCGCTGTTCTCACAGTATACATTACCCAGTTCATAGGCAGAGAAGAAAAAGTTCTGAAAGGTCTGGCTGTCTGGATGGAAACATGAAATGCCGTATTCCGTAGCTATCCACAAATTGCCGTTACGGTCTTCTATGATAGATTGAACCATGCTGTTTACCAGCCCATTACGCGAATCATAATGCTTGAATTTCAGATTGCTATAGTCACCTTCGGGTTTGCAGACACTGAATCCGCCTCCCGAAGTGCCAATCCACATTCTTCCCTCTTTGTCATAGCAGAAACATTTTATTTCGTTGTTTCTCAGTTTTCCGTTTTGTTTATTGTATTCAATATAATTGTCAGGATTGGCAATGATTGAATCCGGCTGGAATACGTATACACCGTCACTCGTACCTGCCCATATGTATCCGTTCTTGTCTTCAGCTATGACACGTATCTGTTTTTGGGTATATGGATCGTTTAGGAAGTTGGTAAATTTGTATTTTCCGTTTTCTTTGGTAACCAAATCCAGTCCGCCTCCAAAAGTTCCGACCCACATGCGTTTCTTCCTGTCTTGATGAATGCAGAAGATATGGTTATAACTGACGGAAGATGAAGTGGAGTTTCGTTTATACCATTTTCCGTCTATACAGAGCCCGTCTCCTCGTGTTCCCAGCCACAGTTTGCCTTCAGAATCTTCTGCGATGGCATAAATGTTTGATTTATAGAAATGTTCTTTCTCTTTGTTACTCAGATTGCTGTTATAGGTATACAGGCCTCCGTTCCGGGTACTTACCCATATTTCATCATTGTTCTTCAGATAAGTAATCATGCGGATGGTGTTGGAGCGGTCTGACAGGCTTTTATCTTCCGGATAAACACGCCGTACATCTTCATTCAGCATTGTAAGTCTTGATACTCCGGCATATTCTGAACTGACCCACAAACCTTTGGAGCGGTCCATCATGATATGTTGCAGAAAATCTGAATCGATATGGCTGAAACCGTTTATATTAGCGGTAAAATGCTGAAGCTCATCCGTTTTTACATTATAGGCAAACAGGCCGTTGCCGTATGTGGATATCCAGATAATGTCGCGCGAATCATGTATGATGGTATATCGTTCCCTATCGATATATCCAACTTTGTTGTTGGGCATAAGCTGGAAGTTTTTTACGGCTCCGGTTGTGGCATTTACATACCATACTTTTCCGGTATGATTATATATCCAGTAATTATGGCGGTTGTCTTGGGTTATTCTTCCGTCACTTGAAATATTCAGTTGGGTGTCGTAAGATATCTGATAGGTGTTCAGATTGAATAGATAAACTCCTTTGGAAGTGGCTATTAACCAGTTGTCTTTTACTCTTACGGCATCAGAGATTTTAATACCTTTTGGAAAAGCTGCAATATCTTTACAGCTTTTACCCTTTTCCAATACAGAGATACTTCCTTGTTGTGAAATGAAAAATACTTTTTGATTATATGACAAAGCCGCAAAAGCATGGTTGTCTTTTACTATCTGTTGGGTTTTCTTTCCTCTTACGAGATACACACCCTTATCTGTTCCTATCCATATGCGTTTACAGAAATCTTCATATATGTATTTGATATGATTGGTAGGGAGATTTCCTGTTTCTTCTTTGTATACTACAGAACTGAATTTTCCGTCTTTATATGTTATTTTTCGGCAACCGTTTCCTCTTTGATAAAGCCAGATATCGTTGTTTGAAGCTTTTAGCTTGTTACTGTAATGCTGATTGTATTCTCCGCATCCGGTAAAATCTACAAAACAGTCTTTTTTTAAGTCGTAACAGCTAAACAGGTCGGGGAATGTATTGATCCACAAAAAACCGTTGTTATCTTCATCTATTTGTCTTATTCTGTGGTCAGCAAGTGATATGCTGTCAGAACTGTCCGGACGGAAATTGACAAATGAGTTTCCGTCATATCGGCTGAGTCCGTTTAGGGTACCGAACCAGATAAAACCTTTACTGTCTTGAAAAATATAGCGTATGGAGTTGTTTGCTATGCCGTCGTTTGTTGTAATGTGAACAGAACGTAATTCGATAGAGGCCCACGTAAGAACGTGTAGACTCATCAGAATGATTGTTGTATAGAGCCTGAAAAGTTTCATTCAATAAATTGGATCATGCTTGTGCTGGTGCAAATTTACAAAAAAGAAACTTTTTTTAAAAGGATGGCAGCTTTTCTTTTATGCCGCCATCCTTTTATTCTATTTTGTCAGAAACTCTTTTAATGGAATATTTTCGTTTTTAATGCCTTCTATAATACTTTGTGCATTCATGTTGGCACCTTTCAGTGACGAGTGCGTATGGTCATGGTTAAAGTAGCTTCCTGACTGGTTCTGTCCTTCCTTTTCCAGTTTATCAGCCGAGATTTTGTTCAGATCTATAAAATATGCACCTCCCATGGCTGCTGCCTGTTTGGCCCATAAACCATAGCTGTCAGTATTACGTTCTATTTTCCCGTTTTTCCATTTGTTGCGTGGAGTGTGACTGAGTATGATAGGGATAGCTCCCTTTTCTTTGGCATCCCCGATAAATTTGCGCAAGTACCATCCGTATGTATATACTACTTCATATTGTTTGGTTGCCTCCATTTGGAAAACCTTGCTTTCGTTTCCGTTGCCTCGCAGTTCGCCTCTGGCTTTTCCTTTGTTGATGTCTCCTCCGTCATTATGTCCGAACTGAATCAGGACAAAATCACCGGGTTTCAGAGCGTTATATACTTTGTCCCATCGTCCTTCATTCAGATAAGTACGTGCGCTGCGTCCGGCCATTGCACAGTTTTCAACGGTTATTTTCCTGTCGTCAAAGTATTGTCCGATAACGCTTCCCCATCCCCACATGCCATCTGTATCACTGTCATTGTTTCTTACGGTACTGTCGCCTATGGTAAAAAGTACAGGATTTCCGTCTTTCCTGCTTGATCCGGTTATCGTATCCTTTTCAATCGGTTTGAGATAAGAGGCTAGTTCCAGTCCCTTATAATTTCTGATACCTTCTATTGCGGATTCTGCATTGACTCGGGCCCCGAAGCGGCTTGTATGAATACGGTCCAGATAGAACATGTATTTGACTTTTTCCTTGCCGAACTTTTCAAATTTACGTGCAGATATCTCATTCAGGTCAATAAATGGAACGTTCTCTTCTTCAGCTACTTGTTTGGCCCATAAACCGAATGTCTTGTTTACGCGTGTAATGATGGTACTGTCTTTGTCGTCCCATGCATTGCGTGGGGTCAGTGAGCAAAGCAAGGCATGTGCCCCTTTAGCTTTCACGTCGTGAATAAAACGTCGCATGTATTCACCGTAGGTATAGACTGTTTCTTTTACGCCGGTTTCCTTAATGGTAACGTTAAGACTGTCTTTTCCGATTCCTGGAATAGAGGCACGGGCGCGACCGCTGTCATATGGTCCGTTGTCATTGTGTCCGAGTTCGATGAGTACCCAGTCTCCGGGTTTGATACCTTTCAGTACATCAGGCCATAAACGGTTGTAGAAAGTACGGCTGCTGGTACCTCCAAGAGCTTGATTTTCAACTGTAATTTTATTTTCGTCAAAATATTCATGGGCATAGTATCCCCATCCCCATTGTCCGTTGTTGCCGTTTCCGAGAGTACCGGTACGCATGGTTGAGTTGCCTACAAGAAACAATACCGGATTTTTTCCTTTTCTGCTCGATCCGGCTACAGGACGGGCTGTACGAACTTTGTTCAGACTGTCAAGCGTATTGTCTATGACCTTGTTGACGTCTTTCATCGGAGCTGCCACCTTGTTCTGTGCGTTTACACACAGTGTAAAGAAAAGCATCGCCATGATGCATTTGCCATATGGTTTTAATTTTGTCATGGTTATTGTATTTATATAAAAAAGAGAAGAATATTTGTTGTTATACTCTTCTCTTTTGTTTGTTGTTAATGTTGGTTTATTTTGCGGAAATATCTTCTGTTGCAGCCTTTACATTTACATTTTTCCAGTTGAATTCAGAAATAATGTTTTTATCGCATTGGGTGTTTTTGGCTGTAATGTTCAGGTTTTCAAATGTGAAATTTTCTAATTTGTACTGGTCTGACTGTTTTACGTCAAAGAAAGTATTGCATTTGAATTCAATGTTGCGCATTGTCACATTATTTGAATGGGAAACAGGCATGTCCGTTCTTCCTTTCAAGTCGAAAAACTGTGTCCATGGTTTTACAACCAGAAAACTTTTTGCTTCTCCTTTAATATCTTCAACTGTAATATATTCAATGTGTTGCGGAGTATCTGGACGCATTTTGAGCCAAAGCAGACGTGATGCTTCCTGAATGGTGCAACGACGTAAAATAATATTATAATTATGAATCGATTCACTTCCGCAGGTAAGTGCACTGTGGCAGAATCCGTAGTTGCAGTCTTCTATGATGATATTACGGTTTTCACCGTTATTGGGGTCTTTGTCTGCCCATGGGCCTTTTCCGCCTTTGAGTGCAATGGCATCGTCATTGACTGACATATAACAGCCTTTTACAAGGACATTGCTGCAAACGTCTAAATCTATGGCGTCACTGCTGGGAGCTTTCACCGGAGCAGAAGGGGCAAAGATGTGCAGATTCGTCAGGCGAACTCTGTTGCAACGATAGAGATGGGTTGTCCAAAACGGAGAGTTAATAAGATGAACACCAGTAATATGTATGTCATTGCAGTTTGAAATATATACCAGGCGCGGGCGAAGCTCATCCATGTTTGTACATTTGGGAATAACTTTACGGCGCAACCAGAAAGACTTCCAGAAACGAAGTCCGTTACCGTTGATTGTTCCTTTGCCGGAGATGGTAAAGCCATCTACTTTATCAGCATTGATTAAAGCTGCAAAGTATTTCAGGGTTTGTCCTTCAATACGTGTCTGGACAATAGGAAAGTTGCTGATATCATCGCTTCCCTTTAATACGGCTCCTTCTTCCAGATACAGGTGAGTTTTCGGCTTGAAGAACAATGAACCACTCAGATATGTTCCTTTAGGAACGACGATAACTCCACCTTCTGCAGAGGCTTTGTCGATAACGGCCTGAATTTTTTCGGTTTGCAATACTGTGCTGTCGTTTATCACTCCATAATCTGTGATAACATACTTTTTCCCTAATTTTTCTAATTGCACAGGTTCTACTTTCTTAAACCATTCAGGAATAAGTGTTCCGTCAGGAAATACATCTTTTCCATAAATGGTAAGCGAAATGAAGGTCATTAGTGTAATGAATACAGATCTCATAGCTTGAATTTAAATAAATCTTAGGTTGTAACAATAATTTGCAAATAAATGAAATTCTGAACAAATGCAATTTCTGATAATGATTTTTGTTCTGCGTATAATGATTTTTTTCGATGGAAATATTTTTTATGGAATAAAGTATACTATATATAATAAGGTATAGGAATGAGAGGGAAAAGTGCTGACTGCGTTTCTTGATTTTGAAATTAATGAAAATGATTGATTTTACATAAAACGCTGCAATAATTGTACAGATGTTTCTTTTCGCTGTCATAAAAGAACTAATTTCGTGTCACGATTGGATGAAGTTGTACGATAAAAGTTGTATAATACAAATGCGTTTACATTATATTCTTATAGGTTTTTGCTTGTGTTGTTGCTCTTTGTTTGCGCAGCCGAATTATGATTTTTCACGTCTTCAGATGGAACGATTGGGACGTGGTGTGGTTGCCGTGCGTAATTCGGAAAATGAAGTAGTCGTATCATGGAGATATTTGGATTCAGATTCGGAAGAGATTGCTTTTGATGTATTGCGTAACGGAAAAAAAGTAAATAAAGAGCCAATAAAAGACTGTACGTTTTTTGTAGACCGTAATTCATCGGATGAAAAGGCGTTGTATGAAGTGCATCCGGTTTTGCCAGAAGGTGTACATGCAGTGAGTGGCATTTATGAACTTCCGGCCAATGCTCCTTGTGGTTATCTGGAAATTCCTCTTCAGAAACCTGCCGGAGGTATTTCGCCTGATGGACGCAGATTTGAATACACTCCGAATGATGCTTCAATTGGTGATGTGGATGGGGACGGAGAATATGAGATTATATTGAAATGGGAACCTACCAATGCACATGACAACAGCCATGACGGATATACAGGAAATACTTTGTTTGAGGCTTATCGTTTAAATGGACAACGATTGTGGCAGATAGATCTTGGACACAATATCCGCTCCGGTGCACATTACGTTCCTTTTCTGGTATATGATTTCGATGGAGACGGAAGAGCGGAACTGGCTGTCCGGACTTCAGATGGGACTGTCGACGGGAAAGGAAAAATTATTGGAGATGCAAAAGCTGATTATCGTGGAAAGGGAGGACCTGAAGATCCGCGAAGCTTGGGACGAATTCTTACCGGCAGAGAGTTTTTAACCGTTTTTTCGGGGCTTACAGGTGAAGAACTTTGTTCTGTTCCTTATGTTCCTTCTCGAGGTAATCCTTCTGATTGGGGTGACTCAAGGGCAAATCGCAGTGATCGTTTCCTTGCTGCGGTAGCTTATCTGGATGGATGCAAACCCAGTATTGTCATGTGTCGTGGATATTACACTCGTACGGTTCTGGCTGCTTTTGACTGGGATGGAAAGAAACTTAAAAAACGATGGGTTTTTGACAGTAACCGATATCCGGAATATGCCGGCCAGGGAAATCATAATTTACGTGTGGGTGATGTGGATGGAGACGGTTGTGACGAAATAGTTTATGGCTCATGTACAATAGATCATAATGGTAAAGGTTTATATTCTACCGGAATGGGCCATGGAGATGCCATGCATCTGACTTGTTTCGATCCTTCAGAAAAAAAACTGCAGGTATGGGACTGTCATGAAAATAAACGTGATGGGTCTAGTTTTCGGGATGCAGCTACAGGCAAAGTATTATGGCAGGTAAAAAGTTCCATGGATGTGGGACGTTGTATGGCTGCCGACATTGACCCTACCAGTTCCGGTGTCGAGATGTGGTCATTGGCATCAGGAGGTATTCGGAGTGTTAAAGGGAAAGTTTTGTGTAAACATCCACGCAGATTATCATGTAACATGGCGGTATGGTGGGATGGTGATTTGTTGCGTGAGTTGCTCGATGGAGTAACGGTTAGTAAATATGACTGGCAAAAAAGAGAATGTGTACCGTTGATAACCTTTGAAGGGTGTCAGTCAAATAACTGGACCAAACGGAATCCTTGTCTACAAGCTGACATATTGGGCGATTGGCGTGAAGAGGTGTTGCTGCGTACAAAAGACAACAATGCTTTACGGCTTTATGTATCTCCAATACCGACCTCTTACAGATTTCATTCATTCTTGAATGATCCTGTATATAGAATAAGTATAGCAACGCAAAATGTGGGGTATAACCAGCCGACTCAGCCGGGATTTTATTTTGGACCGGATTTGAAAGGGTATTTTAGAGGTATGTATCTTTCTGACGGGAACTGATAATTGTTTGTCCTTTTATAATAATAGTAATGTTCGTATTGGTTTATGTATGTCCACGTGCTTCTTTTGAGGTGCGTGGCATATATTATTGCCTATTTTAATAGTATGTTTTCTGTTTTTTAGTCTATGTATATGTTGCTATTTCTAAATAGTTCCTTTTTAAAATTGGTATAATTAGTATAATTATCAATGTTCTTTTTTTGATAATATGAACCTTTATAAACCTAATTTTGTTAATTATTGAATGGAAAAGTGAATAATATTGTAAATTATTGAGCGTATATACTTCTTTTTTGTTGTCAATTTGTCAATTATTCTAATTTATATTAAGCAAAATGTTTTTCCATATTCATTTGATTAAGTGTATCTTGTACATTAAAAAATGACTGTACTTTTGCATTCTTTCTATGCGAAAAAATCATTTTTCACATCTTTACAATCAAATTTACAAGTTTGTTTTATTTTAAAAAATAGAATTTTGTACGTTGAAAAAAGTAATATTACTTGTGATTAATTGATTTAAATTAAATATTAATATATATGAAGAACAAGACAGACTTCAAAATGAAAAACACTTTTTTGTCGAGAATGACAATATGGGCTGCTTCTGTTCCTTTTCTCTTTTCTTTTTTTGCTTGTGCCGAAAAAGAACCAATTGATTGGGATGAGGCTGACCCTTCAATTAATCCTCCATATACAATGGATCGAGATGATGACGACGATGCAGGAACAGGTTCGGAAGAAACAGGTCCTACATTCCCGTTTTTTGAAAATGCTCCCCTTTCATTTCCTGGAGGAGAAGGATATGGACGTAATGCTACAGGAGCACGTACCACTAAAACACGCGAAGTATATCGTGTAACAAACTTGAATGATAGCGGTGAAGGTTCTTTTCGTGATGCTGTAAGCAAACCGAATCGTTTCGTCGTAATTAATGTTGATGGAATTGTAGAATGTTCACGTAGCGCTGTTGTTCTTTCAGAAAATCTGACTGTTTTAGGTCAAACGGCTCCAGGTGATGGTATTGTATTGTATGGAGGCCGTATCTCTGCTAGTGGAGCTGATAATACAATTGTTCGTTATATGCGTTTCCGAATGGGAACTGGCGGTGAATCTGGAAAAGATGCTATGGGTGTAGCCAATGGTGAAAATATGATTTTCGATCACTGTTCTATTACATGGGGACGTGATGAAAATTTCTCTATTAGTGGTGATGGTAAAGGAACCCCTCCGCGCAATATAACTATTCAGAATTGTATAATAGGACAAGGACTGCAGAATCACTCTTGTGGAGGATTGTTGCAAACTTCAAAAAATGAGGGTATAACGGTGTTCAGATGTTTATACATAGACAATAAGACTCGTAATCCGAAAGTGAAGGGATTGAATCAGTTTGTTAATAATGTATTGTATAACTGGGGTAACGGAGCTGCTTATAATATGTCGGGTGATTCGTCTGGTGAATCAGAAACAACGATTGAAGATAATTATTTCATTGTTGGTCCGGGATACAATTGGTTGAATAAAGAACAACCTGATGGTTCGTTAGCTTTTGAATGGGAAGTTGTTAATCCTACTAAACCGTTTATTGAAGGAAATGAACGATTCCGTACATATTTGAATGGTAATATGTATGACAATAATAAGAATGGAATATTAGACGGACATTTGTTACAACGTGAAGAATGGAGTGGTGAACCTACTATTTTGTCAACTCCTTCGTCTTTGCATCCTCATATATACAGTCAGACAAGTGCTACAGAGGCTTATAATTATGTCGTTAAATATGTAGGTGCCAGTTTACCGGCACGTGATCAGGTTGATGCTTATTTAATAGATGAACTTACTTCTTTGGGTACAAAAGGTACTATCATAGGTAAACAGAGCGATACTCAACAGTTCCCGATAGGAGGATGTGGTACCTTTAAGACTGGTACATTGCCATTGGATACCGATGGTGACGGAATGCCCGATGAGTTTGAAGATAAGTGGGGACTTGATAAAAATAATCCGAAAGATGCTGTAAAAGAGGCTGCTAACGGTTATACAAACATTGAAAACTATGCACTTTCTTTAGAGTATCCTGAAGAATATGAAAAGGCTTGGAAAGAATCAAACAACAAATAATTTTAAATCTAAATGAACAATATGAAAAAAGCTACATTCTTGCGAAAAATGCTTTGGCTGCTGTTCGTTCCTTTTCTTGCAGTAAGCTGTGAGGATAAGATGAGCGAGCATTACGAAGTGCCCGATTGGGTGCCAGGCAGCGCATGGGAAGTATTAAGTTCTGGAGAACATGGCAATTATTCTATTTTTCTTGAGGGCGTAGAACGTGCCGGTTATAAGGCAATGCTCGAAGGAAAGAGTATTTTGACTATCATGGCTCCGGATGATGAGGCCTTTCAGGCTTATCTGAGCAAAAAAGGTTATGCTTCTATCAAGGACATGCCTGTTGATGAAGTGAAAAAGGTTATCGGTTATCATTTGCTGTATTATTCATACAACAAAGAAGATCTTGTAAATTTCCGTCCTAACGGTAGTGCTGAAACCGATGAAGAACAGAACGAAGATGCTGGACTTTATTACAAGCATCGTACGAAAAGTGCCGATGCTCCTACAATGGAAATGAATCCGGCTACGGGCTCGGAAGTGATGGTTTATCACAGAGAACGCTTCCTTCCAGTTTTCTCTTATCGCTATTTCCAGACTTTGGGTCTTGATGCCAAGAGAAATTATGAATATTTCTATCCGAATTCGACCTGGACGGGTGACGACGGATTCAATGTATCCAATGCTTCGGTTAAGGAATATGGTATTATAGCCAACAACGGTTATATCCATACAGTGAAACAGGTTGTAGAACCTTTGGAAACGATTTATAAGGAATTGAAAGCATCAGGAAATTATTCTACTTTCTTAAGTCTGTATGATGCTTCCGGTTATTATGAACCTAATGATGAATTGACCGAATTGTATGCAGATGCATATGGTGTGGATACATTGTATCAGTACAAGCACGAAGCTAATGGTCTGCCTAATATCGCTTGCGAATGGGCGGTAGATGATATGATTAACTTCAACTACCTGACTAGAGTGGCATATACCGTGTTTGCTCCGTCAAATGCAGCTATTGATGACTTTTTTAACCGCTTCTGGAAAGTGGGTGGATATACATCACTTGATGAGGTTGATAAGTTGGCAATGAATACATTGGTTCGTGAGTATATTTGGAATGGAACCATGGTTTTCCCTGAAATGTTGGAAAAACCGGCTGAAGATGTAGACTATAATGTGACTACCGATCAGATTGAAGAAAGTCATATGTGTGTAAACGGTCTTATGTACGGATTGAGTCATATGGATACTCCATCATCATTCTCTTCAGTATTAGGACCTGTATTTCAATATAAGGATGCACGTTCGTTCCTTTATGCTATAAATGGTGCAGGAGTTGCTAACTCTTACATTTCTCCTGAAGCAAAATATACTCTGATTGTTCCGAACTCTACTCAGTTTGAAAACTCTGGTATTTATACTGTGTATGCCAGCCAGGGATTGCAGGAAGATACGGAAGACGGACGTGTTGATATCAGCGCTTCTGCTAAACAGAATATTGTTTATATGCATTCAGCTAGTATTGCAAGCGAAGTAAGCAGTGAGTTGCCAACAAATGGAACAGCTGTACTTCCTCTTATGGCTAGCTGGAATTTCTGGTTTGTAAAAGACGGAAAGATTACATGCAATGCAATGTTTAACCGTCAGTTGAACCCGGAGAATGTGAAAGAAACATTTGCAACATTCACTAAACTGGCCGATGAAGATAATGGTACCGTTTATAAAACAGATGCAGAATCTTTGTTTGAACTTGAAAGCGGAGATTTGGCTCGTTCAATGGCAATCTGTGCAGATAAACGTTATGTATACTATAATTTTGTGCAATTGTTGAAGAAGGCAAATCTGATAATCGGAGAAAATCTGATGAGTACATTCGGTAAAGGTCGTTTCGTTGCCTTTATACCTACTAATGATGCTATTCAAAAGGCATTGCAGGAAGGACGTATTCCGGGAGCTACTAATGCTTCTTTTGATGCTGAGGGTAATCTGACCGGTACTTTTGATGCTGAAGTTCTGAAAAACTATTTGAACTCTTATTTCATTACTTCCATGCAAAATACAATCATGTCTTATCCTTATTTCGGCTCTTCTTTCAAAACCGGAAAATATTGGAGTGAGCGTGTTTCTACAGAAGAAGGAGTTTTACCTCCTGCGCTTAATTATGAAGATAATGGTACGAGCTTGAGTATCCAATTGGAAGGATTTAGAAAATGTAACGTAGTCTCTACTTACAGCTATTTCCCATTTGCATACGAAGACGGCTGTTTCCATCTGATTGATGATGTCTTTTGATTTAACAGAAAATTGAGATTATGAAATTATTCAAATACATACTGATTGCACTTTTGCTTGTTGCAGTAACAAGCGGAGTTTATGCACAGGATAAGGTCTTGTCCGGTAAGGTTACTGAAATCTTCGACGGAAAGGCAGAGCCATTGATGGGTGTTAACATTAACATTCTGAATACTCAGAACCGTTCGTTGGGTGGTACGATAACTAACCTCGACGGTGTATATAACTTGAAGGTTCCCAATGAAAAGAATCTGACGATTGTTTTCTCTTATATCGGTATGAAGAGTAAACGTATTAAATATACCGGTCAGGCTCGTTTGGACATCGTTATGGAAAGCGATGCGCAGACAATGGATGAAATCGTTGTTCAGGCAGACCGTCTTGACCGTGACAACATGGGTATTACTGCCAGACAACAGGTTTCTGCAACCCAGAAGGTTACAATGGATGAGTTGGTGGCTGTTTCGCCGGTAACTTCTTTGGAAGATGCTCTTCAAGGACAACTTGGTGGTGTGGATATCGTGTTGGGTGGTGGTGACCCGGGTGCTCGTGCCAGCATTCAGATTCGTGGTACCAGTACACTGAATGCCAATTCAGATCCGTTGATTGTAATTGATGGTATACCATATCCTTCAGATATCAGTGAAGATACAGACTTTTCAAACTTGAACAATGAAGATTTGGGTGCATTGTTGAATATCTCACCGCAAGATATTGAATCGGTTGAGGTTTTGAAGGATGCTGCCGCTACTGCAGTGTGGGGTACTCAAGGTGCCAATGGTGTATTGATGATTACTACCAAGAAAGGTTCTGTAGGAAAGACCCGTTTCTCTTTCTCTACCAAATATTCTGCAAAATTCGAACCGGAAAGTATTCCGATGCTGAATGGTAATGAATATACTGCATTGTTGGGTGAAGCTATCTGGAACTCTGCCAATTATGTTGGTCTGCAGAATTCTTTGAGCTATCTTGATTTGTTGTATAACTCTCCGGAAATCGGTTATGTACCTGACTGGACTTACTTTAATGAATATAATCAGGATGTAGACTGGTTGAACGAAATTCGTCGTAACACCTATACATGGGAAAACAACTTTTCAATGAGTGGTGGTGGTGAAAGAGCTACTTACCGTTTTTCTTTGGGATACTTGGATGAGGGTGGTACAACTATCGGTACCGGATTCAACCGTATCAATACAAAACTGGCCATTACTTATAACTTCTCTGAAAAATTGAGATTTGATGCCGATTTCTCTTACACTCAGTCTGACCGTGACAACAACTATTACAATATCCGTAATGAGGCTTTCCGTAAGATGCCTAACAAATCACCTTATTATATAGATAAGGAAACCGGTGAATATACAGACCAGTATTTCTCGCATACAGAGAATGATGCCATTGATGGTGCTTTTTCTAGTAAAGATGACGGTAAAAACTATAACCCGATAGCAATGGCCAATGAAGGACGTAACAATACGCTTCAACGTGAAAGCCGTATGAACTTCCGTGCCGAATATAAGATTTTGCCTTCATTGAGATATCAGGGATATGTTTCTTTGAATATCCGTAACACAAAAGGACGTATGTTCTTGCCGCAAGTAGCAACCGGATTGCCTTGGACTGATGCTAATGCAAACAGAAGTACCGATACTTCTTCTGACCAGCTGAATATCTCTACTGAAAACAAATTGCTTTATATCCAGAACTGGGAAGACAGACATTCTATAGTTGGTAACTTGATTTTCCGTACCAATGAATCAAACAAATCCAGCTATGGTAGTGAAACATCAGGTAATGCTTCTTCTGATTTGTCTGATCCTGTCTTGGGTAGTACCGTACAGAAAATTACTTCAGGAGAATCTTTGGTAAGAAGTATTTCAGGTATAGCCAATATCAACTATACTTTCTTGAACCGTTACGTATTCAACGCCACCGTTAACGTGGAAGGTAACTCATCAATGGGTAAGTCTGAAAGATACGGTGTATTCCCTTCAGGTGGTGTTGCCTGGCACATGAAAGATGAGCCGTTCATGAGAGATATTGATTGGATTGATGAAATGAAACTGCGTTTCAGTGTAGGTCAGAGTGGTTCTTCTGCAGGTGGTGTTTCTGTTTATTTGGGTTCGTTCCAGGCAGGTGACAGCTATATGGATATGGACGGTGTGAAACCGGCAACCATGCAGCTTAACCGTTTGAAATGGGAAACTACTACTGAATACAATACCGGTTTGGACTTGTCTTTGTTTAAGGGAAGACTCCGTTTCACGGTAGATGTATACCAGAAATATGTAAGTGATTTGTTACAGAAAAAGGTAAAAATGCCGACAACCATAGGTTATGGAGGAAAATATGAATTGTCATATTTCAATTCCGGAAAAATGACCAATAAGGGATGGGAATTCCGTACAGATGTTGTAGCCGTTGATAGTAAGGATCTCCGTGTAGCCGGTTATTTCAATATCAGCCGCAATGTAAACAAGATTACCGAAATGCCTTCAAACTATGTTCCGGATAATTATACATTCGGAAACGGTAACTATGCATTCCGTTATGAGGTAGGCCGTCCGTTAGGTTCTTTCTATGGATACCGTTATTTGGGAGTTTATCAGAATAAGGATGCTACCTATGCACGTGACGAAGCCGGAAATATCATGAAAGATGTAGAAGGCAATCCGATTGTAATGCAAAACGGAACAGCTGTGGTTTGTCCGGGTGATGCCATGTATGAAGATATCAATCACGATGGTGTAATCAATGAATACGATATCGTATATTTGGGTAATGCACAGCCGACACTTACCGGTGGTTTTGGATTGAACATCTCTTATAAACAGTTTAAACTGTCTGCCAACTTCTATGGACGTTATGGTATGGATGTAATTAATCAGGCACGTATGAACAATGAGTCAATGTATGGAACAGCCAATCAGAGTAAGGCTGTTTTGAGACGTTGGCGTAATGAAGGAGATGATACCGATATTCCACGTGCTCTTTACAATGAAGGATACAACTACTTGGGTTCAGACCGTTTCATTGAAGACGCTTCTTACCTTCGTCTGAAATCACTGTCTTTGACTTATCGCTTGCCGAAGAATCTCACTACAAGTTGGGGATTGACTAACATGGATGTTTTCGTAACAGGTTATAATTTGTTTACCTGGACCAATTATACCGGTCAGGACCCTGAAGTGAAACCTTCAAGCACTTTGACCAAGGATACGGCTGTAACTCCGACTTCAATTCAATTTACCTGTGGTGTAAACTTAAGTTTCTAAAAGAATAATGACTATGAATAAAATATTTGCAACAATAATCTTGGCTGTGGGTTTGATGACCGGTAGTTGTAGTGACTATCTGGATGTCTTGCCAAAAGACAAACAGGCCACTGATATGTATTGGAAATCATCTGCTGATGTAGAAAGTATCCTGGCACAGGGATACAGCGTGATGAGAACCTGTGTGCCGACTATGATTAGTTGGGGAGAAGTGAGAGGAGGATCACTTATTACTTATCAGGCAACAGGTTATAAAATCCAAAATTTTCAGGTTCTTCCGAGTAGTGATGATGTAAAATGGGATAAATTTTATCAGGTAATAGGATTAGCTAATGCTGTTATCAAATACGCTCCGGGTGTGATGGCTGAAGATGAGAGTTATAAGGAAGCACAGATGAACTCTCATTTGACAGAAGCTTACTTTATGCGTGGTCTGATGTACCTTTATCTGGTTCGCAATTATCGTGATGTACCCTTGATTCTTGAACCTTATGTAGATGATGAAATGCCTACCGATGTAGCCAAGTCGTCAGAAAAAGAAATCTTGGCTCAGATTAAGAAGGATGTTGAGACTGCTTTGGCTACAGGTGCTGCAAAAGAATCATATGAATCTACATGGGCTAATAAAGGCCGTTCTACCAAATGGGCATTGTATGCACTGATGGCTGAGACCTGTCTGTGGGATGAGGATTATGACAATTGTATTAAATATGCGGATTATTTGATCAATGCCGATGCTCCTATGCGTCCGGTATTCATCTCTTCAGGAGCACAATGGTTCCAGATGTTCTATCCGGGTAACAGTAATGAATCCATTTTTGAGATACAGTTTAATGGCCCTACCTATAATCAGGTAGATAATAGTCCGGCAAAGACGTTTGCTTATAATGTAGAAACTCCTACTTATATGTTTTCTGAGAACATGACTTTGCGTTTGAATGAAGAACTGTTGCAGAATTCATACCGTACGTATTTTGGTTCATGTGCCATGTTGAATGGGCTGATTGTATGTGGAACTACCTATGTTAACAATGCCATTGTATGGAAATATGCCGGTATGGGTGTTGAGAATGTAGAGGCTGTTCGCTCCGGAAATAATCTGGATGCAAACTTCATTGTTTATCGTATGGCTGATGTAATGCTGATGAAAGCAGAAGCCTTGATTCGTAAGGGTGGAGTTGAAAACTGGACAGAGGCCGTAGCTATCATGGATAAGATTCGTGAACGTTCAGGATTGGCACCTTTAGATGTTACTCTTGAAGAAACCAGTGAATTGGATTTGTTGACATTGTTATTGAATGAACGTGATATGGAATTTGCTGCTGAAGGAAAACGTTGGTATGATTTGCTCCGTTTTGGTAAACAGCAGAACTTTAAATACAAGGATGATTTTATTTCCATTATAATGGAGAATAACCAGACCGGTAATGAGAAATGGCTGCGTTCTGCTCTGCAGAATGACAATGCATGGTATCTTCCTATACCTCAAGGAGATATTGACTCTAATAAATTATTGGTTCAAAATCCATATTATGACGTAACTAAACAATAAAAGATTATGAAAGTATTAAGAAATTTATATTTACTGATGCTCATTTTCGTATGTGCCGCTTGTAATGATCCGTATGAAGGCGATACATTTACGATATATGATGTGCAGCCAGCTTCTTCTTATTTGTCAAGCCGTCCGGAAGATTTTTCTGAATGGGTTGCTATTATGAAGTATGCAGACCTTTATAATGCAGTTAATCAGGCAACACAGAATTTTACGGTTTTTGCTCCAAATAACAAGGCTGTAAAAGAATTTTATGCAAAACAGGGAGTTTCTTCAATAGAGGAACTTGGACAGGAATATGCTAAAACATTGGTTAAATATCATATTATTCAAGATACCATTAACCAGGAAATGTTTATTGAAAATGCAGGTAAGCTGGATAAGAAGACTCTTTCAGATGACTATATTTCCGTTTCATTTGAAGACGGTGAAGGTGAAGCTGGAGGACTTCAGTCTGTATATTTGAACAAAGAGGCTCATGTGATAGAATTTGCCAATAAGGTGTCAAACGGTTATGTATATGTTCTTGAGGATGCCATGACCCCGTTAACGCAAAGTGTTTATGAGCGTATGACAGAAAGTGGACGTCCGTATACACTGTTTGCAAAGGCAATGGAGGCTACCGGTTGGAAAGATTCAGTTAACATAATCTATAAAGATGTCGTTAACGGAGATGGAGAAATCGTTCAGCAGAAGTGTGAATATACTTTGTTGGGAGTTACAGATGCAACATATCAGCAGGCAGGTATCAATACAGTGGAAGATTTGGCTGCCAAATTGGGAGCAGGATCTGATTATACCAGTCTCTCAAATGCTTTGAATCAATATGTAGCTTATCATATTATTCCAAGTTCAGCAGACTTGAATGCCTTGATGTCTTTTGATACCCCGGAGGCAACTTCTAAGATGTGGAATACAAAGAACAAGGAAGGATTGATTACCATCAGCAAGGAAGAAGACGAAGTGTTCTATTTGAATTATAATGATGAAAACAGCCGTTGTACTCTGGTTGAGGATGAATGTGATTTACAGGCCAAGAACGGATATATTCATCAACTTTCAGGTTATATGCCGGTTGCTGAACCGGAGCCTGTGACCGTTTTGTTTGATCCGTGTGATAATCAGGAAATAAAGAACTGGATTGAGGCAGGTAACGGAGAAACCGGTATCAAATATCAGACTATTGGTTCTGCGGAATACAAGTGTGATATCAGTATGCTGAATACTTTCAAATATAAACTGAGCAGTCCGGGTGGAAAATATAGCTCTTATTATAATGTTACATATTTTACTGTAAAATCAAACAGTAACTGGAAGGTAGCCAACAAGGCAGATATGTTGATGCTTAACCTGGGTAATACCGGTTGGATTGAAATGACAACTCCTACTATCCTGAAAGGTAAATATAAGGTAACCTTGCAATTTGGATATGCAACTTCTATGAACTTTATCCGTGAAGGTAGCAGTGGCAGTAACGGTGGACAGATGAAATTTACTTTTGATGGAGAAAATCAGGTGATAACCAAGCCTTACATGACAGTTCCGGCCAATACGTTGGATTGCTATCAGGCTGTAATTTATGACGAAATTGAGTTTGACTCAACATCTGAGCATGTCTTCAAACTGGTTATGGATGACCCGGCTGCAAGTACAAACTCAAGCTATCGTATTATGATTGATTATATTTTGTTCGAACCTATAACTGAATAATCATGAAAGCAAAAAAATATATATTTGGTGCCTTGTTTATGGCAGCTCTGATGACCGGTTGTTCTGATAACTGGGATAATCATTATAATTCAGGTGAGGGCGTTGTGAATAACAGTTCTATTATGATTGTTGATAAGTCATTAACAGAATATTTATCAGAAACTCCTTCTTTACAGTCCACTTATCAGTTGTTTGAGCAAACTGGCATGATTGATGCCTTGTTGGCAAAAGAGCAATTGTATACAATACTTGCTGTAGACGGTGAATCTTCTGCTGCATCATTAGACAGTAAAGCTGATGGAAATGTAAGTAGTGATGACTTGTATAAGGCTCAAACTTATATTTCAGATGTTTCTTTGTCTCCTTCTAATATGACAGACGGACAACGTATATTGATGTGGAATGGCAAGTACCTGAATATTACGAAAACTGAAGATGAAGCAGGAGAAACTGTAATTCAGTTTAATAATGCAAAGGTTACTAAAATTATAAAATTGAATAATGGTTATCTTTATCTTGTAGATCAGGAAGTAAGTTCACCGAGAAGCATGTATGAGATTATTGAAGGATTAGGTGATGACTACTCTATGTTCCGTGATATGATTCTGTCACGTAATGAATTGACTTTTGATAAGGAAGCCAGTGAAATTATAGGTGTAGACAATACCGGTAATACGGTTTATGACTCAGTATTTACTGTTAGAAATCCGTACTTTGAAGCTAAGGGATTTGACTTGATGTCTGAGAACTTGAATGCTACCATGTTGATACCTTCTAACGAACTGGTGACTGAGGCATTGCAGACAGCAAAGGAAAAATTGCAGGAGTGGGGATTGCAGCGCGAAGACAGTATTCTTGAGAATTGGATTTTCCAGGTTGCATTCTTCAAGGAGAAATATACGAAAGCTGATTTTGAAGAAAATGAAGATTTGACATCTGTTTTCTCTAAACAATGGCGTACAACCGTACAGGAAGTTGATTTGGATCATCCGATGGATATGAGTAACGGTACTGCATATTATGTAACGAAATTAAAGATTCCTACCAATGTGTTGATTTATCGTTTGAAAGACCATTTCAAATATTACGAAAAGATGACTGAGCAGGAAAAAGCTGAGTATTTCAAAACGGAAAATCTTACTTTCAAGGAAATAAAGAATAATGGTTATCATGCAGGATGGGTTGCTGCCGGTTTCCCAAGAATTGACTATGATGTAGCAATCTTTGAATTGACTGACCCGAACAATAAATCATACGTACTCGATTTTACTCCGTTTATGTATGAAGAAGTAGGAGCATCCGATCATAAAGTAACTCCATATAAGGTGCCTGCAGGAACCTATGATGTATGTTTGGGATTTATGCAGGAAAAGAAAAAGAAGCTTGGTAATATCACCGTATATGTTAATGGTGAAAAGGTCGGAACCATATCAGAAAGCTCACATTCTTCTACAACCTTCCATTTCGATCGTGGTGGCCAAGGATATCCTGAAGGCTATGATTCAAAAGCTGCGAGTGCGGCAGGTGTTAGCAAATCAGGTAACTACGGACGTGATGGTGGAAAAGTGGGAACCATTACCATAGAAGGAGAGGCTAAGCCTATTGTAATACGTTTTGAAACTTCTGGTAATAGCTTGACTCAAGCTGTTTTGTTCCACTGGTGTTTGAAACCAACTGCTGATTGTTATTAATTATTTTGAAAAGAAAGTATTATGAAAAAGATACAAGTTTTATGTTCAACTTTTTTGCTTTGCCTCTGCACTGTCAGTGTCAATGCACAAAAAATGAATACACTGAAAGGAAAAGTACTGTCAACCCTTAATACTCCAATTAAGGGTGCGGTAATTTCCGTTACCGGAAGTGAAGATGTTACTACAGGTGAGGATGGAACGTTCGAGATTAACTGCAAAAATCTGAAAGATGCACAGCTCTCAATCTGGGCAAGTGGATATTATTCTGTATCTCAACTGCTGAATAACCGTTCGCAAGTAACAATCATCATGATTCCTGAATCGCAGTACAAATACAATGAAACAAAAGTATTGCCTTTCAGAATTTCCCAAAATGATGAAAGTACTTCAGCCGAGAATATTACAAAGAAAGACTTTATGCCGGCCAGTTCAAAGATTGACCGTGCATTGTCCGGACAGATTGCCGGTTTGCAGATTGTTCGTAACAGTGGTCTTCCGGGTGAAGGCAGTTATATGAACATGCGCGGTATACGTTCGTTCGTTGGAAACAATGCTCCTTTGATTGTTATAAATGGAGTTCCTTTTATTCCCGATACTCACGATTCTCAGTTGTTGAATGGAATAAGTTATGATATTCTGAAGGCATACAATATCAACGACATCCAGAATATTACCGTATTGAAAGGTGCTGAAGCTGCCATGTATGGTTCAATGGGTGCAAATGGAGTTATCCTTATTGAAACAGATGGTGCAACATCTACTAATCTGAATACGGAAATCAGTTATTACGGACAGTTTGGCATGAGCTGGAATGATAAACGTATGCCATTGCTTAACGGTATAGATTATAAGTCATATTTGTCTGATATAGGTATGAACTATTATGCAAATATGGATGCGTTTTTCAATGACTTCCCGTTCATGGCCGATCCGAATAACAAATATGCACGTTACTACAATAACAATACAGACTGGCAGGATGAGATTTACCGTAACGGATTTGTTTCAGACAACCTGTTCCGTGTAGAAGGTGGTGACGCTATTGCCAAATATGACTTGTCATTGGGATATGCTCAGGAAGAAGGTATCCTGGAAGGTACTGATTTTGACCGTTATCATACTCAGTTGAACGGTAACTTCCTGGTAACGGAGAAATTTGAAATTAATGCAACGGTAGGACTTGCATACATGAACGGTTCATACCAGAACCAGGGCATGGATGTTCGTACAAATCCGATTCTTGCAGCTTATGCCAAATCTCCTTTGCTTTCTCCGTATGAAAAGACAATGGAAGGCGATCTGACTCCGATTTATTCTAATTATTATTATGGTATATGCGAGAATATGGACTTTGCAGTAAGTAACCCGACTGCAATTGTACATACCGTAGATGCCAATAACCGTGTGTATGATGTGAATATCAAAGCCGGATTCAATTACAGACCGACTAATTCACTTTCAATCAACGGTATCTTAGGTATATATTATAATTATAATAAGGAGCATTTGTTTGTACCAGGTAAGACTGATCTGACTATTATTCCGGTAACCGATACTCGTGGTGTGGAAGAAAATACCATCAGAGACGGTGTTGGTGAAACTATGAATTATTTCTATAACCTGAATGCACGTTACAATCATGTATTTGACATGCGTCATGCATTGAATGTGGTTGCAGGAATGCAGGTTATGACAACTCAAGATGAATATGACGGTGCATATGCGCGTAATACTACCAATGATTATTATCAGGTATTGGGTGCGATAACCGACAAGACACAGTCTTATTTTGACGGATATCTGGAAAAATGGAACTGGATGAACTTTTATGCTCATGCAGATTATACTTACAACAATTTATTGAATGCATCATTCAGCATGTCTGTTGACGGTTCTTCTGCTACAGGTAAGTATACAGACCGTTTCCGTGTATATCCGGCAGGTGGTGTTACATGGATGGTAAAGAATATGCCGTCACTGATTGACAAGGAATGGTTGAGCCGCTTGAATCTGCGTGCAGAATACAGCATGACCGGTAATACCCGTTTCTCTTCAACTTATGGTCAGTCATACTATGGAAGTGCTCCTTATCAGGCTGTTTCAGGTATTGTACGTGTACAGATACCGAATACTCATTTGAAACCAGAGGTTACTTCACAGGTAAACTTGAGTTTGGATGCAAGCTTCTTTAATGACCGTTTGAGTTTAGGTGCCGATTATTACTATGGAACGACCAGAGATGTAATTATGGCATTGCCTAAGTCTTCAGTATATGGAACTTCTCCTTATTATGCAAACTGCGGCAAGATTGCCAATAGCGGCGTTGAGCTTTCAATGCAGGCTTCACTGCTCCGCTATCGTGATTTTGAATGGATTGTAGGTGGTAACATTGCTTTCATCAACAGTGAAATCAAATCATTAGGTGGTACAGAAGAATCTGTTATTGAATATAGCGATGGCTCACAGGTTATCAGCCGTGTAGGTGGTAATCCGTATGAATTCTATGGCTTGCAGGCTAACGGTGTATTCTCTACTCAAGCTGAAGCTGACAAGGCTGGTCTGAATGGAAATCAACCTTTGTTGAACAGCAGTGGTCAGGCTTATGCAGCCGGTGATGTTCGTTATGTTGACCAGAACGGTGACGGATATATCAACTATAAGGATTATGTTTCTTTGGGTAGCGCTACTCCTGACTATTTTGGAGGATTCTATACTAAGATTCGTTTCAAACAGTTTGCCGTATCTGCAGAGTTCTCATATTCACAGGGTAATGAAGCATATAATGCAGTACGCCGTACATTAGAATCTGTTTCTTCATTCTCTAACCAAAGTGAGGCTGTAGCTAACCGTTGGGCTGTTGAAGGACAGCAGACAGATATGCCTCGTGCTACTTACGGTGACCAGATTGGAAATAATGATTTCTCTTCACGCTGGATTGAAGATGCATCATATTTGCGTATGAAGAATATTACCGTAAGTTACAGCTTTGATACACCGGTATGGAACTTCTTCCGTTCAGGAACAATTTACCTGACTGGTGAGAATTTGTGGACAGTTACTGACTATCTGGGAATGGATCCGGAGTTTGCTTATTCTTCAAGCAATTGTGCAACTCAAGGATTTGACTATGCTAAAGTTATGCAACCGAAAGCCGTTAAATTGGGTATTAACTTGAAATTCTAATATGATAATGAAAAAGATACTTTGGAGTGCTGTCTTTGTTTGTGCAGCAACTATATTTGGAGGATGTTCTGACTTCTTTGAAGTTAGCACAGATACTGCCTTGAACGATAAAGATTATATTTCGGAAGAAAGTGAAATATATTCCGGATATATCGGTATCATGACGAAGATGCAGGCTATTGGTGACAAGTCTATTTACTTGTTCGAACTGCGTGGCGAGATGGTAGAGCCTACTACTACTGCTCCCCGTGAATTGTACAGCCTGTATAATTATGACGATGATTTGACCGGTAACAAGTATGCTGATCCGGCCGGATATTATGAAGTAATCAACGCATGTAATGATTATCTTAGCAAGTTGAAAAAATATAAAGAGTCTCATTCAATCAATGAGGCTCATTATAAAGCTCTTGTCAGCAGTACCTTGCGTGTTCAGGCTTGGACTTTCCTTACAATGGCAAAGATCTATGGTGAAGTTGTTTGGGTAGATAAACCTATGACATCATTGAGAGATTTGTCAAAATTCAAGACTCTTCAGTTTGATGAGGTTATCCTTGCTTGTAAGAATATGCTTGAAATAGGTTTTGATGGAGTAGACGGAACTTATTCTACTTCATGGAAAGAATGGGTAGATCCGGATACCGATTTGGCCGACAGTGAATATCGCCGTTGGGATATGATGACTCCTCCCTACTATGCTTTGTATGGAGAACTTTGCTTGTGGTTGGGAAAATATCAGAAATGTATTGATGTAATCTTGGATTATGTAAATTCTGAATATATCAAGACTAACAGTACAAGTATCATCTTCTTGAGAAACGATATGCTTCTTGGTAAATGGAGTTCTTTCTGGAATAATGAAACTCCCTGGGATTACGAATCAGCCAGTGCCATCATGTACGATTACAAACATGACCAGACCAATGAGCTGTTCAAACATTTTGATTCTGATGCTCCCAATAAATATTGGTTAGCTCCGTCTGAAGCTGGCATGGCACGTTTTACAGATGTAACATTTGATCCGCTGGGCAGTCTTACAGAAGATTTCAGAATGGGACAGACTTTTAGGGAGTATAATGGTAAGTGGGTAATCAGTAAATTCCGCCCAACTTCAGGTGCTGTGCGTGAAGCTTACCGAAATGACGTATTCGTATATACGTATCGTGGAGCTGATATTTACCTTATGTTGGCAGAAGCATTTAACCAATTGGGTAAGAGAGAAGCTGTTGACGCTCTGATGAATGTTGGTATAACCAGTTATACTGATGAATTTGAGGCTGATGAAGACGGTACATTGTCTGGCACATGGAATGGATTTACACCTCACTGGACTACTGCCAATGCTGTATATTATTTCTCTGATGGTAGTGTGAAAGTTTCAAGCCGCAAGTACGGTGACAGAGGTCTTCGTGGTGTAGATTATACCAAGATGGGTTCACGTATATTTACCAATGATGCGCGTGAAAATGACGAAGAACTTCTGAAGGAAGCTATGCTTGAAATGTCATGTGAAGGAAAAGTATATCCTATGATGATACGTATGGCCAAGAGATATAATGATCCTAGCATAATGGCTAAGTACATTTGTGAAAAATATGCGGCAAATGGAAACGCTGAAGCTATACGTGCCAAGATTATGAATGGTGACTATTTTATTAAATGGGATCTGAAGACTGAAAAATAACAAATCAAAGAGTTCAGTTCTCTTTAATATAAGGATGCATTCATAAGAATGCTGATAAAATACTGTTTTAAGAATCCTCTTTTCAATGTTAATTGGGAAGAGGATTTTTTTATAGAAGAGGTTACAGGAGGGACATTCAGTAAATAATATAAAATCAGCCAACTAATTCATACACAAAATATT